>ERZ802822.789-NODE-789-length-21260-cov-45.266015_pt1 | contig 21260 bp, 26 predicted proteins | sample MGYA00345649_ERZ802822 | MGnify/ENA primary metagenome ERZ802822 (study PRJEB30503, sample SAMEA104212359) | marine metagenome | biome: Westerlies Biome; feature: [SRF] surface water layer (ENVO:00010504) within the epipelagic zone...; material: water...
TGGAGCTCATAACCGGATTTGAACCGGTGACCTCTTCCTTACCAAGGAAGTGCTCTACCGACTGAGCTATATGAGCAAAAACTCATCGCCGGAATATGGAGCGGGCAGCGGGGATCGAACCCGCATCATCAGCTTGGAAGGCTGAGGTTCTACCATTGAACTATGCCCGCAGCATTTAACCGCGACGGTGGTCCAACCCAAAGCCTACCGTCATCCAACGGCTCATCGCTTTCGCGACAGGGCTTATCCGGCTCAGCCCCCTTATTTCCACTCATAAACACCACATCGTCGGTGTCTCTATTGTCCCTGGTGGAGGGGGGTGGATTCGAACCACCGAAGCTCGCGCGTCAGATTTACAGTCTGATCCCTTTGGCCACTCGGGAACCCCTCCAGAAGGGCGCACATTCTCTAGATGTCAATGAAGGGTGTCAACACTAAATTTTACCCTCAAAATACCGTTTGGCTCCTGACGGCACAGAGTTTTAAACGCGAGCTTATTTAGAACGCTCGTTTGTCGGGATTCGACCCGTTTTTTTGTGCTGTTTAAACGGAGACCAAAGAGATCAAACGCCAGGCCAATAAGACAACTTTGTAACGCTGCCCTGTGGCTTCTTTTGAGACGCTTTTTCGATGCTGGCCAAACGAGCATGCCCATCATCAACGCCGTCAGCGTACCCAATTACGCAGCACCTTTTGCACGACTCGTATCGACAAATGACAGTTGCGGTTTCGTGCGCATCCCACATTTAAAGAGCTGGTGCAGTACTTCCCGACGCCACACTGCCACAGCACTTACGCAACCGCGAACGCTACATTTACTTAAAAAAAATGGAGCTGGTACTTACTAAAAAATGGAGCTGGCGAGAAACTACTGCCACGAGATAAAAGCGGCAACCCCACCACCGGAGATACGGCGCGAGGCCAAGTTTGACTTAGCCGGGTGATTCCGCCAGCCTCAAAGGTGACACCTACATAGTGTTTGGGGGATCCTCGTGAGACTTATACTGATACTTTTTTTGACTACTGGGATAATGGCCTGCCAGCAGCAATCTGATACTGCGGCCGATACGAGTAGCCCGCTGGTAGTAACGAATACTGGCGCCGCGGGGCCCAAGCTTTATATCTTCGATTGTGGCCGCATGCGCCTCGTGTCGGTCGAGGCTTTCAACCTGAAAGAGACCGACACCGACGTGCGGGAACTGTCAGCACCATGTTACGTGGTGGACCACCCCAAGGGCCAGCTGCTGTGGGATGCAGGTCTACCATCGGAATTTGCCCAGACTGATGGCCCGGTGACCCGCGAGGATGGCATGACCAATTGGCTTGAAGAAACCCTGGCGTCGCAAGTGGCGCGCATGGACCTCGGCTTTGATATGGGTTCGCTTGAGTACGTGGCGTTCTCGCATATCCACTGGGACCACGTGGGGGCATCGAATGATGTCACCAGCGGTACCTGGCTGGTGCAGCAGGGCGATTACGACGCCGCACATGCCGATGGCAATCTAAGCGTACCCGCCGTCCAGCCACACCTGCTGGTTTCTATAAAAGAGCGGCCCACGCAGGTACTGAATGGTGACTATGACGTATTCGGCGACGGCACCGTGCAACTGATTGCGGCAGAAGGACATACGCCTGGGCATCAGGTATTACTCGTTGATCTTGCAGAAACTGGACCCGTGGTGCTCTCGGGCGATCTCTATCACTTCCAGTTCAGCCGAGCGAATAGGGTAGTGCCCTTATTTAACGTGGACGCCGAGCGCACACTTCAATCTATGGACAAGATTGAAGCACTGGTGACCATGACGGGCGCCGACTTCTGGTTACAGCATGATGCGAGCCTATTTGACTCTCAGCAAAAGGCGCCTCGGTTTTATCAGTAGTCAGTGACCCGTCAGGCGCTGGCTTCTCATCTACCTGGCAGGTCACTACTGCTACGGGGCAAATGCGGTAGCGCCTCCGGGAAACTTTGAGACACACAACACAAAGACAGCCCGTGAGAAGTAAAAGCGCGCTCTTCAGGTTGCGGGATATTTTGGGGAGTCATGGAACTACAGTCTCTTAAAGGACTGATTTATGTCGATATTTACAACAAAAAATGGAGCTGGCGAGAGGAATCGAACCCCCGACCGCCTGATTACAAATCAGATGCTCTACCTACTGAGCTACGCCAGCTAGACGTTGGATGACTGGGTCACCACGAAGGGCGCACATGATGGTCAAGAGCCGCGCACAGGTCAAGACCCATTTAGCCAAAAATCTAAGCCGTCAAAAACAAGTCCTTGAACACAATCGCCCTCAACGCCCAGAGCTGCAAGCTCGCCTGCAGACCCACCGGTGATAAACACCCTCGCACTAGGTGCTCTCGCTATAATCTCGCGTGCTGCCGCGTAGAGCGTCAACCAGACGCCTGATTGAACACATTCGGCCGTACTAGCGCCAGGTGCGGTACTGATCGCAACGTGCTCCGAAAAGCGTATGCGGTCTGTGTTCGCGATAAGAGCATCGCGAGCCAAGACCACACCGGGGAAAATATAGCCACCAATATGATGTCCGTTTTCAAGCACATCGATCGTGCAGGCCGTTCCCGCATCGATGATGATGGCAGAGTCCTCGCCTCGCGCAATCACCGCCAAGATAGCGAGCCAGCGGTCAACACCCAGCATCTCGGGTGAGGCGTAAGCGTTCGTGACTCCATGAAACTCGGACGTGCTCGTGGCAAAATGGGGTTCGATGAGCGTCGCTGAACGAAACATAGACCTGAGTTCCGACATGCAGTGTTCACCGCGCACACAAGAAACTGCCGCTGTATAGTCGCCGCCTTGCTCGAGGCTAGCGAGCCATGAACCCAACGCTCCTAGATCGCCGCTTGCCCCATCCACAACAACACCGTCAGATCGCAGCTGCCACTTCACTGACGTATTACCAACGTCTACTAAAATTCGCATAAAACCCACTCTCACTGCGTATCGACGTGCCCTAGACTCACCTCACCTGCATAAAGTGTCGTCATCGCACCCGCAAACTCTACTTGCAAGCCACCATCCGAGGATAGCCCCCGAGCAATGGCGCTCCCCGCCCCCAGCGAGGGAGCACTGATGCGCTTATTGAAAAGAAGATCTCGCTTTGGCCAAGATGATCGCAAGAGGGTTTTCAAGCTGTCATGCGATAGTCGGCAAATGTCGATAATCGTTTTTGCACAGACCGCAGCTACCTCGTCGAACGCGACATCGTGTTCTAATTCTGCATTTAATGAGGTAGCGGGGCGCTGTAAAACATCGGAACTTGGCGCTTGTGCTACATTCAGTCCCAAGCCGATGATGACCGCAAGCTCATCGGCCGAGACGTTGACCGTTTCGATGAGAATACCGCCACACTTTTTGCCGCCCAAATAAATGTCATTGGGCCATTTGATTTTGCAGTCGACACCAAATAAGGCCTCGAACTCGTCAGCTAGGGCGACCGCAATGGTCATAGGTAAAAACGTCAATTCGCTGAGCGGACGCTCACTGTGAAATGCGTAAGACAGGTAAAGATTCCCGACCGGTGGACTTAGCCAGGCCCCTCCTCGGCGACCAACACCTGCCGTCTGCTCTAGCGCCAACAATACATGCTGATCTGAGCTGTCTGCGCTCTCTTTAAGCGCAGTATTGGTCGAGGGAATGCTCTCGACGACATTTACGTACACGCCCTCGTCCAGCGACGCCGCGAGCTTTTGGCGCAATCGGACAGTGTCGGACGGGGCAGCTGGGGAAGTTGGGGAAGTCATCAGTAATAGTATCAGTGATAATGGAGGGGTTCATCGCGTATGGTATACGCTTTACTGAACTCGTGTATCCAATTGGGCTTTAGCATGTACATCGCTTGTCGATCAGTCGCACTCTGTTTATGTCTAGTCATTGGCGCTTTACTCATCGGTCAGCTATGGGTCACATCCCTCAATATGATCAGCCTCTCCGAGGCGGCACGAGGCACCTTATTTCTCCTGGTAGGCTTGGGGCTGATGGGACACCGGCGGCTGAGCCTCGCTCTCAGCGCGCTCCTGTGCCTCCCTGCGTTTCTGGGCCAGATACATCCCCTGGAGCTATCGCTCATTATCATCTGCCAGGCCGTCCTTATCGGGCTAAGCCTCATACTATTGGCGCTGCACTCGTCCAGTAGCGTCAAAAAACCCTAATGCAGGCTCGCATAGTCGACAGCCCGATAGGGCAACTGCAGTTGGTCGCCGAATCGGGCTACGTAACAGAGCTAAACTGGCCCGCCTGCCATCGAGCAGTCGCGCTTCCCTCAGGCAATAACGACGATGTGCTGAGTATCGCTGCCGACGAGCTCTGCCAGTTTTTCCTCGGAAGTAGGCGCGCATTCACGACGCCTATTAATGCCCAAGGTACCAATTTTCAGCTGCGGGTATGGAAAGAGCTACTGACTATTAAGTGGGGGAAAACACGAACCTACAAAGACGTAGCAATGCTCGTAGGCCTGCCAAAAGGCGCTAGAGCTGTCGGTGTCGCCATTGGCCGCAATCCCATTCCGATTTTTATACCGTGCCACCGTGTACTGGGCTCGTCAGGCGCCTTAACTGGATTTTCCGGGGGACTGCCTATTAAGAAGGCACTACTGCTTCAGGAAAACACCCAACCACCTCTTAGCTAGATGCTAAGCATCAATATCTGGGACCAGCTCGTCTTTCAGCCGTTCAATGCCATCACGCAGTCGCAACTTCTCTTTTTTTAGGCGCTGAATCAAAAATCGATCACCCCAGGGATGCGCTTGCAAATCAACCAGTTGACGGTCTATCGAGCGATGCCGTTCTACCATGAGCGACAGGCGCATCTCTGGTGTCATTGACTCGTTTGCCGCAGCCTGAGCCGGGTCCGTTATCATGCGCATGCTCCCCCAAGCATTATGTCAATCAACGCAGGTTGTTGGCCGTCAAGCAAGTCCTGAGTTCAGCGCCTGCGAGAGCGCTGCTGCATAATCAACATCAGGATCAGCGCTTGCGACAAAAGGCTTGGCCAACAAATCCGCGCTGCAATTATACCGGATTTGACTGCCATACATGTCGGTAACGCGACCACCGGCGGCTCTTATAAGCGCATCACCAGCCGCCACGTCCCATTCGCTGCACGCAGACGTTCGCGGATAAACATCGGCAAGGCCGCCTGCCACGTCACAAAACTTAACCGCACTGCCAGAATTCACTCTCCGAACATCACCAAACTCAGAGGTAAGACTCTCGATTAAAGCTGTCACGCGCTTGGGCGAATGTCTGTGACTTGCCAGCATTGTTAGAGGCCGCGAGCAGTCTCTTGCCTGCGTCGTGATAACCTCGCCGACCAAACCACAGGCCTCCGGAAATACCGCTGCGCCATTGTCCACAACACCCAGCCAATGCTCATGCCTACAGGGAATTGATATGAGCCCAAGCTCTGAAAATCCGCCAATCACGAGCGCAATATTAATGGTGAATTGATCGGTCCTCTCAATAAACTCTTTGGTGCCGTCAAGAGGATCAATGACCCAACACACTGGCCAAGACAGTCTATTTTCGATGTCTTGTGTCGTTGACTCCTCTGATAAAACGGGAATCGTCAACGACAGTTGCTTCAACTGAGCGCTTAGCAGCTTATGTAGCGCAGTGTCTGCGTCAGTCAGGGGCGTTGAGTCGCCCTTTCGAGTCACTTCGAGCTGGTGGGCCACGCTGTAGAACCCCCGTGCCACGTCGGCTGCGCGATCTGCAATCAAAAGCAATTCGCGCAGGAGATCGTGCAACGACACATTGTGTTTTTCTAACACTGCGCTCAAACGGGTATTCTTGTTAGTCTGTCGCCACCACATTAACGAAGCCTAACACCACATGAAGCTCGAAAGCGGACCTGACGGGATTGTTACAGCGGTAGATTGGACAGAAGTTAACCACGTCTTGCTCGATATGGATGGCACGCTATTGGATCTCGCCTTCGATAATGATTTTTGGGGTCTGCGAATTCACGAAAAATACGCTGAGCTCAACAATACGACTGTTGACGAGACTCGCGCTCGTTTCGGCTCCGTCTTTCATAGCGTCGAAGGGACGTTGAACTGGTACTCAACAGACTTTTGGAGCAATCAGTATGGCTTTGACGTTATCGAACACTCCCGAGCATTTGCGGGCGGAATTAAATGGCTACCATTTGCAAAGGCGTTTCTATCGGGTCTGCGACAAAATGGGATTCGGACAACAATTGTGACGAATGCCCATCCCGATATTGTATCGTTGAAGCACGCTGCACTGGGCATCAGGGATTTTGTCGACGAGACTATTAGCAGCCACACACTGGGACACGCGAAAGAATCTCCAACATTCTGGCTGCAGCTACAGCAGTGCTGCAGATTTGATAGTGAGACAACGCTCTTTTTTGACGACTCAGCTCCGGTCATCAATGCAGCGCTGGCCTTTGGCCTGCAAGGGGCAATTACCGTGTGTTGCCCGGACTCTGGGCGAGACAGACGTGCTGCAGCATCACAATACGCAATTGACGACTTTCAACAGTTAACCACTGGCTTAACGCAACGGAGTTCAACGTGATGGAGCGCCTGCGCGTAGACAAGTGGTTGTGGGCGGCGCGATTTTTCAAAACCCGTTCTATAGCAAAGAGCGCTATCGAAGGGGGTAAGGTGCATCTTGACGGGCAGCGCGTGAAAGTATCGCGAGAAATTGGGGTCGGAGAAAAACTGACCATTAAACAAGGCTGGGACGAAAAGGAGATTGTGGTTAAGGCACTCAGCGATCGGAGAGGACCGGCTCCGACTGCAAGAGACTTATACGATGAAACACAGGCGAGTATCGAAAAACGCGAACGCGAGGCGCAAGCCCGAAAAGCCGCCGGTGGCGCCGTGGTGCGACCAGCTCACAAGCCCGGCAAGCACCAACGCAAGGCACTTGAGCGACTCCGTAAACAGTTTGACAACTAACTTGGTTCAGATAGCTCGGACTCGCCAGCGGTAACTCGATTACGCCCGTTTGTCTTACTCAGATAAAGTGCGTCGTCTGCGGTTTTTAGTAAATCATCAAATTCGAGCTCCCACTCAGGAACACAGGAAACCACACCAATAGAGACTGTTACATACTCAGCGGTCAGCGATTTTTCGTGTGGAATCTTAAGCCCCAGCACTTTCATACGAAGCTCTTCAGCCAGATCCAGCGCCCCAGACCGATTGACGTTTGGATAGAAAAGGATGAACTCCTCGCCTCCCATACGAGCTGCGAACTCACCAGCTCGACTTGTCATCTCGAGCATGACATCGGCTAATCGCTGTAAAACTTCATCGCCCGCGGGATGTCCATAATTGTCGTTGTAGGTTTTGAAATGGTCCACGTCGAGTGCAATAACGGCAATCGGCAGCTGCATTCGCTTCATGCGCGCCAGCTCATCATTGATAATAATGTTCACACCCCGACGGTTCCTGAGCCCAGTGAGCTCGTCGATAGTTGCCTGCTCGGCAAGCTGACGCCTGGCATCTTGCAGTTGGAGATTACGGGTTTTAAGGCTATCGGTCAGCGAGGCAAGGTCTTTGCTCATTGCCGCGCGCTCTAGGCTGGTCTCCACCATCTCCGAAAATGCCCCGCTCATCCAATCGCTGGCTACGACAAGGAAGACCGACAAACCCACCAATAAGACAGCAAACCCGCTGTTGAATGGCCGATCTCCAGCGAACCATGCCAACCACATGGCAATGACGCCTAAAGAAAAAGTTAGCTGTATGAGGTACGCCTGTCTGATAACGACCGAGACGGCTATTGTCACAACCGATACGATGACGATGACACAGATGCACAGGTAAAAAATGAGATCCGACAAATAGGCATCAAGCCAAATCAAGGTGCCGCTCCAAACAGCCCCTGACAGCAACGCGTGAGTAAAAAGCTCGTTCAGCACTGCGGGCCGATGCGTAAAATGCCGACCCGCCACGAGTATCCGGTTAACTCGCCGCGACCACCACAAATTTAGAAGTAAGAGAGCCGCGGCCCAGCCCAGCATCACCTGAACATCAAGACTGTAAAAGCCCGCCAAACCCAGACCTACGATCCCCAACAGCTGGGCTCCCACACCCGCGTACCGACTGCCACGCAAATGTAATTCGAGCTTTGCAGAGATGATTTGATTGTCAGCTATCCGACGTTGATACAGCATGAGCCTGCTCTGATCTCTCTTCCGAATCGATTGCAAGTATGCAGGAAGTAAGCCACGGGGCATACTAGTTGGCCACGGGGGTCTGAGAGGGGATAAACAATGTTTCGCGTTGCATGGATCCTTGTGCTGACACCACTTGTGGTTGTCGCGCTAAAGCTGACCGTTTTAGATCCAAATGCAAAGAATATTTCTTGCTCGCAAGCGCAGGAAGCATTTGAAGCTCAGGACTTCGGCGAAGTCATGCCCTCAGAGCCGGTGCTGTTACTCGGAAATCGACGAGTTATGCACTGGAGCCGCGTGCCCCAGAAATTTGGCAACGCAGTTGTTTTGAAGCGCACCACTGCCGGCCTCAGCCCAAACAATCTAGATGCCTGCTTTCCTCGACTAGTCGGTCACTATCAGCCCCGCAGCATTCTTCTCTTTATCGATACGGGGTACGCGCTCACGGTCACACCAAGCGACCTTTTGTCAGCCTTGGAAGGCATCATGGACCAACGCGCCATGTATGAGCTGAGGTTTGAACTGGCGATTATCGCACCGATCGCCAGTCCTAGACTGTCATCCTCAGATCGCCAGACGCTGGCTCGACTAAACAACAGTCTTAGCAGCTGGTCTGCATCGAAACTCGGAACACGATTTATCTCGGTTGATCATCTATTTCAGGATGTCGACGGCGAGGTCAGCCCTAAGCACTTTTGGCCAGACGGCAACACACTAACCGATCGCGGTTACGCTATATTGAGTGATATGCTCGTCACGTCGGCAAAAGAGCGTAAAAAAGAATTTACCGGTATAGTGTCAAAATGAATTTCGATCAACTGCCATTAACAGCGCCAGAGACGCCACTACTAGAGCGAATCGACAGTGCGGAGCGCGAAATAGCGACACTGACGAGTGCCGAATTAGTTGCACTGGCAGATGAGCTGCGAGAATTTCTCCTCTACTCGGTTTCGACGACGGGGGGCCATTTTGGTGCCGGTCTGGGCGTAGTTGAGCTTACCGTCGCCCTTCATCATGTCTTCAACACGCCCGATGATCGAATCGTTTGGGATGTTGGTCATCAGTGTTATCCGCACAAAGTGCTAACAGGACGGCGACACCGCATGTCGTCCATGCGGCAGAAAAGTGGGCTGAGCGGATTCCCCAAGCGCAGTGAAAGCGAATTCGACACCTTTGGTGTTGGCCACTCTTCCACGAGTATCTCGGCGGCTATGGGTATGGCGTTAGCCGCGCGGCAACAGGGCATTAATCGGAAGGTCGCTGCGGTCATTGGCGATGGCGCCATTACAGGTGGAATGGCCTTTGAAGCGTTAGCACACGCAGGGCATGAACGGCCCAACATGCTGCTAATCCTCAACGACAATCAGATGTCGATTGGCCACAATACGGGCGGTCTTGCTAGTTATTTTGCGCGAATTTGGGCGACGCAGACTTACTTGACGCTGCGAGAGACGTCCAAAAAACTTCTCGAGCATGTGAAACCGGCCTGGGATCTGGCAAAGCGAACCGAGGAGCACATGAAGGGGATGGTCGCACCCGGCACCCTGTTTGAAGAGCTGGGCTGGCACTACATTGGGCCTCTAGATGGGCATGACTTGCCCTCTCTAGTCGAGGTTCTGAAGCGAGTATCAGCGCTCAGTGGCCCACAAATTCTGCACATTCGCACCATAAAAGGTAAAGGCTTTACTCCCGCGGAGGAAGATCCCATCGGCTATCATGCGCTGGGTAAGATCGAGCCAAATAAAACCACGAAAACCGCATCGCCGAGCGCACCGAAACCACCCAAGTATCAGGATGTATTTGGCCAGTGGTTGTGCGATACGGCCGAGGTTGACCCGCTAGTTGCCGGAATCACACCAGCCATGTGTGAGGGCTCTGGTATGGTTAATTTTGCAGCCGCTTATCCCGACCGATATTACGACGTTGCGATCGCCGAGCAGCACGCGGTCACACTCGCTGCGGGTATGGCTTGCGACGGCCTAAAACCGGTTGTTGCCATATACTCCACATTTCTTCAGCGCGGCTATGATCAACTGATCCACGATGTCGCTCTGCAAAATTTAGATGTGACGTTCGCTATCGATAGGGCTGGCCTGGTGGGTCAAGATGGTGCCACCCACCACGGCGCCTTCGACTTGAGCTATCTGCGTTGCATACCCAACCTCATCGTCGCCGCGCCCAGCAATGAGAATGACTGTAGGCAAATGTTGGTTAGTGCTTACAATCACTCAGGTCCCTCTGCCGTGCGATATCCACGGGGGGAAGGGACAGGTGTCCGCATGGAGCCCGAATTGCTCGGCCTAGAGATTGGTAAGGGCTGTGTCGTTCGAGAGGGGCGCGATGTCGCTATTTTGAGTTTTGGCGCGCTATTGTCTGAGGCTCAAAAGGCGGCGGAACTGCTTGATGCCACGGTTGCCGATATGCGCTGGGTAAAGCCGCTAGACGCTGATCTTATTCGCGACCTCACGCAGAGCCACAGCTTGTTCATAACGCTTGAAGAAAATGTCGTGGCGGGTGGCGCCGGAAGTGCGGTTGCCGAATACCTTTCCGAACACGGCATAGACATTGAAATTCGACACGTCGGTATCGGTGATCGTTTCATCGATCATGCGAGTCAAACGGAGACTCGAGCAGATGCAGGCGTTACCTGCGACGCTATTGTGGCTCAGGCCAGAGCGAGCCGAAGTCAAATCGGTATCGCCAAAGCAGCGGTAGCGTCATGACAAAGCAGCACAAGGAACAAAAACTAAGCGAGCAAATAGAGGCGCTTTCTGCATTGGTCAAACGATTGGAAGACCCCTCTATCGAGCTGGAAGATGCACTTACAGTCTATGAATCGGGCATGAAGATAGCGGAAGCCGCCCAAAAGGCGTTGGAAGACGCCGAACAGCGGATAGAAACCATATCCAGCAACCCCGAGAAGTGAGGCTGCAGATTTACTCCCAATGGGCGCCATAAGTCGACAATCAGTCTCGACCGTTGCCTGCAGTGATCCGCAGCTAGAGGCCGCACTGACCTACGCACTATCCAATCCAGGAAAACAGTTACGAAGCAAGCTTTGTAGAGAAACAGCAGCGATGATCGCGGGTCGAGCACTGCACAGTGCTGAACGAGCGGGTGAGGCAGTAGAATTTCTTCACACCTACTCCCTCATCCATGATGACCTGCCATCAATGGATGATGACGATCTCCGACGCGGCCAGCCAACGCTCCACAAACAGTTTGATGAGGCGACGGCTATTTTAGTCGGTGATGGTCTGCAGGCACTCGCTTTTGAATGGATCGTAGACACGCCCGAACTAGGCGCTGATCAGCAAGTCCAGCTTATCAAACTGTTGAGTCATTCAGTGGGTTTTGACGGCATGGTTGGCGGACAGGCAATGGATATCGCCGCAGAAGGCGGGTCAGTCGATGTTACTCACCTAGAACAAGTCCACGCACGTAAGACAGGTGCGCTCATAGTTGCTGCTGTTATGGCCGGGGCTATTTGTGCCGGCGCTACAACTGCACAGGAGACCGCACTGACCATATTCGCTAAGCGAGTCGGCCTCGCATTCCAAGTGATGGATGATGTATTGGATGTTACCGCAACTTCGGAAGAACTGGGAAAAACGGCTGGTAAGGATATCGACGCTGAAAAATCAACGTACGTGGGATCAATGGGTGTCGATGCCGCGAGAGCCTATGCCGACCGCCTGTTGCAGGAGGCACTCGACGCTCTCAGCAGCTTTGGTGCGGCGGCGGGAGAACTGAAGCAGATTGGACAGGCGATGGTTCATCGGTCGTCCTGACCATCAATGACCGTAAACACCAAGCGTTGGCCGACCTCGAGCTACTCTTACTTGCTATCGCACACTCATATCGACGCAACTAGCGCTACATAACAAAAACCAAGAACGCAAAGCGCCCCCATTATCGCCGCTGCAATATCGTCTATCATGACACCTAACCCGCCCCCAATGGCACGATCAAGCCAACCGACAGGCCATGGTTTGACGATATCAAACAGTCGGAAGCTAACAAAGGCCAGCAGCAATAGTAGATAAGGATCAACGGCAGCGCGTAACCACCATCCGAGTATCAAGGTGCTGACGCAGACGCCGACCACTTCATCGATCACAATTATCTGAGCGTCATGCTGCCCCGACACTTGCTCAAGGTGATTGGCTGACCACAGACCCAACGCAAATAGAAAAGCGACACCCATGCCTGCAGTTAACAGCGGCATCTGCAGCAGGACCCAAGCCAATGGCAGGGCGGAGATACTACCTGCTGTACCGGGTGCGAGGGGCGATAAGCCTGTGCCGAAAAAAGTGGCGACGATGAAAGGTAGTCGCCGAGCCCGAATACCATCTTCAGTGAAAGTGGTCATAGCCAGTCTCCTCGAGTGTTAGACCGCAGTCGACCCCTTCTCCCGCTTCAACCGATCCTATGACAACCGTACCGTCGGGGATATCGCAGTCAGCAGGAAGGGTAAATAACAGCTCGTAGTCCTCTCCACCCGTCAGCGCTAACTGTAGCGCGTGCCTGTCCCCGGCCGCCTCAATCAATGGCGTCGATAAAGGAATGGCGTCTTGATGGATAACGAGCCGGCAACCACTGGCATTCGCAATGTGGCTTGCATCCTGAAGCAGACCGTCGGAGACATCAATGCAGCTGGTTGCAAGGCCACGAAGCGCGATACCGAGGTCAATGCGCGCCAAGGGGAAGCTCAATCTATTCACCAAGTACTCTTGAGCGTCAAAATCGATATCAATGCCACGGTGCTTACCCTGCACAAGCGACAGACCAAAGGCGGCGTCGCCAAGCGTGCCACTGACACAGACACGGTCGCCTACGTGGGCCCCCGACCGAAGTAACTTTTGTCCGCGGGGGCAAAACCCCATGACGGTAACCGTTAGTGCCAGAGGTCCGCGAGTCGTGTCGCCACCCACTAATGGCAGCGCATAGTGACGGCATGCCTGTGCCAGTCCTTGTGACAAACCGTGTAACCATAGATCGTCAACGCTCGGCATCGTCAGTCCTAGGGTCATGGCTAGAGGCTCAGCGCCCATGGCAGCCAGGTCACTAGCAGCAGACGCCACTGCTTTGTAGCCAACGTGCTCTGAGAAGGTGTCGTCGGTGAAGTGAGTACCCAATACCGAGCTATCGGTGGACACTATCAACTCCGAGTCAGGCGGCACGCTGAGGGCTGCGGCATCATCTCCTACCGAGAGCTCAACGCGCCGACCAGCGCCCAAAGACGAAAAATAGCGTGCTATGACGTCAAATTCGCTCACGATCCGAGTTTCATTGCTCCGCGAGTTCGTGGGCCCGCAATGTTAGACCGACCTGGTCCAGCACACCGTTGATATAGCGATAAGAATCGGTTGCACCAAACTTTTTCGCAAGTGCAACGGTCTCATTGAGCGTCACTTTGGCGGGCACATCGATTCGATCAAGCAGCTCAAACGTACCTAGACGCAATAGATTTCGCTCGATGCAGTCTAGTACCGCCAACTCGCGATCGAGAAAGGGCTCGAACAGAGCATCTAACTCCTCGGATCGCTGGGTAATTGCGACCAGCATATCGTTGAAGTATTCACCGTCGACGTTGGCGAAGTCATTGTCGGTACGAAATTCAGCTTCAATAGACGATGGCGTAGAGCCTGTCATGGACCACTGATAAAGCGCCTGAATACAAAAATGCCGCGCTCGCCGACGTTGCGCGGCCAGCACGTTAATCGCCGTCATCCGGCTTTCAGTGCCGCCAATAAGCTGACCATTTCGATAGCGCTGGTGGCCGCTTCCGCGCCCTTGTTACCCGCCTTCGTACCAGACCGCTCGATCGCCTGCTCTATCGAATCCACTGTCAAAACACCAAAGGCTATTGGAACACCTGAGTCGAGCGACACTTGTGCAATCCCTTTCGTACACTCACCGGCCACGTGTTCGAAATGCGGCGTGCCGCCACGAATAACGGCGCCCAGCGCAACAATTGCATCGACATTACCCTGCTTTACAACAGCCTGGCAGACCAAGGGGATTTCAAAGGCGCCTGGCGCTCTGACGATGTGCAACTGATCCTCAGACACACCATGGCGTTTAAGTGTATCAATCGCACCCTCGAGTAAATGCTCGACAACAAAGCTATTCCAACGTCCTACGACAAGGACAAAACGCCCGGAGACACCGCTTAGCTGACCTTCCGTACTCGCAATTGTATTTGACGCCATATTCGTTCTCCTCACTAGGCCTTGGATACTTCACCTGACTTTATGAACTCGGGCTCTATGAACTCAACGACTTCAAGCCCAAACCCCTCTAACGCATTGTACTTCACAGGTGCACCCATGAGGCGAATTTTACCGACACCTAAATCGCGTAAAATTTGTGCGCCCATACCCACCTGAGAGTAGCCAACACCCTGCTTGTGAGAATCATCGGGTAAATTGGAGCCCAATGCAGCGTCCACTTGAGCTAACAAATCGGAGTCCGTTTCTTCTTTGTTGATCAGCACTAAAACCCCTGCCCCCTCCAAAGCGATGCGAGCTAAGCTCTCCTGAATCGACCACGACGCACGATCAGCTGCTGTGACCGCCACCAGGTCGCGCAACGACGCGGCAGTGTGTACCCGCACCAGAGTTGGTGTGTCGATCTGCACATCACCACGACTCAATGCAAGATGGATATGGCCCTGCGTGCTCTCTCGATAGACCCGCAGCAAAAACTCGCCGTGCTGGGTGGGTACAGCACCACGACGTATGACTTCAACCGTTCGGGAGTGGTTGAGTCGATAATCAACCAAGTCGGTTACTCTGCCAACTTTCAAGTCGTGTTGATCGGCGAACTCTACCAATGCTGCAGCGTCTGCGAGGTCACCATGGGCATCAAGCACCTCGGCAAAAGCGGCTGCAGGCGTAAGTCCTGCCAAGGTCGCTAAATCAACGCCAGCTTCTGCCGCTCCAGTCCGGATGAGTACACCACCTGCCAGGGTTGCTACCGGAAAGATGTGGCCTGGCTGAACTAAATCTGATGGCTTTGCGTCAGACGCGACTGCCACCCGCACCGTTCGGGCACGATCCACCGCCGAAATGCCGGTATCAATGCCGGTGCTCGCTTCAATAGACAGCTTTACCGAGCCAGATGTCGCCGGGTCGACCATTGGCGCAAGACTCAGCTGCTCACACCGCTCTTCGGTCAGGGCGAGGCTGACCAGTCCGCGTGCCTGGCGCGCCATGAAGGTGATGTGCGAAGCCTCACAATATTCGGCCGCCATTGCCACGACGCCGGTCTGCTCACCGTCGCTTTGATCCAACACCAGCAGAACCATTTCACCGCGCCTGAACTCACTGATGAGCTGATCAGCCGAGATCGGTGGCACCAGATCAATCATGGTGATACCCCGCGTTCTTTAGGGTGTCCAGAGAAATGCCTTCCGAAGTCGGCACAACACCGGACTCCAACAATCGCTCGAGATAGCGTGCAATGATGTCCACTTCTAAATTGACCTCGGTGCCCACGGCGTAGTGGCTAAACACCGTTTCCTCCCACGTCTGAGGAATAATATTGAGCTCAAAGCGTGAGCCATCGACCGCATTGACCGTCAGACTTGTCCCGTCTACGCAAATGCTGCCCTTGGACGCGATGTACCGGGCAAGTCCAGCGGGCGCTTGAATGGAGACACGCCATGACCTGGCATCACGGCTCAGTGCCACTACCGTGCCCAAACCATCGACATGACCACTGACTAAGTGCCCCCCCAAAGCAGTTGTTGGGGTCAGTGACTTCTCAAGATTCACAGCGCTCCCAATCGAAATGCTTTTCAGCGAGGTTAAAGACAAAGTCTCTGTCGAGACATCAGCCCAATAACCGTCGCCGGGCAGCGCAGTCACCGTTAGACAGACGCCGTTAGTAGCAATGCTGTCACCCAGCTTGACGTCAGACAGGGGCAATTTGCCTGTTTTAATACGTAATTTAACGTCGCCGCCTGACTGCTCTATCGCGGCGACTTCGCCAAGGGCTTGAATGATTCCCGTAAACATAATCTTCTCTTTTGGGCGTTACGCACGAAACGGTATCGTCAGGCGTTTATCTTCTGGCGCATGGTAATACGCACATCATCGCCAATCAGGTCGTGCGAGATGATGGAATAACGATTGGCTTGCTCGAGCGAGGCAAATGTTGCCCGATGAGCAGGTCGCGCGTCAGCGCCTAGCATAACCGGAGCTACGTAAATCAGCCATTGATCAATCAATCCGGCTTGCTCAAGCGAGCCCACAAGTGTGGCACCAGCCTCGACTAAAATCTCATTGGCGCCCTGCTCGCCCAACCACATCAGCAGTTGCTGCAGATCTAATCCACTGTCAGTCGTTGCGACCACTTGTTGACTCACTGACTTCGGTACATCGAGCGGTAGGGCCGCACCTGGCGCTGTAAACACGGTCGTCTGAGCATCGCCGTGGAGCACTCGCGCAGTCGACTTAGTGCGCGCGTTGGTATCAACGACCGCGCGTGGGGTTGGCCTAGCCATGGCCCTCTCCCAATCATCGGCGTCCAGCCGATTAGCACAAGGCCTCAGCGTGAGAGCGCAATCATCAGCCTCCACGGTTCCAATACCGGTCAGAATGACATCGGAGCTGGCGCGCCATGCCTGCACATCGGCGCGGGCTTCAACGCCGGTAATCCATTGGCTCTCGCCCGATGCCATCGCGGTCCGACCATCCGCAGACATCGCCATCTTGACAGTTACCCTGCCGTAGCCACGCCGGAGCCGCAAAAAAAATCCTGCAAGATCATGCGATGCCTCAGCCTCGCAGACGCCTCGAAGCACTTCTATACCCGCCGCTGTAAGACGCGATATACCGCTTCCAGAAACACGGGGATCGGGGTCTTCACACGCAATCACAACACGCGCGATCCCAGCTGAAATAAGCGCATCAACACAAGGTGGCGTCCGCCCCGTGTGGCTGCAAGGCTCAAGCGTGACGTACACAGTCGCGCCAGCCACATCAGCGATATCGGCCACTTGTGATAACGCGTGGACCTCGGCATGTGGCTCACCGACGGGGTGCGTAAAACCGGTTGCCAGTAACCTATCGTCTTTTACAACGACACAGCCAACCGCTGGGTTGGGTGCTGACCAAATCCGCGCTCGATGTCCAGCCGCCATAGCCAAACGCATCCAGTACTCGTCCGAATGACTCATTGCGCTTTAGGTCTGTGGATCGGCTTCGAGTGACGCAATGGCATCTCGGAATTCGGAAAGATCCTCAAAGCTACGATAGACAGAAGCAAAACGCACATAGGCGACTTGATCAAGCCGCTTGAGTGCGTCCATGACTAGCTCACCAACGACACGCGATCCAAGTTCGCGCTCGCCCGTGGCACGCAAGCGGTTTTTCATCTGACCTATCTCAGTCTCGATCGCCTCAACTGACACAGGTCGCTTTTCTAACGCGCGCTGTAAGCCTGCGCGGAGCTTGTTCTCGTCAAATGGCTCGCGACTACCGTCTTGTTTGATGACCCTCGGCATGACGAGCTCAGCAGCTTCATACGTGGTAAATCGCTCTTTACAACCAACGCACTCACGGCGGCGCCGAACCTGCCCACCGTCAGCGACAAGTCTCGAATCAATGACTTTGGTATCATCAGCAGCACAAAATGGACAAAACACGCGCTTTAACCCGCCTTATTCGGCATACACGGGGAATCGAGCACACAGCGTTTTCACGCTCTCACGCACACGCTCAATGACGGTCTCGGTATCGTCAGACTCCAAACTCTCCAGCACGTCACACATCCAATGGGTCAGTTGCCGCGTTTCGTCATCGGCGAACCCGCGTGTTGTGATAGCGGGTGTGCCAAGTCGCAGGCCCGAGGTAACGAAGGGCGAGCGCGGATCATTGGGTACAGCATTTTTATTTACCGTGATGTAGGCCCTACCCAATGCCGCGTCAGCATCCTTGCCGGTATAGCTCTTATCGCGCAGATCAAGAAGCATCAAATGGTTGTCAGTACCACCAGATACCAAGTTATAACCTCGCGCTACAAATGTGCTCGCCATCACTTTGGCGTTTTGCACGACTTGCTTTTGATAGTCCACAAATTCAGGTTCCATCGCCTCTTTAAACGCCACCGCCTTGGCAGCAATAGCGTGCATCAGCGGTCCACCCTGTGCACCGGGGAAAATCGCAGAATTTAACTTCTTGTGGAGATCTGCGTTGTCGCGCGCAAGAATCAGTCCCGAACGCGGTCCACGAAGCGTCTTGTGTGTCGTCGTAGTCACAACATCTGCGTGAGGGACAGGGTTGGGGTAGACGCCAGCTGCCACCAAGCCCGCCACATGCGCCATATCGACCAATAAGTAGGCACCAACCGCATCTGCGATCTCGCGAAACTTACTCCAGTCCATGATGCGGCTGTACGCGCTAAAGCCACCGATAATCAATTTGGGCTTGTGCTCAAGCGCCATGGCCATTAAATCGTCGTAGTTAATCTCGCCGGTCGCCGTATCAATACCGTACTGGACTGGGTTGTAGATCTTGCCGGAGAAGTTCACGCCTGCGCCGTGCGTCAAGTGCCCCCCGTCAGCCAAGCTCATTCCCATGACCGTATCACCAGGCTGCAGTAGTGCATGAAACACAGCGATATTGGCACTCGAACCGGAGTGTGGCTGCACGTTTGCGTAGGCCGCACCAAAAAGAGCTTTGGCGCGCTCTATCGCAAGCACTTCAGCCCTATCGACAAACTCGCATCCACCGTAGTAGCGCTTGCCGGGGTACCCCTCGGCGTATTTGTTAGTCAAAACACTACCCTGCGCCTCTAATACGCGCGGGCTCGCGTAATTCTCAGAGGCAATCAGCTCAATGTGCTCTTCTTGCCGCTGCGTCTCGAGACGCATTGCGTCCCACAGTTCGCTGTCAAATGATGCAATGGTCTGTGCTGCGGTATAACCGTGGCCTGTCGGGGTTTTTGCTGCCTGGTTCATTAAGGATTGCTCCAGAAAATCGGTTTAATGAGTACGAGAAAATCGACGATGTGGTGCATGATAGCGCAGCTGTGCACACCATGCAGTGGAATGCGTATTTTTACCTCAGGGCGCCTAGCAAAAACGAGGAATTTTTATATTTTTCGACACAAGGCAGCGCTGTCATCTTAGCGACATAAAAGTGAAATATATTCTCAGGCTCAGCGATTCGAGGTGTGTTATTGATGCGTATTAGCATTTTCGGCAGTGGCTATGTGGGCTTGGTGCAGGCCGCTATCTTTGCCGATGTCGGGCACAGCGTCATCTGCATGGATGTTGATGCTGACAGAATCGAGCGGCTGCGTCAGGGGCAAGTTCCCTTCTTCGAACCCGGTCTCAGCACCATGGTCCTGCAGGGCGTCAAGGATGGGCTACTTACCTTCACCCACGACACACAAACTGCCGTGCAGAATAGCGATTACTTGTTTATCTGCGTTGGCACACCTGCAGGAGACGATGGCGGCGCGGATCTCAGATATGTCATGAGTGTGGCCGATGGCATTGCCGAGCATATCAACGGGCGGAAAGTCATCGTTAATAAATCGACAGTGCCTGTCGGTACGGTCGACGCTGTTACGGAGCGCATCGCCACGGGTCTGAAAAAATTCGGACGCGACCATTCGTTTGAAGTGTGCTCGAATCCTGAATTTCTCAAAGAGGGCTCTGCCGTTGCCGACGCAAGGCGACCAGATCGGATTATTGTGGGCGCCAAGTCCACCGAGACTCAGGAAGAGTTTCGGCGTATGTACGCCGCCTTTAACCGCAACCACGACAAACTAATGTTCATGGACCCCCGAAGTGCCGAACTCACCAAGTATGCCGCCAATGCCATGCTTGCAACCAAAATCAGCTTCATCAATGAAGTCGCTAACATCGCCGAAACCGTAGGTGCCGACATCGAGCTCGTTCGCCAAGGTATTGGCTCAGATCCGCGAATTGGTTACCAGTTCATCTACCCGGGCGCTGGCTATGGTGGCTCCTGTTTTCCAAAAGATGTGCGCGCCCTGAAGCACCTCGCGCAATCGAAAGGTTGCCAAGCGTCGATACTGACCGCCGTTCACGACACCAATCAGCGACAAAAAAACAAACCTGCCGAGCGCGTCATAGAGCGCCTTGGGGCCAATCTCAGCGGAAAAACCGTGGCGGTTTGGGGCCTTTCTTTCAAACCCAACACGGATGATATACGCGAAGCACCCAGCCTATCGCTGCTCGAGCATATTTGGTCTTGTGGCGGTTCAGTTCGCGCCTTTGACCCTGAAGCCATGGCGGTCTGTCATGAGCTCTACGGGGATCGTGACGACATGACCTACGTAGAGAATAAGTATGACGCCCTCAAGGGCGCCGATTGCGTGGTTATCTGTACCGAGTGGAAGACGTTCTGGTCGCCCGATTTTGAGATCATAAAAGACGCCCTCAAAGAGCCCATCGTGATCGATGGACGTAACTTATACGATCCAAAGCACCTCGCAGCGATGGGTATCGAATACTATGGTATTGGGCGGGGATTATCGGTAGCACACCCTTGAATAAACACACCTTAGGCTGGCGAGAATGGGTAGAGTTGCCGGATCTCGCCATAGGCCCCATTAAAGCAAAGGTGGATACGGGCGCACGCACCAGCGCACTGCATGCCGTTAATGTGGACCTATTCGAGCGCGACGAGCAGATCTGGGTCTCATTTGTCTTTGAAAACGAGGACGGATCGCTTGGAGGCCTGAACGAGACGCCCGTCCTTGAGTTTCGTGACGTCACTAACTCCGGCGGGCAGAGCGAGTCGCGCCCGGTCATTCAGACTCCCGTAAAGCTCGGCACTGTCTACAAGATGGTCGAGCTGACGCTAACCCAACGCGACAACATGGTGTACCGCATGCTTTTGGGTCGCACCACCTTGTCATCCGACTTTATTGTCGCGCCTTCAGAAAGTTTTGTCCTAGGCGGCACCGATACCGAACCTGGAACCCCTCAATGAAAATAGCGATTCTCTCGCGTAACCCCGACCTCTACAGCACAAGCCGACTAAAAGAGGAGGCCGAGAAAAAAACACACGACTGCCGTGTTATCGACACGCTGAAATGCTCAAT
>ERZ802822.790-NODE-790-length-21258-cov-7.709976_pt1 | contig 21258 bp, 19 predicted proteins | sample MGYA00345649_ERZ802822 | MGnify/ENA primary metagenome ERZ802822 (study PRJEB30503, sample SAMEA104212359) | marine metagenome | biome: Westerlies Biome; feature: [SRF] surface water layer (ENVO:00010504) within the epipelagic zone...; material: water...
TCCCGATCTGCTCTTTGTTCAGAAGAACTAAGTCTAAATTTTTTATCATTCACATGTAAATTGTCAAATTGATTTTGTACATTTATTAAATTATTTCTTAAATTAAAAAACTGCTTGCTTTCAATATCATCTATAATTTTTGGTATACCGGTTGAAAAGTCCAGGGTTTGCAGATTAAACCAATTGTCTTTGTTGATCAGTGTGACATCGGGGTCAGAGCCGGGTGGAAACTTGTCAGGGTACATCATCGTTTGGCCAAGAATTTCACATGAAAAAGCATAGAGTGCCCATGTCATATATAGCTTTTTCATTCCCAAAAGGCGACTGACAGCGAGGTTTGCGCGCACGTAACGGTACGGATCGGTTTTGTAGTATTCCGCAGACTGGATACCATATAAATCATTCAATACCGCAAGTGCCAACATATGGACTGATGCCGTTGCATGAATTTCATTCGCCGGGGCGAGCACAGCAAAGTTATCATCAAACTCGCCCGAAATAGCGGCATCAAAAACCTCTACCATTTCTTTTTTGGCGCCTAAATCTCCTGATTGCCAACGTGACAAGAGATGCAGTCCGTGCGGATAAGTATAGTCTTCTATTCTGATCATAGTATGAAAAGCTTTCTGCTATCTGAACATTTATGGCATCCATGTGTTCCTTACACATCTTCACACAAAACACCCTTACCCAGCGCTTGGAAGCCGCAGCATCACAAACTTATTTTAATAGACATATTTAAAATTGGAGTGATGATGTATACCCAATATTGAAAAAACATTATACCCATTTCAGGGCCCAGTAATGAACAAGTTCATAAAAAACTTTATCATGTCAAAATATCGAAAAATTTGGTTATTATGACAAATAAATTACTATTTACTGATTAAATATCAAAAATTTATTATTGGATGAAATATTCTGACTGTAAGCGAAAAATATGTCAATTTTCGGCCATAAAGACACTTGATCAAAAAGAGGTACAATAGGCCGTTTTCACCGTAAAAGTTATGGTCTTTTTAAGTTTAAAAAACTCAAATTACTACCATGCCAAACACGTTTTGCAAAAAAAATAGACCAATAAAACATAAGACGCATGCTGCCACGGGCGTAATGACCCATCCGAATATAATTTTGGCGAGGACTAACCAACGAATTGCGGCGGCTCCTTGCAAAATTGAGATGCCGACAATCGCCCCAACCACCGCCTGGGAACTTGACACTGGAACCAACGGAATTGTTGGTAGTCCAAGTCCTGCTAGCCACGCTTCTAATCCAACAGATGCAAACATGAATAAAACAATTGAATGAGAGATGACGGCAATTAAGGCTGATGTTGCCGATAGTCGACCTAGATCACTGCCAAGCGTCATCATAACCCGTTTTGAATAGGTGAAAACCCCCAAGGCAATCGACAGCCCCCCCAGTACGAACAACTGTTGCGTCGAGGATAATAGTAAACCACCAATTTGTACCGGAGGTAAAGGCTGTGCGGGAATAAAAACACCAACAACATTTGCTATATTATTAGCACCAAGTGAATAGGCTCCCAGTGCTCCTGCAACAATCAGCGCCACACGTTGGTACGCGTCAGCCCTGATCATATGTATATGAACACGTTGTGCAGAGAATTTTATTGTTTGATAAAGGATAATGGCGATGACACCTGATAATAAAGGGCAAATAATCCAAGTACTTAAAATTTTGGTTAATGTAGAAATATCTGTGGGATTATTAGAGAAAAAATTCCAACCGATTATTGCACCCACAATGGCCTGAGAGGTCGAGACTGGAAGCCCGAATTTTGTCATCGCGTATACAGCGAAAGCAGCCGAAAGTGCCGTCATGAATGCGCCCGGCAAGGCAGATATCGCGCCCAGTTTCCCAAGCGTTTGAGACGTGCCTGCGCCTGAGACGATCGCCCCGAGAACTACAAATATTGAACAGATTATCGCGGCAGTTCTCCAGCTGACCATTTTTGTGCCGACCGCGGTTCCAAAAACATTTCCGGCATCATTCGCGCCAAGCGCCCAGCCTAAAAATAAACCGCTAGTCAGGAATATTAAAACAAGGGGGTCTAACAATTTTACATCAACCGTTTAATAGCATAGATTGCTAATCGGTCTGCCACATCTTCTGCCAAATCCGCAATGCCATCGATGCGGTCAGCAAATTCTCGAAGTTGTATTTTAAAAGACAAATCAAGACTTGAGTCGAAGATTGCGGTCTTAAGGTTAAGACTAATCTTATCTGCCTCTTTTTCATATAAAATCACTTTGTGGTTATAAGCAGGTACATCATGAGGGCTCCTGAAAAAGGCCCGCCCACTCAGCGCAAGCTCATCTACGGACTTGATAACCATATTGGTAAGCTTGCGATACCCACTCCCAAGTTCTTCTGGAATCGTTGGTTTTTCAATTGAAAAAGCCCAGAGCGTATCTTCGAACTCAGATAGCAATTGATCCATTGTTTCGATCAAACCAAGAACGTCGCCCCGAGAATCGGGAATAAGCGTATTGGAGTAGAGGTGCTTTTCAATATCTCGTCGTAAAACGTCTGCTTCGCTTTCCAATTCTACCACCCGGTCCAGACGCGTGACGAATTCTTCTGTATAGCCTTCTTTTAGATAAACTCGGACACCGAGCCTAAATACAACTGCAGCTTCCGAAACCTTATCAAAGAAACTATCAATCTGCAGCTCAAGTTGCTTGGTTCTGCCGAATAGGCTCAGATTAGGTGCCATTTAGGTTCACTGCTCTTTTTAACGGCCTTACGGCTCTTTTAACGTCGAGCCTTATTGGAGCGGAAAATTCTATTGTTTGTTTTGTAACAGATTTGTATCAGATTTGTAACATGATTGTAAAATACTAATTTAGATTGGACTTATAAGACAATAAATTTATGATGATTGCATATAGCCATTCGGAGGTCGTCTTGCCAAAGTTTCCCGGAGGGGCCCTGCTGACCGGCTTTTATATTGACCGTAGTTCTCACGTCCCAATCTATCGGCAAATCGATACAGAGCTGCGTCGCTTGATCCTTGAGGGTGCGCTTGCGGCAAAACAAAAGCTGCCATCAACGCGGGAATTGGCAATGGAACTTGGGGTGTCTCGAATTACAGTTAAATCGGTTTACGAGCAACTCGTCGCAGAAGGCTATGCGCAGGCTAAGACCGGTTCGGGAACCTTCATTTCCGAAGGTTTGGATTTTGAAACTACGCCAAAAATTACGGTTCCTAAAAAAAATATTGGATTAGATGACGTCAAGATTTCGACGCGCGCTGCTTCCATTATGTCATCACAAGCAAGCGTCCGGTACGGCGCAACCGCGCCGTTTCGTCCGGGCGTTCCAGCGCTAGATCTGTTCCCAGTTAAACTGTGGAATAAATATTGTCTGGATGCTCTGAATGATGATGAGCGCAACAACTTGAGCTATGGTCAAATTAACGGCAGTGCCGCATTGCGGACGTCAATCGCCAATCATCTCAATGATGCCCGTGGCGTAAAAGTCGACCCTGAGCAAATTGTGGTGACCTCGGGTGCGCAGCAGGCATTTGTGCTGATCGCATTCATTTTACTGAACAAACAGGATACGGTCTGGTATGAAGACCCTGGACATATCGCGGGCCGAGATGTGATGCAACTGATGGGAGCTAACGTCGCGCCAGTTCCGATCGATAGCGAGGGCATAGATCTTGATTTTGCAAAACAAATGCACCCCAGGCCTACCCTCATTTTCACCACCCCATCCCATCAACAACCGCTGGGAACCACTATGAGCCTGACCCGTCGTCTGGCGCTTTTGAATTACGCCCACGAAAATGATTGCTGGATCATAGAAGATGATTACGACAGCGAATTTAGATACCGAGGACGGCCCCTGCCCGCCCTGAGCGCCCTGGATCGTGAGCGCAGGGTTTTCTATGTTGGTACATTTTCTAAATCTATGTTTTCTGCGATCAGGATTGGCTATGTCGTCGTTCCACCTTGGCTAGTGGATACATTTTCAAAGGCTAGAAACTTATTGGGTCAAAGTTCATCTCCGGTCGTTGAGCATGCACTATCGCGATTCATCGACGATGGCCGTCTGGCTGAGCATATCAGGAAGATGCGTCGCATTTATCGAGAGCGACGCGACACACTGCTTGACTGTATTAGTACAGATTGCGCAGATTGCCTCGTGCCTCAAAAAACAGATGCTGGTATGCATATACTGGCCCATTTGAAAAATAATGTGGATGATAATTTAGCCCACCGCGCTCTCCTCGACGCTGGGATTGAATCTCTGCCCCTGTCGGTCTATTGCATTGATCCCTTTAAGTGCTCAGCTCTGGTTCTGGGGTTCTCTGGTGTTCCCAAAAACCGCATGCCAAAACTGGTGCGTCGCATGAGTAAGGTTCTGCAATCGATATCCTTAAATCAATAGATACTAAGCGATTTTGCAAATGGCTCCTGTAAATGTTTTGTCTATTAGGCGCATCAAATCCTATTTGCAGGCGGCGCAGAAAAGAGGGAGCCTTTGGCTTGAAACAGACTGGGATGATAACCGAAGGATAAAGGAAACACAGCGATTCAATACTTTCACACACAATTTTAGGATATATACGGTTCAACCCTAACGGTCTCGTGCAAGTCCAGAAATATGGAACACACTAAAATTTAACATGTGTCACTGCGTTGAGGGGAACGCGTCTCAGATACCACCCGCGATCAAGCGTTTGAGGCCCAAGCCATCTTTATGGATGATACAACGGTCAAGCTGCTCCAGAAGGGCAAAGGTAAGAACAAGGACAGGACAGCGTGGTTCTGGGTTTACGCCGGGGATGGGCGCGCTTGGTCCGGAGCAGCGCCGCCCGCTGTATGGTATCAGTTCTCCACCAGCCGAGGCGCGGAACATCCCCCTGAACATTTGGAAGCCTACGAGGGCTTTACCCAAGCGGATGCCTATGCTGGGTATAATGACGCACACCGAACAGGTCGCGTGCGCCTGTCAGGTAATACATGGCCCATGGGCTTTGAATACATCGGCTCACAGCCCAAAGATGATTTTACCATGCCAGCTTCTGGCCTATTGCCATGCGTTTTGTAATTTTGGCAGCGCATACCGGTGGATGGGCTTCATTGACATTGACGAACATTGGGGACCTCAAACGGAAACGTTCGAAAGGTTTAAGATGAAGCTAGCTGCCAAGTGTTGACAGCCGTGGCTATGCAAATAGAGCAGATAACTGTGTGTGCGCACCGGCCGTGGCGCATTGGGTTTGTTGACGGCTCTGATAACCGCACATCAAACCCCCAAAATTGATGCTTACATTGTCATAATTATTACCAGCCAGAGGTCTTTAAACGACCTTTAGGTTCTTCGGGCCTCAAACTCAGCCCAGATTTCTTCCAGCATTTCGATATCAAATTCGGGGTCACGTGCAGGTCCAAGGATGATGGCTTCGTTTGTCATGACTGTTTCAATAGCCTGCCCAAGGCCCATAATGACCTCGGGTGGAATAACCAATGCGCCATGCCTGTCAGCGTGGATAAGCGCGTCTTGGGATACCTGAAGACCCATAATATTAACGGGTGTGCCAATCTCGACCACATGGACGAACCCGTGGCTTACTCCAATCGAACCGGCAAGGACTGGAAAATCTTCGTCTAAAACGTCAAGATCTCGCATCACTCCGTTGGTGACAGCGCCCATAAGTCCGAGTCCCTTATGCACAGCGACATTTACCTCACCCCACCAGCCGGCGATACAGTTGGGGAAATCCACATCTTCTATCACAGCCGCGATCGGGGCGCCGCCGAAAGCCATTGACCTGTAATATTCCATCCGACGGGCGCGAATGATATGGTCAGGCTCCGTTGGTGGCGCCAATCCGGATATTTTAGCGGTGCGAGCAAACCCCACGATGGCTGGAGCCCCCGGTTTTGAATGTTGCATTGTACCGCGTGTAAAGCAGTTGAACCCCCTTTTCCCTTGCACCACTTCAATCGCGTTGCAAACTGTGGGCGTATCGACCTGTCTTAGTAAGTCATATAGGCTTTGGGGGATCATACTCTTAGCCATTGTTCCAGAATTCCGTTTGTGTGTTTGGGTTGTTCCAGTGTCGGCAAGTGGCCAGCATTGGGAATGACAGCCAAGCGTGATCCGGGTATTAGGTCATGCATCAGTTCGTGGCGCGAAACGGGGCAGAGGCTATCTTCTTTCCCGCAAAGAATCAGGGAGGGGATCGTCACCGATCTGAGCGTTTCGCACTGATCAGGGCGGTGCTGAATTGCAAAGGATTGGTTGGCAAAAACCTCTGGCCCCAACGTTTCAGCCATTTCCATGCACAGGTTCAGGATACGCTGCCGGTTGGGGCTTTTCGCAAGGTAATTTGGCTTCAATTCGTCACGCATAACCGCATAAAGCTCCCCTTGCAAAACCCGTTTTACTTGTGTTTCCCGAACTGGGCCTTTGTCTTCCGGATCTGCCAAAGGGTTGGTATCCAGTAGCGCAAGCCGGGTCACTCTGTGCGGCGACTGGCGCATAATCTCCATTGCAACAATGCCGCCCATAGACAGCCCGGCCAAGGCAAAATAGGGAGGTGCACTGTCTAGGACGGTCCTTGCCAGATCAGCCATAGTCGATTGCCCCTGCAATGGCATAGTGATGATGGAGATGTATTTTGAAAAGGCTGAGATTTGCGGAGAAAATAGCCGCGCATCGCACATCATTCCTGGCAGTAAAACAAGAGGTTCATCGATCAAAGTAACCTGTCTCCATTACGATTGTTGTGCATTTTAGTCTGCTGGATCCCTTTAGTCTGCTAAATCCCTGTGTCCTGATATCCTTACGGCCCGTCATCCAAACTGGAGACGGAATACTGTAGCAGCGGTAAGTGGTGCCTAATCCCATGTTATTTTGACGTTTGGCTTAAAATTTGTTTCCAGATGGCGATGTCATCAAAAAGGGTGATCTCTCGACGCAGCCCCCGAGGACCAAATTCTGCATGGCTCACTCCCATAATGTGTATTTCTGCACCCGTTGGGGGGCCATAGCGCCCCCAGCCGTCATGTCGCCCGCTCAAAGACCAGCGGATTGCACTGCGCGGGCTGAGCAACGGATCAGTACGGCCAATCTGATGTTCAATTTTGAATTCGGCAAAGGGCATGACACTTCTTAAACCGATCCAGAAGTTGTCAGCTTCGGCCCAACCGTGTCCTTCCTGTCCCCCGGCCAAAGATAGATGGCAGGCTCTGTCGTATTCCTTTTTTATAACTCCAAAATCAGCAGCCATTATTTGTCTTAGTATAAAGGCGTGCCGCTCGCCCCATTCATCAGTGTTGCCACGGCCAGTATAAGGGCCCGCCTGATCGGTCGCCGGGGTCAGTGGCATGCTGTTGTCACCCCGATCGATGATGGTCTGTGCAGCCTCTTTTGGTGTATGTCCAAGCTGATACGCGATTGCAGCATTGTCGCGGATCAGCCACTCATCCCAGACGCGGTTGTCTCGGCAGTATGTATCGGCAATCGTCCGAAATGAAACTTTTAATCCAGTAGCAGGACCAAAGGCACCGCCGTTATGCGTTGCGGTTGATAAAATCCGGTGAGAAGATACAAACCCGGATTTGTCATCACCACACCAGACCACGTCCTCCGCCAGAAGTTGTCGGTCGGGGAACTCTGTAAGCGTTGCCATTGTGTTGGCTTTCCCGGCAGTGTTGCCTTGATTTATTCCTGCCGGAGAGCGGACTAAGAGGTCATCATGATAGTGCCAATCAAGTGCTGCGATATCGCGTCCTTCCCAGATCCTTGCTGTGCACTTGAGAATATAGTCCGGCAGGTCTGTAAATTGTGCGTCAAACCCCTTCATTTTGGCTCCTTTTGGTCTCTTCAGAAGTGATATCTCAGCTGATTGCCTTTAACATAAACTTTAAGCTGTTGTTGTCTTGTTCTTTTTTGGACAAACTGAACGCGCTGAAAATTAAAAAGTAAGGCACCAAAGGGGCAACTGGAAAAGCCTGCTCGGGTTGAGTTTTTTACAGTATAGAGGGTTAAAGTTTCATGCCTGCTAGATTCCTAAATTTATTGTATTCCAAGAGTCTCGTGCGTCTCTGATATAAAAGTTTATTTCAGCCAATTGGATTATCTGACTGTCGCAGTTTAATGTATTGTCACCATGGATCTGATATGAATGCGTTTAGATTGGCAAGATGCTTTATACTCAGGTGCGAAGCGTTCCAAGGTGGTAGAGTTGAAACCAGCGTGATCAACTTTCGATTTGGAGTATATCGTAACGCCGAACAAATATCCTTTAGCTGTTCCATCCCGGATGATCACATAGATCGTCGCCGGTCTGGGCGTTTCATGGCAAGATCGATGCTGAGGGATATTCAGACGGGAGACGCCAACGTTTGTTCGACTTGATAGCCAAGCGACAACGACACCAAAAATACAAGTGGCCATTCAGGCGAGTAATGAATCTGCGTAGGTCTTGACGGAATGGCGCGGAACCACCGAGCAGACTGTCTGGAAATGGTGCAAACGTGATAGTGTCCAAGATCGCAACCACACATACCCCCCACCACCGTCTTTAGACCACCCTCACACCAGCTTAGGAGGCCGTGGCAGTTGCGCTGCCCAAAACGTTACTGGTGTCGCTAAACAACTTATTGGCCGTGGTGCGCGAGTTTCTGAATCCGAATGTGTCGCGCTCTGGTTTAATCTTTGCCTGCGAAGGCAGGGTGTGGGACGTCTTCGTGATCTTTAGGCCAAGGATGAAAGCTCTAAGTACAGTGGCTTCGAGGCGTATGAGCCCGGATACACACAAATTGACTTAAAATACCGGCCACAAATAGCCAATGACACGTCGCAAGAGTATCTCTTCTTAGCGACCGACAGGGCACCCGTTGGGTCTTCATTGCCATTTATCGCAACAAGACTGCGGCCAATGCTCGGCGTTATATGCGTGACGTGGAACGTGCATGCCCGATCCGTATCCGCAGCATGTTAACCGATAATGGCGAGGCGTTTACCGACTGTCCTTTTGGCCTAAGTAAGCGCGCTGGAACAGGACGGCACGAGTTCGACATACTTTGCTCAACGCTCGGTATTGAACAGCGACTGATCCACCAAGATCGCCGCAAACCAACGGAATGGTCGAGTGGTTCAACGGCCGCATCGAGGACGTGCTACAAAGCCACTATTTTCGATCAGGCGAAGAGCTGGGGACAACGCAGCATTGCTGATGCATGTCTTTACAACCAACAGCTTCCGCAATTAGCCTTAGGTGGTAAAACACCCTTACAAGTCATAAAACACTGGTGCAAAATCAAACTGAAATTGTTCAAGACACAGCCACGATACCTCACGGATTGTGACAGCAATATTCGTAAAGTGCCGCAATCTTACCCAAAAAAATTGGCCGATTAACGAGTAATTTATGTTGAACTTTTTTATACATTATAAGATAGATTATTTCGAAAAAGCTATATTTCGGTAAACGGCACAGCTATGACCCGATCTGATGATCGATCTTCGCAAAAAGCTTTGAGGCACCTCAACAATGGGGAAATGTCTACAGGTTTTTCACAGCCCGAACTGCTCCAAGAATTAATTGATGATTTGGTCAGGCTATACGATAGGGGTCGATTTGAAGAGATTGTTTCAAAAGTAACGCATTCAGTAAAACTATTCCCTGAGGCTTTGCCCTTATTCAATATAATGGGTCAGGCTTATACAGCACTTAAGAAGTACCAAGCCGCCATTGATAGTTATAAACAAATGCTCAGGATTAAGCCTGACCATGAAGAAGCCTATCATAGCATGGGTAATGTGTTGACTGAAATGGGTGAACTGGACCCTGCGATAAAATGCTATAAAAAGGCTGTTGAAATAAAGCCTGACTATGCTGAGGCATACAGCAGTTTAGGCATTGTCCTGAAAAGTAAATTTGAACTCGACACAGCATTGTATGAACATTTAAAAAAGGCTTTCAAAATACAGTCTGACCCTGTTAATGCCATTATAGACGAGAAGAATAATCTGCAAAACAACCGTGATTTAGAGGCCGCTAGAGACAGTCTTGAAAAAGCTGTTCGGATAAAGCCCAACCTTGCCGAAGCTAGGCATTTGTTGGCTTCCATAAATGGAAAAACACCAAAGTCTGCTCCTAAAGCCTATGTAAAAGAGCTGTTTGACGAGTATGCGCCCAAATTTGAACAATCTCTGGTGAGAGCTTTGGAGTATAATGCGCCAAAAGAGCTTGCAAAGATAATTACCGCAAAACAACCGATAGAGGCATTGGGGTCGGTTCTGGACCTAGGCTGCGGCACTGGCCTCGCTGGCGTGGAATTAAAACAATTCTGCAGCAATCTTGAAGGTATTGACTTGTCAAACGCTATGATTGAGCAGGCCAGATCAAAGAATGTGTATGATCGGTTAACTCAGAGTGATATACTAGATTACCTATCCACAGCAGAGCTTGATTTTGATTATTTTATCGCAACAGACGTTTTTATTTACGTAGGAGAACTGACCAATGTTTTCCACTTGATAAAATCTCGAAATAAGCGAAAGGGGCATCTGGCGTTTTCTACCGAGCACACTGAAAGGGAGAGTTTCTTCCTTGAAACATCTGGACGGTACTCACACTCTCTGTCGTACATTGAAGGCCTGTGTAAAAAAATTGATTGTAGAATATCTCATTTTACGAAAACGGATCTCCGTAAGGAAAAGGATGGGTTTTTGGTTGGGGGTTTATACGTCGTTGATTTCTAGAACTGATACAAGGATTGGGACTTTAAAAATGAGTTCGCCTTCATCAATGGTTTTATAGCGTCCTGAATTTGGCGACAGCACCAGTCAGCCTCGTCAGAAATTTTGATTAAGAAGGAGTGGTTTTTTGCATGATGGTCTCAGAGTTTATGGCTCATTTTCTGGTACGACAGTGAGTTGGCCAACATCAGCCTGCACCACTTTTACATGCGCTGCTTTGGCGATCGCCCGATCACTGACCACCCTCCAGGTGATGCCGGAATAGATGTGTTCCCCTGGCTGGTCTGGAGCAATATCCGTTGCCAGTTGAAAGCGGTGACCAACAAAGCCGACCTCGATCTCGCGATCCTCCCTTGGGGATTGGATGTTTTTTAGGGGTTTCCACAGTACAAACGCTGCGGTAATCGACAAAAGTGACACCGAGATGACCGCACTATTGATTGTCTGAGGCAGAATTTCTACAGCCATCAATCCCCCAGTCGCAAGCATCGCAAGGCCGACAAAAAATAATACAAAAGTCGCAAAGCCAAGAAAGGCGATTTCGATCACTAGTAAACCAATGCCCAGCATAAACAGCCATTGCGAAAGGGGCAGATCTAACATCGGTTGTTCCATATTATTTGCCCCAAGGACCCGGCGCATCTGGCGGCACATAGCTTTCAGTGGCAGAAGGTGGTTTGGACACAGAGGCAGGGTCTGGGGGGCTATTTGAAATTTTTTGAATGATCGCCATCGCTTGGGCCACAACGCTTGCGGCATCAGAAGCACCGTCGGGCAGTAGGATCAACGATGATTCCTTGGCAATCATTTCTTTCGCATGAATAGCCTTGGTCGCAAGTTCAAGCTGGACCGCCTTCTGCCCGGCGGGTGTATCGGCCGCCTCGCCGACCATCACCAGTGCTTTGGCTTGAGCATCGGCCACGGCCACGAGGGCTTTTGCCTCGCCCTCGGCGCGCAAAACCTGTTCGTCTTTTTCAGCTTCGGCGGCCAGCACGACCGAGGCTTTCTCCCCTTCGGCACGATTGATCGCAGACTGTCTGTCGCCTTCAGATTCGAGGATTTGGGCCCGCTTTACCCGCTCGGCTTTCATCTGAGCCTCCATCGCCTGCATGACCGATTGTGGTGGCACAATATCCTTGATCTCATAACGCAGAACCTGCACCCCCCAAGCCGACGAGGCCTGATTGATCGCGGCAACAATATTTGTATTGAGCAAATCGCGCTCTTCAAAGGTTTTATCCAGCTCCATCTTGCCCAATTCCGAGCGCATGGTGGTCTGGGCCAGTTGGGTCACGGCAAACACATAATCATCGACGCCATAAGTCGCCTTATAGGGATCAAGCACCCGAAAATACAGCACCCCATCTACCGTGAGTGAGATGTTATCTTTGGTAATGGCGCTTTGGCTGGGCACATCTACCGCCTGTTCTTTCAGCGAGCGGTCTGCCGATACACTGTCGATAAAGGGAATGAGAAAATTGAGACCCGCTTCCTGCACACCTTTGAATTTACCAAATCTTTCAATAATATATGTTCGATTGTGCGGAACAAATTTAATAGAATATCTCAGGACAACAAAGACCAAAATGAAAAGCCAGATTGTCGGGCTGAAAAAGAAAGCTAAAATATCTTCAATGTACATGTGACGTGCTCCAGATCATAAGGTCCACTTAAATTATGGCCTGCTCTTTGTTTAGACACTAAGGGATCACAGGTTGAATTCCAACGTCGAAATTATCTGAGCCCTTTCAGGGGATGGCGGTTTGCATCGGGCTGATGTCATGAGCGATAAAATAAGATAAGAAATGGATGGACTGTAACAATCAATGCCTAATGTGATGCTGTCATTGCGGTGGCGGCGTAATGGTGGCCTTCAATCAGTCTAGTGCCGATGGTGGGCTTTTGGCAATTGGTTTCGATGTTACCGAAGATACTGTGAACCAACTGGCAATCAGAAAGGGTATACCAACAGCAAACGAAAATCTGATCCCGAATTTCTCTGCGATAAAACCCAGCAGTGGCGGTGCTAAAAGAAACGCCAGAAAAGATATCTGCGCCAGCGATGCCACGTTGACCGCCGCAGGACGATCGGTTCTTTGGGCTGCCGCTGACATGGCCAGCGGAAACAGAACTGCATTACCGGCCCCCATCAAGGCAAAACCAACTAAGGCCATGGCTGGTACGGATGCGAGGGAAACCAGAATTACCCCCATACTCATTAAGAGTATTGAAAGGCGCGAAACTTTTTCGGCGCTGTAATTTTCGACATAGCTGTCGGCAAAAAACCGAACCGTGAACTGCATAAATGCTCCCACTGCCAAAGCCGCACCGTTGATAAACGGTGGTGTTGCGAAGATATCGCGCATAAAAATGACTGACCAGTCGATACCAGCGCCCTCAATTAGCATTGCCGACAAGGTAAAGACCACAAGAACCATAATGCCTTTGGTTGGCCGGATCAGTTTCGGACTTTGCGGACTGTCGTTGGGGCGCTCAGGCGCGGGTTGGTACCCCCAGACGAAGCCTGCTGTCAGCAGGCTTACAGCCCCTAGAAACAGCCCGAAATGGATTGTTGTTGAAACGTCGAATTGAGACATTGCGGCCCCGGCGACACCTGTTGCAAAAAAACCTAAGCTCCAGAACGCATGGCTTCTGTTCATAATCCGCTTCGCAAGCTGGTATTCGACCCTGTCGGCCTCTAAGTTTACGGCAACTTCCACCACGCCGACGGCAAGACCTCCAATACTCAGGGCGAGGAAAAAGCCAATTGGCCCCATGGCAAACGAAGCCAATACAAACGATAATCCGATCAGTAGCACGCCAAAAAACATTGACAGCTGAAACCCCGTACGCCTGAGGATTTTATCTGCATAAAATAAAGACAGTTGCACGCCGGTTGACAATCCGATCAATGCGAAACCCAAAGCACTTTCCCCAATTCCCATTTTTACTTGCAAGTCGCCGATACGGGGAAACAAAGCGCCCAGAGCGAACGCATAGAGAAAGAACGCAAAATAGACGTTTCGTTGTGGCTGAGAAAATCTCATCTCTGTCTGTGTCCGGAATGTGATGCTTTGGCCCAGGTCGTTTTGACAGGATTATATTATTGCCTGTATGACCTCATTATAAATTGCATGATTGGATTGAAAGCGTAAACTTCGTTTCACAAAGGGCTGCAAAATTTGAGAACGTCGGTTTTAAGGGTCATTGTGTGTCAGCCCACGCCTGAATATAATTTGAACAATATAAATCCAGCTACCTAGAGGGTAAAATGGCCACCAAACATGAAGTTTCCAGAGGCTTAAAGAAAGCGTTGATGGAAAGAACCTCTGGCACCGGCACGATGGAAGAAATGATGGCGGAAGAGACCGCTGTAATAGCCTCAACATCCAATGCAATTTTTGCGTATTATCAGTGGGACGCAGCAGACAAATTGTTTGATTTAAGGGATTATCATGGCGCTGACCGGGTCTTTCATGAGACTGAGTCTGGTGCCTCTGGGAGCCGTCCTGCGCTTGGGGAGATGATCGCAACCCTGAGCGCGGGAGACAGGGTTTTGGTGTATAGTATAGATGGTTTGGCCCGAGATATGCGGGACCTGCAAAATATTGTCAGACAGATCAATACCATCGGTGCCTCTATCAGTTTCCAGATTGAGGATTTAACATTCGAGGCAGATCACAGTGACCCTGTCGTTACAATGCAAAACCGGATGCTGGAGGCATTTTCAAGCTTTGAACGTGCGCTTATTAGCAAAGGGCGCATGCGGGCTACGGTGCACGACTAGCGGATTGGCAAGCCCATCTCTAAAGGTGGGCGACCCAAAACCGCCTTTTGATTAATCAGCCGGTTAATTTTACACAGCTTGATGATCCCTGAGGCCGCTTTGAACACCCCGATCTAAACGCTTATGCGCTTTGATCCAGCCTTTGATGAACCTCGATGATATTGCCTTCAGGATCATGAAAAAAAACTTGATGCCATTCTTTGGCGAAGGTTGTTCCGTAATCGGAATATGGGATACCGGCTGCATCAAGCTTGCTGAGAAAGGATGCAATATCATCTGTTCTGAACGCAATATGGCCTTTATCGACGGGATTGATCGTCTGGTTGTTTTTAAAACCTACTTCCAAATTGCGTTCTGCTAAGTGCATTTCTATTTTACCCTCGGTCACAAAATTGATTTTGCCGCTATAGCCGCGATCATGCGTTTCTTCTGTCCGTGGGAATTGTTCAACGGGTATGCTGTCCATCTCTAGAATATTGCGGTAAAATGCGTCCATCGCATCAACATTCTTTGAGACAAAATTGATGTGATGAAATTCTAACGCCATCGAAACACTCCATATTACCTCCGGCCTTTTTACATGGTCGCCGCAGCCGTTGTCGCGTCAAGATTAATCCGGGGACAGCGGGGTTTCAACAACACTATGAAAACGTGGTTGGTTTTTGTCATATGATACGCAAGGCCTGCACCATATTTTTTATAAGCATACAAAGGCTGTAATTATTGAGAAAATTAATCTCCGATCGCGATACCTTCGCGCCTGTGATCCGCACCGCCAGACAACTGACCCGCAGAAAGCGAAATGGCATGTAAACCAGAGTTCAGGTTGCGCGACTTCACTTCAAAACCCAAAGACAAGAGCGCCTTGGCCAGCGGGTTGGTTATTGTTTCAGCTGTCGTACCGGCCTCCAGATCATAGGTACCAAAGCGGTTTATAAGGTGGGGGAAATCTATGGCCGCTTGGATGTCGAGGTTCCAGTCCAGATGGGCGATGATCGTTTTGGCAACATAGCCGATGATCCGGCTGCCTCCAGGCGAGCCGACCACCATCACCGGTTTTCCATCTTTCAAAACGATTGTCGGAGCCATCGAAGACCGTGGCCGTTTTCCGGGCTCTAGCCGGTTGGCAATAGGCACCCCATCGCGATGGGTTCGGAACGAAAAATCGGTCAGCTCATTATTGAGAAAATAACCGCCGGGCGTGATCAGACGGGAACCGAAAGCGTTCTCAATTGTTGTTGTCATCGATAGCGCGTTTCCAAAGCGGTCCACGATTGAAATGTGTGAAGTGGACGGCAATTCTAAGCTGTCATCAGGCGACAAGTTCAGCGCGTGGTCAAACGGCGGGTTTCCTGCGGCCACCTCTTCCAGTGCTGTATCGCGCATCAAAAGCGCAGACCGGTTGGCCAGATAGGCCGTATCAATCAAGCCCTTTGTTGGCATCGGTACAAAATCGCTATCCGCCATATAGCGTCCTCGGTCTGCAAAGGCCAAGCGCGAAGCATCGCCGATCAGGCGCCAACTCTCCGGGGCTGTGGCACCAAGTTTGGCTAGGTCAAAGGGGTTAAGCAGCCCTAAAATCTGACCAACCGAAAGCGCCCCGGATGAGGGTGGTCCCATGCCACAAACCTCATAGCCGCGATAGGGTGCACAGATTGCCGCCCGTTCTTTGATCGTATATTGCCTCAGGTCAGCCATCGATAATACGCCCGGATTGCCGGTTGCGTTTTGGACGGTGTCAACAATACCCTGTGCAATCTTACCGGTATAGAAAGCTTTGGCTCCCTGCTCGGATAGGGCGCGAAGCGAGGCGGCATAGGCGGGATTGTCCAAGAGTTCTGCTGCCTTGACCGGTTTTCCAGTCGGCAACAAATAAGCGGCTGTTTTTGGAAAACGGCTTAGGCGTTTTTGATCATAGCTCACCATCGCCGCGAGCCGTGGTGAAACGGGAAAACCCGTATCAGCCAGAGAGATTGCCTCTGAAAATAAATCAGACCATGCCAGTTTACCCCACCTTCTCTGGGCGGTGGCCATCAGGGCCGGCGTGCCAGGTGTGCCGACAGATAAGCCCCCCACCACCGCATCAAAAAATTTCAATGGAGCCCCAGTCCTATCTTGAAACAGTGTCGGCGTTGCTGCCATCGGTGCAGTCTCGCGTCCATCAAGCGTGGTGATGTCCCCGGTTTTGCCATCATACCAAACCAGAAATGCACCGCCGCCAAGGCCCGAACTTTGCGGCTCGACCAGACCCAGAACAGACTGCACTGCAACCATCGCGTCTGCAGCGGTTCCGCCAGCACGCAAGACCCGCGCGCCCGATTGCACCGCCAAGGGGTTTGCAGCAACCACCATCCAGTTATCCGCCTTAACCGGCGTTCCGGATGCCTTGGTTGCAAGTGCGGTGCTTATTTCCGGGGCAACGGCGTCACTGCTTTGTTGTGCAAAACTAGGCATCGCCAAAACAGTCAGGGTGTAGATAAGGGTAAAGACACGCATGAGAACAGGACCTCAAATTCTTAAAATTAGACTTTTCACATGATCACGATGAGGTCGTGACCTGCCGAATGCAAGCCAGATTATCGGTACCGGTCCGAGCTTACTGCTTTGTGCCGGTGAAAGTCAGGCTTTGAATGCCACACGGACTGAAATATCGGGTACATACCATCGGTGGGCTGCGCTTTGCAAAACACTAAGCCTCAGTTGGGCAAAACCCTAACCCCCAAAGTGTCAACGGCAACTCTGACCGGCGTTCTTTTGTGATTGGTTTTGATCACAGGGAAGAGCCCTCTTTAAAGTATGCTTAAATTATCCGCTCCAGGCAATCTAGGTGGCGTTTTGTTGACAGGCTACGCGCGCGCTGACGCTTGTCTAACCGGCGGGCGATGCTGCGGTGGTTTGTACAGGTACTTGAAATCCCGGCGATGGAGAGCGGAACGGATTATTCAGGAAAGGCCGTCACGGGATCGCCAGGTCTCCATTGGGGATATTTATCCATCACGCCAAGGAAAGCAGGAGAGATTAGAAAAGCCTCAAGCCATCTCTGCAATCGCGGCCAAGGTTGTGCATCGAACCAAATTTTGTCAACAAATGCAAACTGGCGGACAAAAGGAAGAATTGCCATATCGGCAACTTTGGGCTGTTCACCAAATAAATAAGGCGCGATCAGCAGGGCCTCTAATCGCAACAAAAACACCGATGCGTTCTCCCGGTCTTGTGTTGGGTTGGCGTCACTCAACCGGCTGGCGTATTTGACCCGATCCAGTGCTATTTTAAAAGGCCCATCACATTCATCAATCAACGTGTGACCGGCCTTTGGCATTTGTAACCATCCCGCAGGATCGTTCTGCTCCAAGGCCCAGATCATTATATCAAGGCTTTCGTCCAGCACTGTTCCCTCGACGCACAGGCAGGGCACGGTCCCCGAAGGAGAAAGCGCCAGAAACGCCGCAGGTTTTTCTTGCAAACGTATTTCGCGCAACGCCACCGGCACCCCGGCGCTGGCAATCGCCAAACGCGCGCGGATTGCATAGGGGCAGCGCCGAAATGAGTAAAGGGTCGTACGGTTGGACATGCTTCTGCTATGACAGGGTGTAGTGAAGGTTGCAATTCTTGCTAACTTTTGGTGTCGGGATGAAACCGTTTTATGCGGTCAGGGTTTCACCCAACATACCGGTAATTTTTGCGGTGATAATCTCGCCCTCCGGTTGGTCTGCCGATAGGGTTACTTCGGTGAATTGTTCGGTTCGGCCCATACGCGGGCTCTCCATTAAAATTCGGTGGGTGGTGCCCCGTTGCGCTGTGAGATGCTGGCGCACTTGATGCGCACCTGCGGCCCGCAACGCGGCGGCCCGCCTTTTAATGTCTTGCCCTGCAACCTGAGGCATCCGCGCCGCCGGCGTGCCATTTCGCACCGAATAGGGAAACACATGCAACCACGTCAGGGCGCAATCTTCGATCAGCCGCAGCGAGTTGTCGAACATTTCTTCGGTCTCGGTGGGAAAGCCCGCAATGATATCGGCGCCAAAGGTCATGTCAGGTCGGAGGCGCTTGGCCTGTTGGCAAAAGGCAATCGCATCTTCACGCAGATGTCGCCGCTTCATACGTTTAAGGACCATATTGTCCCCAGCCTGCAGGCTGAGATGCAAATGTGGCATTAAACGCGATTCATTGGCGATGGCTTGCATAAGATTATCGTCAACCTCGATACTGTCGATCGAGCTGATGCGCAGGCGTGGCAGATCAGGCACCAATTTGAGAATGCGCATCACCAGATCACCAAGCTTCGGCTGCGCGGGAAGGTCCGCACCCCAACTCGTCAGGTCGACGCCGGTCAGTACCACTTCGTTGTACCCCTTATCGACAAGGCGCTTGATCTGGTCGATCACAACACCGGCTGGCACCGAGCGCGAATTGCCGCGCCCAAACGGAATTATACAAAAAGTGCAGCGGTGATCACAGCCATTTTGAACCTGCACATAGGCGCGGCTTCGGGTGCCAAAGCCATCAATTAGATGCCCTGCCGTTTCGGTAACTGACATGATGTCATCAACTTGAACCTTTTCGGTCGTTCCAATGAAATCAGCAGCCATACCCTGCCAAGTGGCAAGTTGCATTTTTTCCGAATTGCCGATCACGCTGTCAACCTCATCCATAGAGGCAAAGGTCTGTGGCTCGGTCTGGGCAGCACATCCCGTAACGATCATTTTGGCATTTGGGTGTTCGCGCCGTAATTTGCGAATTTCTTGGCGAGATTTTCGCACGGCTTCTGCTGTCACAGCACAGGTGTTGACAATCACTGCCCCTTCAAGCCCGGCCTGCGCTGTCAACTCTTTCATAGCCTCGGTTTCATAGGCGTTCAAACGGCATCCCATTGAGGTAAACTTGGGGGCGGTCATACTGTTTCCTCATCTAAAAAGGCCGCTGTGAACTGACCATCAAAGACATGAGATGTCGGTCCAGTCATCCAAACCCCATCGCTGCGCCAGTCCACCAAAAGCCTGCCGCCATCAAGATCAATCTGGACACTGTGATCCGTAAGGCCGCGCCGCGCCGCCGCCACTGCGGCTGCACAGGATGACGATCCCGAAGCCAGTGTGACGCCAACACCGCGTTCCCAAACCCGCATGCGCAACAGATTTGGGCCGATTAGAGACGCAAACTGAACGTTGGTGCGGTCTGGGAACAGTGGATGATGTTCCATCTCGGCTCCGCGCTGGGCCAGATCAATCGCCTCGGCGTCTGCAACAAAAAACGTGCAATGCGGATTGCCCATGCCAGTGGCGGTTGGAGCGCCTTCGATTGGCAGGGTCAAGGTATCAACGTCCTGTGCTAGCGGGATGTCGCGCCAATCAAGTTGTGGTGGTCCCATGTTAATCGCCGTAAGGCCGTCGCCAATATCTTGTGCTTGCAAAGTGCCGCGGTCGGTGGTCAGCGTAACTTGCGTCTCACCAGACCCTGTCATCAGATAACGCGCCACGCAGCGGGTGGCATTACCGCAGGCTGCCGATGTTGATCCATCAGCATTATAAAATGTCAGATGTACGTTATGCTTACCGTTACTGATAACGGCCAATTGGTCAAATCCTACACCCCTGTTGCGGTCGGCGATCCGTTGAATGAGGGCTGGTGCGAGCGCTAACCCTTGCCCACGCGCATCTAGAACGACAAAGTCATTTCCAAGCCCATGCATTTTCATAAAGGGAAAATTAGTATTTAGTTCTGTTGTCATGGGGCGCATATACAGCGCGTTCATAAATGAATCTAGTAGAGGGAAACTTTTCTTTGTTTTCGGGGTTGACCCGAGAGTGCTGTGTTTCTAGATAAGCGCTTTAGTGGGCCGTTAGCTCAGTTGGTAGAGCAACTGACTTTTAATCAGTGGGTCACAGGTTCAAATCCTGTACGGCTCACCACTGAAATCAATGACTTAGCGGGTTTTTGAAGTTACTCTTATTTGATTGGGGTAACGTCTGGGGTAACAAAATTCAATAAATGTGCTGGAATCTGCCAATAATTAGGTTGGATGATTCCGCTCTCGTTTCTATTAAAATTCTGATAACAGACTGATGATTTTTTAACCCATTCAAGTGGAAACTAGGCTAACCTGCAGATGTCCATCAGGTTTCGATAACTTTATCGCGTGTTTGGTCAAAGCCCTCCCCCGCGCGTAGCTAGGCAAACTTAGCGCGCAGTATACAGAATAATTTTGACTTGTTTCTAAAATTTTAAAGTGGATAACTTTTATGACGGCAGACATAAATTTTACTAAGGGCGATGGCTATCCAGACATTGTCGTTATGAAATGGACAGGAGATGAAGGTGGCCGAGAGCAGTACACAAGAAGATTTATCGCAGACGGTGATACAAGTATTGGGACGGGATCGGTTAGCCGCGCTAAGCAACAGGCAGGCGCAACTGATGGACAAAATGCTGGACAGGCGGGTGCAGAACAAGCCAGACCCGGTGACGGAAATGGAACTGCTGGGAATGTACGAAATGATAACCGAGGAAGTTCTGCCAGTCAGCTTGCCGATATAGGCAGGGAATAAATTATAGACGGCAAATCGTTTAATACAGCTGGTCTGCAAGCAGCTCTGACAACGGTGTGCCGCGCCGCTCCAGTTCTTTCACAGCAAGATAAAACTCTTCGACGAGTACAGCGCGAATGAGCTGGGCGGGTCCAGAACCACGCGGTCGGCCTACTTTTCTTTTCATGGGGT
>ERZ802822.791-NODE-791-length-21236-cov-13.933031_pt1 | contig 21236 bp, 19 predicted proteins | sample MGYA00345649_ERZ802822 | MGnify/ENA primary metagenome ERZ802822 (study PRJEB30503, sample SAMEA104212359) | marine metagenome | biome: Westerlies Biome; feature: [SRF] surface water layer (ENVO:00010504) within the epipelagic zone...; material: water...
CTGATGGGGGATCGCTTCAGCGAGGACCCCTTCGTGCTGTTCCAGCTCCGAGGACGCAATCGCTCAAAGCTGCTGGAAGATTTAGCCGAAAAACGGCGTAAAGCCCTGGCGGCCATGGTGAAAACCAAAGCCATTGGCAAGCAAAAAGTCGCCTCCATTTCAAAAAAGGCTCCTGAGGAAACCACGGCCACTCCCCCGCATCCCGCCGTGTTGGATCCTGCCCTTTGGTGGCATTACAACCGCAGCCTCGACGGCGATCTGGTGGTGGTGACGGCGGCGCTCGAAGGTGACACTGGCCTCGATGCCGCTGGTGAATTGCCGCTGGCAGAAGATCCTCGGTTTCCGGACGCTCGCAACACATTCCTCGGGAACCTCAAGGCCCACGGCCAAGCCAGTGCCCAACGGGCGATGCTGCAAGCGATGGCTGCAGGCAGCTAACGCAAGCTTTCTCAAACGCCAGCCATGCAATGGGACCCAACCTGGTTGAAAGCGGACCAACAAGCCCTGGTGGCACAGCTTCTGCAGTCCCACCAATGGGCCTTCCAAAGGCCACTGATTGCTTCGGCGCGACAGCAACCACTGCGCCTGAGCTGCCAGGAATTGTTCGCCTGCGGGTTCCCTGTGCTGGCCCATGACGGCGGCCCAGAGCCGAAGCTCACCTATGCCAATGCCGCTGCTTTAGGCCTATGGGACGCCCCATGGGACGAGCTGGTGGGACTGCCGTCACGCCTCACCGCTCCAACCGCCGAACAGGCGGAACGCTCCCTTGCCCTCAACAAAGCCAAAAGCGAAGACGCCATCGAGGGCTACAGCGGGATCCGCATCAGCCGCAAAGGGAGACGATTCATGATTCAAAACGCCCGAATCTGGACCCTTTGGGATGAGCAACAACAAGCCTGTGGCCAAGCCGCAAGCTTCAGCAATTGGTGGTGGATGTGAAGCCGTTCGGTTTAAACGACAACTGAGGAGTAGCAACCGAACCATGTCGTACAGACCGAATCAAATCAGACGGTTCTTACGCTCCTCCTTCTCATCAAGACCACGCAGATTGCTGTGGCGGGCAAACAACCAAGTCCGCAGATGCACAACTCTCCGGATCAACAATCATGATCACTCTTCGTCAATCTCCCTTCGAACTCTTCGAGCGACTTGAGCAACAAATGGCCACCGCTGAGCGCGTGCCCCACGCCGAAATCCTTGAAGCCGAATCCACTTACACCGTGCGCCTGGAACTACCTGGCGTAGATCACGATTCGATCGACATCAAGGCCACAGACCGCAACCTTGTGATCAGTGCCGAACGCCCTGCCACCCCTGATGACGACAACAATTCCACAGTGCTCAGCGAATTCCGCAATGGCACTTGGAGCCGCAGCTTCCGCTTCCCCCACAGCCTCAACAGAGAGCAACTGAAGGCCAGCTATCGCGACGGCATTCTTGAAATCACCGCTGGAAAAGCAATCGAGCACACCAGCGTGACGGTGCACATTGAAAAATGACACATAAACAGCAATGAATGAAGATCAAGACCTGACCTTCTCGCTCTGAGATGAAAGCTTTTTCAGCTCAGGACATGCACCAAAAAGAACGGAGCCCACCCCCGCTTTCACGGGGGTTTTTTATTGGACCCATGACTGGATCAATCCCTTAATCCCTTACTAAGCACCAACACCTAAGAAGGCATTAGCAACAAACAACACACTGAAGACAAGAAAGAACAACAAGCCAAACCAACACAAACCACGCATCAGCGGGCCATAACGATGTTCAACCGGAACGAGGCTGCTGTTGATCGTGTCCATCGCCATCCAGGCGAACAGAGGGGCAGAAAGAAAACTGCCGGTCATCGCGCCGAACACGAAGTCCTTCACACCAATGCCTCCGCTTTTGGCCACCACCAAGGCCACCACTGCAACCAACAGGTGAATCACCACCCACAACTGAAAACGACGGCGCTGGGGCCCTGGAGCTGCATCACCACTGTCCTGACCACCCAACAGCCCCTGAATCGCTGCAATGCTGCGGGGGTAGGCATCAAGACAGGTGATCGTGGTGCTGAACATCGCCGAGAACGCCGCCGGAATGATCACCCAAGCCGCCCAACCACCCATCGCTGCGGTGTAGAGCTTGATCAACTTCTGTGCAAATGACACGCCGCTGCCAGCGAGCATTCCATCGCCCGTGCCGTACATCGTGTACGCACCAAGCGTGATGAAAAACAAGGCCGTCAACACCGTGACGCCGTAGCCAAGGTTGAAGTCGAATTCCGCCTCCGCAGGGCTCGCGGTGTGGTCGGTGTCGCGAGCACGGGAAAACATCCACAACGATGGCCACACACACATCTCCACCGGCCCTGGCATCCAACCCATCAATGGGATCAGGAACGCCAAATTCGCCAGGGTCCACGGACTGGGATCGGTGGCGACCCAACTCGAGGCCACATCACCAACAGGGCCGCGAATCAGCAACGACACGGCTGCCACTCCTGTGAGCAACGTGAGCAGGGCGACAAGAAGCTTGGACAAACGATCCAGAGCTTTGTAATGGCCCAACAACAGGATCAGCCCACTGACCACCAAAACCCCGATGGACAGGCCGTAGGGATCCCATCCGGTTAAACCAGGCACATTGGTGAGCAACAGCCCAGCCACGAAGCTCACGGCCGCAATCGTGGCCGTGCCGGTGACCAAACTCACCAGGAGATAAAGGGGGAGATAGGCCTTGTTACGCCGCTGGAACCCCTCCAACAAGGACAGCCCCGTCGCAGCGGTGAACCGCGTACCCACCCGTAAGAAGGGGTACTTGATCAGATTGGTGAGCAGGATCAACACCACCAGCGCAAATCCAAACCGCGCTCCGGCGGTGGTGGACGACATCAGATGGGATCCACCAATACAGGCACCGGCCAACAGGATTCCGGGCCCAATGCTCTGACGCAGCGTCGATGACGCCATAAAGATCAAGCGATTTCTGCCATCTTCTGCGTCATCGGAGCAAACAGCCTTCTTAGAGTTGAAATCCGTCATGGTCGGTTTCATGGTTGTTGCCCCTACCGCACAGCGTTTAAGCCTCCAGTGCGAAGCGATTGCGGCAGATACAACCACGATTCGATCCCTCGACTGGGAACGCAGCCGTTTCGACATCGAATTCGGTTTACGCAATGGCACCACCTACAACTCCTTTCTGGTGCGAGGTGAGCGCACAGCTCTGATCGATAGCAGCCACGCCAAATTCAGGGACAGCTGGATCCCATTACTGAACGATCAAATCGATCCCAGCGCGATCGATTTTTTAATCGTGAGCCACACCGAGCCTGATCATTCAGGCCTGATTGGTGACCTTATCGATCTCAATCCTGAAATTGAAATCGTGGGATCGAAAGTGGCGATCCAATTTCTCCAAGACCAAGTGCACCGTCCGTTCCGATCCCGAGCGGTGAAGAGCGGCGAAGAATTAGATCTCGGCACCAATCCAGAGAGTGGGGTACAACACCGCTTTGAATTCCTCAGTGCCCCCAACCTGCACTGGCCCGACACAATTTTCTCCTTCGACCACGGCACCGGAACGCTTTATACCTGCGATGCCTTCGGACTTCATTACTGTTCTGATGAACTGTTCGACAGTGATCCCGGCGCGATCGCTCCAGACTTTCGCTTTTATTACGACTGCCTGATGGGCCCCAATGCCCGCAGCGTTTTGCAGGCGTTGAAACGCATGGACGCCCTGCCGGAGATCAACACGCTGGCCGTCGGCCACGGACCCTTATTGCGCCATCACCTCAGCCACTGGCTGAACGACTACCGCGAATGGAGTGGCCAGCGCAGCAAGGGTGAAAGTTATGCCGCCGTTTGTTACGTCAGTCAGTACGGCTTCTCAGATCGGATCAGCCAGGCCATCGCCCATGGCATTGGCAAGGCCGATGCTCAAGTGCAATTAGTCGACCTACGCGCCACCGACCCACAGGAACTCACGGCCTTAATTGGTGATGCCAAGGCCGTCGTTGCTCCCACATGGCCTGAAGAACCGGATGCTGATATGCAAGCTGCCATTGGAACGCTTCTTGCCGCCTTAAATCCCAAACAGCTCGTGGGTGTTTACGACGCTTTCGGCGGCAATGATGAACCGATTGACGCTGTTGCAGACCAACTCCGCAGTCAGGGCCAAAAACAAGCCTTCGCTCCGCTTCGCATCCGTCAGCTCCCACAAGGAAGCGATTACCAGCGCTGCGAGGAATCCGGAACTGACCTTGGCCAGCTGCTCACCAAGGAGAAAACCATTGCGGCAATGAAAAGCCTGGATGGCGATCTCGATAAGGCCCTGGGCCGGGTGAGTGGTGGCCTTTATGTGGTGACCGCAAGCCAGGGATCCGGCGAATCCCAACGACGCAGCGCCATGGTGGCCAGCTGGGTGAGTCAGGCCAGCTTCAGCCCTCCCGGACTGACCGTTGCCGTCGCGAAAGACCGTGCCATCGAAGCGTTAATGCAAGTGGGAGATCGCTTCGTTCTCAACGTGTTGCGCGATGACAACCATCAACCACTTCTCCGTCATTTCCTCAAGCGCTTCCCCCCCGGGGCCGATCGATTTGCAGGCGTCGCGGTGCTCGATGACGTCGCCGCGGGAGGCCCTGTGCTGAGCGATGCGCTGGCTTTTTTGGGTTGCCGCGTTGAACAACGCATGGAAGGTCCTGACCATTGGATTATTTACGCCGTGGTGGAACAGGGCAATGTGGCCGATGCCGATGGAAGTACCGCTGTTCATCACCGCAAAGTGGGCAATCACTACTGAAATAGTTCGATTAACGCATCGCTTGAAGCAAGTTATTGAACACCTTACGGACATGACGTTGCCGCAAGAATTCACGCCGATAGACAAGCCCATCAAAGCAAAAGTTCCATAACCTCTGAATGCGCCCTTCAGCTTTTTTATCGCAAAGACTGACGCTGTGAGGATGAGAGCAAAAGAAAGCAGCCGCCGACAATATATTCGTCCCAAATCCTGCCATTTGGATGCAAGGTGTTTGAGACGTGCTGATTAAATCCGAAAGGATGAGCTCAAGCGGAGAGTCACAGGGCAAAACCTTTAATTGAACATTACCAATACCCTTTAATCCTCGATTCAACTGCTGCTCGATCAATTTTAGATCTTGATGATTCTTGGGATGGGCTTGGACATAGAGATGGGGACTAACCTGGCCATTAGCCCTTAGACCATTGACATAGCCCTGCACTCTCGTCAAAAAATACTGCCAATCGTAAAACTTCTGAGCACACTTAATTCCCTTGACTCGCCCAAATAACTCGACCCGAAGGTGCCACTTCTTCACCTTTAAATAGGGAAGAAGCAGCAACGCATCACCATTGATAAAATTTACTGCGGGCTTTGATGCAGTCAAATCCTTGCCCATCATGGCAGAAAAATCTGAGCAACAGTCGAGAAAATGCTGCAGTTGCAGCTTATCAACACCTCGATTTAAAGGAATGAGATAGGAATAGTCGAGCCTCAAGTTCGGCCTCGACTCCAGCAAATGAAGAATCGAGCGACATCTCAATCGCCTCGCCTGAAAGGAATACAGCTTGGTTTCCACACCAATCGATTCCCCCAACTCAATCACAACATCTGGTGAGCAGCCCTTCAGCACTGCCTGCCCCTGCTTGTGATCAATCCTTGGCAACAACAAATAATCGCAAAACAATCCTTCTGGCTCTGCATGCAAAGCGCTGAGTTCTCCAAAAACACAACGATGACCATCACGCGCAGCCAGGCGGATCAACACCTCCTCAAACGCATGGGCGGCGTGAACATGATCCAGTCGTTCCAATGACAACACCCGCAGATCCGTTCCATGGATGTTGCGATGGCGCAAATAGGCCAACGCGGAGAGTGTCGTAATCAGCTGCGACGAAACAACAACAACGGTGCGTGCCATGTCACAACCTGATTCAACAAATCAACCAGCGATCCAAGCGATGAACGTCGCTGTTCATGACCGTTGTACCGCAGCCATTGCAAGGCTTCACTCCACCTAGATTTAAGACCGATCAAGGAAGCGCGTGGTGAGCACTGCTGCAGGGCGTCGCACAATTCAATTACCGATCGACACCGGTGTGCTCTGCCTTAGAGGGCTGAGCCCTGAGCGTCATCGTTTTGAACTGGAATACGCCTTAGAGCGCGGAAGCACTGCCAACAGCGTGCTGTTCGAAGCCGGAGAGGGAGCCGCTGCCGTACTCGTCCATCCTCCAGGGGCGGCGTACAGCAGCGTGTTCCTACCGCAACTCGACGCCCTGCTCGGCGATGCGGGACAACCCCTCCTGGTGGTGGTGGGTCATGTAAACCCGAACCGGATTGCGTTACTGCGCAGCCTGGCTGAGATTTATCCCAAGCTCGAGCTGATTGCCTCCAACCCTGGCGCCAAGTTGCTGGAGGAGCTCTGGAGCCAGCGCAAACCCGCACCTCCCGGCGAAGAATCCAAACAACCACCACTTCCCCCGCTGCCGCCACTGCGGGTGATTCGCCAAGAGCAACAACTGGCTCTCAGTCACGACCGCAGCCTGCTGCTCCTTCCCGCTCCAACACCCCGCTGGCCTGGCGGACTCCTGGCCTTCGAGGAGACTCTCGGTCTTCTGATGAGCGGGAAATTTTTTAGCGCCCACCTGTGTACGGACACCTGGGCCGAAGCGAACCGCAGCAGTACAGAAGAGGAGCGACGTCACTTCTATGACTGCTTGATGGCGCCGATGGCGCGCCAAGTGGACGGCGTCGTGGAACGCCTCGAGGAACTAGACATCCGCACTTTGGTGCCGGGACACGGGCCCGCGATTGAAGCGAGCTGGCGCAGTTTGTTAAACGATTACCGCCGCTGGGGGGAAGGTCAAAACAAGGCCAGCCTCAACGTGGCCCTGCTGTTCGCCAGCGCCTACGGCAACACGGCAGCGATCGCAGATGCCTTGGCGCAAGGCGTCAACCGCACCGGCATTCGTGTGAACAGCCTCAATTGTGAGTTCACCCCTGCCGATGAACTGGTGAACACGATCAACCAGGCAGACGCCATTTTGATCGGCTCACCCACACTGGGAGGGCACGCACCAACTCCAATTGTGTCGGCGCTCGGAACTCTCTTGGCGGAAGGAGACCGCAGCAAGCCTGTTGGTGTGTTTGGTAGCTACGGCTGGAGTGGAGAGGCGGTCGACCTGCTCGAAACCAAGCTCCGGGATGGCGGTTTCAGTTTTGGCTTCGATCCCATTCGTGTGAAATTCAGCCCCGACCCAGCAAAAGTGAAGGAACTGGAGGAAACCGGAACACGGTTTGGACGCCAACTCCTCAAGGCTCAGAAACGTGCTCAACGCCGCAGTGCGGGTGGGCTCAGCGAAAGCCGAAGCGATCCAGCAGTCCTGGCCCTCGGACGGGTCTTGGGCTCGTTGTGCGTCTTAACGACGCAAAAAGGTGATCTCAGCGGCGCCATGGTGGCCAGCTGGGTGAGCCAAGCAAGCTTCGCACCACCTGGCATCACGGTCGCCGTGGCCAAAGATCGAGCCGTCGAAGCTCTATTGCACAAAGGCGACTGTTTCGCACTCAACGTTTTGGCAGAGGGACGGGAGAGCGGCCTGATGAAGCAATTTCTGCAACCGTTCGAGCCGGGGGCGAATCGCTTCGCAGGGCTAGAACTTGACACCAGCCCAGGCGAGCAGCCGCTGTTGCCGGATGCCCTGGCTTGGCTGGAAGGCAGCGTGAAACAGCGAATGGAATGTGGCGACCATTGGCTGATTTACGCGGAGGTGAAGCACGGGGGCTTATTCGACGCGGAAGGCCATACAGCGGTCCACCATCGACGCAGCGGGGCCAACTACTAAATCCAGCCCTAACTCATAGCCTGTATGAGTTGGCGTAGAATCATTTGATACGCCGTGATGCATTGGATCTTTCAAAGCCAGGGACTCAAGCCAACCTCGAAGCCGCTTTCGGGGGAGAAAGCATGGCCAATCGCAAATACCTCTTTTTTGCTGACGTCGCGAAGCAATTAGGCCATAACGATCTCGCCAAACTCTTCCGCGAAACCGCTGCTCAAGAAACCGAGCATGCCTTCGCCCATTTCCGCTTGCTCCACCCAGAACTGGTCGTCGGCGATGCCGCCACGCTCAGTGACGATCAGAAGAACGCCATCCTCAAGCAGTGCCTCAACCTCGCGATCGAAGGGGAAACCTATGAGTACACCACCATGTACCCGGAGTTCGCAGCCCAAGCCCGCACCGATCGTGATCAGGGGGCCGAAGCAGAATTCCAAGGACAAGTGGACGAATCAAAAGAGCACGCCGGACTCTTCCACACCGCGGCCAAAAACTTTGGCCTGCTTTCCCCAATCGAACAGCACCATGCGGAACGCTATGGGGTGGCCTTAAAAGCTTTAGAGGGAGGGGGAAAAGCGGGCGTAGCCGATGAGCCCGTGTCCGGCCTGTGGATCTGCAAGGTGTGCTCGATGATTTACGACCCCAAAGACGGTGATCCCGACTCCGGTATTGAGCCCGGCACAGCCTTTGAAGCGATTCCGGATGATTGGAGCTGCCCCATTTGCGGCGTTCGCAAAGCCAGCTTTGTGCCTTACAGAGAAGCGGAATTGAAGACCGCCTGAGGCTCAGCAAGAACGGACAGTTTTGTTACGGCAACCACGGCGTGATCAAACAGACATCAGGCACAATTCAATTTGGATGATGAAATGCCCCGGTCATGAGCTCAGAGAAGCCGCTCGATGTATTGGTGATTGCTGCCAGCAATGGTGAAAACCTCAAGTTGGCCCAACGCTTCCAAGCAAGCGCTCGCAGCCTGGGCCAACAGAGCGAACTTCTGGATCTCACAACGCTCGACCTACCACTATTCACCCCCAGAACCCAAGCAGCCAATGGGATCCCAACAGCCATCTCCCCTCTCCAGGGGTTGCTGACATCAGCACCTCGCTGGGTGATTTGCGCCCCGGAATACAACGGATCGATCCCGCCCTGCCTCAGCAATGCCATTGCCTGGCTTTCGGTTCAAGGCGATGACTTTCGGGCCCTATTCAATGGCCGACCCATTGCCATGGCCACCCATTCAGGAGGAGGGGGCATGGAAGCGTTGATCTCGATGCGAATCCAGCTCACACACCTCGGCGCAGAAGTGGTGGGCCGCCAATTACTGAGCAACTACGCCAAACCCGCCAAAGACGACAGCATTGAAGATCTCCTCCAACGCCTGTTGCAACAACAACCGTTAAAGCTCTGAACCAGTTCAGGCGAGATCAGACTGACCAATCAAGCCCAGCCTGCTCAGAAGCAAAGCATCAACATCAAGGCTGCCGGCGATTGACTTGTTGAATTTGCCTGAAGCACTACCTGTGGTGCTTCGCTGATTAACGACACCAAAGAGTATCCAGCAATACATCAAACTTCGTGCCACTAAGTACCAGAGAAAGCAAGTACAAACGCTGTTAAAGCTTCGGTTTTGTCAACAGATGACAACGCAATCGATTCAATTCTAAAAAAAATCAGCGGTTGACTGGCACACCACATCTTGTGCCTTGAAATGGATTCACTTCAACCAATGGATTCCCTGAGCGATGGGATTTTTGCTTGGTCAGGAGGTGGTCGTGCGCTACCGCGGATTCCTCCTGCTTGAACAAATCAACAAAGGATGGCTCGTGCGGCCTGAACGCAGTCCGATGCGGTTGTTGCCCTTTCGGACACCATCCTGTTCGTTAGCTGATGTGAAAACTCTGCTCGATTGGAGGCTGTCGGAAGACAGCACCGAAATCAACGCCGCTTGAGTTCAAGCAGCCGCTGGCGGTGGCGTTGGATTTCCGATCGGTTGCAGAGGAATCACCAAGGTTGCCCAATGATTAGGCCGCTCAGGGCGTGTTCGGCGTGCTTCGCGAACGCCAAATGGCACACGAACAACATTCGTTCCTTCAATCGAAAGCGTGTGTCCACGGTTGAAGGCTGATTCCAAGCCTTCTGGAAGTTGTGGAAGGCTTGGGCCATGCAAGGGCCCAAGCCCCAAATTGGTGGTGTCATCCCGATCCATGGTGTCCCCCGACAGACGAATCAGTTGCCGCATAGTGTGACTTCAATCGCCGGAACGACTGGTGAAATCAAACTAATTAATTCGGTTTTCAGTAAAAATTTACCTGCTGAACTGCAAAAGCACCAGTCCAAAGCCGCGAATTAGGCCGCAATGGCAACAGCTTCCACAGAAGGACAGGTACACACCAAATTCCTGTCACCAAACGCGTTATCGATCCGAGCGACCGCTGGCCACACTTTGTTTTGGGCCTGATCCGGCAAGGGGAAAGCGGCCTGTTGGCGGCTGTAGGGACGCTCCCAGACCTCAGCCATCACCGCAGCCATGGTGTGGGGAGCCCGCTTTAGGGGATTGTTCAAGGCATCCATCACGCCCGTTTCAATCGCTCGCACCTCGTCACGGATGGCGATTAACGCGTCTGCGAAGCGATCCAATTCCGACAAGCTTTCACTTTCGGTGGGCTCCACCATCACGGTGCCCGCCACCGGCCAGCTCACTGTTGGGGCATGGAAGCCGTAATCCATCAGTCGCTTGGCAATGTCATCAACATCGATTCCGGCATCTTTCTTGAGGGGTCGCAAATCGAGGATGCATTCATGGGCAACACGGCCAGTGGCGCCACGGAACAACACTGGGAAATGGTCATCGAGACGGTGGGCCAAATAATTGGCGGACAACAGCGCCACGGCACTGGCCTGACGAAGTGCATCCGCCCCCATCATCCGTAGATACATCCAACTGATCGGGAGGATGCTGGCGCTTCCCAGAGCTGCCGCAGACACAGGTCCGATAGCCGAAGCGGTTTGCTTTTGGAGGGGATGTCCGGGCAGAAAAGGAGCCAGATGAGCTGCCACCCCAATCGGACCCACCCCCGGACCGCCACCACCGTGGGGGATGCAGAACGTTTTATGCAGATTCAAATGGCAAACATCAGCACCAAAGGCTCCTGGGCGAGCAAGGCCCACCTGAGCATTGAGATTGGCGCCATCGAGATACACCTGACCGCCATGGTTATGGACCACCTCACAGATATGGCGGATCCCGGTTTCAAACACACCATGGGTTGATGGGTACGTCACCATCAAGGCCGCAAGACGATCCGCGTACTCGGTTGCTCGGGCAGCAAGGTCGTCTTGATCAATATTGCCTTCGGCGTCGCAGGCCACCGCCACCACTTTGAGACCCGCCATCACAGCGCTAGCGGGATTGGTGCCATGGGCACTGGTGGGAATCAGACAAATATCTCGGTGGTCGTCCCCGCGGGAACGGTGCCAGGCACGAATCACCAACAAACCAGCGTATTCGCCCTGAGAGCCAGCGTTCGGCTGCAATGAAACAGCAGCAAAGCCAGTCAGCGCCGCCAGCCAACGCTCTAAATCATCGGCGAGACGGCGATAGCCCAACGCCTGATCCAAGGGAGCGAAAGGGTGTAAGCGGGCAAACTCCGGCCAGCTCACAGGCAGAAGTTCTGCGGCTGCATTCAGCTTCATCGTGCAGCTTCCTAGCGGGATCATTCCATGCACCAGCGACAGGTCGCGACTGACCAAGCGCTGGATGTAGCGCATCAGTTCGGTTTCACTGCGGTAGCGATGGAAGGCCGGCTGGGTCAGCCAAGGGCGGGTTCGCGATGGGAGACCACGCAACGCCGTATCGACGGCTGGGGAGGTGGGTGAAGCCGGGGCAGGCTTACCGACCACCTGAGCCAGTGCTTCGAGGAGTTGGCCGATCTCCTTCTGATCACTGAATTCATCGAGGCTCACGCCGAATCCAGTGGCTTGGGACGTCGGCACACCATCGGGGAGAACCCTCAGGTTGAATCCCGCCTCCACCGCCGCTGCGTGCAACAGCGGTGCATGGGGGGTGGTGACGGTGACGGTGTCGAAGCGGTCGGCCTGATCCACCGTGAAGGCAAGGTTGCGAAGGCCATCTTCAAAATGCAGACGGAGACCAACAATCCGCTCGGCGATGGCTCGTAGGCCATCGGGGCCATGGTGGACCGCATAAAACGAAGCGATCACCGCCAACAAAACTTGCGCCGTACAGATGTTGCTCGTGGCCTTATCCCTGCGGATGTGCTGCTCACGGGTCTGCAATGCCAAGCGCAACGCAGGGTTGCCCTCGGCATCTTTCGACTCCCCCACAAGGCGTCCAGGGATTTGACGTTTATAGGCCTCTCGCGTGGCAAAAAATGCCGCATGGGGCCCACCGAATCCCATCGGAACACCAAAGCGTTGGGCACTGCCCACGGCAATATCAGCACCAAAATCCGCTACGGGGGCGAACAGGGTCTGCGCCAATGGATCAATCGCCACCGTGACCAGAGCAGCTTGCTCATGGGCACGCTCGATCACAGCAGTGGGATCCCAGAGCAACCCGTCGGCACCGGGGAGCTGCAACAGCACTCCAAAAACGCTTTGATTGAAAGCCATCTGCTCGGGGTCAACCCGCTCAAGCTCAATTCCCAATGGCTCTGCCCTGGTTTGCAGCACAGCCCAGGTCTGTGGCAGCACATTGCGATCGACCAGGAAACGATTCGCTTCGGGACGTCGACAAACACCAAAGCTCAAGCCCATCGCTTCTGCGGCGGCCGTGGCTTCATCCAGCAATGAAGCATTTGCGATCGGAAGCCCGGTGAGCTCACTGATCAACGTCTGAAAATTCAGCAACGCCTCAAGCCGCCCTTGGGCGATCTCCGCTTGATACGGGGTGTAAGCGGTGTACCAAGCAGGGTTCTCAAACACGTGACGTTGAATCAACGCCGGCGTTGCTGTGCCGTGATAGCCAAGACCAATCAGCGATCGTTGAACACGGTTCTCAGCAGCAATCGTGCCGAGATTCGCCAGTGCCTCTGCTTCCCCACAACCGGGCGGAAGAACATCGCGTGGCGGCGCGGCGTCAAGAATGTCATCGGGGACAACGTCCTTGATGAAATCATCCATGTGCTGATACCCCAGCGCTTGCAGCATCTGGTGTTGCTCAGCGTCGCTTGGGCCCACATGCCGCTGCAGAAAAGGGGAAGTCACGGTCTGCAGCGGAGGAAGTCGGTGATCTTAAAGAAGGGCGACCGCCTCCCGTTATCAACCGGCGTTCACCTTCGCGGAATAGGTGGCTGAATCGAGCAAACTTTCGAGTTGTGCTGGATCACTTGGACGCACCACCAGAAGCCATCCCGCGCCATGGGGGTCGTTCTGAAGTTCTTCTGGGCTGGCCAGCACCGCTTCATTGCGCTCAACCACTTCCCCTGCAATAGGGGCGTACATGTCCTCGACAGCTTTCACCGACTCCACAGAACCAAAGCTGGTGCCCTTATCGAGGCTGGCGCCCACATCAGGGAGATCAACAAAAACAATGTCGCCGAGCTGATCAACAGCAAAAGCACTGATGCCAACGCGAATGAGCTCACCATCGAGATGGGCGTATTCGTGGCTGTCGGCAAAGCGATAGGCGGCGGGGAACTCGAACGCCATCAGACAAACGGAGGTGAATTAGATGATCTCAGTTTGAGGGAGAGTGATCAGTCCCGCCGCATCGAGTGCCGTGAGGGCTTCAGCCAAAGCCAACTGGATGTGAGCACGGTGGGTTCCGCCTTGAACAAACAAATTGAACGGCTCTCGCAAAGGAGCATCTGCAGAAAATTCGCTCGTTGATCCGTCAATAAACGTGCCACCAGCCATCACCAAATCATTGGCATAGCCAGGCATTGCAGCCGGTACTGGATCGAGATAAGCCCCCACCGGTGAACAGGCTTGAAAAGCACGGCAGACCGTTTTCAAGGCCTCCGGACTGCCAAGACAAACCGCCTGGATGAGGTCGCTGCGCACAGCGCCTGGCCTCGGTTGAACGGCAAAGCCAAGACGCTCAAACACACCGGCCACGAGATCAGCACCAATCAAAGCCTCAGACACCATCTGTGGGGCCAGAAACAATCCCTGCAAAACGAGGCGCTGCAGATCAAACCCAGTCCCACCTTCACGACCGATACCAGGGGCCGTTAAGCGGCAACAGGCCTGGTCCACCAGGTCAGCCCGACCCGCGACGTAACCGCCGGTGGGGGCGATGGTCCCCCCAAGGTTCTTAATCAACGAACCCGCTACCAGATCAGCTCCGACCTCCGGTGGCTCACAGTCCTGCACCAATTCTCCGTAGCAATTGTCGACAAAACAAATGCAATTTGGCTGACGCGCATGGATGAGGGCGCAGAGCTCACCGATTTCCTTCACCGACAACGACGGGCGCCAGCTGTAGCCACAACTGCGTTGAATCAAGACCATGCGCTGAGGCAGAGCCAGCGCCTGATCCAGACCCACCCGATCCACAACGCCCTCAGGCGTTAACGGCACTTCGTCGTAATCGATCCCAAAATCGGCCAACGACCCCTGACCCGTCCCCCTCAAACCGATGACTTCCTCAAGGGTGTCGTAGGGACGACCGGTGATTGAAAGCAAACGATCACCAGGCCGCAGCACGCCAAACAACGCTGCCGTTATCGCGTGGGTGCCACTGACGAACTGCATCCGCACCGCTGCTGCCTCAGCCCCAAGAACCCTGGCAAACACTCGATCCACCAGATCACGGCCCTGATCTCCATGGCCGTAGCCAGTGAGGGAAGCAAAGTGCTGCGTCCCCAACCGCTCCGCAGCAAACGCAGCCAAAACACGCTGCAAGCGTTGTTCCACCGCAGATGTTCGCTGCGCGGCTAGGGGCGCCTGCTGCTGGCTCACAGAATCGATCAGCTTCCTTGCAATCGCGCTCGTCACCAGGGCCTCCCTGTGTTGGAACCGTTCCCAGGCTCCATGCTGCGCTCTCGCCTTAATCACGCTGATCCGCTGCAAGGCGAGAACTCCTTTAGATTTCTGTTATCAACGGCACCATCCGCTCCCTAGTTTTCCTTTTTGAGCGGCACTGTCGATTCCAGGAGATTCCGATTGGTTTCCTCGCAACCAGCTGATAGCCGCGAGCTTCGCGTTAGGGCTGCTGTAACGGGCCCCCGCGGGCCATTGCCTGCCCGTCAAAGGCGTTTAAAAACAGGAACCACCGGCTTCATGCTGGTGAATCACATCCTGGCCACCGTGGCCTTGCTCCCTCAGTTTTGGAGCTGGCAGGCGATTGTTGCCTTCGGTGTTCTGTATTGGATGACCGTTCTGGGGGTCACCCTCGGATTACACCGTTTGGTGGCGCACCGCAGCCTTGTGGTTCCCGTTTGGCTGGAACGCGTTCTGGTGATCATGGGCACGCTCGCGTGCCAGAGCGGACCGATCGAATGGGTTGGGCTTCACCGCCATCACCACCGCTTCTCCGATCAACCCACAGACCATCACGATGCTGGACGCGGGTTGTGGTGGAGTCACAGCGAATGGATGCTCCATGAGATTCCCGCGCTGAAAGAGCTCGATCGCTATGCGGGAGATCTTCAATGTGATCCCTTTTACCGCTGGCTTGATCGCTGGTTCTTGCTGCTTCAAATCCCCCTGGGCTTGGGCTTGTACTGGTATGGCGAAGCTGCACAAGTCCATGGCGGCGGATTGGGGCTCGTTCTTTGGGCCATCCCCCTACGACTCGTGGTCGTGTATCACGTCACTTGGCTGGTGAATTCAGCGACCCACGCCTTCGGATACCGCAATTTTGATTCACCCGACCTCTCGCGGAATTGCTGGTGGGTGGCCGTGCTCTCGTTTGGAGAGGGTTGGCACAACAACCACCATGCGCACCCTGCAAGTGCACGCCATGGCCTGCGCTGGTTTGAATTTGATATCACTTGGCAGCACGTTCGCCTCTTAAAACGGTTTGGCCTCGCAAGACGGGTCCGTGAAGCCACGTACAACCCTTAAAAGGTTCATTCCTTGCAATTTTCACCCTGGTAGATGAGACATCCTCCAGGGTTTTTTATTGCGTGCCACGCCCCCCAAGATGTGGTCGATCGATGGGAGGCAAGGGGCAAGCCTTAACAATCAGCGTTGACCTGTCGTGATGGGCTACTGAGCCAAGAGCAATCCCTATGTAGGAAAGCTGATCGGTTATAAACAATGAAAAGTGAACGAACAAAGTGATATCTGACGTGAACCGAGCGCCATCTCCACCGAGCCGGCCGGTCACGTCTCACAAGGCTTTAAGCCGTGCTGGCTTACTCCACGTGCGTCGTAAGGGGGGGCGATCTGCAGCTCCCTCCCAAAGCCCACGCCGGGGAACCATCGTGTTCATGGTGGTGTTGCATGCCTCCGCGATGGTGGCTCTACTGCCGCGTTTCTGGAGCTGGCAAGCCGTTCTCACCCTCGGCATTTTGTACTGGGCTACAGCCTGCCTCGGAGTCACGATCGGTTACCACCGACTGCTGTCTCACCGGTCGTTTCGGGTTCCCAAATGGTTGGAGCGATTTTTCGCCACCTGCGGTGCCTTGAGCTGCCAGCAAGGGCCGATCACCTGGGCCGGCCTGCATCGCCACCACCACAAGTTTTCAGACACGGACGCGGATCACCACAACAGCCATCGAGGCTTCTGGTGGAGCCATATGGGCTGGATGTTTGAAACGATTCCTGCCATGCAGGCAATCCCGCGCCTCAGTGGCGACCTCAGCAGCGATCCGTATTACCGCTGGCTCAACCGCAATTTTCTTTACCTGCAATTTCCTCTGGCGTTTCTGCTGTTTGTGATTGGCTCCATCACCGGCGCTGGAGGGTGGGCCTTAGTGCTTTGGGGCATCCCCTTAAGACTCGTGCTCGTTTATCACGTGACATGGCTTGTGAACTCAGCCACGCACTGCTGGGGAACCATTGCCTACGACAGCGGCGATGCTTCGCGCAACAACAAATGGGTGGCGGCCCTCACCTTTGGCGAGGGTTGGCATAACAACCATCACGCCTTCCCTCACTCCGCATGCCACGGACTCCAGAAGGGACAGATCGACCTCACCTGGGAACATATCCGCTTGATGCGAGCTCTCGGGCTGGCCAAAAACATCCGCCTACCCATCAAGCCGGCATAACAAGAGGCAGAGATTGTGCGCCACTTAAATCACATCAGAAAGTAAATATTAATACCGATCAATTAATCAACAGACCGTTTAACTACCCGACGGAAAAACTTTTGTTGCGGGCGATCAACTGCCTATCTATTGAACTAGATCGAGAATCATCTGGTTTTTGTTGAGGAAATCTCAAAGCCCAAGCTTTCGATCCATCAACGGAACAGCTGAGGTCGTAATATTCCGGATCGCCCCGTAGTCGTTGTCGGTCGCAGTCCCATGCCCAAACGCGTACAAGTCGTTCTGAACGAGGACATCCTCAGCCTCGGCAAGGACGGAGATCTCGTGGACGTAGCCCCTGGCTATGCCCGGAATTTCCTGCTGCCCTTCGGCAAGGCTGTTCCCGTCACCCCTGCGGTGATGAAGCAGGTGGAGCACCGCCGTGCCAAGGAAGTTGAGCGTCAAGCGGCCCTCAAACAGGAAGCCCTGAACTTCAAGACAGCTCTCGACACCATCGGTCGCTTCACCGTGAAGAAGCAGGTTGGCGAAGACAACGTGCTGTTCGGCACCGTGACCAACGGCGACGTCGCTGAAGTGATCGAAGAGTCGACCAAGAAGGAGATCGATCGCCGCGACATCCTGGTGCCTGAAATCCACCGCACGGGCAAATACACCGTGACGGTGAAGCTGCACAGCGAAGTGACGGCCGAAATCAACCTCGAAGTGGTGAGCTACTGATTTGCAGCGAATCGGCTCGGTTCGGCCAGAGTGGAATCACTCTTAGCTGCACCTTGCCGCCATGGTGAGCGCCCCCCAGTCAGACAACGACGAATCGGTCAAAGGGGGACGCTCGGGCTACGGACGAGAACGACGGAATCAAGAGCCAAGCTTTGAAGGCCTCCCCGATTCCGTTCCACCCCAGAACCTCGAGGCAGAGGAAGCGGTGTTAGGTGGCATTTTGTTGGACCCAGACGCGATTGGGAGAGTTGCCGACATCCTGCAGCCTGAGGCGTTTTACCTCAATGCCCATCGGGAGATGTTTCGTACAGCCCTGATGCTGCACGGGCAAGGCAAACCCACCGACCTCACCTCGATGACCGCCTGGCTGGCGGACACTGGATCACTTGAAAAGGTTGGCGGGAACGGACGACTGATTGAACTGGTGGAGCGCGTGAGCTCCACAGCCTCGATTGAGCAGGTGGCTCGCCTGGTGATGGACAAGTTCCTGCGCCGCCAGTTGATCCGTTCGGGCAATGAAGTGATCAAGCTGGGCTTCGATCAAAGCCTGCCGATGGAGCAGGTGCTCGATCAAGCCGAGCAAACGATTTTTGCCATCAGCCAAGAAAAGCCCTCCAAAGGGCTTACACCCACAGCAGAAATTCTCACCCAAACCTTCGAAGAAATCGAAAGCCGCTCCCTGGGCACCTCTGTGGCCGGCATTCCGGTGAACTTCTACGACCTGGATGCGATGACCCAGGGCCTGCAGCGCAGCGACCTGATCATCGTGGCAGGCAGGCCGGCGATGGGTAAAACCTCAATCGTGCTGAACCTGGCCAAAAACGTGGCCCAGCTGCACGATCTTCCCGTTTGCGTGTTCAGCTTGGAGATGAGCAAAGAGCAGCTCACCTACAGATTGCTCTCGATGGAAGTGGGCATCGAAGCCGGGCGGCTGCGTACTGGTCGATTGCAACAGGAGGAGTGGCCGCTTCTCGGCCAAGGCATCAACACCCTCGGCCAACTGCCGATCTACATCGACGACAAACCCAACTCCGGCGTGCTGGAGATGCGTTCGCTCTGCCGTCGGTTGATGGCCGAACAGGGCAAGGAGCTGGGGCTGGTGGTGATCGATTACTTGCAGCTGATGGAGGGATCCACCCCCGACAACCGGGTGCAGGAAATCTCACGGATTACGCGAGCTCTAAAAGGAATGGCCCGTGAGTTGAATGTGCCGGTGATTGCGCTCTCCCAGCTCAGCCGTGGCGTGGAATCACGCACCAACAAACGGCCGATGCTGAGCGACCTGCGGGAATCGGGATCGATTGAGCAAGACGCCGACCTGGTGTTGATGATCTACCGCGACGAGTACTACAACCCAGAAACCCAGGATCGCGGCATCACCGAAGTGATCCTCACCAAACACCGCAACGGCCCCGTCGGCACGGTGAAACTCCTGTTCGAACCCCAGTTCACCCGCTTCAGAAATTTGGCGGCGTAAATGGGGTCAAGCTCCATCCATGGCAACTTTCATGAGACCGATTGATTGATATCCACCCTCAGCAAGCAAGTGAAGGTCCTCGACGCATCATTCCAAAGCTGCGCCGATCTGCAGGAGCTGTTTCAGCCGATCTCCCCGGACCTAAACGCCCTTCAATTGAGCCAGGGCTCATTACAGGGTCGGCTGCAAATCATCAACCTCGGTTCGTTTCGTCTCACCCTGCTGGAGACCAACCAAGCACTTTTCCTAAGTGGCACGAGACGACCCCAGCCATGCACCATTGCGATTCCCCTAGGCGACCCACAATCTGCTGATCCCATACGCGCCCAGGGGATCGACATGCCATGGCCTGGGCTGATGGGATACAACCATCAATTGCATGATTTTGATCTACGACTGGCAGCGAACACCCCATTGGCTTCAGTGATTATTTCAAAGGAGCACTTACATGAGCGTCATCAACAACGCAAAGCTGGAGACCTCCCTCTGGAGCGCTGGGAACACAGCAATCAACTGGAACTCTGCGAACCGATTCGTACACAACTACGCACACAACTGAACGACTTAATTGACAACCAAACTGATGCACATATCACCAAAGCAACCAATCAACTCATCGACAGTCTTTTTCAGGCATTTCAAAACCCAATTGCACGCACGTTGCCGAAGGCCAAGCGGCAAACACGCCATGCCGCAGCCATCGAACTCCTGCACTGGTGCTCGAACAATCCATCCAAAAATCTCACCATCACAGAGCTCAGCGAGGTGCTCTATCAATCCCGAACCTCCCTGTTCAACGGATGCCAGGATCATTTCAGGCGGACTCCAACAGAACTGCAACGGAGCATTCGACTTGATCTCGTACGCCAGCTTTTACTGAATCCAAAGCGAAGCGATGCTTTGGGGTTGAAGGGCGTCGGGGCAATCGCGGCCCATATGGGCTTTGCCAGCCGAAGCCATTTCGCCCGTCGCTATGAACAGCAATACAACGAGCTCCCGCAACAGACTTTGATCCGAGGCAGCACAGCTGATAAAGAGACATGCTCAAACAAGTCTAAATAGCAGTCTTACTAATTAAGAACTTAATTTCTATATTTGATGAGAAACAATTATTTAGGGAAACGCACTTGCCACTGAGTACGAATCGTCCAATCACCAAGTAAATCTTCTCCAGCAAAGGAAGGCTTGATAGCGTTGTAGTACGCCTCGACTGAAACCTGCATCGGCTGATCTGCCAAATGGAAGGCATATCCAAACCCGCCTCCCACAGGTACTGTCCAACCATCACCATCAGGGTGAGTCCAATCTGCCGAGATTATCGGCGAAGAGGTGAAATACCAGTTTTTGTGAAACTGATAGCGAATGAGCGGCTGAGCAATCAGCCGGTTCACATCAGCCCGTTCAGGCTCACCAGCCACAGACCAGACATTTCGCACACGAGCACCAATCATCCATGGACCACTGTGGTGGAAGCCAAAAAGTGCAGGACCAAGCGATAACTTGCCGGTATCAGTAGGGCCATCTCCCACAGGAATCACCATGGAAGGCCCCAATCCAAACGTCCAATCCGAGCCAAGATTGGGAACAAAGAATGCCGTGGGACTGATATCAGATAAGCCTGTGTCGTTGCGCTGATCCCAGCCCGCCACAAATGGTGCACCCAATGGGGTAACACCAAAATCAGGCCGTGCTGAAGGGGTGGACGTAAACCGAAAAATCGTCCGTGTCAAAACGGTCCACTCATTGTTCAAGCGAAACGGAAAAACCGGCTGAAGCTTGAAGACCTGAAGTGAACGGTTTGGCTTGGCCTCAGGATCAATGGAACTCGGGGCCCATTGAGTGTTGGGCACAACATTTAATTCGAATAACATCCTTTTGGAGGATGTAATCGGATGCGGGCGTGCCTTTACAGATTCCTGCGCAAATTCAAGAACAAGAATCCATAAAAAACAAAAAAGAAGATGCTTTAAATATCGAGACATTTTCCACAGATCAAAAAACAAAAACAAAAAAAGACGA
>ERZ802822.792-NODE-792-length-21227-cov-7.815225_pt1 | contig 21227 bp, 18 predicted proteins | sample MGYA00345649_ERZ802822 | MGnify/ENA primary metagenome ERZ802822 (study PRJEB30503, sample SAMEA104212359) | marine metagenome | biome: Westerlies Biome; feature: [SRF] surface water layer (ENVO:00010504) within the epipelagic zone...; material: water...
CAAGCCACTACAGTATAGCAATGAAGGTCGTTAAATGACCAGTTCTACACCGGAAACTGAGGTCCTTGCAGGCCTTGTAGAGCGAGTAACCTTCCACAGCACGGAAAATGGCTTCTGTGTTTTACGTGTTAAAGCAAGGGGTCACCGTGATCTGGTAACCACCGTAGGGTATGCCGCGATGATTTCGGCCGGAGAATGGATCACGGCCTCAGGGGTCTGGCTGAACGATCGCAACCACGGCTTGCAGTTCAAGACTCATTTTCTGAAAACATCAGCGCCGTCGACCTTGGACGGGATCGAGAAATACCTCGGCTCTGGCATGATCCGCGGTATCGGACCAGTCTATGCTAAGCGCTTGGTTGAATCTTTTGGTAAAGACGTCTTCGACATCATTGAAGCATCGCCAGAACGGCTGCGTGATGTCACTGGCATTGGCCCGATGCGCGCGACAAAGATCACTGCAGGGTGGGCGGACCAGAAAGCCATCCGAGAGATCATGGTCTTCCTCCACCAGCATAGCGTGGGCACTGCGCGCGCGGTGCGCATCTTCAAGACTTATGGGAACGATGCAGTGCAGGTCATGAGTGAGAACCCTTACCGGCTGGCTAAGGACATCCGCGGAATCGGGTTTCGCACAGCCGACCTGATTGCCGAAAAGCTGGGTATCGAAAAGACCGCGATGATACGTGTTCGGGCGGGGATTTCCTTTGCGCTGAGTGAAGCCATGGGTGACGGCCATTGCGGCCTGCCGCGGGAGGATTTAATTGGCTTGGCGGGAAAGCTGCTTGAAGTGCCTCAGCCCCTGATCGAAAGCGCCCTACTGGAGGAGCTCGCAGACGAAACTGTTACCGCGGATAGCGTGGGCGATGTGGATTGCATCTTCCTGACTGGGCTTTATCTCGCGGAGAGGGGCATTGCCGATCAACTAAAACGTATCCGCACTGGCGCTTTGCCTTGGCCCGAAATCGACGCGGACAAGGCACTGCCCTGGATTGAGCGGAAAACCAGCATCAAATTGGCTGCAAGCCAAACGGAAGCGATCCGCAGCGCCCTGCGATCAAAGATCACTGTGATCACCGGCGGTCCAGGCGTTGGCAAAACTACGATCGTGAATTCGATCCTGCGAATATTGGCGGTGAAACGTGTGAAACTTCTCCTGTGTGCTCCCACGGGCCGCGCAGCCAAGCGCATGACAGAAGCTACAGGTATGGAAGCCAAGACCATTCATCGACTGTTGGAGTTCGACCCGAAAACCGCTGGTTTCAAGTGCAACGATGAGAACCCGCTCGACTGTGACCTGCTTGTCATTGATGAGACATCGATGGTTGATGTGCTACTAATGCAGTCGCTTATGAAGGCGGTGCCCACTGCTGCAGCGCTGCTGATCGTGGGTGACATCAACCAGCTACCTTCCGTGGGTCCGGGCCAAGTCCTGGCTGACATCATCGGCTCTGATGCAGTGCCGGTCATGCGGCTCACTGAGGTGTTTCGTCAGGCTGCGAAAAGTAAAATCATCACCACTGCACATGCGATCAATGCAGGGTGTATGCCCGATCTGGATAAACCCAACGGGGATGCAGATTTCTATTTTATCTCGGTCGATGACCCGGAACAGGCCGTCACTCGCATCGTCGAGCTTGTCGCCAAGCGCATCCCTCGCCGCTTCGGTTTCGATCCGATCAAGGACATACAGGTGCTCTGCCCAATGAACCGAGGAGGAGTTGGTGCGCGGTCGCTCAACATAGAGCTGCAGGCGGCGTTGAACCCGGCTGGTGCGAAAAAGGTCGAGCGCTTTGGCTGGATCTTCGCCCCGGGCGATAAGGTCATGCAGATCGCGAACGACTATGACAAGGACGTCTACAATGGCGACATTGGCATGATCAAAGACGTTGATGTCGACGAGGGGGAGCTAGCTGTGGATTTCGAGGGTCGCACCGTGACCTTCGTTTTTGGTGAGCTCGACACACTGGTGCCCGCATACGCGGCAACAATCCACAAGAGCCAGGGCTCCGAATACCCTGCCGTTGTCATCCCGGTGCTGACCCAGCACTACGCCATGTTGCAGCGCAACCTGATCTACACCGGTGTCACCCGCGGTAAGAAGCTTGTGGTGCTGGTTGGGCAGAAGAAAGCTGTAGCGATCGCTGTGAAGAATGTTTCCGGACGGCAGCGTTGGTCCAAACTCGATGAATGGCTGACCTGAGGGGGGCGCAATCTTTGCTGCCAATTACACATGTGCCCTTGAGCTGGACAAGGTGCTGAGCTTTGGCGTGGGCGTTATTACAGCCGAGCCTCGCTTTCAGTGGTGTCTACCTTGGCGAAGAGGTTGCTACCGTCAAGCGCAAGCCAGTGGCTACGAAAGACATCCAAACACTACAGGCGCTTTGTCGTCAGACTGATGATGAACCCCGATGGATCATCGCACTGTTAAGCGACACTGGCCTGCGCTTATCCGAGGCACTTGGGTTAACGAAAGAAGATGTCCACCTGACCGCAACAACCCCCTACATCGACATCCGCCCACGGCCCTGGAGACGGCTTAAGACGCGCAGCAGCAAGCGGCAGGTGCCCGTTGTGGGAGAGGCGCTCTGGGCGTTGCAGCAGGCCTGTGAGGCGGCGCAAGGGCCGTTGATATTTCCCAAGTATTGTACGCCAACAACCTGCAAGGCCAACTCAGCAAGTGCTGCACTGAACAAGTGGTTGAGCTCTAGACTGCAAGGCACAGATCATGTTGTGCTGCATTCATTCAGACACAGCCTCAGAGACCGCCTAAAGCATCGCGCCTTTAACCTGATCCATAGCCTGCTTGGCAAAAGTAGTTCCAGCATTCTTGTGGGGTGAACAGGTTGCAGACCTCCGCCAGTGCATTGAACATCTGATCAAAGGTCCTGGCACCGATCCTTCGAAGGTGTGCTTTCAGTTTCGAGAAGGCCATTTCGATCGGATTGAGATCCGGCGAGTATGGTGGCAAGTAGAGGACCCAGCAGCCGACGTCTTTCAAAGCCTGCGCGGCATCTTTGTTGCGGTGCGTCGCGAGATTGTCACAGATCACGACGGTTCCGGGCAGTAGTTCCGGCGCAAGGACCTGCCGAATGTATGCCGCGAAGGCTTCTCCGTTCATTGCGCCTTTGATCACCCAAGGCGCAATCAGGCTGTCATGGGTCAGACCCGCGATGAACGTTTGCGTGCCCCAAGCGCCGAAGGGCGCGGTCATTTCCAGGCGCTTGCCGCATAAGCTGCGCCCTCGCAGGCGGGTCAGGTTGGTTTTGACCGAAGTTTCGTCAATAAAGACAAGCCGATCAGGATGCGCCTGCATTTTGGGGATGCGGTATCGCAACCATTCTTGCCGTTGATGTTTTACCCGTGCGCGCAGCCGCTCGGTCGCGACCAGTGACTTTTTTTGTACGTATACCCAAGCTTGCGCAGAAAGCGTCCGATCGATGCGGCATGGGCGACAACACCGGTGGCGGACGCCAGGGCTCCTGCGAGTTCAGGCAAAGTGATGTCACCGTCCTGCGCAACCAGTTCTTCAAGCAGCTCTCGGTGCGCTGAAAGCTTGCCATGACCTGGTGGGCGGCCCTGAACTTCTGGCGCGATCGCCCCCGTCTCGCGCCACTTGCGCTGCCAGCGGGCACCCGTTGCCGCAGATAATTTCAAACGGGCCGCCGCCGCCCGACCGCTTAAACCTTCTTCAATATATTCACGAAACCGCGTGCGCAGCTCTGACGATAGTGCTGATGACATGAAACATCCTCCCAATAGGGATGAATCACAAATCAATCCCAATGGGAATCCCACGATTCAGGTTTCACGCTCCCCGCTGTAAGAACATGATTAAACCACTGACTGATAAACGGGGTTTGCGTTATTGCAGTGACTTGGTGAAGCACACGTATGAGGATTAGTTCGCGCGATTGAACTTAGTATTTTTGATGGAAAATACGAAGGGCCATCCTAAAACCCTCCTTTGACAGTTAAATACTGGTACAGTTCTAGGGGGCTAGACAAGTTAGTGACCCAGAAAACCAACAAAAGTTTCATCAACACTTCATGCTTAGATCACGTTATTTTTACACTCGGACTTTTAACTACAGATGAAGCATGTAAGGAGAACAACTATGCTGCGTAACCTAAAGACATCTATAGTGATGTTATTGGCACTTACTTTTTCTGCATCATCGGTAACCGCGCAAGAGGACGCACGTCCTGATCTGGTTGTAGCCGTGAACAATCTGCCTGGAAGCCTTGAAGGTATAGAAGAGATGGGTAATGTTGCAGTTCGCATCACTTACTCAATGTTTGACAGCCTGATCCGTCGCGACTTCCTGGCTGATGGCTCGGGGCAAGCATCAGAGTTGGTCCCAGGTCTGGCCGATAGCTGGGAGCGTGTTGACGCGCGTACGCTCGATCTAAATCTGCGCGAAGGAATTTTGTTTCATGATGGCTCTGAACTTACAGCAGATGATGTGATTTTCTCGATGACCTCAACCCGCGGTCAGGGACATAACCCTTTGATCGGTGGTGCAAAGCGTTATATGGACACAATCAGCCACGTGATTCCCACCGGGAAATATAGCGTCCGTGTCGTTTCGAAAGAGCCCGACGTTTTGCTTGAGCAGCGTCTAGCCGGCTACGCCTTCTGGATCGTGAATGCCAAGAACTATCTGACCGTAGGTAAAGATGCCTTCGCTCGCAACCCCGTTGGCACGGGCCCTTACAGAATGGACGAATGGGTTGATGGGGAGTATATCCGATTGACGGCCCATGACGACTATTTCGGCGGCAAGCCCACAGCGAAAACCGTAACCTTCACCGAAGTGCCCGAAATGTCTGCCCGCATCGCAGGCCTCGTGTCCGGAGAATACGATATCTCGGTCAACATTTCTCCCGACCAGATCCCGACAGTCGAGAGCTATGATGACCTGAAAGTCGAACAGATCGTTTTGGACAATACCCACATGCTGGTGTTCTGGACCGTTGGTCCGCTTGAGGACAAGCGCGTGCGTCAGGCTCTTTCGCTCTCGATCGACCGCGACCTGCTGCGTCAGGCGCTTTGGGCCGACAAGAACTACACGCCCAACGGGCACCAGCTGCCCTCTTACCGGATGTATATGGAGGACTACCCAAGCTTCGAATACAACGTGGAGAAGGCCAAAGTGCTGCTGGCCGAAGCAGGCTATGATGGCGAAGAGATCGTCTATCGCTTCCCGCTGAACTACTATCTGCTCAGCACCGAAGCCGCACAGGCCATGCAGCAAATGTGGAAACAGGCTGGTCTGAACGTCAAGCTTGAGCCGGTGGAGAACTGGGGTCAGGTTCGCGCCGTCGAGGGTGAAGGCCATATCCGCCCGTGGTCCAACACACACCGCATGCCCGACCCGCTGGGCTCCTTTGTGCCGCAGTGGGGCGTGCTTTCGGGGATCCAGAACAACTCGCGTCTGCAAGAACGTCAATGGGACGCACCTGCCGCCTTCAATGACGCGCAGAACGTGATCCTCACCTCGACCGACTGGGACGAACGCCAGCGTGCTTATCGCGCAGCGCTTGACATCTGGGTGGACGAGGCTCCGGGCACCATGCTCTACAACCCTTTGGAAACCTATGCGATGCGCAAGGACATTACGTGGAAGCCCTATGGCCTCTACTACATGGACCTGCGCCCGTATAACCTCCTATTCGGTGAGTAAACCCCAACCATCGCAACACTCCCCTGTCGCCTGCGGGCTGCGGGGGCGTGTCATATGTGAGTGACTGTCGATGCTACTAATCACTGAAGATCTTTCGGTCACGATTGATCGACGCGCCAAGTCGCCGGTACGCCCGGTGCGGGGCGTGTCGCTTGCGGTTGAGGCGGGCAAAACCCTGGCGGTGGTCGGCGAGAGCGGGTGTGGCAAGTCCATGACCTGCCTTGCAATCAGCGGCCTGCTGCCCAAGCGCGGGCGCGTCTCCGGCGGACGGGTGCTGATCAATGGACAAGATCTGGTTGCCGCAAACCCGAAACAGGCCGCGGATCTGCGGCGCTCTGATATGGGGAGCGTGTTTCAGGACGCCACGGGCGGATTGAACCCGGTGCGTACCATTGGCTGGCAGATCGCCGAGGCGGTCATTTTGCGCGCGGGCGCGCTGAAGGCAGAAGCCGCCAAAGAGGCTGTGCGCCTGCTCGGCCTTGTGGGCCTGCCCGATCCAGAGCGACGGGCGAAGGAATATCCGCACCAGTTCTCTGGCGGGATGAACCAACGCGCGATGATCGCGCTTGCCGTGGCTGGGCGCCCCAAGATTTTGATCGCCGATGAGGCCACGACGGCTTTGGACGTCACGCTCCAAGCCCAGATTTTGGATTTGATCGGAAGCCTGCGCGATAGCCTTGGAATGGGCGTGCTCTTTGTCACTCATGACCTTGGTCTGGTGGCGCAATATTCTGAGCGCGTCGCGGTCATGTATGCAGGCCGGGTGGTTGAGAATGCCGACACGGCGCAGCTTTTCGCCTCACCGCGTCACCCCTACACCCGGGCGCTTCTGAAATCCCTGCCCGGTACTTCTCATTATACCGAACGCCTTGACACGATTGAAGGGGTGGTTCCGCCGATTGACGCGCTGCCTCCGGGCTGTGCCTTTGCGCCGCGTTGTGGTCATGGGAACCAGATATGTCGAGAGAGCGATCCGCGATTTGAAGACGGCGTTGCATGCCATAACCTGCATGCCGCCACGCGAGAGGCGGCGCCGGCATGATGCTCTTGGCACGCCATTCCCATCGCGCGCCTTTATGTCGTTGCGGCGCCTGCTGCGATCTTGTTTCTGGGATGTGCGCGTCATGAGTTACTTGGTCGCCACCGATCTTGCCCGGTCATTTGCCTTTGGGCGTAAGGGTCTCTTTATTCGTCGAACACGGTTTTTTGCCGTGAATGGTGTATCCATGCATGTCGACAAAGGCACCACCCACGGCATCGTTGGGGAATCCGGGTGCGGAAAATCGACCTTGGCCAAGCTGCTCTTGGGCTTGATCCCGGCCGATCAGGGCAGCGTGAACCTGGACGGCGTGCCGATCCTCGGGGTGCCCGAAACCGCCTGGCGCAGCCTGCGCCAACGTGTTCAGCTTGTCTATCAGGACGCGGCGGGTGCCTTAGACCCGCGCCTGAAGATACGAGCACAAGTCGAAGAACCCCTGGCGATCCATGGTTTGCCCAAGGATCCGGCCGAAGACGCGTTGCACGCCGTCGGGCTCTCGGGGGCGCTTGCGGATCGCTACCCCCACGAGATGTCGGGGGGGCAATTGCAACGCGTTGTGATCGCCCGCGCGCTGGCACTGAGCCCTGAGCTTTTGGTGCTGGATGAGCCGGTCTCGGCGCTTGATGTGTCGATCCAAGCGCAGATCGTGAACCTCTTGATGGATCTGCAGCGAGACCGCGGGCTGACCTATGTATTCGTCAGCCACGACCTGAGCGTGGTGCGGCATATCTCGGACCGCATCTCGGTGATGTATCTTGGCCAAATTGTCGAAGAGGCAGGCCGAGACGCACTTTTTGCGCGGCCATTGCACCCCTATACGGTGGCGTTGATGGCGGCGGTGCCCGAGCCTGATCCGCGCAGGGCGCGCAGTTCGTTCCGCCCGATGGGGGATCCTCCAAATCCGGCCTTTCCGCCCGCGGGCTGTCGCTATCACCCGCGCTGTCCCTTAGCGCAGGCGCAGTGCACAACCACGCCCCCCCCGTTGCGAGAGCTCGGCGCGCGGCGCGTTGCCTGCCATTTTGCCCAAGAGGAGGTGCAGTGATGCGTTGGATTGCGATCAAACTCGCCCGGGCAGGCATCACCATGTGGCTGGTGGTGACCTTTGTGTTCTTCGTGCTCAGGATCTCTGGCGATCCAACCGACACGCTTTTGCCCGACGATATCGATGAGGCGACCCGCGTGTTCTATCGCCGCCTTTGGGGCTTGGATCAGCCGCTCTTGACGCAGTATTTGAACTACCTCGCAGCGCTGTTTCAGGGGGATTTCGGAATCTCCTTTCGCAACAACCTCGATGCGTTCGATCTCGTGATGGAACGGGTGCCGAAGACACTGCTGCTGACGGCCACAGCACTGTTTATCTCTCTGGCCATTGGCATCCCCTTGGGCATTCTGGCCGCTCTCTACCGGGACAGCTGGCTGGACCGTTTAGTGATGAGCGTTGCCGTCTTCGGGTTCTCCATGCCGAATTTCTTTCTCGGGATCCTGCTCATCTTGCTCTTTTCGCTCAACCTGCGCCTGCTGCCCTCGTCGGGCTCGGGCACTTGGGCGCATCTCATTATGCCCTCAGCCACGCTGGGCATCAGTTTCGCGGCGCAATTCGCCCGCTACACGCGGTCTTCCATGATCGATGTGCTCTCCAAACCCTATATGCGCACGGCGCGCTCCAAAGGGGCGGGGCTGGCGCGGCAGATGAACAAACACGCGCTGCCCAACGCATCGGTGCCGATCGTCACAATCCTCGGGTTCAAGATCGGCGATTTGATCGGTGGGGCGGTGATCACAGAGACCGTTTTTGCCTGGCCTGGGATCGGACGCCTGTTGACTAACGCTGTCGCCAATCGCGATCTGGCAGTTGTGCAATGCATCATGATCCTACTTGCGCTGACCATGGTGTTTGCCAATGCCATCACGGATTTGATCTATGGATGGATTGACCCGCGGGTGCGCGTCGGGGCTGGAGCGCAGCAGAAATGAGCACGGCAAGCGTAATCCAAAGCCGGCGTTGGCACCCGATCCGGTTCCTTGCGGGGATGCCTTTGGCGGTGATCTTCGCGGCGCTTTTCATGGCTGTGATGGTGTTCGTGATGATCTTTGCAAAGATTATCCAGCCCTATGAATTTGATTTCATAAACCTCTTGACCCGTCTTTCGCCGCCGGTCCCGCTTTCGGGCAGTACCTGGGCGCATCCGGCGGGGACAGATACGCTTGGCCGGGATCTGATGTCGCGTCTGCTTGTGGGCACACAGACATCAATGCTGCTGGCGCTTTTGGGCACATGCCTTGGGGCCGTTTTGGGCGTTTCCTTCGGATTTATCGCTGCACATAAAGGAGGGTTCTGGGACGAGGTCATCATGGGGTTGGTCGATTTTCAGGCTGCCATGCCTTGGTTCATTGTTGCCTTGGCTGTCTTGGCTTTTCTTGGCAACTCCATAGTAATTTTTGTGGCAATCATGGCGCTCTATGGTTGGGAATCCTATGCTCGCATTACACGCGGTCTTGTGCTGTCCGCCAGAGAGCAAGGCTATGCACTGGCCGTGCGCGGCCTTGGAGCGAGGGCGCGGTGGGTCTATCTGCGCCACATCTTGCCCAATATTGCTGGCCCTTTGCTTGTCCAGTTAACAGTCAATTTCCCCTCGACTATTTTGTTTGAGACGTCGCTCAGCTTTCTGGGTCTTGGCATCCGCCCTCCTCTCACCTCACTAGGGCAAATGTTAGGAGAGGGGCGTGACTATTTGATCAATGCGTGGTGGCTGGCAGTTGTTCCAGGTCTCACAATTTTTTTGATCACGCTCAGCATGTCGATCTTGGGCGATTGGCTGCGTGGCAAACTTGACCCATCCTTGGAGGATTAATATGACACTTATTGCAGGCACAGGCCTGAACTTAACATCGGTCGCACCGGGTGATCTGGAGGGCGCAGATCACCTTATGGCGCGCTGGACTGAGATTGGCTGTAGCCACATTGAGATCAGTGCGCGACGCTTAGATATCGTTGTGGGCGGTGCGCTCAATATGCCGGCGGTCAAACGAGTGGCGGCGATAATCGAACGCCACGCAATGGTGCCAGTGCTGCACGCCCCGCACGGGATGAACATGATGGATCGTGACCGACGCGATATGCACAAGGCTGCCGCCGAAGCTTCGATCGAATTTTGCCGCCTCACGGGATGCAAATCCATGGTCTTGCATTCAGGCCATGTGCCCCTGACCGAATGGATCTATGACCGCGAGGCACTTTTAGCGGAAGAGCGCGATATTCTGAGGTATCTAGGTGATCGCGCCGAGACGGCCGATGTTAACCTCTCCGTCGAGAACTTAATTGCGAGCGGGGCGAACGGGCATCGTGCGATCTATGGCGCCGACCCTCGGGCGCTCGCGGCGCAATTGGCTGCGGTCGACCACCCGCGCGTAGGCGCCTGTCTTGATTTCGGCCATGCATGGCTTTCGGCCAAAACCTTGGGTTTTGAGTTCATCCCCGCGATTGCCGCGCTCAGCCCGCATGTGTGGCATTTGCACCTCCATGACAATTTTGGGCGCCCGCCGGGGGAAACGGGGCTGGGCGATCTGGGCGATCAGGTTGCCATGGGGCAAGGCGATCTGCATTTGCCGATGTTCTGGGGCTCTATCCCCTGGGCAGATCTGTTACCGCAGATGCAGTTTCGGAGCGGCACCTTTGGCATGATCGAGTTAAACGGGCGGTACAACGCCTATGCCGAGGGCGTTTTGGCCGCCGCCAACGCCATTGCGGCACATCTTAACGGAGCATCATTGCTCAATCCTTGGGAGACCGATACATGACCGCTGTTTTATCAACCGGATTTAACACCAGGTTGGCCGATGGAGACCTCTCCCGGCTCGACACACGTCTTAAACATATGACCGCGCTTGGCTGCACGGGCGCCGAGATCACGGCCGTCGGCCTTGATGCGGTTGTGTCATGCCGCCTGCTGCCGCAGCGCGTTGCCGCAGTCAAAGAGATCATGAGGCGCTATGATCTTGCCTATTCCATGCACGCGCCCATTGCGGTGAACCTGATGGACGAGGCCCATGGCGATATCATGCGAAAGGCCGCTTTGATCTCAATGGACCTTGCCGCCGAGATCGGCGCAAAGGTTGTCGTGCTGCATCCGGGACGCGTGCCGCCCAAGGACTGGATCGACCGCAGGGATGCGCTGTGTCAGTTCGAACTCGATCAACTGGGGCTAGTCGCGGACCGGGCCGCGGAACACGGCATTGAGATCGCATATGAAAACATCTCACCCAATCCGCGTGTAATTGCAGGTCTTGAGACTTCGTATTCGTTGGATCCACAGGCCTTATCGCAGCAGCTTGATCGCTTGAACCACCCAGCTGTAATGGCGTGCTTGGACATCAGCCATGCAAAACAAGGCGCTGGATTGTGGGGCTTCGATATGATTGCGGCCTGCGTTGCTCTGGCCCCTTGGATCGGTCATATCCACTTTTCTGACAGCACAGGAGTGCCGGCGAGCTTTCCAACAGGCAGTCGTAACGAACAGCATTTCTTTGGCGTCGGCGATATGCACGCGCCTCAAGGTCTTGGGGCCGTAGATTTCGACGGCTTGGCCAAAGCTTTGACGGTGCGTCAGAACACGCGTGTCGTGATCGAGATCAAGAAGAACTTCTTGGAGCATGCGGAGGCGGAGACCCTTGCCGCTGCACAGGCTTTCGCTGCGCAACTCCAAGCACCCACCAACGGCGTCGCGGATCGCACATCGCCAAATTTCCGCTCTGACATTTGAGAAAGTCTGAACCATGCTCCCCATCCTTGGCGCCGCGCTCTGCCCCGAAGACCTTGTAAACCATCATAACTGGCTGCGTAAAAAACCTCGTGACCTTGAACTTCAAGGGTTCCACGGGGAAGCCGTGATCGGTGTCGATGTGAAGGCCAAGGCGGCTGAACTGCGTCCCTTGCTGGTCGGGATCCAGGGACGCATTGGAATGCATGGGCCGTTTCGTGGCTTCGATCTCGACACGGTCGATGCCGATGTGCGCGCGATTGCTCAAAAGCGCTTGAGTGAAGGGCTAGACGCTTGCGGGTGGCTTGGGGCGACACAGGTGGTCGTGCATAGCCCGATCAAAGCTTGGCACCACGAAAACCTCGACAACCAAGATGACGGATGGGAGTAACTCTTAGAACGCGTACATCTGACGCTTAACCCGGTGGTCAAACGCGCCGAGGATCTAGGCGTTGAGATTGTGGTCGAAAATATCGAAGATCGCGACCCGGCCGCACGCGTGCGTCTGGTGGAGAGTTTTGGCTCTAATGCGCTGAAAGTCTCTATCGACACAGGTCACGCGGCCTATGCCCATGGGATCGGCAATGCACCCGCTGTGGACCGCTATGTCCGCGCTGCGGGAAACCAACTAGCACATGTGCACATCCAGGACGCCGACCAATTCACCGATCGCCATTGGGCGATCGGGGATGGAGAGCTGCCTTGGATGGCCATTTTTTCTGAATTGAGCAAGCTCAGTGCGAACCCGCGCCTCATCATCGAGATAAAAGACAAATCCGCTGTCATGCGTTCCCAAGCCTGGCTCACAGACCGCGGCTTGGCGCAATAAATGCAGACGCAGGGCCCGCGCCCCTTGAAAGAAGCCCTTGCCCTCCGGGCATTGGCTTGGCTACTTTCGTATATCGACGCTTTTCAACCAGCGGATGGATCGCCACCGCGCGACTTGACCCAGTTTTTTCGATGGTCGCTAAATGGCAGCGCAGGAGCCGTGGCACTTGGCGTTGTCAGTAACGCCATTCTTGGGGTCTCAGAATTGGTCGCGGCGGCGTTCACCGGATGGGCCATCGATACTGCTTTGACTATTGGTCAGGGAAACCCGGCGGCTTTGTGGCCACTCTTCGTGGTGGTGTTCACCTTTTTCATGATCGTGCGTCCCATGCTTTTTGCCAGCAACAGTGCCGTGACCAATATCCTGTTGGGGCCGCATCTCGACCCACTCGTGTTGTCCCGTTTGAACCGGCACACTTTGGGGCAATCGTTGCGTTTTTTTGAAAACGACTTTGCAGGGCGGCTCAGCCAAAAAGCCCTTCAGACAGCGCGCGCTGTGACCGATATCGTGGTAGAGTTTACCGATATCGTGATTTACATCATCGCTATCTTCATCGGCGCGATGATATTGCTGGCTTACATAGACCAGCGCCTGTTGCTGATCTTTGTCATTTGGTTTGTGGCGTGGTTCATCTTCATGCGCGCTATCGTGCCACGCATTCAAACACGATCGGCGGCTCGAGCGCATGCTCGCACCAATGTATCTGGCCAGATTGTCGACACTTACACCAATATCACGACCGTTAAACTCTTTGCCCATGACGAGTTTGAAGATTGGGCCGCGTTGGAGTCCATGGAAACCTATCGCCAATGCGCCGTGGAATTTGGCGTGACCTCTGCGCAGTTTCGTTTGCTGCTTGTGACGATCGGCGGCCTTCTCCCCTTTTTGTCAATCTCCACATCGCTGTATCTGTGGTCGATGGGGGTGGCGACGCCTGGCGACATCGCTCTGACGGCGATGGTGGCCACGCGGATCAGCCAAGTCACCAACCGGCTGTCGATGGCGGCGGTCCAGATCTTTTCAAACATTGGTGAGATCGAGGACGGGATCAAAACGCTCACACCACCCCATGAAATTACAGATCGCGAGAATGCTCAATCCGAAGTTGTGTCGAAAGGCGCTGTGACCTTTCAGAACCTGAGTTTTGGCTATGGCGGATCCGTGGTGGCCCTGACGGATTTTTCCCTGGATATTCCGGCGGGACAGAAGTTGGCCATCGTGGGGGCTTCGGGCGCGGGCAAATCCACCGTCACATCGCTGTTGCTGCGCCTTTATGACGTCGAGATGGGCCGGATAGCGTTAGACGGCACCGACATTCGTGATCTTACGCAAGAGGCTCTGCGGCGGCAAATCTCGGTCGTGCGCCAAGAAACCGCGATGTTCAATCGCTCGGCCTATGAGAACATTCTCTATGGGCGTCCCGAAGCCTGCGAAGATGAGGTCTTTGCCGCCGCGCGCGCCGCCTCGGCGCATGATTTCATTCTCGCCTTGCGGGATTTTCGCGGGCGCGAAGGATATGGAGCCTATCTCGGTGAGCGTGGGGTGAAACTGTCTGGCGGGCAACGCCAGCGTATTGCGCTTGCGCGCGCGATCCTGAAAGACGCGCCCATCTTGGTTCTCGACGAGGCCACCAGCGCGCTGGACAGTCAAGTCGAAGCGGAAATTCAAACGGAGTTGGAAACAGTGATGGACGGAAAGACGGTTATTGCCGTGGCACATCGGCTCTCGACCATCGCCGCCATGGACCACATCGTAGTCATGGAGGCTGGCCGCATGGTAGAGGATGGATCGCACCAGGAGCTTTTGGCGCAAAATGGGGTCTATGCCGGGCTCTGGGCGCGTCAGTCTGGGGGCTTTTTACCAACCGCACATACGGTCGCATCTCCTGATGCTGTCTGAGTGCGGGGTTTTAAGACGGAAGAAACTTCATCATCGAGTGTGTCTGCGGCATCAGGGAAACAAGCGTTTTCAAGACTTTGGCGCGGCGCGGATATGACGCAATGCATGTCGACCATGTGCCGTTTCCAAGGCAAGACCGGGCGCCGCTTTCAACCTAACGGCAGCATTTGGATTATTCCAACTTTCGTTGCTTGGATAAATGAAACAGCGTTCTGAGATCGCACTAGAGTGTGCTTATACTTGGAAACCTGATGGTTCGAGGGAGGTCTGTGTCCTTTGAGTGGATGCCCAGTCCTAGGCGCCGTCTGTCAACCTGCAGTGTTGACGCGGTTGGCGATCATCCGGCTCAATGTGATTTGATCATGCGTTTGCTTGCCACATATGATGACAGGCCGGTTGATGGTGTTTCAATATATTCAACTCGGCCCATCGATGCGCTCGCCGACCCGATCCTAGAGGCGGCCAAGAACGCGATATGATTGCAGATCTTCGCGTGAGCCTTAGGTGCCGAGTGAAACTTTTGTAAATCTTTCCTCCCCCGTCACACAGCAGTCATAAATCGCTGGTAGCCCATTGTGTAAAAGGAGCTTGTTATGCTGAAATTTGTTATTTTGAGTGACCTTCACCTTGTAGATGAAGGCAAAAACTCCCATGGGTTGGACACGTTTTGGCGTCTTGAACTCGGGATCGAGGCGATTAACGCGCGCCACGCAGATGCAGATTTCTGCGTTCTTGCGGGTGATCTGGCGGATCTTGGATTTCAGGGCGCAGTCGAGCCCTATCACCGGCTCAAAAGCTTGGTCGAAAAACTGACGATCCCGTGCCATATCACTATCGGCAACCATGATAAGCGTGAGACCTTCGTCTCTGTCTTCGGGGGCGATAAACTTGCCGAGACTGGGTATATCGACAAAGTGATTGATGCCAAAGGTCATCGTGTGATCTTGCTGGATAGCGTTCTGAGCGCCGATGTCGAAGAGTATCACCATGGCGGGCAACTTGCCGATGTTCAGCTCAGCTGGCTCAAGGAGCGTCTGGCAGAGCATGCCGGCCCTGTAGTTATAGTTCTTCACCACCACGCGAATCCACTACATACTGCCGTCGACCGAATCATTCTTCAGAACGGTGCTGAATTCGTCGAGACGCTCAAAACCCATAACGATATTCGGCAAGTCATCGCAGGTCATGTGCACTATACGTCTACGGCGCTCTGGCACGGTATTCCGTTCACCACGCTCGCAGGCAGCCATTACAATGTTACGGTCCCACTGAACGAATCAGAGCGTAAGACCGAGCGCCTGTGGGGACCGGCGCAGATGGCCGTGGTGCTGTGCGAAGATTACCAAACCCTTGTTCACTTTGGAAACTATCTCGACGGGAACCCGGTCTTGTCGTGAGTTCGACACTGGTGGGGCGCGGTGGACTGACAAGAATTTGTCGACAAGCTGTCACGCTATTATCGCCAAATGTTCAAGACAAGTTTATTAAACTTTAACATTCTCCTTCCAACTTGTTTCCACAACGCCGGATTGCGCGTTCAACTTAAAGGAGATCACGAAATGAAACTTTCTATCGTCAGCGTCACGGCCATCGCCGCTACGCTTTCCGCCTCTGCCGCTTTTGCGCAGGACAAAGTGAAATTTGAATACTGGTATGGCCTGTCGGGCCAGTTGGGCGACGTCGTCCAACAGACCTGCGACCGCTTCAACGCATCGCAGGATGAGTACGAGATCACCTGCGTCGGTCAGGACGGTTATGCCAACGCTGTGCAGGCCTCTATCGCCGCTTTCCGCGCCAAGCAGCACCCGACCGTTGTGCAGGCCTATGACGCCGGCACCGCCGACCTAATGATGTCGGGCGAATTTTACCCGGTCCACCAGATGATGGCCGACTTTGACATCGAGATCGACTGGGACGACTATTTTCCCGGCATCGCGAACTACTATGCCTCGTCCAAGGGCGAGCTGTTCTCCATGCCGTTCAACTCGTCGACGCCGATGCTCTATATCAACAAAGCGCATTACGCAGCTGCTGGTCTTGAGGCCTTTCCCGAAACATGGGAGCAGTTCGAACAGAACCTCAAAACCGTCAAGGCCTCTGGCCAGGACTGCGCCTACGGATACGCGCCCTCGACCTGGATCGACCTCGAGCAGTTTTCGATGGCCCATGGTGTGCCGATTGCCACCAACAACAACGGCTATGATGGCCTGAACAGCGATTACCTATACAACACGACCATCCACGTCAAGCACATGGAAAACATTAAGCGCTGGTACGATGAGAACCTGCTTGAGATCCGCACCAGCCAAGGCGGCCTGAACGCGCGCGACAGCTTTGCACAGGGCGAGTGCTCGCACTATTTCGGCTCGATCGCTTCGCACCAGGCTGTGACCAACCTGGTGGACGGCAAGTTCGACTGGGACGTGACCATGATCCCAGTCTATGACGGCACCGAACGCAAGAACACTGTCGTGGGCGGCGCGTCGCTTTGGGTTCTCTCCGGTAAGTCGGACGACGAGTATCGCGGCGCGGCTGAGTACCTGAAGTTCCTCGCCACACCTGAGAGCGAAGAGTTCTGGTCGACCAACACCGGCTACATTCCGGTGACCAAGACGGGTTTCGACACGCTGGTTTCTAAGGGTTTCTACGACAACGCCCCCTACAAGGGCCGCGAGCTGGCGCTGGACTCGCTGACCTACACCGACCCCGGCCCCCTGACCCGTGGCATCCGTCTGGGTGGCTTTATCCAGGCACGCTCTGAGTGGTCGAACGAGGTTCAGGCGGCGCTGCAAGGTGACAAGACCATGCAGGAAGCGCTAGACACTGCCGTTCAGCGTTCCAACGCGATCCTGAACAAGTTCGCCCGCACCTATCGCGGCAAAGAACTGCCCTAAGCCTTTGGGTTAACGACATAGCTCTCGCCGCGACATCGCGGCGGGTCTTTCTTATCGGTCGGAGGACGACATGCGACGCGCCTACTTCAAAAACAACTGGATCGCGGCCCTTGTGGTCGCACCACAGTTGCTGATCATCTTCGTGTTTTTCTACTGGCCTTCCAGCCAAGCGCTCTACTGGGCGTTTACCTTGGAACAGCCCTGGGGCGGTGGCAACGAATGGGTGGGGTTTGAGAACTTTGTCTTTTTGCTGTTCGACGACCGCTATTGGCACTCGGTGCGGGTCTCGGTGATCTACGCTTTGGCCACCACGGCACTGGCCATGGGTATGGCGCTGATCCTGGCGCTGTTCGCGGATCGGCAGCTGCGCGGCTACAAGAGCTTTCGGATCGGACTGATCTGGCCATATGCCGTCGCAGCCCCTGCGATCGGCTTGGCGTTTCGGTTTATCTTCAACCCTTCGGCAGGCGTCGCCAGTTATCTGAACTATGCCTTCCCGGATTTCTGGAACCCGGTGATGAACGGTAGCCACGCCATGACCATGGTGATTATCGCAGGTGCGTGGAAGCAAGTCAGCTACAGCTTTATCTTTTTCCTCGCGGGGCTTCAGGCCATTCCGCGTAGCTTAACCGAGGCCGCAGCGATGGACGGAGCGCGCCCGACGCGACGGATGATGGACATCCAATTGCCGCTGCTGACACCGACCTTCTTCTTCTTGCTGGTGATCAACATCACCGACAGCTTCACCGACAGTTTTGGCATTGTTGACACGATGACGAGCGGCGGCCCGGCGCGGGCCACGAACCTAATGGTCTACAAAATATACGAGGATGGTTTCCGAGGGCTCGATTACTCGGGCGCTGCCGCGCAGTCGATCATCCTGATGACCCTCGTGATCGCGCTAACCTTTGTCCAGTTCCGCTACATCGAGCGGCGCGTGCATTATACCTAGAGGACGGGATCATGATTGAACGCACCCCTTGGCTCAATTTTGTCACGCACGCGATCCTCTTCACGGGGCTCTTCATCCTTGTTGTACCGATATACCTGGTGATCGTCGCCGCCAGCCAAACCCTGCCTGATGTGATGGCGATCCCGGCCAAGCTATTGCCCGGCGACCAACTGCTGGTCAATATCCGCGCCGCCTGGGAAGAGGCGGAGTTTGGCACCAAGTTCACCAACACTATGATTCTGGCCACCGGGGTTGTGGTGGGCAAGATCGTAATAGCGGCGCTGACCGCCTTCGGCATCGTGTTCTTCAACCACCGCCTTAGGATACCGATCTTCTGGATGGTGTTTATCACTCTGATGCTGCCGCTGGAAGTCCGGATCGTACCGACCTATGCGGTTGTGGCGAATGCTCTTTCGCCTTTCCAGACGATCCTCGACGTGACGGGCCTTGCCTGGTTGATCAAGGCCGTCTCGGGGATCGAGGTGGCGCTGGAGTGGAACCTGCTCAACTCTTACACCGGGTTGATCATGCCACTGGTGGCCACAGCCACAGGCACGTTCCTTTACCGTCAGTTTTTCCTGACGATTCCGGATGAGTTGGTCGAAGGGGCCAAGATGGATGGGGCTGGCCCATTGCGCTTTCTGTGGGACATCCTGATCCCGCTGTCGCGCACCAATATGGCGGCGCTGGCGACGATTATGTTCGTTGTCGGATGGAACCAGTACCTTTGGCCACTCTTGATCATCACCGATCCAAGCTATGGTGTGGCCGCGGTGGAACTGTCGCGGCTGGTTCCGAACATGAACACCACCGGGGGCGACATCCCCAACTGGCATTGGGCCATGGCAGGCACGCTGATCGTCATGCTGCCTCCCGTGGCCGTCGTCATCTTTATGCAGCGCTGGTTCGTGCGCGGACTGATCAACACCGACAAGTAGGAGTTTACTATGGCTGATATTTTAATCCGGGACGTTCGAAAATCCTACGGCAAGGATGAGGTGATCCACGGTGTGGACCTTGAGATCCAAACCGGTGAGTTCGTCGTGATCCTTGGACCGTCGGGCTGTGGTAAATCCACCTTGCTCAGGATGATTGCGGGGCTCGAGGACATAACCAGCGGCGAGATCGCCATTTCCGAAAAGGTGGTCAACCAGCTTGAGCCGCGCGAGCGCGGTTGTGCGATGGTGTTTCAGAACTATGCGCTGTATCCACATATGACTGTGGCTGACAACATCGGCTATGCGCTCAAAGTTGCGGGCATACCCAAAGCCGAGCGCGCCGAGAAAGTCAAGCAGGTGGCAAGTTCCGTGGGTCTGGACGAATTCCTCGACCGCCGTCCCGGAGTCTTGTCTGGCGGGCAGCGCCAGCGGGTCGCCATGGCGCGCGCCATCATCCGCGAGCCAGAGGTTTTCCTGTTTGACGAGCCGCTCTCGAACCTCGACGCCAAGCTGCGGGTTCAGATGCGCCACGAAATCCGCCGCATCCATAACCGGGTCAAGGCGACCTCGGTCTTCGTGACCCATGACCAGCATGAAGGCATGACACTGGCGGATCGCATGGTGATCATGAACAAGGGCACCATCGATCAGGTCGGTACGCCTGAGGAGGTCTATAACACCCCCGCGACAACCTATGTGGCGGGCTTCATCGGCTCTCCTGCGATGAATTTCCTTGCCGGTCAGGTATCGGCCTCGCAAAGTGCAATCGTGCTGGAAGAGGGCACAATCCTGCCCATCCCAGCGCACGCGGCGCAGGCGATGGACGGCAAGCTGATCCAGATCGGTGCACGCCCCGAAGCGCTGAGCCTCTGCCAGCCCGGGACTGGGACACTGACCGCGCGTTTTGAGTTTTACGCGCCGCCCGAAGTCTCGAGCGTCTCGCCCAATTCCGGCCCGCTCTCCGGCGCCACCCGCGTCGTCGTGCACGGCGCCTACCTCCACAATGGCCACGCGCCGTCCGGGTTGGGGACAAAACCGCGAGGGGGCTTCGGGTTGTGCGCTGTTCGCCAAAGCACTTCCCCGGGACAAAATTGCCAAAGGGCTGGGGTGTCGCTGTGGGTGGGGCTGCCGGCCTTCTCGCCGCCACTTGGCATCGCAGCACCGGCGACTGGGATCAGCGTCAAAACACCATCTTGGACAAGTGGCAGATACCGGTCGGCGATTGGGTTGAACAAATAACTGTCTGGGTTGACCTCAACATGAAGGAAACCCTTGCTGTAATTAAATGGCCGTTCCAAACCATGCTGGAGGTGGTTGTCGATGATTGGCTTCTCGGCCTCTCATGGATGACAGTGTGTCTTGCCGCCCTCATAGCTGGTTGGGCTTTTCGTGGCCTGCAAGTAGGGGTCGGTTCTTTCCTTGGCCTTACTATTTGCGGGCTTTTGGGCGATGAATATTGGAAAGAGACAGCACGGACTATTGGTTTCATCGCAGTAGCTGTGATTCTCTGCGTGATTATCGGCATTCCGACCGGGGTTGCTTGTGGACGCATCGACGGAGTGTGGCGGGTAGTTCGGCCGTTGTTGGATGCGATGCAAGTAGTGCACTCATTCGTCTACATGCTGCCGTTCGTCTTTTTTTTCGGGGTTGGATTTGTTTCAGCAACGATGGTCACCATGGTGTTCGCCCTACCTCCGCTCATTCGCCTTACCAATTTGGGGATCAGACAAGTCCCGGAAGACGTCGTTGAGGCAGCGCGCGCCTACGGGGCTTCAGAACGTCGAGTTCTAACCGACGTTCAACTACCCCTCGCCAGAGCTGCCTTGATGACAGGGATCAATCAGACCCTGCTCCTCGCTATATCAATGCTCGGGATAGCCGCAATTATGGGAGCGGGCGGGTTAGGGCGCCTCTTATACCGCTCCATCGCTAACCAAGATATCGCCCTTGCCGGTTCTGGCGGGCTTGCCTTCTTCATCGTCGCTGTAGTCCTAGACCGACTGACACAACCAGATGAGTCAGACAGAGCAGGGTTGTTTAGCAGAATGACTGCTGCGTGGAAGAATACGCGCACGCCGGAGGCCTTGCTACCTGTCGTCGGCGAAGCCGCTCCCCCTGAGACAGTGGTCGAAGACGAACCCGAGGTCGCTAAATTTGAGCCTGTCCACGGTCGGGAACGCCTAGCTATGTTTGGTGCGGGTATTGGATGCGGGACAGCGGAGGCGCGGCGGG
>ERZ802822.793-NODE-793-length-21224-cov-9.669268_pt1 | contig 21224 bp, 21 predicted proteins | sample MGYA00345649_ERZ802822 | MGnify/ENA primary metagenome ERZ802822 (study PRJEB30503, sample SAMEA104212359) | marine metagenome | biome: Westerlies Biome; feature: [SRF] surface water layer (ENVO:00010504) within the epipelagic zone...; material: water...
TATATCTTGATGGATGATGGCAGTGGAAATTATTTTGGACGTCAGTTGTTGCGTGATTATTATTTCAATAAGATACCAGAAAAAATGGCTGCGGTTTTTGAAGAGTCTTTTGATTTGTCGTCAGAGTCTATCAAATCAAATCTCTACAAAAAATCAAATCCCAACACCTATTTGGCAACCTTTGCGCGTTTCTTGATTGAAAACAAAGAAAACCCGTACAGCCAAGCCCTAATAAAGAAAGGGTTTGATTTGTTTGCACGTCATCAGATACTACAATTTGATAATGCTAAAAACGTACCTATTCACTTTATAGGTTCCATAGCCTTTTACCTCAAAGAAGAGCTAGCAGAGGTCTTAAGTGGCTTGGGTCTGACAATTGGGAATGTGCACAAAAAACCTATTGAGGGCTTGGTGGAGTACCACTTAAAAACGTCCTAGGCTACGGCTATCAACGATATCTCAACGTTTACACTTTTTGGCAATACGGCAACCTGAACGGTTTCCCTTGCTGGTGCATTTTCATCGTCAAAATAAGTACCGTAAACTTCGTTTATGGCAGCAAAGTCATTCATGTCTGAAATAAAGATACTGCACTTAACAACATCTGAAAAATGCATGCTTGCGGCATCCAACACCGCCGCCAAATTTTCCATTACTTGCTTGGTTTCTGCCTCAATGCCTCCCGAAATCAATTGTTTTGTAGCTGGGTTTATAGCAATTTGACCACTAGCATATAACGTATTGTTTACCAATATGGCTTGGTTATAGGGTCCTATCGGCATGGGTGCCTTGTCTGTTTTGATGATCGTTTTCATATTCCTAAATTATAGTCTTTTATCTGGTTCACGTCGTTTTTCGTATTTCAAATCGCGTAGTATTCCCGATTTAACTCCAATAAAGAAAAACCACGATTCACGATTTCCAAATGGTGTCCAAGAAATATTCATATTCCAACTGTCAAGATCGCGGTCTATGCCGAGATTCGTAAACGTTACCCCTTTGTTTTTAAAGTCATAACCCGAAGATATATTGACTTTCCACTTGGGCGTAAGCGATACATTTGCCGATGCCATAAGGGAGTTATTACTGATTTGACGTTGCTCCCTATTGTTTGCGTATGTAAAACTGTGCCTCAAATTTATACTCCAAGGGATATTGGTTTTGTAGAGAGCGTTATTTTTATCTTCCTCAGGCTCCTCGTCTTCTTCGTCAGCAGCAGTGCCATAGTTCCGTTGTTCATCTAAACCTCTGTTGTTATTTAGGCCTGGAATGCTTCCGTTGTTGTCATTGCTACTGTCCTTTTTATTGCCTTTACTTTTAAAGTTATACCCCCAGTTGATGTTGGCGCTTGTCATGCGCAATAGTGGGCCTCCATTGGCTGCGCTAAAGGTGTTGTAACGATTCTTATTCTCATCCAATGCATAGGGGTCAAATGTAGCACCCATGTTAATATTGAGCTTATTATCCAGTAGGGGTATAACGGTACTCATACGTATGGGGCTCCAACGAAGAGAATCGGCTGTTATATTATAGTTAGTACTAAAATTAAGATTGTTCAGAATTTTAATCTTTTTCAATTCTGTTTTGGTTGAATCCCTGTCCTTTACTTTGGCTTCTACATTATTGCGGACAGTAATGCCTATTGAACTTGATTTGGTGTTGCCGGGTCTACCGTAAAGACCTCCTTCAAAACGGGTGTAGTCTCTAGTATTTCCATCTGCATCAATGATGTATTCGTCATAATATTGTTCGAAGCTTGGGCTGTTGCTATAGTTTACATTTGCGTTGACAACGTGGCGTATGCTTTGAATTTTCTTATCCTCTTTAAAATTAAACACCCCGTACAATGTGGTGTTGGCCCCCATGCTAAAATTATACTGCGCAAATCTATCAAAGCCCGAGATGGTGTCCTGTTCGGGTAGTGCATCTAGCACGAGATCGTAATCCTTTTTTTTGATGGTTTGATTGGTCCAAACCTCCTTATAACTACCACCCAAAGTAAAATTAAAATGTTTGGCTATTTTGAAATTTGTGTTGATGGGAACGTCGTGCTGCATCCCTGACTTAGCACCATAAAATAAGCCCTTTTCAGAAACGAGTTCATCTGTTGTGTTGATGCGGTTATCACCCCTCATGCTGTATTGGAAGTTGATGTTTTGAACAATCCCTTTCTTGATGCCGTTGCGCTTGGCAAATGGGTAAATACGTTCCATATTGGCTGTCAATGAAGGCAACGTCATGTTCACGGTCTTCGAGCGTGTGTTCTGGCTATGTGTAGCCGATATCGATAGGTTTACAGAAGGGTATTTGGGAAACGTCCTGGTATATGAAACCGAGGAGTTTAGCGTATTGTTTAAAAAATTAGTGGTGTTGATTTGATTCAGCGACTCCCTAAAGTAGTTGCTGGTTCCCAAATTTACCGATGCAGAAAATCTGCTGTTTGGGTTGGATTTACTGTCCTTGCTGTGAGACCACCTTAGGTTGAATATGGTAGACTTGCCGTAGTTTGGAAGTCCGCGCTCCCCATTGATTAAACTTTCATACCTAAAGCTAAAATTTCCTCTGTAGCGATAACGTTTGTTGTAATTGCTTTCTACTCGAAAACCATAGCTGCCATTGGTGTAATAGTCCCCGAGTGTTGCTACATCAAGGTTGTCGTTGACCACAAAATAATATCCACCATTTTGGAGGAAATATCCCCTGTTAAAATTTTCGCCTATGGTTGGGAACAAAAATCCTGTAGCACGATTTTGTGTCATGGGGAAATATGCAAAAGGCAAAAACAAAGGAGTAGGGACATCAGCAATATACAGGTTACTCAAACCTGATATCATTTTGCGTTTGGGAACAAACTTTGCAGTTCTAACACGAATGTAATATTCTGGATCATCTACATCTTTCGAGGTTGTTATCTTGGCATTCCTAAGGTAATAGACCGAATCGTTTTGCTTTTTGGTTGTAGTCGCTTTGACATTCATCCCTTGCTGCTCACTTCTAGAATTCCAGATGATGGCCTTTTTGGTGTCAAAGTTAAAACGTATTGAATCCGGAAACACTTCGTCGCCACCTTGCTTGAAAGCGGGAGGCTGCAACAAATTACCCAACGTATCTTTAATGCGTCCAGCAGAAACTTCATTAGTAGTGTAATCCAACACGATTATTCCCGATTTTAACTCAATATCTTGATAGTATAATTCAGCCCCATCATACATATACAACTTATTTTCCTTGAGGTTGACAATCATATACCCATCAGCATGTCTTTTTATTTTATCGAGCAATACGGGTTCCTTTACCGCTACACTATCTTGCACTGTGCTGTCTTTAACTGCTTCGTCAACAGCTGTTTCTTGCGCAATAGCAAGGGCGCCAAACAAAAACATAAGACAGCAAATATGCCATTTATGTGAGGTGCCAGAATAATGTATTACTTTTGACAAAGACATCAGATTGAATGCTCCAAAAATACACATATTTTATCCAGAATGCGTTTCATTAAAATTGCTTTATTTTTTGTTGTTAGTGTTTTTAGCTTTAACAGCAATTTGTATGCCCAAAATGATAAGCCTTTTACAATAGTAATTGACGCAGGTCATGGCGGTAAAGACCCAGGAAATAGGGGTAACAACTATTACGAAAAAAAAATAGTGCTCAATATTGCACTAAAAACGGGTGCCATACTCGAAAAAGAAAAAGGCGTTAAGGTTGTTTACACGAGGAAATCAGATAAATACGTAACGCTAAACGGTAGGGCTAACGTCGCCAACAAGGCAAAGGCCGATTTGTTTGTTTCCATTCACTGTGATGCACATACTTCCAATGCTTATGGTGCAGGCACATTTGTACTGGGCCTACATCGAAACAAGGATAATTTTAGAATTGCCCAGAAAGAAAATGCTGTAATATTTTTGGAAGATAATTATGAGCAAGAATACGACGGTTTTGATCCCAATAATCCCGAGTCGGTCATTAGCTTGGTATTGATGCAAGAGGATTATCTCAACCAAAGTATCGAAGCGGCAAACTATATTCAACAGAGTTTTGTTAAAAATTTAAAGCGCAAAAACCGAACCGTAAAACAAGCTGGTTTTTTGGTACTTCGCAACACCTATATGCCTAGTGTGTTGGTCGAGACAGGTTTTCTGACCAACTCAAAGGAAGGTGCGTATCTAAATTCAAAGCGCGGACAAACCGAAATTAGCAAGGCCATAGCCAAAGCCATCATGCAGTATAAATCTTCTTTAGACGGCACCTTATTCACAGGTCTTGTTATGGATACGGTTCCTGTTGAAACCACCCGTCGTACGCCAACAACAAGCAGCCGTGCAGCTGCTACTACCTTCCGAATTCAGATTGCTGCTAGCACCAAAAAGATGGCCCTAAAACCGTATAATTTTAAGGGATTATCAGATATATCTCGCGTCAAGTCAGGTAGTCTTTACAGGTATTACTACGGTTCATTTTCTTCGTACAAGTCGGCTAAAAAAGCGGTATCAAAGCTCACTAAAAAAGACTATAAAGGCGCCTACATCAAAGCATTTAAGGGGAACAAAGAAGTGTCAATAACTCATGAAATGAAATCTAAATAAGCCTGTTGCGCTGCACAAATATTATGTATTTTTGAAAAAATACTTTGATTTTGAAATTTTCTAATGAAATAAAAACAGCCTTGCTCTTCATTTTTGGGATTAGCTTATTTTTTATAGGATTTAGCTATCTCAAATCCAACGATGTTTTTGTTTCCGACCGTTTGTTCTACGGGGTTTATGACAATACTGAGGGATTGCTAAACGGAACACCTGTTACGATAAACGGTTATGAAGTAGGCGCCGTTGAGAACAGCAAGTTGATGTATCCTGATGGGAAAATTTTGGTCACCTTTCGAGTAGAAAACGATTTCCCTTTTTCTAAAAGCAGTATTGCGCAAATTTATGAGTCTGGCTTGATAGGGGGGAAGGCCTTGGCCATAATTCCCGCTTTTGATGATGAAGCCAAGGCACAGTCAGGTGACACCCTACAGACCGCTGTAGCCCCTGGACTTACAGACTTGGTGAACGAGAAGTTATCACCGCTACAGGAAAAAATCGAGAGCATGATTGTTCATGCCGATTCGGTATTAATTTCATTCAAGAACGTCATGGACGCAGAACGTCAAGAGGCGCTGCGCCAATCCATCGACCAGTTTAGTGAAACCACTGCCGCACTAACCACCTTGACAAATGCACTTAGCAGTTCAATCAACGATTCCGATGGTGCGCTTAACAATACCTTTGATGCACTTGCCCGTGCTTCGGAAAACGCTGCTGCCATAACCGATTCCTTGCAACAAGCACCACTAGCTGCCACCTTGCGTATGCTTGAGCATTGTGCCACAAACCTGTCAGACATTACTAGCAAGGTAAGTGCAGGCGAAGGAACCTTGGGAAAACTCGTCCAAAGCGACTCCTTAGTAAATGCACTTAACGAAACCAACACACAAGTACAGCTGCTGTTGCAAGACATGCGCCTTAACCCAAAAAGATACGTCCACTTTTCGCTCTTTGGCAAAAAGAATAAGGTGTATGAAAAACCTGATAAATCAGAGTAAAACATGGGCGCTTACGTGTCAAATATTTTGTTTGGAGTACTTTTCTTTTCCCTAGTGGGCTTGTTTACACGCAACATTCGCCGCATTATTCGTAATATAAAATTAGGTACGGCTGCTAACAGAAATGACCAACCCAAAAAACGTTGGTTGCACATGGCACGCATTGCGCTTGGCCAATCCAAAATGGTGCGCAAGCCGCTGTCTGGTCTGCTGCATGTCATTGTCTATGTAGGATTTGTTGTAATCAATATCGAATTACTTGAAATTATCATGGATGGTTTTTTGGGTACGCACCGGGTTTTTGCGCCATTTTTAGGGGGTTTCTATAACGTTCTAATCGCTACGTTTGAAGTGTTTGCTGCTCTGGTATTGGTAAGTGTTATCTTGTTTTGGACCCGTCGCAATGTGATGCGCATTAAGCGTTTTTGGCGTGCCGAGATGAAAGGCTGGCCCAAATGGGATGCGGATATCATCCTCTATGCCGAAGTGGTGCTTATGGGCTTGTTCCTCACCATGAATGCATCTGATTATTGGTTGCAGATCAATGCGCAAGACCCGCATTACCTCACGGCGGGTAGTTTCCCCGTGAGCCAAAGGATACTTCCCCTTTTTGACGGATTAACTGTGGCTCAGGTTGTTGCGGTTGAACGCACGGCTTGGTGGCTGCATATCACAGGTATTTTACTTTTCTTAAACTATTTATACTACTCAAAACACCTGCACATCATCTTGGCATTTCCCAATACTTGGTTTGCCAAACTCGCTCCACAAGGGCAGTTTACGAATATGCAGGCGGTTACTGATGAGGTTAAATTGATGTTAGACCCCAATGCCGATCCCTATGCCGCACCTGCTTCCGATGTTGCTCCCAGCACGTTTGGCGCTGCAGATGTAGCCGATTTAAATTGGGTGCAATTGATGAACGCCTATTCGTGTACTGAATGTGGACGATGTACGGCTGAATGTCCGGCCAGCCAAACGGGGAAAAAGCTTTCGCCCAGAAAAATAATGATGGATACGCGTGACCGACTTACTGAAGTAGGCGCCGCATTGAACAAGGGCGAACAGCCCAATGCTAATACCTTGTTGGATAATTATATTTCTAGAGACGAACTGTGGGCCTGTACATCTTGTAATGCTTGTGTAGAAGCCTGCCCAATCGCCATTGATCCACTTTCCATTATCACCGACATGCGGCGCTATCTTGTTATGGAACAATCGGCAGCACCAACAGAATTAAACAATATGATGTCCAACGTAGAAAATAACGGTGCTCCGTGGCCATTTAATCAACAAGACCGTATCGCATGGCGTGAAGAAATAAATATATGAACATGAACAAAGAAGAAGTAGAGCAATTGTTGCAAGAAAAACTAGAAGACGGGGAACATATTAGTCCGGTACTCCCTGAAGGGGTAAAAAACTACCTGATTGATATTGATGGTACCATCTGTGATGACATTCCCAATGAGGAGCCTGAGCGTATGGCTACAGCCGAATTGTATCCCGATGCACTGGAAACGCTGAATAAGTGGTATGACGAAGGTCACATGATTTGTTTTTTCACCTCAAGAACTGAAAACCACCGCAAAGTAACCGAAGACTGGTTAAACAAGCACGGATTTAAATATCACTCCTTGCTTATGGGCAAGCCACGTGGTGGAAACTATCACTGGGTAGACAACCACTTGGTTAAGGCAACACGTTATAACGGTAAATTCACCGATTTAGTAGAAAAAGAAGTGACCATTGAGGTTTTTGATGATGGACAACACGACTAACATACCAACCATGGCCGAATTAGCAGCCCAAGGCAAACAGCCTGAAGTGCTTTTTTGGGTGGGTTGTGCTGGAAGTTTCGACGACCGTGCAAAGAAAATAACCAAGGCTTTTGTCAAGTTACTGCTAAAAGCCGAAATTTCTTTTGCCGTACTTGGACCAGAAGAAAGTTGTACGGGCGATCCTGCCAAGCGTGCCGGCAACGAGTTTTTGTTTCAAATGCAAGCCATGACCAATATTGAGGTGCTCAATGGCTATGAAGTAAAAAAAATAGTTACGACTTGTCCGCACTGCTTTAACACCTTGAAGAATGAGTATCCAGGTTTGGGCGGGCACTACGAAGTGGTGCACCACACCCAATTCCTTAAACAATTGCTGGACGAAGGCAAGCTTAGGGTTGAAGGCGGCCAATTCAAAGGCAAGCGAATTACCTTTCACGACCCCTGTTATCTAGGACGTGCCAATAACGAATACGAAGCGCCTAGAGCTGTTTTGACCAAGTTAGAAGGCGAGTTGATTGAAATGAAAAGTTGCAAGGCCAAAGGGCTTTGCTGTGGTGCTGGTGGCGCGCAGATGTTCAAAGATGCGGAAGCGGGTAACAAAGAAATCAATATTGAACGCACAGAGCAGGCCTTGGAGACCAAACCAGACATCATTGCTGCAGGTTGCCCTTTTTGTAATACCATGATGACCGATGGGGTTAAGAACAAAGAAAAGGAAGGTTCCATTGCGGTAATGGACATCGCTGAACTTATCCAACAAGCCGAAGACTTATAATATGCTAGTACCCTTTGAGGCATTATCCGATGAAGCGCGTGTATGGATTTATCCAGCCAGTCGTCCTTTTACTGCTGAAGAGTGTGACAAAATTACTACAACAATACATGCCTTTCTAACCCAATGGACGGCACATGGCGCATCCCTAAACACTGGGGTTAGCATACCCTATAATCGTTTTATTGTTATTGCACTCGACGAAAGCCAACAAGAAGCTACGGGTTGTTCAATAGATGCGTCGGTAAAAATCATACAAGAAATTGAAGCGACTTACGGAGTTACTCTTTTGGACAAGATGAATGTCAGCTTTAAGCAAGGAGCGTATATTACCTACAAGCCATTAATGGATTTTAAGAAAATGGTCAAAAGTAAAGCGGTTACGGAAAACACCATCGTCTTCAATAATTTGGTGGTAAACAAAGAAGAATTTTTGACGCAATGGGAAGTCCCTGCCCACCAAAGTTGGCATGCACGCTACTTTTAACTTACCTTTAAGGTATGTTTCGCCTCATATGCACGATTTTTTTTGCGGCAACACTAGTGCACGCACAATCCCAACAAGCATGGGTAGATAGCCTTTATTCCCAAATGACCCTCGATCAAAAAATCGGGCAGCTTTTTATGGTCATGGCTTATCCCGATGGGAATGCTTCCAAAAGAATCGCTACCGGCAAACAGATTCAAACACAACACATTGGCGGGGTCTTATTTTCTAAAGGCACTAGCAAACAACAATTGCGCGACACGCGTACCTATCAAAATCAAGCTTCGGTTCCCTTACTTATTGGCGCCGATGCAGAGTGGGGCATGGCCATGCGCCTAACAGATTTACCCGCTTATCCATACGCCATGACGCTAGGTGCATTGCCACACAGCGATTTGATTTATGCCTTGGGCAAAAGATTGGGTGCACGCAAGCGTAGCATGGGGGTGCATATTACTTTCGCCCCCGTTGTAGATGTCAATAGCGAATCCAAAAATCCCATTATTGGCGTGCGATCTTTTGGCGATGACCCCAGTAAAGTGGCGGAACAGGGTGCTGCGTTTATGGAAGGGGTACAGGCAGCAGGTATTTGGGCGGTTGCCAAACACTTTCCCGGTCATGGGGCAGCAGTTCAAGATTCACATACCGCACTTCCGCTCATCAATCGCAGTAGCAAAGCATTAGACAGCATAGACGTATTGCCATTCCAGCATCTGATTGACAACAAGCTCAAGGGTATTATGGTGGGACATTTGGCCGTTCCTGCATTGACAGCAAATGACAGCATTCCCGTTTCTACTTCTTCTTTAGTGGTAAGCGATTTGTTGCAAGATAAAATGGGTTTTAAGGGACTTATTTTCACAGATGCCCTCAATATGAAGGGTATATCCGATAGCGTTGACCAACCTGCACTACAGGCCTTTATGGCAGGAGCAGATGTATTACTCATTCCCGAAAACCTATCAAGCTCCATTGCCAATATAAAATCCCATTACTTGTCTGGTGCTATTACGCCAACACGATTGGAAAAATCGGTCAAGAAAATTCTTGCAGCCAAACACCAACTTGCCTTAAGGCAAGCAAAAAAAGGCTTTTATGAAATCTTACCCTTTGCATCTGTTGACCGCTACTTAGTCCAACAAATAGCCAAGCAAAGCCTTGTCTTGGCACACCACAGTAAGGCTTTCCCCATAGAGTCAAAAACAAAGGTGGCATTTGTTGCCCTTGGCAAGCAGAACGACAATAGCTTTTTAAACGCTTTGCGCCAATACGCTGCGGTACGTCAACTTTCTCCCCATGCAGCCGATGACATAAGTTCAAGCGAAACTTTGGTTGTAGGCATTTATGCAGATACGGCTACACCTTGGGCAAAACATTACCTGTCAACAGATGAACTTGGGCTGTTAACTAAATTGCTAAAACACCAAAATGTGCATGTAGTGGTATTTGCAAAACCCTACGTTATACGACGGTTATCAGATTTGAGCAGCTGTTCAAGTGTGTTATTGGCACACCAACAAGAGCGGGCATTTGTCAAGGCTGCAGCCCAAATATTATTTGGAAAAATTGATGCAGTGGGTGAATTACCCGTTGCCCTAGAAGCTTTTGACTGATATTTTGTGCTTCAAAGTATTACCAATACTTTTGTGTAATGCTTGTTAAAGAAACCCTGTCCCGTAAATCATTTCTAATATGAAAATAGCGATTGTTTGTTACCCAACCTATGGTGGTAGTGGGGTAGTGGCTACCGAATTGGGCATCTCTTTGGCCGACAGAGGCCATGAGGTACATTTTGTAAGCTATAAACAGCCCGTGCGTTTACAGTCTCTTGCAGGGAATATCCACTTTCATGAGGTTCATGTACCACGCTATCCGCTGTTTCATTTTCAACCCTATGAATTGGCACTCTCTAGTATGCTCGTAGAAATGGTGAAGTTGCATGAGATAGAATTATTACATGTGCACTATGCCATTCCACACGCCTATGCAGCCTATATGGCCAAGCAAATGCTTAAAGAAAACGGTATTGACATTCCATTGGTAACCACCCTTCACGGGTCGGATATTACCTTGGTAGGGAGCCATCCGTTCTACAAGCCTGCTGTTACCTTTAGCATCAATAATTCAGATGTGGTAACGGCTGTTTCCAAAGATTTGCGCAGCGATACCTTTAACTTGTTTGATGTGCACAAAGAAATTCATGTAGTGCCTAATTTTATCAACATCTCGCGTTATGACAATATTCGCGTGAATTGCGAGCGCGGAACCGTTGCGATTGCAGATGAGGTCATACTTACGCATGTAAGTAATTTTAGACCTGTAAAACGTGTGTTAGACGTCATTGAAACGTTTGCAAAGGTACGGGAACATATGCCTGCCAAACTATTGATGGTGGGCGATGGTCCAGACCGCTTGGCTGCTGAAAACCGCTGCCGTGAGTTGGATGTTTGGGAGGATGTTATTTTTTATGGAAAGACAAACGAGGTAAGTAAGATTTTATGTTTCTCTGACCTGTTGTTATTGCCCTCGCAAATCGAAAGTTTTGGATTGGCTGCTTTGGAGGCCATGGCCGCTGCCACGCCTGTTATTTCCACCAACACCGGTGGACTGCCGGAAGTAAATATTCACGGAGAAACAGGTTATCTAACTGCTGTTGGCGATGTGGATGCCATGGCAAAACACGCTGTAGCACTCTTGTCTGATAAGGAAAAACTAACCTTGTTTAAGCACCAAGCTTATGCGTATGCATGTCGTTTTGACGTCCACCAAATTGTTCCAGCATACGAAGAAATGTACCAAAAAGCGTTAGCGTAAATTACATGCGAAACACGCCAAAGGCATCACTGCCTTCAATGTTGTGGTTGTAGACGGTAGCCAAACACAGGCTTAGGTGCTTGCGTGTATCTCGTGGATCAATTACGCCGTCGTCCCAAAGTTCTGAAGTAGCATGCCATACACTTGCCTTTTGCTTGGCATCTTGATACATGGCATCTTTGGCATGCTTCAATGCTTTTTCATCCACTTTTTTGTTAAGCGATGCTGCAGACTGACGTCTCACAATTTCCATTACACCTGCTAATTGTTCTGCTCCCATTACACCAGATTGCACGTTGGGGTAGGAAAACAAAAAACGGGGTTGAAACGAGCGACCGCACATGGCGTAGTTTCCAGCGCCATAGGAATTGCCAATCAGCAAGCTGATGTGTGGTACGGTGCTGCCAGAAACGGCATGTATCAGTTGCGCACCACTGTTAATCATGCCTTTTTGCTCATATTGTTTGCCCACCATAAAACCGGTGGTATTGTGAACAAACAATAGCGGGGTGTTGGATTTGTTTGCCAGCTGTATAAACTGCGTGGCTTTTTGTGCCGACTCGGCAAAAATAACACCGTTGTTGGCAATGATGCCTACGGGGTAGCCATTGATGTTGGCCCAACAGCACACCATGGTAATGCCGTAGTTGGTTTTAAACTCGGTAAACTCAGAATTATCCACAATGCGGATCAATACTTCTCTGATGTCTATGGCTTTTTTGAGGTTGGCAGGTACGATACCCAACAGTTCATCTGCACTGTATCGCGGTGGCACAACGGGCTTGTGTGGTGCTGCGTAGGGTTTTGCGGGTTTCAAGGTTTTGACCACGTCTCTTGCAATGCTGATGGCATCTTGCTCATCCTCGGCTAAAAAATCTGCAACTCCCGAAATACGGCTATGCATATTGGCACCACCAAGTTCTTCATCCTTGGCAATCTCGTTGGTAGCCATTTTCACTAGGGGAGGTCCTGCTAAAAATACTTTTGCAGCATCTTTTTGCATGATGGTATAGTCCGACATACCGGGGACATAGGCACCGCCAGCTGTGGCATTACCAAAAACAACCGATATGGTTGGAATTCCCAATTTGGAACGTCTGGACATTTCTCTAAACGAAGCACCGTAGTTGTTGAAGACACGGTCTTGATCGGGCAGGTTGGCACCACCACTTTCTACCAAATTGATCGTGGGTAATTTGTTTTCTAATGCGATTTCACCCAAGCGCAACACCTTTAGACTGGTTGCATAGTCTACGGCACCGCCTTTGCGAGTACCCAAGTTTGCATTGATTAAACACAGGCGTTTGTTTACATAGCCAATTCCAGCAACGGTCGTACCGCCCGGACCAAAACCTCCTTCGTGTGTAAGACCTGCCAACGGCATCAACTCCAAAAACGGACTGTCTTTGTCTAACAGTAAGGCAATGCGCTCACGCGCCAAAAACTTTCCTCGCTTCCGCGCACGTGCAATGGAAGCTTCCGTGCCTTGTGTTTGGCTGTTTTTTAGCTGTTGGTGCAATTCCCCTACAAGCTTTTCCATCTCGGCGTAGTTTTGCTTGTAACTCGCTTTGCTTGTTTTTATGGCAGATTTAAATGGTCTCATGTAGTATAAATCCCTGTAAAAGTACAAACTTGCTTTAAAATCAACTGCTATTAGATATTGTTTTACATTTATAGTGATGAAAAAAGCATTTTATTTTTTAATTATTGCTCTGTTCTTAGCTTGTGTTAAGGCAAAACACTACGACAAACCTGCTCCCCTGTATGTGCTGGATGGCATTGTGGTAAGCACCATAGACACCATATCTCCTGCTTCGATAGCAAGTATTAGTGTAATCAAAGATGAAAAAGCAATTGCCAAATACGGGCAAAAAGGAAAACACGGTGTTATTGAAATCACTACAAAAGATGAATGAACAACAAACCATAGCCGAACTCGTAGAAACACTTAAAACACGTCTTGAAAAGAGACAGTTTAAAGATGCGGTACATAAGATTAAATTGATGACGACCCTTGAAACTGTACAGCGTATGTTAAACGGTCAGTAGCATAAAATCAATATATTTGGATCATGGAAAACCTAATCCAATACTTTGAAAATATTCCCTCGCTGCACCGCAGCATCATATTGGTTGGAGGTATAACCCTTTTTTGGTTGATTGAAGGGCTCGTGCCCACGAGAAAATTAGCCTACAAAAAATGGCGTCATGCGTTGCCTAATTTCTTTTTTACGGCAACTTCGATTTTGGTGAATTTCTTTTTGGCTTTTTTACTGTTGAATACCGCCGATTGGACGCAGGCTAACGGATTTGGTTTGTTGCATATTTTCGCATTGCCCCTCTGGCTCTATGTGGTTTTGGGAGTGCTGCTCTTGGATTTTATTGGGGCCTATTTGGCACATTTGGTCGAGCACAAAATAAAGCCGCTGTGGATGGTGCATTTGGTGCATCATTCCGATCATCATGTAGATACCACGACGGCAAACCGCCACCACCCCCTTGAAAGTTTGGTTCGTTTTTCATTTACACTAGTGGCTGTTTTTATATTGGGTACCCCCATTGGTGTGGTTATGTTGTATCAATCATTATCGGTGGTTTTAAGCCAGTTCAATCACGCCAATATCAATTTGCCTACCCGACTAGACCAATGGCTCAGCTATGTGCTGGTCACGCCGCATATGCACAAGGTGCACCACCATCATGTGTTGCCCTATACGGATAGCAACTTCGGTAATATTTTTGCGATTTGGGATCGCTTGTTCGGCACCTACAAGAATTTAGATGCAGCACGTATCATTTACGGCGTAGATGTTTTTCCTAATGAGGATGAAAACAGCAGGGTTGGAAGTTTGCTATCCCAACCTTTTCAACCGTATCGAAAACCCACCACACAAGCCCAATAGTATTTTCTACCTTGGTATTAACCCTAACCTCATGAAAAAAATACCCCTAGTGCTTTGTTTTGCCTTATTGATGCTGTCTTTTACATGTACAAATGACGACGTTAACGTAATCAATACAGACTGCCTTACCGATCCAACTCCCGATACCGTTTGCACGATGGATTATACGCCTGTTTGCGGGTGTGACGAAGTGACCTACAGCAACGCTTGTGTTGCTGTTGCGGCAGGGGTACTGACCTGGACAGATGGGGCTTGCAAATAATCCCCAAATGGGTATTTGTGTTAGCTGATTGTTAAGCTTGCCTTGTTCCGATACATTGCGTTTATTTTTTTGTAAATTGAAACCAATTAAACAAAGCAAAATGAAACACATACTATTAATTTTTACAGCAGCCCTTTTTCTAGGTTCTTGCACACAAAATCCAAACCCAACTTTTGATGCAAATGTCGAACTGGCCAAAACATGGTTTAGTACGTTTGAAGCAGAGGATATGGAAGCATTATCTGCGATGTACGCTGATGAAGTTGAACATCAAGGTGCATTCTACGGCACGGAGCTGATGACCACCAAAGACGAAGTGCTCGCTTACATCGGCGGATGGCACGCAGCCATGGACGATATTAGCTATACACCAGAAAACTTTTTACCTGGTGTTGATCCAGAAACCAACCTTCCCAACGGAAGTGTACGTACCTACGGTACTTGGCGCGCAACAAGTGTTGCCTCAGGCAAAAGCTTTGCTGCGAAGTTCTATCACTATATGACTTTTGATGAAAACGGACTTATCATCAACGGTGGTGATTATGGCGATGCCATGGGTATTATGATGGCGGTTGCTCCAGACGCGGAGTAATCCAAGTTACCTTACTAAAAACACCTCCCGTTTTATATGTACAACGCGAGGTGTTTTTTATGTGTACTACACGGTTCAACACCAACTTATTAAAAATTAAGTAACTTGTAACGCAATTCTTCATTGCTATGAAATTTCTAAACACCTATTATCCTATTATTTTGGCTTTTTTAAGCTTTGTCTATTCCGTATACCTTTGGTTTACAGGAAACGAGCTAGAGGGCATCTATGTAGGACTTTGGCCCATTACCATTTTGGGATTTGCCATTGCCATCAGACAAAGACGCAAAGATGACAAATAGCATTATGTTTTTTGTCGGATTGGGCATCGTTGTGGTGTATACCTTTTTTCTGATTGGTATCATTTCCAAGCAAAACAAGGCGGCCAAAAAGGAAACCCCAACAGCTGTGGATGTCCTTGACATGGACGGCATGGGCAACCAGGGTAGGGTACCCACCAAAGCAGCTAAGAACAGGGCGTAGGCGTCAGGTTTTCTATAACCTTAGGGCATCACGCCTTAACGCATAACAAATTTCCGAACGACCTCCTTGTTTTTAGTGTCTGTAAGCCCCTGTCTTGGGTAGCTACCACTTGTTTGAGGCGGTCGTCTTTATTGGCTTGAAATTGCTTTTTCCAATGCAGCTTGGCCGTTGGCCTAAAACTTACCAGCGTATAATCTTCCTTTAGGGTTTCCTTGCCTATGCTAAATCCGCTAAGTACCAACTGCCCATCGGGTAGGGCAGCCATATTGGTGGCGCGGTCTTGTTTGCCTTGGTCTATGCGCTGCTCGTGTAACACGACACCCTCGGTATCAAAAGCCAGTGCCCAGTAATCGGTTTCTTCGTTTTCCATACTGCCCACACTGCCACTAATCACCACATGCCCAGCCTTGGTAAGGGCAATACCTGCCGGTTCGGTAGGCGCATCGCCAAAGAAAAAATCGTGTTGGGTGTTGCCCTCGTGGTCCAAAAAGAAGGCTTCTGCCTGTCCGTGTAAGGCTTGGGAGTTGCTATGCGCCACCAGCCACAGTCCTGCATCGGTTTGCGTCATGCCCTTGCAAGTATCTTTGCGTAAGCCTCCCAAAGTGCGCTCCCATAAAAGCCCGCCTTTTTTGTCCAAACGCAATACCCATACATCCTCATTGCCAATGGAGACACTTTTCTTATTGCCACTAACAGCTGAACTCGTTGTTTCTGCTACCCAAAAGCCACCGTCTTTGGTTTGAGCTATGGCCGTTAGTTGGTCGTCCTCGCTACCGCCATAGGTGTGTTGCCATTCCATTTCGCCACGTGGATTCAGCTTTACAATCCAGTAGTCGCGTTTGCCATAGCCGTCAGTTTCTTTATCAACACTTTTAGGCGAGTCTGAAGAACAGCCCAATATATAGCCGCCATCCTTGGTATAGGCCACGGAATAGAAGTAATCGTTCCCAGCGCCGCCGTAGTTCTTTTGCCATTCCAGCTTACCGTCTTCGGTCATTTTCCACAACCAGTAGTCCAGGTCGCCTTGGCTGCCGTCTTTTTTGTTACCGCTGACTTCGGAAACGGAGCTACCCTCCAGCAACACGCCATAGTCATAGGTGCTGATGGCATCGTATAAATATTCTTCACGTGCACCGCCAAGGGTTTGTTGCCAAGCAATCTCTTGTGCCACAACAAAGGATGAAAGGAAGATAAACGTAGAAACAAGTAAACGGTTATTCATAAGTCAAGCATTTGGGAGCCTTAAACTTAACAAATAATTTTTAATTATCAAAACATAACCTACTGATAACAAGTTATTTAGTAAGTATATATTTAACTAAATGCAAAAAGTATAAGGCATACAGTATGTGCGTTATAGCACTAGAACCCCAACAACACCGAAAACCGTTTAAGGGGGTTTCGCAGCTCGTTGCGTTGGCTGTAGGCTGCGCGGTAGTGTGCAAAAAAAGCATCGTAGGCACGCATGATCGCATGCACGTGGTCAAACTTTAGTTGTACCATATAAAACAGTGCTAGGGTGGTGTCAAAAGCGGCACGCAGTGCATAGATCCACAGCAAGGGCACTAACGGCAGTGTTTTGGTATAGGTAAGCAGGGAGTTGCGTATGTTGTAGTAGAGCTTTCTTGGGTTGTCTTGCGCCAGACTGGCAGCACCCTTATGATACACTTCACTGTTGCCAATAGCCCAAACCTGATGGCCCTTGGCTTGTGCACGTAGGCATAAATCTATTTCTTCAAAGTGCATAAAAAAGGAAGCATCAAAACCGCCCAAGGCATCAAAGACCGATTTGCGCACCACCAAGCAAGCGCCGCTTGCCCAGGTCACTTGCGCATTGGTGTCGTATTGTCCGCTGTCTTTTTCGCATTTCCTACCCACACGACCTCGGCAGTAGGGGAGCCCCATGATGTCTAAATAACCGCCTGCGGCACCGGCATACTCAAAATGGTCTGGCTTTGCCAAATCCTTGATTTTGGGTTGTACCATGGCCACTTCAGGATGGGTTTCCAAAAAAGCACTAATGGGCAATAGCCAATCAGAAGTTGTCTTAATGTCTGAATTCAACAAACAAACCACATCGGCATCTATTTGTTGCAATCCCTTGTTGTAGCCACCGGCATAGCCTGTGTTTTCAGCCAGCGCTATGGGTGTGACAGTAGGAAAAGCTTCCGCAAGCACTGCCAACGAATCATCGGTTGAGGCGTTGTCAATTACATAGACCTTGGCGTTTTCACTGTGCTCCAATACGGAAGGCAAAAATTGCTGTAGCAATGCTGCTCCGTTGTAATTCAATATGGCAATGGCTGTTGTCATAAAGCAAGTCCTTTTAGGGGAAAGTCGGGCATAAAGTGATAAGCCTGTTTGTCATAGTCAATCTGGCAATAAATATGTTGCAGTCCGTTGGTGACCATTAGGTAGTTGGCGTTTAGTGCCAATTGGTAGCGGGCAATTTGGTCAAAGGTTGCTTGGGTGATGGGTATCTCGGGTGCTTTACATTCCACCAAGAGCGCAATGGAAGCATTGGTGCCTGCCACAACCACATCAAAGCGTTTTTGTTGGCCCATGACCTCAAATTGTTTTTCAATGCTCAAGCGGGTTTTGCTGATGCCTTTGTCCATCAAATCTTGAATGACGTGTTGACGTACCCATTCCTCTGGGGTAAGCAATACAAACTTTTTTCGGATCGGATCCAATATAAAGCGTTTGTTTTCGCTACTTTTGGTAGTGAAGCTAAAAGTCGGAAATGCCAAGGCTTGCATGACCACAAAAGTGCTAAATTATTTTTCAATTGGATGCATACGCAAGCACGAAGCGTGCTATTTTAGATCGAAATTTTACACCTATCTACTTTTTGATGGGTGACGAGCCCTTTTTTATTGATCAATTGAGTCAGTTGCTTATCGATACCGTATTGCCCGAAGAACAGCGCGATTTTAACCAAACCATACTATACGGAAAAGACACCAGCATCGAAGAAATTGTATCGGTTTGCAAGCGTTTTCCCATGATGGCCGACCACCAATTGGTTGTGGTACGTGAGGCGCATGAACTCAGTCGTAGTATTGAAAAACTGGAGGTCTATGCTGCACAGCCGCAAACCACCACGGTTTTGGTGATTTGTTATAAAAACAAAAAATTAGACAAGCGCAAAAAGCTCCATAAGGCCATTGCCAAGAACGGAACCGTTGTAGAAACCAAAAAACTCTATGACGACAAACTTCCCGATTGGATAACGCAGCGCGTGCGCGATCAACAGCGTAAGATTGACTTTAAGGCCGCTGCGGTTTTAGCAGAGAGTGTGGGTGCTGATTTGGGTGCGCTCTACAACCAGATCAACAAACTTTGCTTGGTTGTTCCAGCAGGGGAGTCCATCAGTGCAGACCATGTGGAGCAGCATGTGGGTATCAGCAAAGAATACAACAACTTTGAATTGCGTAAAGCACTTGGGAATGGTCATACGGCCAAAGCTTATACCATTGCACATTATTTTGGGCGTCATCCACGGCAACATCCGTTATTGGGCACCATCAGGAGTTTGCACAACTATTTTATGCAATTGCTCACCTACCACGGCTTGCCTTCCAAAAACCCTGATGCGGTTGCTAAAGCATTGGGCATTCATCCGTTTTTTGTACGTGAAATTGAGCAGGCTGCCAGGCTTTATCCCTTAAAATCAATAGTACCCATTTTGGGAAGTATCAAAAAAGCTGATTTGGCCGTTAAGGGCGTTGATGCGGTTCCTACTTCGGAGGGAGAAGTGCTGCAAGAGTTGTTAAGTCATATTGCTTAGTTCTCGATACAATTTTCTATCGAAAATCACCTGCCTGCGATAGGCTCGAACAGATGGGCTATTACCAACAGCTGTTAACTATTAACTACTCCCTGTTGCCCAATAACAAACAACGCTTCTAAATCGGAGGAAACTGATTTGGTTTTGCCTCGTGCATGATGGCATAGGCGGCTTCTACGATATCTTCTTTTGATGGTTTTGAGAAGTAATCTCCGTCGGTACCATAAGCCGGGCGGTGCTCTTTGGCAGTAAGTAGGCTCGGTTGGCTGTCCAAATGCGGATAAATATCTTGCTTTTCCAATAACTGACTTAGGATATAAGCCGTTCCACCACCTGGAACATCTTCATCTACAATCAGCAGTCGGCTTGTTTTTTCTACACTTGCGCCAATGATATTGGTGGAATCAAACGGGATTAGGGATTGCACATCTATCACATCTGCAGTAATGCCCATTAGTACCAAGGCCTCGGCAGCTTCTTCAACAAGCCTAAGGGTAGACCCATAGGAAACCAGCGTTATATCGTTACCCGTGCGAAGCTGTTCTGCAATGCCAAGGGGAACAGTAAAATCGCCCAGGTTTTCAGGTTGTTTTTCTTTTAGGCGGTAGCCGTTTAGCGGTTCAATCACTAGTGCTGGATCTTGTCCTTGTAGCAGAGTGTTATACATACCACTTGCTTGTGTAAGGTTTCGGGGTACCAAAACAAACATACCACGGAGTAAACTAACCAACCCGCCCATGGGGGAGCCCGAATGCCAGATACCTTCTAAGCGGTGTCCTCTAGTACGGATAATCAGCGGTGCACGTTGTTTGCCACGTGTGCGGTAGTGGAGCGTTGCTAAGTCATCGCTCATAAGTTGCAGTGCATAGAGCACATAGTCTAAATATTGTATTTCAGCAATGGGTCGTAGTCCACGGAATGCCATGCCAATGCCCTCCCCAATGATGGTAGCTTCACGAATGCCACGGTCCGCAACACGATCTTCTCCATAGATTGCCTGAAGTCCCTCCAAACCTTGGTTAACATCACCAATTTTCCCACTGTCTTCACCAAAAACCAAGAGTTTAGGGTGTTGTTCTAGTAGGGCTTTAAAATTGTCTCGCAATACCACACGACCATCAACAAGGCTTGCGTCTGCGCTGTACTTGGCAGGAATGCTTGGGACATTCAAAGCGGAGTTGTCGTATTCATTGTAAAGCTTATCACTGTACAGGGTTTGTGTGTTTTGCTGTTTTTCTTGCCACCATGCTTGCAATGCCTTTCGGCTGGGTGTAGGATTGCTACGTGTTTGCCACAGGAGCTCACGAACAGCTGCATATATGAGTTTGCGGTAAGGCAGATTTTTTTTAGAGAGTACAACAGCTAATGATGCTAGTGTATCAGATTCTGGTGCGTTTGCAATAAGTGCTTCTGCCAACTGTTGGGCTTCTTGCCGTTCTTCATCAATAGGGGCTAAATAGGCCTTCCAAGCAGCTGTTTTGGCTTCTTTGGCGGCTGTTGTGGCCTTTTCTTCGATGGCAGCAAGTTCATCCTCGGGTGCAATTTTCTTTTCTAATATCCAGTTTTTGAATGTTAGGTTACAGTCGTGTTCTTTTTCCCATTGCAAGCGCGTTTCCGATTTGTAGCGCTCGTGCGAACCAGACGTAGAGTGTCCGAGGGGTTGGGTGAGTTCTTGTACGTGTATCAACACGGGAACGTGCGCACTTCGTGCCAATTCACTGGCACGGGTATAGGCTTCAATTAGGGCAGGGTA
>ERZ802822.794-NODE-794-length-21213-cov-33.313683_pt1 | contig 21213 bp, 24 predicted proteins | sample MGYA00345649_ERZ802822 | MGnify/ENA primary metagenome ERZ802822 (study PRJEB30503, sample SAMEA104212359) | marine metagenome | biome: Westerlies Biome; feature: [SRF] surface water layer (ENVO:00010504) within the epipelagic zone...; material: water...
GGTTTTGCAGGTGATGGAGCATTTGGTATCAGCATGAATGAAATGAGCTCATGTGCTAGAGAAGAATGGCCTTCAATTACAATGGTTATTTTTAGAAACTATCAATGGGGAGCAGAAAAACGAAATTCTATTTTGTGGTTTGATGATAATTTCGTCGGTACTGAACTTGATCCAGAACTAAGTTATGCAAAAGTAGCTGATGCTTGTGGTTTAAAAGGGATAACAGTCAAATCAATGGAAGAAACTACTAATGCTATCAAGCAATCTTGCGAGGACCAAAAAAAGGGAATTACTACATTTATTGAGGTAATTTTAAACCAAGAACTTGGTGAACCATTTAGAAGAGATGCAATGAAAAAACCTGTAAAGGTTGCTGGAATTAATAAAGAAGACATGAGAAAACAACCTTCTTTGAATAACTAATATTTAATTAGTCAAAGTTTATTCTAGTACAGACATTGGATCTAAACGTGTTTGGAACCAATTAATTCGAAAGTCTAAATGAGGTCCTGTTGATCTACCTGTTGAGCCTACAGTTCCAATAATATCACCTTGATTTATTTGATCACCTACTGAGACAAGAACATTCTCTAGATGAGAATATATTGAGGAAATACCATGTCCATGATCCATAATAACAGTTCCTCCTGTATAATATAAATCATCTTCTGCCATAGTAACTGTTCCGGATGCTGTGGATTTAATCATTGTTCCTTGTTTAGCAGCAATATCAATTCCATAATGGGGCCATCGAGGTTTACCATTTAAAATTCTTTGACTACCATATACACCGCTTATAATTCCTTCGACAGGCATAATAAATTTTTCTTTAAAGAATTGTAAATTGGAATTAATTGCCCTTGCTTCCCCAATAGCATTATTTTCTTTTTTAATTCTTTTATACACAGATTCAGGCGGGGTAACTTTACTTTCTGCTAGTCCATCAATTCTTTGAATATTATATTTTCGCTTAAGGACTTTTTTAGTAATTGTTATTTTTCTTCCTTCTACGATTTCTGTGAAAGTAAGATCATATTTTTGATCTCTATCAATTCCAAAAACGAAATCCCCATCTTTTGAAACTTTTACTTCTTTTTTTCCAACAAAAATTGTTGCTTTAGGGTTAGTTTTTCCAAGTATATAATGACCTTGTAAAAATTTTCCCTGAAATTCAATTGTATGAGCTGGTGAAATTAAGAATAAAAAGATTAATAAAATTCTATAAATTATTGAGCTGTCCATCCACCATCTATTATTATTGATGTACCTGTAATCATTGACGCTGCTGAGGAAGCTAAAAAGCATACCGAAGTAGCTATATCACTTTCTGTAGCAACTTTTCCTATTGGAATTTTTCCTAAAACTAGTTTTTTAAACTTACTATTTTTAAAAAATTTTTTTACCATTGGGGTTTCAACAAATGTAGGAGCAACCGAGTTTACTCTTATATTTTTTTTTGCTAACTCAACACCCATGCCTTTTGTTAAACCTTCAATTCCAAACTTAGTCATGTTGTAAACATTTCTTCCAATCATACCTACGTGACCAAGTTGAGATGACATATTAATAATTGAACCAGGTCTTTTTTTATTTTTAAGCATTATTTTTACAACTAATTGAGCAACATTGAAGGCTGCTTTAAGATTTAAATCTACTAAATAGTTCATACTAGTTTGTTTAATTTTTTCAAAAGGTTCTGGAATATTTGTTCCAGCGTTGTTGACTAAAATATCAATAATTTTAATTTTATTTAATTTTTCTTTTAAATCTTGGTAGTTCATTACATCACATTCAATTTTTATGATCTTACCTTTAACTTTTTTAATATCTTTTTCTAATTTATTTAAATCAGATTGAGTTCTGCTTAGCGCAATTACAGTTGCTCCTGCTTCAGCTAAAGCAATAGAGCATGCTCTTCCAAGACCTTTTCCAGCACCAGTTACTAATGCATACTTATTTTTAAGATTTATTTTTTGAAGATACATTACAAGAACAATATTTTAATATCTGTATAAATCAACTCAACTGCTACTACTAATATAGCTAATAATCCTATCCAAGCTATCCATCTGTATTTTTTTATCCATCCAGATATTAAAGTTGCTGCAGTTGCCATCAATATAATTGACAAAACTAAACCAAATACAAGAAGGCCATAATGGTCTCCTGCTGCACCAGCCACACCCAAAACATTATCTAAACTCATTGTAAAATCAGCTAACAGCACTGTCCAAATTGCTTTTAAAAAACTGGAATTATCTACTTTAATATCTTCCTCGTTCTCAGATCCTTTGATTACATCTACGTATAGTTTGTAAACGATATAAAGCAGTAATAGTCCGCCAATAAGTCTTAAACCCGTGATCTGTAAAAGATAAGCTGTAAGAAGTGTTAATATTATTCTTAAGATTACAGCACCACCAATTCCCCAAAAAATAACTTTCTTTCTTTGTTCCGGTGGAAATTTAGATGCAACCATACCGATGATGATTGCGTTATCTCCAGCTAAAACTAGATCAATGAAAATTATTTGTGTTAAGATTGCTATTTGTTCAGGAGCAAATAATTCAGCAAACATTATTGCTGTAGTATCATGTCTGCACCTTTTTCTGCAATCATTATTGTTGGAGCATTAGTATTACCAGAAGTTATATTTGGCATTATGGAGGCATCGATTACTCTAAGATTATCCACACCTCTAACTCTTAGTTTTTCGTCAACTACTGACATTTCATCTTGGCCCATTTTACAAGTTCCAACAGGGTGAAAAATTGTCTGAGTAAAATTTGATCCTTCTTTTACTAATTCCTCATCATCAGTTATATGAACTCCAGGTCTATATTCTTCAGGTTCATATTTTTTGAAAGTTTCTGTCTCTAGCATTATTTTACGAATTATTTTTAAACCTTCTGCAGCAACTTTTCTATCTTCGTTAGTTGATAGGTAGTTCATTTTAATTTTTGGATAAATTCTGCTATCAGCACTAACAATATTAATTTCACCCCTGCTTGTAGGTCTAACATTTGCAACAGTAGGAGTTATACCCTCAAAATCATGCATAGGTGTTACCCCTAAAATATCCGTACTTACTGGAGAAACATGAAACTGTAAATTTGGAGTTGCTCTAGAAGGATCACTTTTAACAAAACCACAAACCTGACTTGCACCCATTGTAACAGGTCCACTTTGGTTTAAAACATATTCAAGTCCCATCATAAACCTTCCAAAAATACTCTCAACTTTTCTATTTAAAGATTTCAAATTTTTTACTTTGTAAACAGGTCTAAACATTAAATGATCCTGTAAGTTTAAACCTACCCCATTAGACTCATGAACTATGTCAATACCAAGTTTTTTTAGTTTCTCTTTATTTCCTATGCCTGATACTTGAAGTATATGAGGGGAACCAATTGATCCTGAAGATAAAATTACTTCTTTATTGGCTTTAACTTCAATAAGTTTATCACCATTATAATAGCTTGCACCAATAGCCTTTTTTCCCTCAAAATTTATTTTTTGAACGTGAGCTTTTACCACAATCTTTAAATTATTCCTTTTTTTTGCTGGCTTTAAGTATCCTTTTGCTGCACTACATCTTAACTTTAAACCAGGTTTATTAAAACTAGTTGTAAATTGAAAAAAACCTATGCCAGTATTATCTCCAGTATTAAAATCATTTGTCTTGGGTATTCCATATTCTTCAGCAGCATTTTGAAATTCATCAAGTAGCTTTAAATTGATCTTTTTATTTGCAACTGTAATTGGTCCACTATTATTATGAAACTCACTTTTGCCTAGTTCATTATTTTCTGATTTTAAAAAATAAGGTAGAACATCATTCCAACCCCAACCTGTGTTTCCTAACTGCCGCCAAATATTATAATCCTCACTTTGCCCTCTTACCCATAAAAGACCATTAATAGAAGAACTTCCCCCTAGGGTTTTGCCTCTAGGATATCTTATGGATCTATTATTCATTGTTTCATCGGGTTCAGTTCTAAAACACCAATCGACTTTTGGATTATGCATCGTTTTAAAATAACCAACTGGAATATGGATCCATGGATAATTATCCTTACCACCAGCTTCAAGAAGTAAAACTTTATTTTTAGGGTCCGCAGAAAGTCTATTAGCCAAAACACAACCAGCTGATCCAGCACCAAGTATTATATAATCAAAAGACTCCATTTAAATGTTTTATAGATTAAAAAATTTAAATAATCTAGGCAACTAGTGTATTATTTGACATTAAAATAAATATTTTATACGTTTAATTATGCTATCTGTTAGTCAAATAAAAACTTTCAACACTGATGGATTAGTAAAAAGTTCTACTCAATTGTCTTCAGATAAAGTAAATAATTTAAATTCGGCTTTAGATAATTATCTTGAAGATCACAAAGATGAAAACAATGAATTTGTAAGCGGATTATATGAAAGGGATAGTAAATTTTTAGAATTTGCGCTTTATCCAGAAATTATAGAGGAAGTTAAACAATTACTAGGAAAGGATATAATTCTCTGGGGTTCCTCATTATTTTGTAAAAAAGAAAACAATGGAAAAGAAACTCCTTGGCATCAAGATGGTGAATACTGGCCCATTAAACCACTGGAGTCTGTAACTGTATGGCTTTCAATTGACGAGGTTACAGAAGAAAATGGACCATTACAATACATACCAGGGTCTCATTTAGATAGAAAGTTGGCCGAGCACAATACGTTAGAGTCTACAAACGTAACTTTAAATCAAACTTTGAAAAACGTTGATGAAATCAAAGATCAAGCAAAATCAGTTCATTTAAATCCAGGAATGTTTTCATTACATGATGTTTATTTATTTCATGGATCAAGAGCTAATAATTCTGGAAAGAGAAGGGCTGGACTTACTTACAGGTACATGCCTGCCACATCTTTTTTTGACCATGTAGGAGCTAAAAGTATTGAAGATAAAGTTGGATATTCACTTCAAAGAGAGCTTCATTTAATTAGTGGTGAAAACAAAGGTGGAAGTAAAATTTTCAAAAATCATACTACCTAATTAGAAAATTGTATTTTGACGCAATAATTATAGGAGCTGGATTTTCTGGTTTATACCAATTGCATCAATGTAGAGACCAGATAGGCCTTAAAACTCTTGTAATTGAGGAAGGTAAAGAAGTTGGAGGTACTTGGTATTGGAATAAATACCCAGGTTCAAGGTGTGATACTGAAAGCCACATTTATTGTTACACTTTTTCAAAGGAAATTTATAAAAATTGGAAATGGAAAGAAAGATATCCTAAGCAAAAAGAAATTTTAAGCTATCTAAAATATGTAGAAAAAAAACTTAGCCTAAAAAGGGATATAATTTTTAACAACAGAGTTAATTCAGCTTTTTACTTAGATGAAAAAAATTTATGGAGAGTTAAAACAAATAAGAACAAAACATTTTATTGTAAATATTTAATAAGTGCTGTTGGATCACTATCTACAACAAATGTACCTAATATTAGAGGTCTTAAAAACTTTAAAGGGGGATGGTATCATACTGGAAGATGGCCAAACAAAAAAATAAGTTTTAAGAATCAAAAAGTTGCACAAATTGGAACAGGTTCAAGTGGAATACAAATTGCTCCAGTATTAGCAAAGTCGGTAAAATCATTGACAGTTTTTCAAAGAACACCTAACTACAGTGTTCCTGCAAGAAACAAAAAGCTTACAAAAACTTTTATAAAAAATACTATAGACAAATATAATCATATTAAAAATTTACTTAAAAAAACACCTGGAGGACATGGGTTTCACTTTTCAAAAAAGTCTATTTTTGAATTTACTGAAAGTAAAAGATTAAAAATTTTAGAGAAGGCATGGTTAAATGGTGGTTTATCATTTAGGGCATGTTTTAGTGATACTACTAAAAAAATAAGTGCTAATAAAATAGTATCAAATTATATAAGAGATAAAATTAAAAAAATAGTTAAGGATAAAAATATTGCTAAAATACTTACTGATTTTGGACATCCATTTACTACAAAAAGACCAACTTTAAATACAAATTATTTTGAAACATTTAATAGAAAAAATGTTCAACTGGTTGATTTAAAAACAAATCCAATAATAAAGATTACAAAAAAAGGAATAAAGACAAAAAATGAAGAATTGAAGTTTGATAAAATAATTTTTGCAACAGGTTATGATGCGTTGACAGGCCCCATATTGTCTTTAAATTTGACTGGAAGAAAAAACATTAAATTAAAAAAATATTGGAAAAATGGTCCAAAAACTTTTTTAGGAATTATGATACCCAATTTCCCAAATTTTTTTATTATCTCTGGACCAGGTAGCCCTTCTGTACTAACTAACGTGCCTGCCCAGATTGAGCAACATGTAGAATGGATATCAAAGTTTATTAAATATTTAGAAAAAGTAGAATGCAGAACAGTAGAACCTGGCAGAAAGGAAACTGAAAACTGGGTAAATGAAATAAATAGACTTGCAAACAAATCTTTGTTTATGAAAGCAAAAAATTCTTGGTATAAAGGCGATAATATTCCAGGTAAGCCAAAAAAATTTATACCATATCCAGCAGGATTGCCTCAGTATCGAGAAATCTGTAATAAAGTTCAAAAAAAAATGTATAAGGGATTTAACATCTCTCTAAAATGAAAAAATTATTTCTTCTAACTTTTTTATTTTTATTTAACAGTATTAATTTATTTGCAGAGAATATTGAAATCATTAGTGATGATAAAGGGGATGGTTTAAAGGTTATAAATCATTCTTGGGTAAAAATTGAGTACACTGGATTTTTTGAAGATGGAAAAATTTTCGATACAAATGTTGGTAAAGATAAACCTTTAGTATTTCAAATAGGAATGAAGGAAGTTATTCCAGGATTTGAACAAGGAATATTAGGTGAAAATAAAGGATCTAAAAGAAAAATTAAAATACCTTCAAAACTAGCTTACGGAGAAAAGGGAGCAGGAGAATTGATACCACCAAATTCAAATTTGATTTTTGAATTTGTTATTTTAGATGTTTTAAATCCAAATTATGAAAAAATTGATAGTGAAAAATTAGAAAAATTAGTTAAAGAGAACGCAGTAGCGCTAGATATTAGACTGGATAATCAGTGGAAAAAAACTGGAGTAATCAAAGGTTCATTTCAGGAAACAGCATTTGATATTAATGGAAAATTTAATGTTTATTTAATGGATAAAATAAGAGCGTTAGCGGGAGCAGAGTCTCAAGAGATTGAGTTAATTTTCATAAGTCATGACGGAAAAACAGCTGAAATTTTAGGAAATGCTTTTGCAGAAGATTTAGGCTTTACAAATGTATATGTCCTTGATGGTGGAATACAATCTTGGATAGACAGTAATAAACCTCTTGAAAAATATAATTAGCATTTATTAATAATTTTTTTTGTATTTGATCTAGAAATAATATTTATTATTACTTATGAAATTAAAAAATAAAGTTGCAATTGTTACTGGTGGAGGAAAGGGAATAGGAGAAGAAATTTGTTTAGGACTTGTAAAAGAGGGAGCTAAAATTGTTATTGCAGATTTAGATAAAGAAAATTCCTCAAATGTTATTAAAACTATAATTCAAAATGGTGGTGATGCAATTTATGTAGAAACAAATGTTTCAAATGAACAGAGTGTTAAACATTTGATATCAGAAACAATTAAAAAATTTAAGCAAATAGATATATTAATTAATAATGCTGGCATAAGACATGTTAAGAAACTTGAGGATCATAGTTTAAACGATTGGAATGATATGATTTCTGTAAATTTAACTGGACCATATATTTGTTGCCAAGCAGTAATTCCTCAAATGAAAAAAATTGGCAAAGGTAAAATTATAAACTTTGGTTCGATAGCTAGTTTTATGGGAAGACCTGATCGTGTGGGTTATGTTGCGGCGAAAAGTGGAATATTGGGATTAACAAGAGCTTTAGCAATCGATTTGAAGGGAACCAATATAAATGTTAATACAATTTGCCCTGGCCTAATATCTACCCCGTTTAATAAAAAATATGCTGAAGATCCAACTCATGGTGAAAAATGGGGAAAAGAAACAATAGTTGGAAGATGGGGACGGCCATCTGACATAGTTGGTGCGGCAGTTTTTTTGTCTTCCAGTGAGTCTGATTTTATTAATGGATCAGAGATTAAAATTGATGGCGGTTGGTTAGCGGCCAAAACAAGGGAAGGTGAAATATAATTGTGAGTAATTTTTTGAGTAATTTTGAAAAAGCGAACAAAAATGCAAAAAGATTATCAAATAAAATTTTAATAGATGGTAAATTAATTTCTCCATCAACGGATAGCAAAATTAAAGTAGTAAACCCTAGCACAGGAGAAAGTATTGGTGATGCTCCTCAATGTAATAAAGTTGATGTTGATCATGCAGTAAAATCTTCCCTCAATGCTTTTAAACAATGGAAAAAAATTCCTGCACGAGAAAGAGGAAGATTGGTAGAGCAAGGTGCTAGAAAACTTGAGGAAAGAAGAGGTGAAATTGAAACTTTACTTGCCTTGGACACTGGGAATGCTCTAAGAACACAAGCCAAACCTGAAACGGCAGCATCAATTGAATTAACAAGAATGTTTGCAGGTTTATCAGGAGAGATAAAAGGTGAAAATTATCCTCCTAACATTATAAATACTTTGCATTTTACAACAAGAGACCCAATAGGTGTAGTATGTGCTATTGTCCCGTGGAATGCTCCTTTATTTTTAACTGTTGCAAAGATAGCTCCAGCAATTGTAGCAGGCAACACTGTAGTTTTGAAAACTGCTGAACAAGCACCTTTCTGTGCTTTGTTATTAGCTGAAATTTTTCAGCAGGAGCTCCCTCCAGGAGTTTTAAATGTCATTTCTGGATATGGAGAGGAGTGTGGAGAACCATTATTATCTCATCCTGATGTAAGAAAAATTACTTTCACTGGTTCATTTAGTGTTGGAAAAATTATAGCTCAAAAAGCTGCTCCTAAACTTTGTCCTGTAACTTTAGAACTTGGAGGAAAAAATCCCAATATAATTATGAGCGATGCAGATCTAGATATTGCTATACCTGGTGTTATTGATGGTATGAGATACACAAGACAAGGACAAGCATGCACTGCTGGATCAAGAGTTTATATACAGGAAAAAATTTATGAAAAAGTTTTGGAAGGTGTTGTTAGTAACTTAAAAAATCTTAAAATGGGAAATGCCTTAGATGAAAAATCAGATATAGGAGCAATTATTTCAGAGGAACAATTAAACCGAACTTTATATTATATGAAAATTGCTAAGGAGAACTCATCAACCAAAGTTTTACATGGTGGTAATCAAAAAAAGAGTGGTGACTATAAACAAGGTTTTTTTTATGAACCAACCTTGTTGTCTGGTGTTCCTGTAGAGTCTCCAGTGTGCCAAGAAGAAATATTTGGTCCGGTTGCTTGTGCCATTCCATTTAAGTCATTTGATGAAGTATTAGAAAGTGCAAACAATACTCCCTTTGGATTATCGGCAGTTTTATGGACACAAAATTTATCAAGAGCTCTTCAATTTGTTGAAGAAATTGAAGCAGGTTTTGTTCAAGTAAATCAATGTGTAGCTCCAAGAGCGAATGTATCTTATGGTGGATTAAAGATGAGTGGTTTAGGTAAAGAATATGCATTTGATAGTATGATAAATCATTTTACTCAAAGCAAAACAGTTCTAATTAATAGAGGAAATTCAAATATAGATGAGTAAGCATATAGCATTCATTGGAGTTGGAAACATGGGCAATCCTATGGCGCAGCAATTAGTAAATGCAGGAAAGCAAGTTAAAGTTTTTGATGTTTCAGAACAAGCAATTAAAATTGCAAAAGAAACTGGTTTGAATGTTGTAAACTCTTTGCATGAACTATTATCAAATTCATCAACAGTAATATCTATGTTACCTGAAGGAAAACATGTTCAAGAACTGTATCTTGGTGAAAATGGAATTTTAACAAAAATTTCTCATGATAGTTTAATTATTGAATGTTCAACAATTGATATTGAAACTTCATTAAAGATAGGAGATCACGCAAAATCTTTAGGTATTAAAATGATTGATGCTCCCGTTACTGGTGGAGTGATGGGAGCAAGAGTAGGTAAGTTAAATTTTTTAGTCGGTGGTAGCCAGGAAGCTGTAAAATTAGCTACGCCACTATTAGAGATAATGGGACAAAAAATACTACATGCAGGAGAACAAGGAAGTGGAGTAGGAGTAAAAATATGTAATAACATGTCACTTGGAATATCAATGATAGCAGCATCAGAAACTTTAATGTTAGCAAAGAGATTAAAAATGGATTTAAAAAAAGTTCATCAAATTGTAAAAGAGGCATCAGGTAACAACTGGGCACTAACCAATTATACTCCCATACCCGATTTAACCGATGGAGTTCCATCAAATAATAAATATAGACCAGGTTTTACAGCCGCGATGATGAAAAAAGATTTAAAATTAGCAATTGATGCTGCCACTTCTGTTAATGCAAATACACCTTTAGGCAAAGCTGCTTTAAAAATATTTTCAGATTTTTGTGAGGAAGGTGATGCAGATACTGATTATTCAGGTATATCCAAAAAAATTGGTGCTGATGCTTGGGATTATCCTTTTGATCCAAAAGGCAAAGACTAAACTATAATTAATACTAATTTTTATTAATTATAAAAGTTATACGTTTATTATAAACACTTTACTTTTTTATTTCAATAATGTTTACTTGAGACTTATTAAGTCTTAATAACAAAAAAGAGAGAGGGAAATAAATGAAAAAAATCACTTCAATGATTTTAGCTTTAGTTTTTGCGGTTTCTTTAATAGGTACTGCTTCAGCTAAAACTTTAAAAATCCAACTTACTTTTCCTAAAACTTCTTATGATGGTCAAATCGTTAAGATGTGGACTGATAGAGTTACACAATTAACTCGAGGAGAGTTAAAGTTTGAACTTTTATCAAAAGGTGAAGTTGTTGGTATGAAAGAAACTTTAGAAGCTGTTGACAAAGGTCTAGTTGATGGTGGTGCTGCATGGACTCACTACTGGTCTAATTATCACCCGGCTGCTATGTTATTTGGATCACCTGTTGCAGGTGGTGGAATAGGATTATCAACTAAATCATGGTTAGCATGGTATTTTGATAATGGTGGAAAAGAGTTGTACGACAGACTTTGGAATGAAATGGGAATGAATGTTAAAGGTTTCGTGATGGCATCATCAGGACCTGAGGCATTAGGTTGGTTCAAAGAGCCAATTAAAAACATGGATGATTTCAGAAAATACAGATTCAGAACTCCTCCAGGAATTCCAGGACAAACATACAAAGATATCGGAATTGCATCAGTATCTTTATCAGGTGGGGATATATTACCAGCGCTTGAAAAAGGAACAATTGATGCTGCGGAGTGGTGTTGTCCAAAGCCAGACTCAGTTTTTGGTTTCCAAAAAGTTCTAAAAAACTATTACCTACAAGGTTTACACCAAAACGTAGTTAATGGTGATATTTACATCAATGGTGATGTTTATAATTCTCTAACTGATCATCAAAAATATGCAATGGAAATTGCATCTGAAGCGATGATTACTAGAAACATTACTAATAGAGCTGTAGAAAATGGAAAAGCATTAATTGATCTTACTGAAAATCATGGTGTAAAATTATGGGATACGCCAGCTGATTATTTCACTGAGTACATGAATGCTGCTCAAGCAACTTTAAAAAAGAATGCTGCAGATAATGCTTTCTTCAAAGAAGTTTATGAGCACATGACTGCACATGCAAAAATTGTAGTACCTTTTATTGCGCAAATGGAAACATCTGATGCATCAATTGGAACTGCTTTTGCAAAACAACAGTAAATCTTAATTTAAAACGGGGATAAATATTATTTATTCCCGTTTTTTAATAACCACAATTAATTAATTTCTCGATGGTTGATAAAAAGTCTCAAGAAAATATAAGTGAAAATCTAGACATAACTGATGAACTTATAGCTGAACGTCGAACAAGCACAAAAATGCCAAAGGACATGGATCCTTGGATGGCAAAAACAATAGAATTTATTGACAGAAATATGCTCATTACTGGCAAAATTGTTTGCTGGATCACAATTCCTTTAATATTTGCTATGGTATATGAGGTTATTGGAAGACATTTCTTTAATCGTCCTACCTTATGGTCTTTTGATATTAGCAGGATGTTAGCTGGCGCTTTATTTATGTTAGGTGCTGCATACACTTTATCGAAAGGAATACACATAAGAGCAGATTTTTTATATCGAAATTGGAAAGTGAGAAATCAAGCCAAAGTTGACTTATTTTTATATTTATTATTTTTCTTCCCAGGTTTCTTGGTATTTTTCTGGGTAAGCTTTGATTACGCCTATACATCAATTTGTGGGAGATCTGATTTGATGGAATGTTTGGGTGGTAAAGTAAGAATTCAAAGGGCGATGGACACAACATGGATGCCTATAATGTGGCCACTTAAAAGCTGCATGCCTATAGGTGCCTTTTTACTTTTAATACAAGGAATTTCTGAAGTACTTAAAAGCTACTATGCTTTTGTTAAAGGAAGATGGCCATAATGGAGTTTTTTACACCTGAAATTATTGGTGCGTTAATGATTGGTTGCATGTTATTTGCAATCTTCATTGGTTTTCCAATATCTTTCACTCTAATATTTTTAGGTCTTGTATTTGGTTATTGGGGTTTTGGAAAATTGGTTTTCTATCTAATGACTTTGCAATTCAACATGATAATGACCGAAAATACCCTTGCGGCAGTTCCACTCTTTATTTTTATGGGGATCTTGATGGAACAAGCTGGTTTAATGGAAAGATTATTTAATGCTGTTCAGTTAATGCTATCTAAAACTAGAGGAGCATTATTTTATGCAGTGATGTTTGTATCTACAATCTTTGCCGCAGCAACTGGTATTGTAGGAGCTTCTGTTACAATTTTAGGAATTATGGCAGGTAAAACTATGATTAGATCTGGTTATGATACAAGGTTATCAGCTGGGTTGATTTGTGCAGGTGGAACACTTGGTATTCTAATTCCTCCAAGTATCATGTTAGTAGTAATGGGTCCAGTTTTAGAAATTCCAGTAACAGATTTATTTGCTGCAGCTATTATTCCAGGAATTATGTTAGCATGTTTATACGCTGGGTATACTACACTAAGATGTTTTCTAAATCCAAAATTGGGACCAGTGCTGCCAGCTAGTGAAAGACCTACTAATATGGGTAAAGTATGGATTGAATTTTTTTTGGGCTTAGTCCCACCAGCAGCGTTAGTATTTTTTGCTTTAGGAAGTATATTATTTGGTCTAGCAACTCCAACAGAAGGAGCAGGGATGGGTGCTTTTGGATCTATTGTTTTGGCATTAGCATATAAAAAATTCACTTACAGAGGTTTAAAAGAAGCTTTAATTAAAACACTAGAAATTACTGCTTTAATTATGTTTTTAGTTGCAGCATCAAATTTCTTTGGCGCTGTTTTTTCAAAGTTAGGAACTCCATCTCTTTTAACTGATTATTTACTAAACTTGGAAGTGAATAAATATTGGATTTTGGCAATAATGATGGCAGCAATCTTTTTATTAGGATGGCCATTAGAGTGGGTCCCTATAGTGTTAATTGTGTTGCCTATCCTGTTACCTTTAGTTCAAGAACTAGGATTTAATTTAACTTGGTTTGCAATTCTAGTTGCTGTTAATTTACAAACCGCATGGCTTTCTCCGCCTGTTGCTTTATCTGCATATTTTTTAAAAGGTGTTGTTCCTGATTGGGACTTAAAGGATATATATCTAGGAATGATGCAATTTATGGTGATACAAGTAATTGGATTAGTGTTAATAATAATATTTCCTCAAATTGCACTTTGGTTACCGGAAGTAATGTATCCCTCTCCTTAGTTAAGATTTTTTATTGATATATGGTATTATTGTACCAATTAAAATTATTATAAGAGATAAAAATATTTTAAAATTAATTTCAGCATCAACTACTATCCATGCCGAAGTTGCTCCGATTGGACCTGTGAGGGGATACATTAAACTAATACGACCTAAAGGAAGCCTTCTTAGTGCGTAGTTGTAAAATAAATATGAGGCAAAAGTAATAAAAGATAAAGTTAAAGCAGCCATTACTGATGGCGTAAAGTCTAAATGAAAAGTATATTGAAAGCTTGAATTTGGCCAAATAATAAAAAGAATTAAAAAAGAAAGCACAAATCCTGTAAAATATTGAAAAGTATTTACAGATAGCTGATTAACTTTTGTTTGCATGTACTTTCTTCCAATAACTTCATTTATTGAAGCGCAAAGCATTCCTAAAAAAATAATTAAGTCACCAAGATAATTCCCTGCACCTGAATTGAATTGATTTGTAAGTAATAAATAAGTTCCCGCAAGAGTTATCAATACTCCTATAATTACTTTAAGCTCAATTTTTTCATTTAAAAAAATTTTTGCTACAAATGGCTGTATAAGCGGAAGTGTACTTATTATAGCCACTCCATTAATTGGACTAGTCAATAACAACCCTACGTGAAAAGACAATGTTACAAGAAATGGATTAAGTAATCCCATTAAAAAGGGTTTTAGACCTACTTGCTTTACAGAAATATCAACCCTCATCAAAATACAAAATAAAAGCATAAGTACAAATGCGATTAAAAATCTTACAGCTAATAGATCTATTATAAAAAATTCTTTTAAAGCTAAAGTTACAAATGGTGGACCAGACCCAAAACCAATTACTGCCATTAACATTGCAAAATAACCTAAGTTATTTTTAATTAAATTTTTCATATGTAAAAAGTTTAAATATCTAAAAAAAGATATTGTATCACACTTAATTAGTTTATTATTTAAATATGAGTCGTAAAAAAGTTAAATACTCACTATCTAATTGGGATCTTGTTAGTGTAAATCCTAATTACAAAGTTTGGAATTGGAAAGATTTATTTTGTTATTGGGCAGTAAACATTCAAAGTGTAATAGCATTTTCGTTAATAGCTTCTTTATACATTGTTTATGATTTAAATACTTTTGTTGTTTTTTTTGGCACTCTTATTGGATCTTTATTGGTATATTTTTTATCAAATTTAATTGGAAAACCTTCTCAAAAGTATGGTTTGCCATTTGCTGTTTTTCTTCGATCATCTTTAGGTTTTAAAGGAGCAAAGTATTTCGGTTTTTTAAGAAGTGTAATTGGTATCTTTATGTTTGGAGTTCAAACATATTTTTTATCAAAAGCCTTTACCTATTTAATTAGAATTTTTTTATTTAGTATAGATAGTTCAATACTTGAAAATAATATATTTTTAACTTTTGTTTTAGGTTTAAATATAATTGATTGGACGTCAATAATTATTGCCATTTCATTTCAAAGTTTCTTATTTAGTATAGGAATAAATTTTAACAAAAAAATTATTAATTATTCAGCAACAATAGTTTATTTAGGAATATTATTATTTTTTTTCATCTTACTACTTAGTGATGTTAAAACAACATCCCAAGCTTTTGTTGAAGTTTTCAATTATAAAAATTTAATTGATAAAAATAACATTTTGCCTCTGATCACAATTGCAGGAACTATGTTCGCATATTTTTCAATTTTATTAGTAAATTTTGGAGATTTTTCAAGATATGTTCAAAGTGAAAAAGAACTAAAAAAAGGAAATTTAAGTTTAATATTTAACTTAGTTATTTTTTCTTTTTTTTCAGTTTTTATAGTAATCGGATCTGATGTTTTTCTTAATTTAAAATTCTTAGATTTAAATTCGATTTTAACTAGTCCTAATGACATTATCGGCAAGTTTGATAATTTGGCAATCACAATAACTGCTCTACTTTTTATTATTGTAGCTTCTATTTCTACTAATTTAGTTTCAAATTTTATTCCATCACAATATTCTTTAATTAACTTTGTTCCTAGTAAATTAAATTTGAAATTTTCTAGTTTAATTATTGGAATTTTAGGATTTATTATATCGATATTTTGGTTTTCAGTGCTAAGTCAAATCGGTATTTTATCTTTTGTTGACACTATCTCTTCTTTTTTTGGCCCTTTGTTTGGTATTATGATTGCAGATTACTATTTAATTAAAAATAAAGAATTAAGTAATAAAGATATTTATTCTTTAGACGGTGAGGGAAAGTACTTTTATTCTGGAGGATGGCATTTAAAAGGAATTTATTCTTTATTTTTGGGTTTTATTTTTTCTTCATCTACCATTTGGAATGTGAATTTAATGTTTTTACAGCCATATGCTTGGATAATTGGTGCAATTTTTTCATGTATAACTTACTATTTGCTAGCAAAAAAATAATATGAAGGCTTTAGTTTATACCGGTACTCAGGAAATGGTTTATAGAGATGAACCAAACCCAATAGAAAAAACAGGTGAAAGCATTCTTAAAATTCACGCATCAGGTATCTGTGGTTCAGATATGCATGCTTATCACGGTCATGATGAAAGAAGGATACCACCTTTAATTTTGGGTCACGAAGTAAGTGGTGAAGTTCAAAATGGAAAATTTAGAGGTAAAAATGTAGTCCTTAATCCATTAATTACATGCGGTGAGTGTGAATATTGCTCTAATGGAAGCGAGCATTTGTGTCCAACCAGAGCAATTTTAGGAATGAACAGGCCAATTGAAAGACAAGGTGTTTTTGCAGAATTTGTGTCCACTCCAGATCAAAATATTTACGAAATTCCAGATGGTCTAGATAAAAAAGAGGCTCCAGTTGCAGAACCTACTGCAGTTTCTCTTCATGCAGTATTAATTGGTGAACAATCAATAAAAAAGCCTTTATCTGAATGTAGAATTTTAATTCAAGGCGGAGGTGCTATAGGTTTGTTATGTGGTCTGATTTTATCTAAAATTAAAAATAATAAGACTATCACTCTCTCAGATCCCAACAAATTAAGATTAAATGAGTGTTCAAAGTATCTAGATGCACAATATGTTGAACCAAATCACAAAGATATCGAGAGTAACAAATTTGACATTGTTTTTGATACTGTAGGTCTAGAAATATCAAGACAACAAGCAATTGAAGTTGTGAAACCAGGAGGGTCAATTATTCATATTGGACTCACTCAACCATCTGGAACCTTCAATTTTAGAAAAATGACACTTCAAGAAGTTACCGTAATAGGCACATATTGTTATACTAATAAAGATTTTGAGCAAACTTTAGGAATTTTAGCTAATAAAGAGATTGGTTCTCTTGATTGGATTGAATTTAGAGAATTAAAAACTGGAGGAGAAGCTTTTAGACAAATCCATGATGGTACCTGTGTAGCTCCAAAAATTATATTGATACCTTAGAACTATAATTTAATTGTAAATTCATACTTCTTGAACTTCCAAATTTGAAATCATTAGAAATTTTAGGTGCAGAAATTATTATTGACCAATATATTAAGAGTAAAAAGATTGAAACTGTCTTCACAATAATTATATATAATTTAATAGTGATATTTGCTTGTTTAAATCTTGTCTAAATCATGTATTAAAGTAGAAATTTATGAAACTTTTTCTAAGATGTTTTATTGTTTTAATAATCTTTTCAAGTTCATCAATTGCAAATGAAGTAAAAGTTTTTGAATTTACTGATAAAGAACTTTCTGAATTAAGTGTCAGAAAAGTTAGAGGAGCGGATAATAAGACAATTTATTCGGTTGGATCTAATGATAATGGCAACTATTTAAAAGCGGTTGCAGATAATGCTGGATCTGGTTTAGGAAAAGAAATTAAAATTGATTTAAACAAAACCCCATTTATTAATATTACTTGGAAAATTGAGCAAGATTTATCAGGTATTAACGAAAAAACTAAAAAAGGTCACGATTTTGCTGCTAGAGTTTTTGCGGTTAAAAAAACAGGTGCAACACCATTGTCAAACCGAGCAATTAATTATGTTTTTTCTAGTAATGTTAAGGTTGGTGAAAATTGGCCAAGTCCCTACACTAAAAAATCTATAGATAATGTCTTATCTACAACAAAAGAAAATTTAAATAAATGGGTTACTGTTAAGGCAAATGTAAAAGAAGATTTTAAAAAATTTCATGATTTAAACGTCGATGAGCTTGATGGTCTGGCAATAATGTCTGATACAGATAATTCAAAATTAAAATCAGTTGCGTATTATCAAAACATTTTTTTTTCAGAAAATTAAAATTTTAAGTATTTATTTAAACCCATACTAAGAAAAGATAATAAGATAGCTGCTATTACATCTTCTATTGGAAGAGCACTTGGGAAACCAAAATTCCAAATAACAACCCCAATTAACCAGATTACGTATATTTTCATTGCTACATTTATATCTTAGTTTGTATTTAATTTTAAATTTTTTTGATAATATTTCTTAATGACAAAAACTTTTAATCATAACACTAAAGTGTATTATGAAGATACTGATGCAGGAGGCATTGTATATTATGCAAACTATTTGAAATATCTTGAAAGAGCCAGAACAGAAGCTCTGGTAAAAATAGGTTTAAGCAATCGAAAAATTAAAGACGACTTCGAGGTACTCATTATTGTTAAATCATGTAATGTAGATTATAAAAAATCAGCATATTTAGAAGATATATTAAATATTAAGTCACATATAACTTCTATTACAAAAACTTCTTTTATAATGAAACAATTAATTATTAAGAATAAGATTATAATAGTTGAGGCAAAGGTACATTTGGTTTTCGTAAATGAAAAAGTAAAACCTGTAAAAATTCCCCAATTAATAATTGATAAATTTGTACCATTTATCTCTAAAAATTAAATAGATGCACTTTTTTTTGCTTTTTTAAATAATTCTATCATCATTTTTTCTGAAATTAACTTAGTATTTACATTCCTTGGACTAGGGTGGTAGCAGGAAATTAATTTAATATCATTTGGCATAAGATGAATTTTACCATGAATAAATTTTAGTCTTTCAGAAAAATTATAATTTTTTTGATAAAATTTTACACAATTATCAAAAGCAACTTTACCAAGTGTTACTATTGTTTTTAAACTTTTGAGATTTGATACTTCTGAATTAAAATATCCTGAACAATTATTTAATTCTTCTGTAGTTGGTTTGTCACCTGGTGGCACACATTTAAGAATATTAGTAATGTACGTTGATTTTAATTTTAAACCATCTTTTAAATTTACTGAATATGGAAGATTTGAAATTTTAGTTTTATACAAACACCTAAATAAAAAATCACTAGATTTATCACCTGTAAATGCTCTACCAGTTCTTGTTCCTCCATGAGCTGCTGGAGCCAATCCTAAAATCAAAAGTTTAGCATTTACATCCCCAAATCCTGTTACAGGCTTTCCCCAATAGTTTTCATTTATATTTTGTTTTCTTTTTTCTATGGAAATTTTTTTGATAAAATCAGTCAATCTCCCACATTTTTTGCAATTTATAATTGTCTTATTAAGTTTTTTAAATTTAATATTCATTAATGAAATTTTTAAAAATTATTTTAATATTATTTATATCTTTAACCACGCCTGTTAAAGCAGATTCAAAAAAAAATATAATTGAAAACTTAAAAGCAGGAGGGAAGTTGATATTTATAAGGCATGCTTATGCACCTGGAGGGGGCGACCCTGAAAATTTTAATATTTATGACTGCTCAACTCAAAGAAATCTCAGTGAAAGTGGAAGAATTCAGTCTAGAAAAATTGGTAATTTTTTTAAAGAAAATAGCATTAAAATAAAAAATGTGTATTCAAGTGAATGGTGTAGGTGCAAAGAAACAGCCTCTTTAGCATTCAAAAATTTCAAAACAAAAAGTTTTTTAAACTCTTTTTTTAGTTCTAAATTTGCACATAATAAAAATTCACAAATGAAAGATTTTCAAAAATTTTTATCTGATTGGGATAAAAAAACTAATATAGTTTTTGTAACTCATTATGTTGTAATATCTGAGATATTTGATTACCCTTCTTCTTCAGGCGAAATAGTAATTTCAGATAAAAATTTAAAAATCATTGATACTTTAGAAATAGAGTATTAAATTAATCTTATGTCCTCCAAAAGAGCAATGCGACAAGCACAAAAAAAAGCATTTGCTAAACATCGGTCTAATATCACTAATAGTAGATTTAACTTAAAGAAAAAAAATTCAATAAATAAAAAAAATAACGATAAATTGAAAGACTAGCTTTGATTATCAAATTTTTCAATTTTTTTACAAGTTGATATTTTTGAAATACCTTCAATATCATTTAAAACAGATTTCATAAATATTTCTGGTTTTTCTTTGTAAAATAATATTTGAGTATAGAACTGAGGATAGCCATGCTTTAAGGTAAAAATTTTACCATTTTCTTCGTAAATATTTCTTACATAAGTGTTGGATTTTTTAACACTAAGATCAGTAATTCTATATTTCTGATAAGTTTTTTCAGTGTAAACATAATTTCTAGTCATAAGTAATTCATTAAGATTTAAGATGTATTCATTTTTTAAAAATTCATCCTCTTTATGATCGCACTTACTTAATACAATTATTTCAGAATAAGTTTTGGTATGACTTAATATTAAAATTGAAAATATTAAAAGAAATATTCTTAAATTACTTTTTTTCATTTTTATCAGCAAAAAATAATGCGATTAAAAATATGATTGTCCATATAAAAACACCAATAGTTTTAATGAATGATGTCTCTGCAGCCCATACCTCAAAAAAAAGAGCACCAATAATTATTCCTATAGCATAAATAATACTAATTAATTTTACTTTACTCATTTAGATCTTTATTATTTAATTTGATTTTTTTTAAATAAAGACATTCCATTGTTTATCTTGTATTCATAAGACTCATTGAAGCTTTCAAGTTGCCAGCCGGTCAATCTTTTCTTTATGGACTCTAAATTATTTTTTTTCCAATCATCAGATGTATCCTCTTTCTTCCATACTTGTTTTTCTTCATTGCTTCTCCCACACCCATAACAATACCCTGTTGAAGGATCAGTTTTACAAATACTTATACATGGTGAAACTATCATTTTATTAAGTTTATATAAAATTAATTAGATAAATAGATAATTTTTTAATATTTGTCATTGGACAAATAGTTTCAATAATATATAAAACCTCGTAATTTGTGGGGCGATGGCGGAATTGGTAGACGCGTTGGTCTTAGGAACCAATATTTTCGGATGTGAAGGTTCGA
>ERZ802822.795-NODE-795-length-21194-cov-11.368281_pt1 | contig 21194 bp, 20 predicted proteins | sample MGYA00345649_ERZ802822 | MGnify/ENA primary metagenome ERZ802822 (study PRJEB30503, sample SAMEA104212359) | marine metagenome | biome: Westerlies Biome; feature: [SRF] surface water layer (ENVO:00010504) within the epipelagic zone...; material: water...
TTTGGGAATCATAATTCTTAATTCTTTAGATTCTGGGGCTCTTCAAGAATTTTTTATTACTAGAGCAGGGGTAAATCTAAATATTGCTTTATCAGCAACAGTTATATTGATAATATTTGGAGTAATTGCTGGATATATTCCAGCCAAAAGAGCTGCTCAAATCAAACCAATTGTAGCATTAAATGATGAATAGTTTAAAAAAAATATTTGATAGAGATACTTGGGATGAAATTTTTGAATCTATTTCAAAAAATAAGACTAGGACTATTATCACGACTATTGGAGTTTTCTGGGGCATATTTATATACATAGCTTTGGCAGGTTCTGCAACAGGAATTCAAAACGGTTTTGATGAAGCTTTTAGTGGGATGAGTAAAAATTCAATGGGAGTATGGGCGCAAAGTACTTCAATTCCGTATAATGGATTTGAAGAGGGGAGGAGACCTATATTTAGATTAGATGATGTCGACTATATAAAGAACAGAATACCTGAAATTGAGTATGTTGCACCAGGTCTTCAAGCTGGGGCTTTTTCAGGTTCACCTCCACTTGTAGTTAGAGGAACAAAGTCTGACAATTTTAATATTTTTGGAAATTTTCCAGTTTATGCTAAAATATCTGTTATTAAAATATTTGATGGTGGTAGGTATATTAATGACGATGATATCAAATATGAGAGAAAAGTAGCTGTCATTGGTGAAGGAACACAAGATAGGTTATTTACTGAAGGTGAAGATCCACTTGGAAAATATATTGAAATTAATGATGTAAACTTTAAAGTAATTGGGGTTACAAAATTCCAACAAGGGAGTGGGTTTGGATCAGATTCTGATGTAACTATTCCATATACCACTTTTGCTAAACTTTATAATCGAGGAGATAAATTTGGGTTTATGTTTGTATCAGGATATAACTATGTTAATCCAAATTATCTAGAAGAAACTGTATTATCTAACCTTAAAGTTCTTAAAAATGTATCACCTGAAGATAATAGAGCATTTGGAAAATTTAATATTGGTGCATTGTTTGAAAGTATTACTAAATTTTCAAAGGGTATGATTTTTTTATCTTTAGTTGTAGGAATTGCAACAATCTTTGCTGGTGTTATTGGAATTGGTAATATAATGTTGATAGCAGTAAAAGAAAGAACAAATGAACTAGGTATTAGAAGAGCATTAGGTGCAACTCCAGGAGAAGTTAAGATTCAGATTGTATTAGAGTCAGTTTTTCTTACAATAGTAGCAGGAATAATTGGAATTAATGTTGGAGCTTTTTTACTGTTTGTTATAAATATAGGAACATCAGGTTTAGAGGATTTCCCCTTTACAAATCCTACCGTTCCTCTTGCTATTGTATTTGGAGCATTTATCACTATGGTAACTTTGGGTACACTTATTGGACTAATTCCAGCTGAAAGAGCTGTAAGTATAAAGCCTATTGAGGCATTAAGAGAAGAATAATTAATTAAAACAAAATAAAATGAAATTTAAAAATATCGGTATTATAGCATTAATCTTATGTTTCCTTTTTGCCATTGCCTATTTCGTCAGAACAAATAGTACAGCAGTAATTGAATATGACACAACTACTGCATTTACCTCAAGTATTCAAAAAACATCTGTTGTTACAGGTACAGTTATTCCTGAGGATGAAGTTGAAATAAAACCTCAGTTAAATGGAATTATTTCTGAAATAATGGTAGAAGAAGGTGATATGGTTAATAATGGCGATTTGATTGCAATAATTAAAGTAGTTCCAGATGAGAGATCTGTTTATGGAGCTCAATCTCAGGTAAATGCTGCAGAATTAAACGTTAATAATGCTAAAAGACAAATGCAAAGAGCAGAAGAATTATTTTCAAAACAAATAATTTCTCAACAAGAGTTTGAAGATGCAGAATTAAGATTTAATACTGCTAAAGAAAACTTACAAGCTGCACAAAATGATTTAGAAATTATTAGAAAAGGATCTGTCTCTGGATCATCAACTGCAAACACAAATATTAGAGCTACTATTACTGGAACTATTCTTGAGATTCCTATTAAACTAGGTGATCAAGTAATTGCGGCTAATAGCTTTAATTCTGGATCAACAGTTGCGATAATTGCAGATTTAAATAAGATGATCTTTGAGGGGCAAGTTGATGAAGCAGAAGTTGGAAAGCTAGAGGTTGGACAAGATCTAAGTGTAAGTATGGCTGCTATTCCTGATAAAGATTTTCAGGCAAGATTAAAATTTGTTGCTCCAAAAGGGACTGAAGCTGGAGGTGCAGTCCAATTTAAAATTGAGGCTGATCTTACTTTAGATGAAAGTTCATTTATAAGAGCAGGATACAGTGCAAATGGATCACTAGTTGTTGATAACAGGCAAGATATAATGGTAATTGCTGAGTCTTTGTTACAATTTGACAGAAGAACATCATTACCATATGTTGAGGTTGAGACATCTTCTCAAAATTTTGAAAGAAGAGATATAACTGTTGGATTATCAGATGGAATTAAAGTTGAGATTTTAACTGGTCTAGAAATGACAGATAAAATTAAAATCTGGAATAAAACAGAACCGATTAAGATTGAACCTGAAGAATCAGCATTTGATCAATTTAGAGATGATGACTAAAAAAACAAAAATGATAAAAAAATATATTCTATTAACCCTTTTTTCTTCAACACTTGCTTTTTCTCAATCGGGTGACAATGTCTTAACTCTTCAGGATGCTGTTGAGATGGCAATAGAAAAAAATATAAGTATTAAACAGTCGGAATTAAACTTACTTAATTCTGAAATAAGTAAATCTGATGCTATTGGAAATTTCCTTCCAAGAGTTTCAGCCTCAGCTAATCACCAATGGAATATTGGTAGAGGAATTAATATTACTACTAACGTAATTGAAGATATAACCACTTCATTTTCATCTATGAGTGCAGGTGTTGGTTTAGATGTCTATAATGGCTTTAGAAATGTATATCAACTTCACAGAGCTAATCTTGAGATTCTTTCTTCTCAATACCAATTAGATGACATGAAAGATGACATCAAGCTTTTAGTAGCAAATTCCTATCTACAAATTATGTTTAATAGTGAAATACTTAAAGTTCAAAAATCACAACTTGAAATTACTAAGGTTGAATTTGAAAGAACTAAAGATTTGATTGAAACAGGAACATTTTCACCAAGACAAATTTTTCAAATTGAAGCAAATTTAGCTTCTCAGGAGCAAAGTGTTGTTCAGGCTGAGAATAATTTTAGAAATGCAAAACTAAGTTTAGCTCAACTTCTTTTAATCGATGATTTTGAAAGTTTTGAAATTGCATATGAAGATTTTAGTGTCCCATTTTCAGATATACTATCTAAAACACCAAAAGAAATACTAGAAAAGTCTTTGACCTTCAGAAATGATATTAAATTAGCAGAGACCAACATATCTATAGCAGAAAAAGATATTCAAATATCAAAATCTGCATTACAACCAACAGTTAGTTCATTTTATCAATGGAATACAAGAATATCTTACCTAGATAATACGCCTAGCTTTGAAGATCAATTTGATTTAAATAAAGGTCAAGGATATGGGCTTGCTTTAAATATTCCAATATTTCAAGGAAAACAGATAAGAAACAATGTCGAAAGAAGTAAAGTAAATCTTAATAGGTTGCAAAATCAATATGAACAAGAAAAATTAAATCTGGAAAATTCAATTAATCAAGCATATAATGATTTAAAAGGAGCAATTAAGTTATATGATGCTTCAAATAAGACTTTGGAATCATTAAAAAATGCATTTGAAGATGCCTCGGATAGATTTTTACTTGGCTCTGTAAATTCTTTTGATTTTATTCAATCTAAACAAAGATACGAGTCTTCTGTTTCTGAAAATATTAGAGCTAAGTTTGATTACATATTTAAACTTAAAGTTTTAGAGTTCTATTTTGGACTTCCTTTATCAATTCCTCAATCTAATTAAATTGGTATGAGATGTCATTAATTTTAAACTTAGAGACATCTAGTAAAAACTGTTCTGTTTCTCTTTCATCAAAAGGGAAACTAATTGATTTGATTGAGTCTGAAGATGAAAATTATAGACATAGTGAACTTCTAACCACTTCAATTCAAGACATACTATTAAAAAATAACTTAAATGTAAAATCTTTGGATGCAATTTCAGTTGGAATTGGTCCAGGTTCTTTCACAGGTTTAAGAATAGGTCTTTCAGTATCAAAAGGCCTTTGCTACCCTCACAACATAAATTTAATTGGAATATCGACACTCAAGATTCTTGCTAATTCAGTAAACCCTGTAACAGATAATATAGTTTGTTTAATTAACGATAAAGGAAATTACTTTTATATGTCAAAGTATAATTCTGATTTAGAAGAATTAATACCTCCTAAAATACTGTTGATTGATAAAGAATTTATAGATAAAACTATTAATGAGTCAACATCCATTATAGTTAACACAGATAGTGCTTATTCTTATATAAGTGATATTTCAGACAAGGACTTAAAGTTAGATAAGCATGTAATTAGCTCATCTAATATGATAGAGCTTTCACAGAAAGCATTTGATAAAAAGATATTTGAAGATATAGCTTACGTCGAGCCAATGTATATAAAGAAGCCCTACGTAAACTAATCAATTTATTTAGAAACCAAGTTCCATTTTTACATCAGCTAAAAGATCTTTTCCATCGGCAAGAATAATCCCCCCGTTTGGACTTGAATCTATAACGTAATTAAATCCTTGATCTTTTCCAACTTTTGTTATGGCATTTCTAGCTTTTTCAAGAAGTGGAGTCATTAAATCCATCTGCTTTTTCTGAAGCTCTTGTGCAGCAGAGTCTCTAAACTCTTGCAAATTTGTTTGCATACTTTCAAGCTCTTTTTGTCTAGCTTGATTTGTAACATCAGTTTGATTTGCAGCGTCTGAAGAATAGCTTTGAGCTTTAGTTTGGAATTCCTTAAATGCATTATCAATTTGAGTTGTGTAATCTTTTTCAAGTTTAGCTAGTTCATTTTGAGCAGCAATTACTTCGGGCATTTCACTAATAAGCTGTTGGACATTGATGTGTGCTACATTAGATTGAGCAACCGCAGTAATGGGAGCTAAAGCTATAAAAGTAGCAGTTATTAATTTAAGTATCGATTTCATAATCTGTTAAAATTTTCGACTGCAATATCGTAATTTTTCTTTAAAAAACGATTAAAATTGTTGACCTATTACAAAGTGAGTCTGCCATCCAGATGGTTGTCCTGTATTTGAAAGGTTTGCAGAATCAAACCCATATCCAAAGTCAATTCCAAGAAGTCCAAAAGCAGGCATGAATACCCTCACACCAATCCCAGCAGATCTTTTTAGGTCAAACGGGCTGTAGTCTTTAAAATTATCAAAACCATTACCAGATTCAAGAAAAGTTAGAGCAAAAACAGATGCACTAGGTTTTAAACTAATAGGATATCTAAGTTCTAAAGAAAACTTATTATAAATAATTGATCCATCTCTGCTTGAAAGTGATCCATTTTCATAACCTCTTAAGGATATTGTCTCTCTTCCATCCATTGCATATTGTTGCATTCCATCTCCACCTAGATAAAATCTTTCAAAAGGGATATTACCTTTGTTACTATTGTATGTTCCTAGAAATCCAAAGTCTGTTTGTGCCTTTAAAACAAATTTCCCAAATAATCTAGTATACCAACTTCCATCAAACTTAACTTTATAAAACTCCAACCACCTATACTTTGCCTGATCAATTTCAGCTAGATTAGGACTTCCATTATTATTCTGGTATTCAGGTCTTTCATCAATATCAGAAAAATCATCCCCAGAAATTAACGAATAAGGAGGAGACAGCCTTGCGCTTAGAGAAAAGCTAGACCCACCAACTGGGAATATAGGGTTAGTGTAAGTGTTATTTCTTGAAAGAGCAATATTATAGGCTATATTATGAGACTCTCCATTCCCAAATGTAAAAAGTCCAGTAAAGTAATTTTGTAGGTTATAGTACTGGTATGATATTGATTGTGAGAGAACAAAATAATCATCAGGGACTCTAAGTCTCTTAGCTATACCAATATTAAATCCTGAAATTTCAAATGATTGACTCTTATCGGCTCTTCTTGTAAAGTAGTCATATCTATATTGTTTTGTAGATGAAAGTGAAAGTGAAAATTGAACAGGCTCTCTTCCTCCAAACCATGGTTCGACAAAGCTGAAACTCTTAGTACTATAAAAAGAACTTGTTTGAAGCCTAATAGCTAAAGTTTGTCCATCTCCCATTGGAAGAGGTCTCCAAGCTTTTCTATTTTTAATATTTTTTGTAGAAAAATTATTAAATGCAAGACCAACGGTACCGATAAAACCTCCACCACCATAACCACCTTGTAATTCTATTTGACTAGCTCCAGCTTCAATTAATCCAAGTTCAATATCTACTGTTCCTTGATTTGGATTTACATTTTTAAAATCAGGACTTATCTGTTCTGCATCAAAAAAGCCTAATTGACCAACCTCACGTATAGTTCTTACAACTTTATCTTTACTGTAAAGTTCACCAGGTTTAATTCTTAGTTCACGATAAATAACATTATCATTTGTTTTTGTATTACCAACAACAGTGATTTTATTAAAGCTAGCAAGCTTTCCTTCATTAATCCTTATCTCAAAATCAATAGTATCATTTTCTGCACTAACTTCAACAGCATTTACAGATGAGAATAGATATCCATTATTCTGATATAAGTTAGATAAGTCATTTGCATCTGGATTATCATCTTGAATCCTTTCCTTTAAAAGAACTCCATTATAAGAATCACCACCCTTAATACCTAATATTTGATCTAGCTGAAAATCTGTGTAGGAACTATTACCTATATAATTTATATCTCCAAAGTAATATTTGTTTCCTTCATCTATTGTTAACTCTAAATCAATTGTCTTTTCATCATTTATAATTATTGTATCAAATTCAATCCTGGCATCTCTGTAGCCTTTTTCTTTATAGTAAGAAATTAAGGTTTCCTTATCAGCTATATAATCTTCATCGATAAGTTTTGATTTTTTCCAGAATCTGAGGGGAAATTTTTTCTTTGTTTTTTTAAGCTTTGATTTAAGCTTAGTGTTTCCAAATATTTCATTACCTGAAAAAGTGATATTTTTTATTTTAATCTTCTCACCTTTATTAACATTTATATTCAGATTACGTTTATTTGAACCGATAGAGTCAGGAGTGGAAACAATATTAACTTCAGAGTTTAAAAAACCATCTTTTTTTAGATCATTTTGAATATAATTCTTTGTGTTTGTAAGAAAACTTTCTGATAGTCTTTTACCCTCAGATAACTCAGTTTCCTTTTCAAAAGTTTCTGCTTTACTTTTTTTAACACCATTTATAGAATAGTTTAATAATGTAGGGAGTTCATCAACATTGATCTCTAGTTTAATTTTACCACTACTTACATCTGTAACATAAAGATTTACATCACTAAAAAGCTCCAGATTCCAAAGTTTTTTTAATACTGCGCTAACCTCCTCCCCAGGAACTTGAATAGCTTGGCCTTGTCTTAAACCACTGTATGTAACAACAGTTCTATCACTAAAATTTTTTAATCCAACTACAGTAATTGTATCAATTGAATAAGTATCACCTTTCCTATATTCATCCTGTGAAAAAAGGAATCCAGTTGTTAGAATAAAAAAACTAATAGCCTTAAAAAGTTTAGACCTATAGTTGTTTACTTGTTTTTCCAAATCTTCTTTCTCTGTTTTGATATTCAATGATTGCTTTAGTAAAGTCTTTTTCGGTAAAGTCTGGCCAGTATACATCTGTAAAATATAATTCTGCATATGCTATTTGCCAAAGTAAAAAATTACTAATTCTTTGCTCACCGCTTGTTCTAATAAGTAGGTCAACATCTGGCAAATTTCTTGTGTAAAGATGGTCATTTATTACGGAATCATCAAAATTATCAAGAAAAATTATATCATTTTTAACTTTCTCTGAAATCTCTTTAACTGCTTTAAATATTTCTTGCTTTCCTCCATAACTTAGGGCTAGAGTTAATGTCATTCCAGTATTATTTTTAGTATTTTCAATAATACTATTCAATTCTTCTTTTACTTTATTTGGAAGAGAACTTAAGTCACCTATTGCATTAAGTTTAATGTTATTATTAAAAATATCTTCAAACTCTTCCCTGAGAGTTTGAACTAAAAGCTTCATAAGAGTATCAACTTCATCATTTGGTCTATCCCAATTTTCAATTGAAAAAGTAAATAATGTCAAATATTCAATTTTATGATTATTTGCTTCCTCTACAATTTTTTTAACAGCTCTAACACCATTTTGGTGTCCAAAAACTCTTGGCATCCCCTTTTGCTCTGCCCACCTTCCATTTCCATCCATTATAATTGCAGTATGCTTGGGTATCATCTTCATTTCTTTATGTTTTTATTCCTCATATCTTGACCCCAAAAGAGCTTTTCTCTTAATCTTTTATAAAAATTATCATTATCAAACTTAATAGTTCCAATAGTAAAATCTGCTTTTAAGATTTCAATTTGGTTAGAGCAATTCACAGAATACATTCTTGAATCTATAGATAAATTTATATCGCTGTCTCCTTCAATATCTATATTTATTTTTGAATTATCAGGAATAACTAAGGATCTCATATTGATATTATGAGGAGCTATTGGATTTAAAATAGTGACATTTGATTCTGGAGAAACAATTGATCCACCATTACTTAAAGAATAACCTGTAGATCCAGTTGGAGTAGAAATAATTAATCCATCTGACCAATAGTTTGTTAAATAATTTTCATTAATCTGACATGATATATTCAAAAGTGATGTTGTGTCTTTTCTTTGAATTGTGATTTCGTTTAGAGCAAATGGATAATCAGAAAAAGCATTATTTATAGAATCTGATTTAACTTCTAAAAGAGTTCTTTTAATAATACTAAACTTATTTTCATTAATCTGAGAAATAGCTTCTTGAATATTTTCTTTTTGAATACTAGTTAAAAAACCTAACCTACCGGTGTTAACTCCAAGAATTGGAATATTAGAGTTTTTAACATATGTAATAGATCTTAATATTGTGCCATCTCCACCCACAGCAAAAACAAAATCAATATTGCCCTCTATTGGCTTATTGGAATCAAAAAAAGAGAATTTATCTTGAGCTTCTTTAGTTAATTCATTTTTTATTTTAGAATCTATAACTAATTGATTGTTTTGTGAAATAATATCAATTATTTCCTTGCAACAATCAATTGAGGATTTGTTATGAAATGCTATGTATAGAGCTATTTTCATATCACAAAAATACAAACTTTATAACTTTATTAAGTACTATATTTGCAATTAAGTTTTAATAGAATTTATGACTAAACTAAGTGTAAATATTAATAAAATTGCAACACTCAGAAACGCAAGAGGTGAAGACTATCCTAATTTAGTAAAGAGTGCACAAGATATAATTGGTTTTGGAGCTCAAGGAATAACAGTTCATCCAAGGCCAGATGAAAGACATATTAGATACTCTGATACTTATATGCTCAAGGAAAAAATTAATAGCGAACTTAATATTGAGGGTAATCCAAATATAAATTTTATCAATCTTGTAAATGAGATAAAACCTGCTCAAGTTACTCTAGTTCCAGATTCTGAAGATGTAATTACATCAAATGCTGGATGGGATACAATTAATAATGCCTCATTTTTGAGTGATATAGTAAAAGAATTTCAATTAAACTCAATTCGAGTTTCAATATTTATAAATCCTGAGATTAAGATGGTAGAAGGAGCTAAGAAAATTAATGCAGACAGAATTGAGCTTTTTACAGGCCCTTATGCTAAAGAATATAATATCGATAAATTTAAAGCAGTTGAAAAATATATTCAATGCTCAAAAGTAGCAGATGAAATTAATATAGATGTTAATGCAGGTCATGATTTAAATCAAGATAATCTTAGGTTTTTTGTAGAATCAACAAAAAATATTAAGGAAGTTTCAATTGGTCATGCTCTAATTACGGAGTCTCTTTACAATGGTTTAAGGCCAACAATTAAATCCTATCTCGATATACTTAAATGAAAATTCTTCATTCAAATTTAATAGGAGACTCTAACAGAGACCTATTCATTATTCATGGATTCTTAGGTATGGGAGATAATTGGAAAACTCATGCAAAAAAAATTGCTGAAAAAGGCTTTAAAGTCCATTTAATAGATCTTAGAAATCATGGAAAAAGCTTTTGGAGTAATGATTTTAGTTTTGAAATTATGGTTGAGGACTTATATAAATATGCTGAATATCATAATATTAAAAGATTTAGCATTTTAGGTCATTCAATGGGGGGAAATATTTGTATGTTATTTGCTCAAAAATTTCCAGAACTATTGGAAAAAATAATAATAGTTGATATCATTCCAAAGCAATACAAACCTCATCATGAATCAATATTGAGTGGTTTAAAGTCGATAGACTTTGACAAAATAAAATCCAGGAAGCTAGTAGACACTCACCTTGCAAAATATATTGGTGATGAAAGAGTAAGACAATTTTTATTAAAAAATTTACATTGGGTAGATAAAGAGAGCTTAGGATTAAAGTTAAATATTGAAGTTTTATTCGAGTTCAAAGATAAATTATCAATAAAACTTAAAAAAGAAATAAATTTTGATAAGCCATCTCTTTTTCTTTATGGTGATAGCTCAGTTTATGTTGATGAATCTGATTTTCCAATACTTTATTCAAATTTTCCTAATATTAAAATTATTAAAGTTCCTTCATCTGGGCATTGGGTTCATGCAGATAATCCATCATTTTTTATTGATAAAACAATTAATTTTTTAAATTGAAATATGGAAAATCACATAATTAGAAAAGCAAATTCTTTTGATGTTAAAGAAATTCTTAGATTATTAATTGAGCTTGCGGTTTATGAAAAAGAACCTGATGCTGTTAAAATTACAGAGGAAGAATTAATTAGAGATGGTTTTGGCGCTACTCCTAGATTTGAATGTCTTTTAGCTGAATTTAATTCTGAAATTGTTGGACTAGCTTTCTATACTCCAAGATACTCAACATGGGTTGGAGACACTCTTCATTTAGAGGATTTAATTGTAACAGAAAAAATGAGAGGTAAAGGCTTTGGAATCTCTCTTTACAGGGAGTTTTTAATTGAAGCAAAACGAAGAGGTGTTAATAGAGTTGAGTGGTCAGTTCTTGACTGGAATAAATCAGCAATTGAATTTTATAAAAAGACCGGTGCTATAATTGACGGTCTAGAACAGTGGAAAATTGTAAGAATGAATAAAGAAATTATTAATAAATTTCTATCAAATTAATTCAGTTTTAATAAAATCAATTATAAATTTTTTTATCTGACCTCTCACTTCTATAAAATCTTTACCATAATTTCCATTATGAGATTTTGAAGGATCCTTAAAGTTTTTATGTATTTTTTTTGCATTACTCATTGGAAGAACGGGACAAGTTTCCTTGGCATTATCGCAAACAGTAATTATAAAGTCAAAATTTTCATTGATATATTCGTCAATATGATTAGAATTATAATCAGATATATTCACTCCAACCTCTGCCATACACCTTACAGCATTTTTATTTAATCCATGCTTCTCAATTCCTGCACTAAATACTGAAACAGAGTTATTAGTTAAATGATCTAAATATCCATGAGCAATTTGACTTCTGCATGAGTTTCCAGTACATAGAATTAGTATATTTTTCATTAAAACCCTAACGAAATTTTAGCAATATAAAAGAATAAGAAAATTCCAAATATATCATTAGCTGTTGTTATAAATGGTCCGGTTGCAATTGCTGGATCAATCCCCTGTTTATCTAGAATAATTGGAACAAATGTTCCAACAAGTGCAGCTATTATAATTACACCCATCATAGAACCAGCAATTGTTAGACTCATAAATAAATCTTGATTTACTATCTGTCCAAAGATTACAAGTATTATTGCTAATACCAAGCCGTTAATTAAACTTAAACTAACTTCTTTTAAAAGTCTAGATAATAAAGAACCTTTAACTAAATCATTTGCTAATCCTTGAACAATTATTGCAGAGGATTGAACTCCTACATTTCCAGCCATAGCAGCTATAAGAGGAGTATAGAAAAATAAATTTCTTAAGTCAGGTTCACTCATAATCTGTTCAAAATCTTTTAAAATAAATACACTACCAAGTCCTCCCAAAAGTCCTAAAAATAACCATGGAAGTCTAGCTTTAGATAACTGAAAAATAGAATCATTTGCTTCAACTTCAGAAGAAATACCTGCTGCTAATTGATAATCTTTATCAGCTTCATCTTTAATTAAGTCAACAATATCATCAATAGTTATTCTTCCTAATAAGGTTTTTCTTTTATTTGTTACAGGAATAGCTTCTAAATCATATTTAGACATAATTTTTGCAACTTCTTCACCTTCTTGATCAGCTGTAACATAGTCTGCTTTCGGTATATAAATATCTTTAACTTTTGATCCTGATTTTGCGGTGACTAAATCTTTTAATGATAGTCTACCCTTTAGTTTATTTTTAGAGTCAACAACATAAATTGAGTGAACCCTTGAAACATTTTTAGCCTGTTTTCTAATTTCATCAAGACATTTAGTTATGCTAAGATTTTCACTTACTTTCACAAGTTCTTTTGCCATCAATCCACCAGCGGTATCTTCCTTATACTTAAGTAATTCTTTTATATCATCTGTTAATTCAGAATCTTTAATTTGTGATAATACACTTTCTTGAATGTCTTCAGATAATTCTGAAATAACATCAGTTGCATCATCAGTATCGAGTTCTTGAATCTTTTCTGCAATTTCTTTAGTAGATAGGTTTTCAAGAATAATCTCTCTAAGATCTTCATCAATTTCAGCAAGAGCATCTGCAATTCTTTCTTTATCAAAAATTTTAACAAGAAAAATAACTTCTTTAACTTCTAAAAGTTCAAATATTTCAGCTAAGTCAGCATAATGAAGATCATTTAGATTTTTCACGAGCTTTTCCTTATCACTAATTGTAATAAGTCTCTTAATGTTATCTATTAATTCATCATTGACTTTAAATTGTCTCATCACTAATTTTTTGAGTTAATTTGACAAATTCTTGAACAGATAGCTGCTCTGGTCTCAATTCAAAGATACTATCTTCTAATATATTATCCTGAATATCAAGTCTTTTTAGAGAGTTTTTTATTTTTTTTCTCCTTTGCTGAAAACTTAACCTTATGACTTTATCTAATAAATTAATATCACAATTAAGATTTATATTCTCTTTCCTAGTCAATGAAATAACAGCAGAATCAACTTTTGGCTTTGGAAAAAATACATTTGGAGAAACATTAAATAAAATCTTTACATCATAAAATAATTGTGTTTTTACAGAGAGTATTCCATATTTTTTTGAATTATGTTTACTTACAATTCTTTCAGCTACTTCTTTTTGAAACATACCAACAAGAGAACTAATAGAATTATAATTTTCTATGGCTTTAAATAAAATTTGTGATGAAATATTGTATGGAAAATTTCCAATGATCAAAATCCTACTTAGTGAAGGATAGGTTTCGGCAATTTTAAAATTTAAAAAATCTTTTTCTATTATCTCAAGATTCTCATTCATGAATTCATTCTTAAGAAAAAAAATAGATTCTTTATCAATTTCAACTAGAGTTAAAATATCTTTTATTTTAAGAAGATGCTTGGTTAAAGCACCCTTACCAGGACCAACTTCAATAACTTTGTTATGTTTAGTAAAATCAATTGATTCAATTATCTTTTTTGATATATTTTCATCAATAAGAAAATGTTGGCCTAGGAATTTTTTTGGTTTAACATTTCCTACCATTTTGCTAATTAATTATATCAAACCCAGTAAATGGAATTAAGGCTTTTGGAATTTTAATACCCTCTTTTGTCTGGTTATTCTCAATTAAACCAGCCATGACTCTTGGTAAAGCAAGAGAACTTCCATTAAGAGTATGAAGAAGATAATTCTTTCCATCTTTATCCTTGAACTTAAGATTGAGACGATTTGATTGATATGTCTTGAAATTTGAAACAGAACTAATTTCTAGCCATTTTTTTTGACCTTTTGAGAATAATTCAAAATCATAAGTTATTGCAGAGGTAAAACCTAAATCTCCTGCACATAAATTTAGTATTCTGAAATCTAGTTCAAGTTCAGATAAGATTCCTTTAATATGATCTTTCATTATAGATAGAGCATTATTTGAATTTTCAGGATGCTCAAGTCTAACTATCTCGACTTTATCAAATTGATGAAGTCTATTAAGCCCTCTTACGTCAGAACCATAACTTCCAGCTTCTCTTCTAAAACAAGGAGTATAACCAGTAAGTAAAACGGGAAGTTCATCATTAGATAATATATTATCGCGATAAATATTCGTCAATGGAACTTCAGCAGTTGGAATGAGATAAAAATCATCATTGTTAACATGGTACATTTGACCATCTTTATCTGGTAATTGTCCTGTTGCAAAAGCAGATTCAGAATTAACCAGATGAGGGACTTGAAATTCAGTATAACCTGCAGATGTATTCTTATCAAGAAAAAAATTAATAAGTGCTCTTTGAAGTTTAGCACCTTTCCCTTTATATACTGGAAATCCTGAGCCTGTAATCTTACTTCCAAGTTCAAAATCTATTATATCAAGTTCTTTAGCCAAATCCCAATGATTCTTTAGACTATCATTAGAATCTTTAATTGGACCACTTATAAAAACTTCTATATTATCATTAACAGTTAAGCCTTCAGGAACATCTTTATCAGGTAAGTTGGGTATAGTAGTAATTAGACTTAAAATACTCGATTTTGTTTTATCCAGTTGATCTGATAAATCTTTTGATTTACTTTTTAACTCTGCAGATTTACTTTTAAGATTCTCAACATTATTACTCTGATTACCTGATTTAAAAATTTCAGCAATTTCTTTGGAGATAGTATTAGATTCAAATAAAATTTGATCAAGTTTTTGTTGAATTTGTTTTCTATCTGAATTAAGTTTTATGAGTTCATCAATAACGTCAAGATTTTTAAAACCACGCTTCTTAAGGCCTATTAAAGTAGCCTCTTTATCATTAGAAATTTTATCGATTGAAAGCATAGGTTATTTTAAAACCAAAGATAAAACTTATTTGTTTATTAATTTTAAACAATAATTTTCATCTTTTAATAATTGCTCTTTGAGAGCTTCGATTGATGAAAACTTTATTTCATCTCTAATTTTTAAAACTATTTCAACAGATATTAGTTTATCATAAATATCTTGATTGAAATTAAATAAATGAACCTCAATTGATTTATCATTTGAACCAATAGTTGGTCTATGGCCTATATTCATCATCCCACTATACAGTTTATTATCAATTTTTGTTTTTATAAGATATACACCATCCTTAGGGATGATTTTATAATTCTCCTCAATAAAAATATTAGCTGTAGGATAATTTATTCTTTTTCCCAATCCGTCTCCCTTGACAACTTTTCCAGTTAGCTTAAAATACCTTCCCAGATATTTTTGAGCAGTTATTAAGTCACCTTCATTAATTGAATTTCTAATTTTTGTTGAGCTTATTGTAATTTTTTCAATTTCTTGTGCTTTGATTTCCTCTACTGTAAAATCTAAATCATTAGAATAGTTTTTTAGATCAGTTACTGAAGCCTCTCTTCCTTTTCCAAATCTATGATCGTATCCGATTATTATATGTTTTATCTTAAGCTTATCAACTAAAAATTCTTTGATGAATTGATTAGCAGTCAATAAAGAAAAATCTTTGTCAAAGGGATGAATTATTAATGAATCAATCCCAATCTTATCTAGATGTAAAATTTTTTCATCTAAAGTGTCAATCATCTTAATATCATTATACTTATTTAAAAATATCCTGGGGTGGGGAAAAAAAGTTAGTATAACAGAAGATAGATTTTTAGTCTTAGCAGAGTTAATGAGTCTACTAAATATTTTTTGATGACCTTGATGAAGACCATCAAATGTCCCAATTGTAACAACTGATCTTTTTTCTTCATTATAATCTTGAATACTTCTATAAATCTTCATCAATAAAATTCTTCTTATTATAAAAGTTCATTGTTTGCTCAATACCTTTTTGAGTAAATGAGAAAACTATTTCAGAGGATATCTTCACTATATTATGAATATTCGATTGCTCAGGTTCAGACCATTTACCAAGAACATAATCCGATGTTGACATTTTATTATTATTTGAAATACCTATTCTAACTCTTGGGTAATTTACAGTTCCTAAAAATTCTTCAATATCTTTCAATCCATTATGACCTCCAGCAGAACCAGAAGATTTAATTTTAATATTTCCAAAATAAAGATTAAGATCATCACAAATTACAAGTGTGTTATCTAAGCTAACTTTTTCTTTTTTTTTCCAATATGAAAGTGATTTTCCAGAGTTATTTACATAATTATTAGGTTTAATTAGTATAATTTTTTTTCCTTTGAACTTACATTCAGCTCGCTGAGCTAATTTTACTGATTCAAAACCTACTTTTAAAACTTTTGAAATTTCATTAATTACATCAAATCCAATGTTATGTCTGGTATTATTGTACTCATTACCAATATTACCAATTCCTACAATGAGATACTTATTCATATCAGACTTTGAAGTTAACCGTGATACGATATTTTTAAAAAAATACATTATATAATAATCTAAATAAAGTTAAGATTAATTATATAACAATTATTCTTTTGAATCTTCTTTTGAATCTTCTTTGGGAGTTTCTGCTCCTTCTGCTCCTTCTGCTCCTTCTGCTCCTTCTGCTCCTTCTTCGCCTTCTACTTCTTCCTCATCTTCAGGTAATGCCATTGAAGCTCTAGAAGTTCTTACTTGACAAATAACTGTATTTTCTGGATGAAGTAATTCAAATTTTTCATCTTCAAGTTGAGAAGTATAAAGTTTATCACCCAATTCAAGCATCGATATATCTACATTTAGTGAGTCAGGAAGATTACCAGGAAGTGCCTTTACTCTTAACTTTCTTTTATTTCTAGTTAATATTCCACCACTATTTTGAACACCTGGGGCTGATCCACTAAGTTCAACAGGAATTTCCATAGTTACAGGCTTATCGTCAAAAAGCTCATAAAAATCTGCATGAATAATTTTATCTGTTACTGGGTGGAATTGGATATCTTGAAGAATAGCATTTTTCTTTTTATCTCCAAAATCAAGAACAACAGTATGTGCAGAAGCTGTATATACTAAATCCTTGAAACCAATTTCAGAAGCTGTAAAATGTAAAACATTATCTCCTCCATACAACACACATGGAACATTACCATCTTTTCTAACTGAATTTGTGCTTTTTTTTCCAGTAACTTCTCTTATTAAACTTTTAATTTCTATTGATTTCATTTTTTTTAGTTTATAAATAGTTTGTCAATTGATTTATTATGATGAACATTATACATTGCTTCAGCAAATATTTTAGAACAAGTTAAATGTTCAATTTTTTTTGATTCTTTTTTTATTTCAATTGAATCACTTGTGATTAATTTCTTAAGTTTTGATTTTTCAATTTTTTCATAAGCATCATCTGAAAGCAGTGCATGTGTGCAAATGGCAATTACTGATATTGCTCCTTTTTCAATCATTAAGTCAGCAGCTTTAGTTAACGTTCCTGCTGTATCAACCATATCATCAACCAAAACAACATTTTTACCTGTAACATCACCAATTAGCTCCATGTGTGTTATAATATTTCCCTTTGATCTTTGTTTATAACATATAACAACATCAGAATTTAGAAATTTTGAATATGCATACGCTCTTTTAGAACCACCCATATCAGGAGATGCAATTGTGAGGTTATCAATATTTAAAGATTCTAAATAAGGAACAAAAATTGATGAAGCATATAAATGATCAACAGGTTTTTCAAAAAATCCTTGAATTTGATCGGCATGTAAATCCATAGTTATAATTCTTGTAGCTCCAGCTGATTCCAAAAGTTTAGCAACTAATTTAGCTCCAATGGGAACTCTTGGTTTGTCTTTTCGATCTTGTCTTGCCCAACCAAAGTAGGGAATAACCGCAGTTATGTGTCTTGCAGATGCTCTTTTAGCGGCATCAAGCATAAGAAGCATTTCCATTAAATTATCTGATGAAGGGTTTGTAGACCCAATTAAAAATACTCTAGATCCTCTAACAGACTCTTCAAAAGAGGGTTGAAACTCACCATCACTGTACCTTTGAAAATTAACATTACCTAGATCTTGACCAAAGTGTTTTGCAATTTGATTAGCTAACGTAGTACTCTGCGTACAAGAAAATAATTTTACCGGTGTTTTCACAATCAATTAATTGGAGTGCAAATTTATAAATAATTATTGTTCAGTATAATTTTATTATAAATTATTTAATGTAATGGAATTTATTAATTTTGAGCTCTTTAGCTTCGGTGGCGAAACTGGTAGACGCGCTGGATTCAAAATCCAGTTCCTTTTGGAGTGTGGGTTCGATTCCCACCCGAAGTACTAATAAAAATCGTAATAAACAATATATCAAGTTGTTACGGTTTTTTTATTTCTTGTCTGGCAACATATTGGCAACAAAACCCAAAAAAATCCACTTGCCAACTATAAAGTATACCCCCGTGGTCATTTTAAAAATCAGTTTTCTTTTTGGGGTGTTTTGTTTTTTAGACTATTGATTCCGATATTTTAGATATGGTTTCCCAATAGAATGTGAGTTCTAGGAAAATTATCATTCTAGTAACGATTCAATAAAGCTTAGTTAAGATAAATTATGAACTAAGTAAATATATTTGAATATGACTTTAAGAGACACTTTATTAAATAAAATGCGCTCCAGTGTTGAAACAAAGTTTTTAAAGGTTAAAAGTTTATCCTTTGAGCAGTCATTTGAAAATTTAATTTTAAGACCAATTATAAAAGTTCAGACACCACTTTTAGTTGAAGCTTATAAAAAGTACGTTGATGCTCACAAAGGTGTTTTTTATCATTTAAGACCCGAAAAAAAGTCTATTTATATTGAAAACTCAATTAAAAAAGATCAAAAGTTTAGAAATTTTTTAAAAGGAACTATCATTGGCATGTTTACACTTGAAGAGTATGAGTTATATAAAAAAAATTCATCAAGTTTAAATAAAAGAATGATGAATTTAGTTTATAAAAGGCTATCTGATAACCTTCAGTTATTTGAATTTAGAGAGGTCGAAAACACTAAATCTAAGCCATAATATTAATTTACTTAATCATTAACTAAATGTAATTTAATTAACAACAACTTAATCTTTATTTAAAGTATTAATGACATTACATTAATGTAGTGTTAATATAATTTAAACTAAAGTAAAATACATTTGAATAAAAATATCATGAAACATATTATATTAAATTTATTGCTTTTAATTCCTATACTTTCATATTCTCAAACAGCCGTCAAGGGTAGGGTTATAGATTCAAACAATTTTCCTTTACCAGGCGCTACCGTTATTGCTAAAAATTCAAGCGAAATTGCAATAACTGATTTTAACGGATATTACAGCCTTTTTATTTCAGGCAGTGATAATGTGACAGTATCGTATGTTGGTTTTGAAACTTCATCAAAAGTTATCAATGATTCTGATGTAAATGTGACATTTATCTTAACTCCAAATGTTAATGAACTTTCAGAAGTTATTGTTTCTGGTTTTCAAGGAGGTTCCTTAAAGGCTCTGAACAAGCAAAGAAATGATTTAAATGTTACAAATATTGTATCTGCTGACCAAGTTGGTAAGTTTCCTGATGCAAACATTGGAGATGCTCTAAAGCGAATTTCTGGTATAAGTGTTCAATCAGATCAAGGAGAAGCAAGAAGTATAAATATAAGAGGGTTTGGCGCAGCGTTTAACTCAGTTACACTTAACGGAGAGAGAATACCATCTGCAGAAGGGGATAATAGAGAAGTACAATTAGATTTAATACCTGCCGATATGATTCAATCAATACAAGTTAATAAGACATTAACACCTGATATGGAGGCAGATGCTGTTGGAGGCTCTGTAAATTTGATAACTAGGTCTAAGCCAGAAGATTTTAGGCTTTCTGCAACAGTTGCTGGCGGGTCAAGTCCTATTCGAGATAGATCTTACAATACACAATTTTCTTTTGTTTTGGCAGACAAGTTTAGCGAAAAATTATCTTACACATTAAGTGCTTCCCAAAATATCAATGATTATGGATCAGATAATATTGAGTTTGAATGGAACGAAGATGGTGATGAGTATCCCATAAAAGAAATGGATATGAGGATATATGATGTGAAAAGAAAGAGAGAAAGTGTTTCTTTAAATTTAGATTATCAAATTAATAATAACAATAGTCTTTATGTTCAATCATTATATAACCAAAGACATGATTGGGAGAACAGATGGAGATTAAGAATGGATGATGCAGGGGACGAGGGTGATGGAACATATAGAGTGAGAAAGCTGTCTAAAGGAGGGATAGGAAACGACCTGAATGATAACACAAGATTAGAGTTACAAGAAATGTGGAATGTTTCTTTTGGAGGAGATCATATATTTGGTAAGTTAGATGTAAATTGGAAATTTTCTCAATCTGAGGCATCGGAAGAAAGACCAGATGAAAGGTATATTAGATTTGATCAAAAAGGGGTTGATTTGACATTTGATTTAACAAGACCTAGATTCCCTACACCTATTTTTGGTAATGGTGATTGGGATATTCCATCGAAAGCAGAGATAAAAGAGGCTACTTTCGAAAATAAATATACTGAAGAGATAAATAAGTCATTCAAAATTGATTTTTCAATTCCTTACAATGTAAATGATAAATTTAAATTTGGTTTTAAATATCAGGAAAAGGAGAAAGAGCGTTTTAATGATTTTTATGAGTATGACATAGAAAGCGATCTTGGAATTGAGACAATGGACCAGGTTCCCCTTAACAATCCAACACCCAGAAATTTTATTCCAGGACCACAATACAATGCAGGTTTATTTCCAACTGTTGAGTATTTAGGAAGCCTAACTATGACTGAAGAAAATTCTGAGCCAATTTTTGAAGAATTTGCAGCTGCAAATTATATGGCTGAAGAAACGGTTACATCAGCATATGTTAT
>ERZ802822.796-NODE-796-length-21193-cov-6.740386_pt1 | contig 21193 bp, 19 predicted proteins | sample MGYA00345649_ERZ802822 | MGnify/ENA primary metagenome ERZ802822 (study PRJEB30503, sample SAMEA104212359) | marine metagenome | biome: Westerlies Biome; feature: [SRF] surface water layer (ENVO:00010504) within the epipelagic zone...; material: water...
GGAGAGGACGGAGGAGCACTTGATACTCCTGATGGGAATAGTATTGTATGGCGCGCATGGTATCCTAGTAACGAAGAAGAAAAAGAAAAATGGTCTGCCAATTTAAGTAATCGTTATATTGATGCCGTGCCGTTAGATATCTATATTGCTAAACGAGACGGATCAAATAAGGTCAGATTAACAGACAATGGAGCCACTAATTGGTCTCCATCGTGGCATCCGGATGGTAAGCATATCATTTTTTCATCAAATATGGATGATTGGAGAGATGATTACAATGCCTATGGAAGTAATTTTGAGCTTTATATGATTAATATTGATTCATTGGCAATGCAAAGATTAACAAACAATGATACTTTTGATTCGTTTCCAGTTATATCTCAAAATGGAAAGATTACATTTTCTTCAAATAGAAATGCAAAAAATCCCCGTCAAACAAATATTTTTATCGGTTCTATCCTTAATAAATAGCATATATTGAGATTAAATCTCAATAATACTTGCATTTAGAATTTTTCTAATATAATATTGCGACATAATCTCAATAACATAGTAGGGGAATAATGAAAAACATTGCAATTTTATTAGGATTCTTTGGTTTGATTTTTGCTCAAACTACTGTTTCTGGTGTTGTAACAGATGGAGACAACAATCCTGTTGCTGATGCTAATATCATTCTTTCAAACGGCTTTGGTACAACAAGTAGTAGTGATGGTAGCTTTACTTTTACTGCATCAGTTCCTACTACAGCAACATTTTCAGCAATTGGTTTCGCAGATAAAAGCGTAACTGTTAGTGGTGGAAGCGTATCTGTAGAACTTTCAAATAAACCTGTGGCATTAGATGCTATAGACGTGTTAGTAGATGCTGCTAGTATTACTTCAGGAATGTTTTTAAGATCTGTCAGACCAAGTTCTGTTGTTTCAGAATCAGAATTAAAACAATTTAATCATACGGACATTCACCGTGTTGTATCTCGTATTCCTGGAGTTTATGTCCAGGAAGAAGATGGTCTCGGATTAAGACCAAATATTGGGATTCGTGGTACTGGTTTAGAACGTATGGAAAAGCTTAATGTAATGGAAGATGGTATTATTATCGCACCAGCTCCATATGCATCACCAGCGGCATACTATTCTCCAACCATGGGGCGTATGCAAGGGCTTGAAATACGTAAAGGTTCTACTCAAATTAAACATGGACCTTTTACTACCGGTGGATCATTAAATTATATCTCAACTGCAATTCCTTCATCATCGCTTAATAGTGTTGACTTTATGGCTGCAAGCTTTGGTAAAACAGTATTACATGTTAAATCAGGGAATACAATGGGTCAATGGGGATATTTGCTTGAAGTATACAATGATATGACAGACGGATTTAAAGAGTTAGATGGTGGGGGAAACACCGGATATACTAAAACTGACGTAATGGCTAAAGTTCGTTATGCAATGAGCGTTAATCATGCAGTAGAAATGAAATTTTCTATGACAGATGAAATCTCAGATGAAACATATCTTGGATTATCTGATGAAGATTATGCTATAAATCCGTTAAGAAGATATCGTGCGTCTCAATTAGATGAGATGGATGCAGATCACTCTCAATTTGTACTATCATACGCAGGTAAATTATCAGATAATTTAACTATGGCAGTTAGTGCTTATAATAATGAGTTTGCAAGAAATTGGTATAAATTAAATAAAGTTGATGGTTTAAGCCTTGGTCTGATTGCAGACCCGGTTGGTAATGCAACTGCTTTTGCATTAATGGACGCGATGGATAGTGATGCTGATGCATACAGAATTAAAGCTAATAATCGTGAATATTTATCAAGCGGTGTTCAAGCAGTATTAAACTGGAACATTGAGAATCATGATATACAAGCTGGTTTACGTATTCATGCAGATGAAATGGATCGTTTTCAATGGGAAGACAGATACCAAATGGTTGGTGGTAAGTTAAATATGACTACAGCAGCAACTCCTGGTACAGATTCTAATAGAATCGATTCAGCTGAAGCTACTTCACTATACGTTGAAGATAGAATGACTTCAGGCAATTGGATTGTAACTAGTGGATTAAGATATGAAGAAATCACTGTTAAAAGAGAAGACTGGGGTAAAACAGACCCATCTCGTGCAGGAGATGCATCAATTAAAGAAGATACATTTGATGTGATTGTTCCTGGTGTATCAGTAGAATATGCACTTGAAGATGGAACTACACTTGGATATGGTATTCATAAAGGATTCGCTCCTCATGGACCAGGTGGTACTAAGGTAGTGGATGGTGTTACTCAAGAAGTAAAATCAGAAGAAAGTTGGAATCATGAATGGACTGTAAGAACTTATGAAGGTCTTAATGGGTTAGAATTAACATTCTTCATGAATAACTATGATAACCTTCTTGGTGCTGATACTGCAGCAACAGGTGGTACTGGTTCAAACGAACTGTACAATGGTGGTGCTGTGGATGTATCTGGATTAGAATTATACTTAAGACGTATGCTAATGGATAACGGATCTATTCAATTACCTATTGAAATTGCATACACAAAAACTAATACTGAGTTTAAAGAATCATTTGATGGTTTCTGGGGTGATGTTTCTCGAGGAGATGAACTACCTTATATACCTGAAACAATGGTATCTGTAAACTTAGGTGTTAACATGGATAAAACCTCTGTTAACATTGGCCTGAAACACAATTCAGCAGCAAGAACAACAGCAGGGTCTGGTCGTCTTGAAGACGCAAACTCTACTGATGCTCTTACTCTAATTGATTTAGGTGTAAAGCATTCACTTCAAAATAATATTACTTTATCTATGGGTATTAAAAATCTACTAGATAAAGATGCTGTTGTAGCACGAAGACCGTATGGTGCTCGTCCTACAATGCCAAGATCTATTAATCTTGGAGTGAACTATAATTTTTAAGGTTGTCTTCTACTTAGTTGCTTTCAATTATACCTTAAAATAGAGAGAATGGCGTCCGACGAAACCTTTCTGTCGGGGGGTTATTTATTTTATGTAATAAAATAATAATTCTAATGTTATGCTAACATTTAATTACTAAAATTAAAGAATATAAAAAAAATAATGAGGTTAACATGAAAAAAATAATATTAATGACTATTTTTTGCTCTTTAGCTTTTGGACAGGCATACCATATGCAAACTGTTCTTGGTATCAAAGATGGCATAAAAGCAGCAGATTTTGAGAAAGCAATGATTCATCATAACAAAGCACATACAGGTCAAGGAGCTGTAAATACATTTTCGATCGTAAATGGACCTAATGCAGGTAAGTATGTAAGAGTTGCAGCTGCACAATGGCCTACGCCTTTGGATATGGTAGATAGTGTTTATGATGCCATGAGCAATCATGCGCCAGTAACTTATGATAAATGGAATAATAGTATGATTGAGCAAGTTGGAGGTATGGAATTTTGGACATTAAGACCTGATCTTAGTAGAAATATGCCAACGGTAGAAGGTGCTGATATAAATGGCGAACAACCAAACTTTATTACTATATATTATTATGGTGTTCAGCAGGGTGGAAATAATAATACAGAGGAAGTTTTTGCAAAGTTTAATGAAATTGCACAACAAACTGATAGCACAAGACCTTGGGTTGCAATGACTAAAACACTAGGTGGAAATGTTAATGTTTATTCGTATTCAACTCCTCATATGACAATGTCTGAAGTTTTAGCTCCTGCGCAAGCAGAGTTTGCTACTGTTTTAGCTCAAATGTATTCTGAGGATTCAGATTTAGATACTAAGGTAAGAAACGGATGGTCATGGATTTGGAGTGAAACTTGGAGATTTAGACCAGAATTAAGTACAACAAATTAATTAATTTTTAAAAAGTACTTAAAATTGAAGAGCCTATTAATGATTGTTAATAGGCTCTTTTTCTATTAACATTCAACTATGTTCAATAAAAAGTCACAATTAGAGCTTAAAAGAGATTTAGAGCAAGAATCATTTAAGCGAATAACGTGTTCATTCTATCGATATGTAGATATTATGAATACTGAAGAGTTTCGTAATCGCTTATATCAGAAATTTTCACATTTAAATATCTTAGGTAGGGTATACGTTGCCAATGAAGGTATTAATGCACAAATAAGCGTTCCTGAGCAGAATTGGGCTAGATTAAAAGATTACATTAATTCAGAAAATCTATTAAGGGAAGTAAAGCTAAAAAAAGCAATTCAAGAAGGAAGTTCTTTTATAAAATTAAAAATTTTAGTAAAGAATGAAATTGTAGCTTACGGAGTACATCAAGATAGTTATGATATGGATTGTGTAGGCCAACATTTGTCTGCAAAAGAATTTAATAAATCAATTAAGCAGGAAGGGTCTATAGTCGTAGATATGCGTAATTATTATGAAAGTGAAGTTGGAAGATTTAAAAATGCAATTACTCCAGATATTCATCGATCTCAAGAATTATTACCAGAAGTAGCAAAATTAATATCTGATAGTAAGGATAAAAAAGTTCATTTGTATTGTACAGGTGGCATTCGTTGTGAAAAAGCAAGCGCCTATTTGATTAGAAAAGGATTTAAAGACGTCTATCAGTTAGACGGAGGAATTATCCAATATGCTCATGATATTAAAAAAGACAATATTCCATCTGAATTTATCGGAAAGAATTTTGTGTTTGACGATAGGTTAGGTGAAAAGATTACAAACGACGTTATTGGCCAATGTCATCAATGCCAAAATGCTTGCGATCAGCATATTAATTGTAATAATGATGCTTGCCATATATTATTTATTCAATGCGAAGATTGCGCAACAAAATATGATAAATGTTGTTCTGACAATTGCAAAGACTTTAAATCTCTAGATATTGAAGCACAAAAAAAACTAAGAAAAGATATAGATAAAAAAGTTTCTAGTGCTAAATTATCCACGAAATTTAGACCAAAACTATATAAACTATTTAACTATTGGAAATAAAGACATGTCACTAATGAACAAAATTAAAGAAATAGTAAGTAACCCAATTTCTGTCAGCTATAAAGAGAAAAAAGACTATAGTAAATTGGATATGATAGTTCTTAATCCTATTTTTCTCTTTCTATTTGTTACCTTTATTACCTGGTCAGCCTGGGATGTTTCAAGACCTCAAACTTCTTCACCTGCAGACGCAGCGCTAAGCAATGCAATGATGTATTTTGAGAGAGGAGATTTTGATAATGCAATTCTTCAATTAGAATCAGTAGTAGAAGATCATAGTAGAACATCGGCTGCAACACATGCTAAATTTTATATAGGTAGAACAGCTTTTATAAATGGAAATAATGATAAAGCTGTGGTTTTGTTATCTGAATCTGCTGCAAAATTAAAATATCCTACATTAAAAACTGAAGCATATATAATGTTAGGTCAACTCGATTCCGATACAGAAAAAGCTATGAAGCTTTTTGATAAAGCTGCTAAGAATGCTTTATCAGAAAATGAAATAACATATATCTCAATTTTAAAAGCAAAGCGTTTAGTATTGGATAATAACAAAGCAAAGGCTGTAGAAATTTTAAATAGCTTAGATGTAGAAAATAGTCAGTATAAAGAGTTATTTGAAGAAGTGTACGGAACTGCTTTAACTTTAAACTAAGTTTCTTGTTTAAACGGTTTTTAATAAATATATTTACGCTGTATTTGAATGGGCCACGGCCCATTTTTGTTATAATAAAAAAACTATATGATTTGAAAGGTTACTATGGTAAACAGAGATTTAATTGAAATTTTTATTGAATTAGCGAGAGAGAAGAACATTGAACGTTCTGAATTGGGAACAATTATTGAACAACTTTTTTTATTCATTATCGATAAAGAAAAAGGTGAATCTGACAATTGTAGTGTAATTGTAAATCTAGATAAAGGTGAGATAGAAATTTATGTAGAGAAAACTATTGTTGAAGAAGTTGACGATGACCACTTTGACATTACTTTAGAAAGAGCTCTTGAGCTAGAACCTGAACTTGTAGATTTAAAGTTGGGCGATACTTTCGTTGAAGTAGTTGATCCTGCAAATTTTGGTAGAAGATTGGTTGCCAATGCGAGACAATTTTTAAACAAAAGAACACGCGAAGTTCAACAACAGTATATTTACGAAGATTATGTACAAAGAATTGGTGAAGTTATTATTGGTACTGTTCATCAAGTACATAGAGAAAATACTTTTGTAAATATAGAGCAAACTGAGCTAAGAATGCCTAGAAATGAGCAAATTTTTTCAGAGAGATTTAGAAGAGGAGATACAATAAGAGCGCTTGTAAAAGCTGTTGAAGTTACCCCTAAAGGTCCAGATATATTAATATCTAGAAGTGACGATTTATTTCTTTATAAACTGTTTGAAATGGAAGTACCTGAAATTGAAGATGGTATCATTGAAATTAAAGGAATTGCTAGAAAACCTGGAGAAAGAAGTAAGATAATTGTTCATTCTATAGATAAAAGAATTGATGCAGTAGGTGCCTGTGTTGGTATGAGAGGAAGTCGAATTCAATCTGTTGTTAGAGAGTTAAACAATGAAAAAATAGATATTGTTAACTACACAGAGCGATCTGAAGTATTTATTACTAGAGCTTTATCGCCAGCTAAACCTATCGATTTATATATTGATGATGATAGAAAATACTGTGTAGCAATTTTTGATGAAGGTGGTTTAGAAAATGCTGTTGGTAGAAGTGGTGTAAATATTAATCTAGCTTCTAAATTAACAGGCTATACAATTGATGCATATACCAAAGAAGAATATGATGAAGTGCTAATTAATCAGAAAACAAATCTTGATACTTTTAAGGATATCAAGAAAGGGGTTCTAAAAAAATTAGCTGGTGCTGATATTGTAAGTGTTGCAGACTATCTAGCAACAAAGAAATATGTACTTGTTGACGAGTTAGATTTAACAGGAGATGATATTAATTCTATTAGCGCATCTGTGAATGCTTTTATTAGTAGAAATGATGAACCAGAAGAAACTCCTGTTGAAGAGGTTGTAGCAGAAGAAACTACTAATGAGACACCAGCAGAAGAAGCTGCTACTGAAGAAGTTGTAGTTGAAGAAGCTCTTGTTGAAGAGGTTGTAGCAGAAGAAACTACTAATGAGACACCAGCAGAAGAAGCTGCTACTGAAGAAGTTGTAGTAGAAGAAGTTACTTCTGAAGCACCAGTTGAAGAGGACAAATAATACATGACTGATTCTATTAGAATTTTTCAGCTCGCTAAAGAGTTGAATATATCTCATAATGACATTGTCGACTTTCTAAAGTCTAAAGGAATATCTGTTACAAGTCATATGTCACCAATCGATGGTAAAACTCAGCAAGTTGTATATACTGAATTTGCTAAAGATAGACAATCTGCTGAAAGAGATAGAAAAGAACAGGTGAGAAAAGAAATACATGACTCTAAGGTAGTTATGGAGACAAAATCTGTTAAAAAATTCAAAATCATGTCAGTGCAAGATCAAAGGCAGCAAGATAAAGTAAAGAAAGCAAAAATAAAAGAACAGGAACAAGAGTCAAAAACTTCAAGTTCAAAAGCAGAAAAAGTAATTGAAGTAAAGAAGCCAAAGAAAAAACTAAGAAAAATTACATTAAGAGATTCTTCGACACTTCAAGATAAAAAAGAGAATAAGAAGGACAAAGAAGCAATTAAAAAAGATACTTCAGCGGTCAAAAGGTTAAAAAAGACCTTAGCATCAATGGATTCAAGTCCAAAAAAGAAATCTTATAAAAAAGCAAAGAAAGATATTGACGTAGATAATGATAGTCCTAGATCTATCGAATTAGCAGAGTATGCTAGTATTGACGAAATAGCAAAAGTTTTAGACGTAAGCACAAGTGAAGTTATTGGAAAATGCTTACAAATAGGTGTATTAGCTACTGTTAATCAGCGATTAGAATGGGATATTATTGAACTGATAGCAGGAGAGTATGACGTCAGCTTAAGTAAATACGAAGAAGTAGTTGATGACTTGTTCGTTATGGCACATACTGATGAAGAATTAGTAGATGCAACTAATCGTGCACCGGTTGTAACGATTATGGGTCATGTTGATCATGGTAAAACATCTATTCTTGATTATATAAGAGAAACAAAAGTAGCAGCAGGTGAATCAGGAGGGATAACTCAGCGAGTTGGAGCTTATCAAGTAGATCATAATGGTAATAAAATTACATTTTTAGATACTCCTGGACATGAAGCTTTTACAGCTATGAGAGCTAGAGGGGCACAATCTACCGATATTGTAATCCTTGTTGTAGCTGCAGATGATAGTGTTATGCCACAAACTTTAGAGGCAATTAATCATTCCAAAGCAGCAGAAGTACCAATTGTCGTAGCTATAAATAAGATTGACAAACCTGGCTCAAATCCAGATACCGTTAAAAGAGAGTTATCTGAAAAAGATGTTCTAGTAGAAGACTGGGGTGGTAAAATTCAGTCTGTAAACACTTCAGCTATAACAGGTGAAGGTATAGACGCATTAATGGAGGCAATTCTGTTAGAGGCAGAAGTATTAGATCTCAAAGCTAATGCTAAGATTGAATGTAAAGGAACGGTTATTGATTCTAAATTAGATAAAGGCTTAGGAGCTATAGCTACGGTTCTAATTCAAAAAGGTACTTTAAAAATAGGAACACCGTTTATTTGCAATAATTATCCTGGAAAAGTTCGTGCAATTATGAACGAAAGAGGTGAGCGTATAAAGACAGCTGGCCCATCCGATGCAGTACAGATTCTTGGTTTTGACCAAGTACCACAATCAGGAGATATTTTTGCAGAAGTAACCAATGAATCAGACTTGAAAAAAATAGCAAATGAAAGACAACGAATTAAAAGAGAAATTGACCTTCAAATGGTTCAAAAAACTTCATTAGATAGTATTTCTGCTCAAATAAAAGAAGGAGATGTTAATAATCTAAATATTATTATTAAAGCTGATTCTGATGGATCAATAGAGGCACTTATACAAAGTTTAGAAAAAATTAATAATGAAGAAGTTGGAGTTGATATTGTACATAGGGGCGTAGGTAATGTAACTGAGTCTGACGTATTGTTAGCTCAAGCTTCAAAAGCTGTTGTAATAGGTTTTGGAGTCCAAGTTCCTTCAAATACGAGATTGTTAGCAAATCAAAGTAATGTTGAAATTAGAGCTTACAATATCATTTATCAGGTTGTTGAAGATGTGAAGCTAGCTGTTGAAGGCTTACTAAGACCTGACCTTGTAGAAGAAATACTTGGCGAAGCAGTTGTTAAGGAATCATTTAAGATTCCAAAAATTGGTTTTATTGCTGGATCCCAAGTTGAAAGTGGAAAGATTACTAGAGATTGTTTCACAAGGCTTATTAGGGAAGATGAAGAATTAGTATCAAAAGGAAAGATAGTATCTTTAAAACGCTTTAAAGATGACGTAAATAGTGTTGATTCCGGCTTAGAGTGCGGTATTGCAATTGAGGGTGTTAAAAAATACTTTCCAGGAGATAAAATCGTCGCATATAAAATAAATGAGATTAAAAGAAAACTATCGTAACGTTGAATACTAAACCATTTTCAAGATCAGAGCGCGTTGAACAGCAAGTTTTAAAAACCATTAATCAAATTTTATCTAAGGACTTAGATTTGAGAAAATATGGTTTTTTAACATTTTCTGACGTCAAAATGACTTCAGATTTAAAGCATGCGAATTTATTCTATAGTATTATAAATCCGACTAAGGACTTAAAGATTATAAATAAAGAATTAAATTTATTGGTGCCCACATTTAGAAAGTATCTTTCAACATCTCTAAAGTTAAGATCTACGCCCACTTTAAGATTTATTTATGATGATTCTTTTGAGCAATTTCAAAAGATAAATGAATTAATGAAGAAAATTGACTAGTTATGATTTATAATATATATAAGCCCAAAGATTTTTCATCTTTTAGTGTAGTAAAACAAATTAAAAGAATTACTCGTGAAAAAGTAGGTCATTCTGGTACATTAGATCCATTTGCTGACGGTGTTTTAGTATTAGGTGTAGGGAAGTCTACCAAAAAACTTTCAGACATTATTCAATATGACAAGTCCTATAAAGGGGTTGTTAGGTTGGGAATAAAAACAGATACAAAAGATCTTACTGGGAAAGTGGTAGAGAGCAAAGATGTTCCAAATTTTGATAATATTAACTTTAAAGAAATTTCCGAATCTTTTTTAGGTATTCAAATGCAAGAAACTCCTATGTATTCAGCAAGAAAAGTAAATGGTGTTAGACTTTATAAGCTCGCTCGAAAAAATATTTCAGTTAAAAGAAATCCTAAGCAAATTGATATTAAATTTTTAAAGTGCGTTTTAATAGATAGCAATACTTTAGAAATAGAAGTTGAATGTTCATCTGGAACTTATATTAGGGTTTTAGCTGAAGATATTGCAAAAAAAATTGGTACTATTGGGCATTTAATAAAATTAACTAGAACAACAGTTGGTGCATTTTCATTAGATGATTCATTAACTGTGGAAAAATTTGAGCAACAATGGAAATCATAAGATCAATTAACGATATGAATGCACTAAAGTCTTCCGTCGTAACGGTTGGTAATTATGATGGCATACATCTTGGTCATCAAGATGTATTAAAGCATATAATATCAGTTGGTAAAAAAGAGCAGATTCCGTCATGTTTGATTACTTTTGATCCAAATCCAGCATATGTATTATCGGATAATAGTAAACCAATGAATCTTCAAGATATTGATTCAAAATTAGCATTACTAGAAGAAATGGGTCTTGATATGGTTTTGGTTATTCCTTTTACTTTAGAGTTTTCTCGTATGTCTGCAGAAGATTTCTCTGATAATATTATTAAAAAATTATTTAATCCTAAGTTGATTTCTGTTGGAGAGAATCACTATTTCGGATTTAATAAAAGGGGCGATTTAGCTTTTTTGACAAATTTTTGTAATGAAAATGAAATTGAGTTGCATACACCTGAAATAAGAATGTTAAATGGAAAACCAATTTCTAGTACTCTTACAAGAAGATTGATTAATGATGGACTTCTTGATCAAGTTCCATCTTTATTAGGTAAATTTTATGGTTTTAATGTACTCACCGTACATGGTTCAAATAGGGGAAAATCCATGAATTATCCTACCGCAAATTTTATACCACTAAATAAATATCAGATGATTCCAGAAGGAGGAGTGTATCTTTCAAGGGTATCTTTAGACGGAGAAAAATACTTTGGCATGACAAATATTGGATATAGACCAACTTTTAATGAAAAAAAATTTGTTATGGAAGTTCACATTTTATCTGATAAATTCACCGAGTTGTATGACAAAAATTTTTATATCGAATTTTTACATAAGATTCGAAATGAAATAAAGTTTGAAAGTAAAGATTACTTAATCAAACAAATTGAAAACGACAAAGAAGTATGTATTAAATTGATAGATTCTTTTAAGGAGAAATATGAAGTATAGTAAAGAAACAAGTAAGATTATTCAAGACGCAGGTCTTGATGCTAGTAACGTAGGTAGTAGTGAAGCGCAGATTGCACTTCTTACTGATCGTATTAGATCATTGACAGAACATGTAAAGTTACACAAGAAAGATGTTCATTCAAGACATGGTTTAGTTAAGCTCGTATCGCAAAGAAGAAAACAATTGAAATATTTAAGAAAAACTAAACTAGATAGTTATGATGCATTAATCACTAAGCTATCAATAAGAGGATTATAAAGAAGAAATTATGATAAAAGTAGAAAAGAATATAGCAGGCCGACTATTAAAAATTGAATCAGGCCAAATAGCAAGACAAGCAGGTGGATCTGTATTTATTAGTTATGGAGACACAGCAATGCTTGCAACAGTATGTTGTTCAGCTGAACCGAGAGAAGGTATAGACTTTCTTCCAATGCAAGTTGAATATAGAGAAAAACATTATGCAGGTGGAAAGATACCTGGAGGTTTCTTTAAAAGAGAGGCGAAACCAACTGATGCTGAAGTGTTAACTTCACGTCTAACAGATCGTCCAATTAGACCTTTAATTCCTAAGAATTACAGAAATGAATTACAAATTATGTTAACCACAATGTCTTATGATGGTATCAACACACCAGATGTAGTAGCAGCAATTGGCGCTTCTGCAGCCTTGTTATTGTCACCAGTACCATTTGATGGTCCAATAGCTTCTGTTAAAGTAGGATTAATTGATGGAGAGTATATTTTAAATCCAACAAATGAACAAATGGAATCATCAGACCTAGACCTTATGGTCACTGGTAAGAAAGATAAGATTTGTATGATTGAAGGTGGTTCAAATTTTGTGCCAGAAAAAACAATCTTAGAGGCCTTAGATGTTGCAATGGATGGTATCAATGATATTGTCGATCTTCAAATGGAATTTTCAGAACATTTTGATAATTCTTATGAGATAGTAGATACTTCTGTTATTACAGAAGAAGTTACAAACTCTCTTGAAGAGCTTTACTCAGATAAGATCCAAAAGTTACTTGATATGGATTCTAAGAAAGCGATGGATGATGCATTTAATGTTATTGCCAAAGAAGCTTCAGAATCTTATAAAGAGAACGAAGAATTATATCCTGAAGTTAAAGGTCATATTAAAACAATGTTTAAAAATGCAGTAAGAAAAAGCATATTAGATAGAAAAGTTAGAGTTGATGGAAGAGGATTAGCAGATGTTAGACAAATTAGTATTGTACCATCTTTACTTCCTCGTGTTCATGGTTCTGCTTTATTTACTAGGGGAGAAACACAAGCAATTGCTGCTTTAACTCTTGGTTCTAGTAGAGATGAGCAAATCATAGATTCTATGGCAAGCGACTATAAAAAATCATTCTTATTACATTACAACTTTCCTCCATATTGTGTAGGAGAGACTGGTAGAATTGGTTTTACAAATAGAAGAGAAATTGGTCATGGTCATCTTGCTGAAAGATCGCTAAAACCTATTCTTCCTTCATCGGAAGAATTTCCATATACAGTCCGAATTGTTTCAGAAATTACTGAATCAAACGGATCATCATCAATGGCATCTGTTTGTGGCGGTTCATTAGCTATGATGAACGCTGGAGTACCAATTAAAGAGCATGTAGCAGGTATTGCTATGGGTTTAATCATGGATGGTGATAACTATGCTGTTTTAAGTGATATTTTAGGTACTGAAGACTTCTTAGGAGATATGGACTTCAAGGTTGCTGGTACAAAAGATGGTATTAGTGCAATTCAGTTAGACTTGAAAGTACCTGGACTACCTATGGATGTTTTATCTAATGCGTTAGAACAAGCAAATGAAGGTAGATTACATATACTTGATGAAATGAATAAAGCAATAAGTACACCAAATGCACTATCTGAATATGCACCACAGATTGAATCTTTTAAAATTGATAAAGAGAAAATTGGAGCCCTTATTGGTCCAGGTGGTAAAAACATTAAAGCGATTCAAGAAAGAGCTGAATGTGTTATCAATATTGAAGATGATGGAACTGTTAGTGTTTCAGCAGCTGATAAAGCAGCTCTTGACAATGCAATAGCTCAAGTTAAAGCAGTTACAGAAGATCCAAAAGTTGGTACTGTTTTTGATGGTAAAGTTACAAAGCTAATGGAATTCGGTGCTTTTGTAGAATTTGCTCCAGGACGTGAAGGTTTAGTACATATATCACAATTAGCTTGGGAAAGAGTTAATAAAGTGAGTGATGTGCTATCAGTAGGAGATGCTGTAAAGATCAAATTATTTGAAATTGATAAGCAGGGTCGTTTAAACTTTAGCATGAAATTGCTAATGGATAAACCTGAATAATAAAAGATATTTAACCTTAAATAACGAAGTTCAATATGAAAATTGGCGTTCCTAAAGAGATTATTTCTCAGGAGTATCGTGTATCGATTAATCCTGAGACAGCAAAACTTTTAATCGAAAGTTCGCATCAATTGTATATTCAAAAAAGCGCTGGAGATGGCAGCGGATATTCAGATGAAGACTATAAAAGTCTTGGATGTGAAATTGTGGATACAGCTTCTGAAGTATTTACTAAATCTGATTTAATAGTAAAAGTTAAAGAACCTTTAAATGAAGAAGTAGAAATGATGAGAGATAAAATGCTCTTTACATATCTACATCTTAGTTCCTCAAAAAAATTAACAGAGAAGCTTTTAGAATGTAATGTCACATCACTAGCATATGAAACCGTTGTAATTAACAATGAAACTCCAATGCTGAAACCTATGAGCGAGATTGCAGGAAGGTTATCACTCTTAGATGCTATCGAATTACTTAAAAAGAGTAAGGGAGGTAAAGGAAAGTTAATTTCCGGTACTTCTCTTTCAGATCCAGCAAATGTATTAATTATTGGAGCTGGTATTGTTGGAATAAATGCAATGCAAATGAGTCTAGGTCTTGGAGCTAATACAACAATATTAGATATAAATAATGAACTACTTACCACTATTAAGCAACAATATCCAGCTGTCAATATAGGTACGTCTTCAAAAGAGCTTATAGAAGGGTTATTACCCATAGCTGATATTGTAATTGGAGCCGTCTTAACACCTGGAGCTAAACCTCCTACTGTAATAAATCGACAAATGCTTTCTTTAATGCAACCTAAGAGTATTCTCTCTGATGTTGCAATTGATCAGGGAGGTTGTTTTGAAACCTCAAAGGTAACTTCTCATGATGATCCTACTTATGAAGTTGATGGTATAATCCATTACTGTGTACGTAATATACCATCTGCAGTACCATTTACAGCAACAAATGCATTAAATCAATCTACGAGGCCATTTATAGCTAGATTAGCAAATGATGGGGTAGAAGGGCTTAAATTGAATAAAAATCTGCTTATGGCATTAAATACACACCAAGGACATCTGGTAAACCAAGAAGTTGCAGATGCTCATGATTTAAAGTTTTCTGATCCAATAAATATTCTTTAAAGATCTATATTAAAGAATAACTTTAATCGCTTGTTTTTTTATTAAAAAAATAATAACCTAAAGTGATGCTTGAATCTACAACAAAGCTGTATTATAGTATTAAAGAAGTAAGCGAGATGACTAGTCTAAAACCTTATGTTTTACGTTACTGGGAGTCTGAATTTCCATCATTAAAACCTTCTAAAAATAAAGCAGGTAATAGAACCTACAAAGAGAATGACATTAATGTTATACTTGAGATTAAGAAATTACTTTATGATAAAAAATTTACAATCAAAGGGGCAATTGAAGAAATGAAGAATGGCCCCAGTACTGATTCTAATTCAACAAAAATGTCTAATAGTGATATATCTGTTCTTGTTGAAATTCGTAATGAGTTAAAAAGTATATTAAATGAACTAAATAGGCATTAAAGATGGATTCCTCAATAATACTTACATATGCCATCCCATTCTTTTTATTGCTTATTATTCTTGAATTTGTCTATGGGGTTATTAAGGGTGAAAATAATTATAGATTAAATGACGCCTTAACCAGTATGTCCTTAGGTTTAATAAGTCGATTTGTTCCATTGTTAGGTTTAGGTTTTCAATATGTTGTATATAAATATGTTGCTGAATATTACAATTTAAAGCTTTTGAACTTAGAGGATATATGGGTATGGATTTTTGCTTTTATACTTTATGATCTTTGTTATTACTGGATGCATCGTATTCATCATGAAGTTAAGGTTTTTTGGGCAACACATGTCGTTCATCACCACGGAGAAGAGTTTAATTTATCCACAGCTTTAAGACAAACAAGTAGTGGATTTCTCTGGAAGTGGGTATTCTTTTTACCGATGTTCGTTATAGGAGTACCACCAGAAGTTTATGTTAGTGTAGCTGGAGTTAATCTTGTATATCAATTCTGGGTACACACGGAACATGTTGGAAGATTAGGTTTTCTAGAATATATATTTATAACCCCATCAAACCATAGAGTTCATCATGCTCAAAATGATGATTATTTAGACGCTAATTATGGCGGTGTATTCATATTGTGGGATCGTATCTTTGGAACATTTATTGATGAAAGAAAGGATTTAAAACCAGTGTATGGTACTGTTAAGCCTTTAAAGTCATTTAATCCTTTTTGGGCTAATATTGAAGTGTTTTATCAAATGATTTTAGATTCTTACAGAACAGAAAAGTTTGGGGACAAGTTTTACGTTTGGTTTTCTCCTCCTGGTTGGAGACCGGAAGATGTCAAAGAAAAATACCCTATTACGAAAAATGATTTAAATAGTTTTGAGAAGTATGACCCTCAAATTAATAATAGACAAAAGATGTTTGGTTTTTTTCAGTTTACAATGATTAATGCTCTAACCGTTATAATGCTATTTAATATAGATAAATTCTCCTATTCTGAAATGTTGTCTGTGGCTGCTCTAGTCATAACTTTAGCAATCTCAAACTCTTTCATGCTAGATGGAAAGAAGTACGCAAGTAAGGTAGAGATATTTCGACTTATAGGTGTGCTTACATTCTTATATTTTGGATTTTTTAATAGTTTTATGTATTTAATTTTAGCTCATACTATTATAGCTTTTACAGCGATATTATTTTTATTAAAACCAGATGATTACGAGCTTGTATCATAAGAAATAAAATTTCTAAAATTGGTAGCCAACTAAAAGCTTTTTAATATTTAATTATTGAGAGGCTTTTTTTTTATTAACATCATAAAAATAGTATTAACTTATTATATGAGAATAAAAAGATTTTTAAACTCAATAGTTGTAGGAATTGGAATATTTCTTGCTTCATTCTTAGTGCCAGTTATTGGTGGAATAATATCTATACCTATAAGTTTAATTGGAGCATGGATGTATTATGATCACAGTAAATAGAAGTTTGTATAAACTTTCCTTATTTTTGCTTAGTTTTTTTAGCATAATTATGGCGGAAGAAAATAAAAATCAAAAAGAAGCTTTTTTTGCAGCTGGATGTTTTTGGGGTGTAGAGTCCACATTTCAGCAGTTAGAGGGCGTAGAATCAACTAGTGTAGGTTATACTGGAGGTAAAGTAAAAAATCCTTCATATGAACTAGTATGTACAGGATTAACAGATCATGCTGAAGCCGTCCAAGTTGTATATGATGCAAGTGTGATTTCTTATGAACAGTTACTAGATACTTTTTTTGATTTACATGACCCTACAACTATAGATAGGCAAGGGCCAGATGTAGGATCCCAATACCGTTCAGCAATTTTTTATAAGAATGAAGAAGAAAAAACATTGGTTGAAGTTAAGATTAGTCAGGTTAATGAATCTGGTAAATTTAGGTCAAGAGTTGTTACTGAGATAGCACCATTGAGTGATTTCTATGATGCAGAAGATTATCATCAAAACTATTACAAAAAAAGAGGAATTGTTGGTTGCGCAATATAAAACCGGGAGAATAAAATGAGATTGCAAAAAAGTGTTTACTTATTATCGTTTTTACTATTAGTTGTTTTTACTGCTGACTTAAACGGTCAGTTTAGAAGAAAGAAGGTTAAGCTTAGCGAAACCAATAAAATTGAAGAGTTTATAAACGATCATATTCAAGATCCGTTTATGATTGAGCACATTCAATCAATACAATCTGAATTAGTAAAAATGGGCTTTGAAATTCTTCCTCCTGATACGGATGGTCAATTAGCTGTAGAAATTGTGTTTGAAGACTTTAATTTTGATCCATATTATGGATCTACTGCAGACCCAAGAACATCGCATATCATTTTTAGAAATCCAAAAACAACAAAAGTAGTCGCAAAGTTTATGGCAAATTCAATACTTCAAGATGACGATTTTGATGGACCAATGACAAACGCTTTTGGAAATACAACAAATTCTTCTATGAGTAGTGGATATGGTGGAAGTTCAGATCAGCCAATTGATGTTAATGCAATTATTTTAGATTGGATGAAGCAAATTAAGAACTTCTACTAAGCTTTGGCCTATAATCACAAAGCTATAGAACCTAAATGGCAGAAATATTGGTCTGAAAATGAAACATTTAAGACCGGTACAGACAGTGAAAAGCCAAAATATTATGTTCTTGATATGTTTCCTTATCCTTCCGGTTCAGGTCTTCATGTAGGTCATGCCCTAGGGTATGTAGCAACAGATATTGTTGCAAGATACAAAAGAATGAAAGGATTTAATGTTCTACACCCGATGGGCTGGGATGCCTTTGGATTGCCTGCAGAGCAATACGCGATTAAAACAGGTACTCACCCAAAAATTACAACAGCAGAGAATATCAGCAATTTTAAGCGTCAAATTAATCAATTAGGATTTTCTTATGATTGGTCAAAAGAAATTAATACAACCGATCCAAACTACTATAAATGGACACAGTGGATATTTTTACAATTATATGATAAAGGATTAGCTTACGAAGAAGAAGTGGCCGTTAACTGGTGCCCAGAGCTACGTACTGTACTTGCTAATGAAGAAGTTGTAGATGGAAAGTCTGAAATTGGAGGACATCCTGTAATTCGCACTCCAATGAAACAATGGATTTTAAAAATTACAAAATATGCAGAATCACTCTTGGATGGTCTTGATGAATTAGATTGGCCTGAAAATATTAAAGAACTTCAAAAGAATTGGATTGGTAGATCTGAAGGGGTAGAAGTAGCATTTTCAGTTGATGGATATCCTAATGAAAAAATAGAGGTTTATACAACAAGGCCAGATACTCTTTTTGGAGCAACTTATATGGTTCTTGCCCCAGAGCATGCATTAGCTAAAAAAATTGTTACAGAAAGTCAGTCAGATAAATTAGATCAATATATAGAAGAAACTCAAAAAAAGTCAGATTTTGACCGAACAGAGGTTAATAAAGATAAAACAGGTATTTTTACTGGGTCTTATGCAATAAATCCTTTTAGTGGTGAAAAAATGGAAATTTGGGTAGCAGATTATGTTCTAATCAGTTATGGTACTGGGGCTATTATGGCGGTTCCAGGTCACGACGAAAGAGATTGGGAATTTGCATCAAAATATAAACTACCTATAAAAGAAGTTGTACAGGGTGGAAACATAGCAAAATCAGCTTATACAGCTAAAGGAAATGCTCTTATAGTTAACTCAGAGCATAAAGATACATTATCTTTAAATGGACTTAGTGTCGATAAAGCTATCGTTAAAGCAATAGAGTATATAGAGAAAAATAGCTTAGGCTCTGGAACAGTAAATTATAAACTTAGAGATTGGTTGTTTTCAAGGCAGCGATACTGGGGAGAACCATTTCCTATTATTCATACTGAAAACGGTATTAAAACCGTCAGCGAATCAGACTTACCAGTTAGGCTTCCAGAGGTAGAAAATTATAAGCCATCAGATGATGGAAAATCTCCACTTTCTACTATTGATAATTGGGTTGAAGTAAAAGATGCATCTAATAATATTATTGGACTTAGAGAAACAAATACTATGCCTCAATGGGCAGGTTCTTGTTGGTATTATTTAAGATTTACAGATCCTTCTAATCATACTGAAGCATGGTCAAAAAAGAATGAAGATTATTGGATGCCTGTTGATTTGTACATTGGTGGGCAAGAACATGCAGTTCTGCATTTATTATATGCTAGATTTTGGCATCATGTATTATATGATTTAGGTCTTTTATCAACCAAGGAACCATTTAAAAAGTTATATAACCAGGGAATGATTTTAGGAGATGATGGTACTAAAATGAGTAAATCTAGAGGAAATGTTATCAATCCTGAAGATATTATAGAACAGTACGGTGCTGATGCTATGAGACTATATGAAATGTTTATGGGTCCATTAAATAAATCAAAGCCCTGGAATACAAAAGGATTACAGGGATGTTATAGATTTATTAACAAATTATGGTCTATTATTGTTGATGAAGAAGGAAGTTTATCCTCAAAGATTATAGATGATCATATTTCAGATAATGAAACTTTACATCTCCATCATACTACCATTAAAAAAGTAGAAAATGATATAGAAAACTTGCATTTCAACACCGCAGTTTCCCAATTAATGATTTATTGTAATCACTTACAGAAATGTGACAAAATTTCAACAGAATTAGTTATAGATTTAGTAAAAATATCTGGACCTTTTATCCCACATCTTTCAGAAGAGCTTTGGTCCTTATTAGGTCATAAAGAATCAATTTCTAATGTGCCGTGGCCAACGTTTGACGAATCCTTGACACAGACAGACGAAGTAACAGTTGCTGTTCAAGTAAATGGTAAGTTGAGAGCAAATATCACTTTAGATAAGGACTCAGGAGAAGAAATAGCTGTAAATACTGCATTGGAGTTAGAAAAAGTACAGAATTATACCTCAGAAGGATCTATTATTAAGACTATATATGTTCCAAATCGACTATTAAACTTTGTTGTTAAGTAAGTCGGTTCCTTTAGACATTATCCAAATAGTACCAACAAGACTTAAAACCGCAACTTTCTGATAAGTGGCATGCATTGTTAATGCATCAATAGATTTCCATGGTGCTGGACCAACTTCAAGAAAGACTATATATCCGAAAACAATAAATGAACAGATAAAAAGAGCATAGGTGACATTTTTTAAGCCTTTAGAGTAAAAAAGGTAAGCATATATACCTAAAGTCAATAAAGCGCAGTTAAACACTGAATTAGCAAAGAAAATATGGAGAGAGTACAAAGAGGGAACATCAGCTGGCGTAAAAACAACTCCAAGCAAGCTAATTGATCCACATGCAGCTGATATTTTAGCTATAATACTTATCTTAGGTTTATCTTTTGAAAAAAATTCTGCGGCATTATATAAGTAATAAAATGAAGCAAAGATCTGAGTTAACATTCCAATTGAGAATAAAACTATTGATATAGTGTTATCTTCACCAGAATGACTAGTTGTTCGACCTAAGTCGCTTATAAAATTTGTAAAAAAATTATAGTAGGGCGTTTGTTTTTCAATATAATTACCACCACCGTAAAAGAATGCTGCTAACGTTAGTAGTCCAATATAGGAGAGTAGTAGTCTCCTTGTATTTATTCCTAGTTTATTTTTCATACTTCCCCAATTATACATAATATATATTCTGCGTAAATTATTAATCTAATAAAATTTTCATATCTTCATTATTTAAATTATATGATGAATATATAAGTTCTTTAAGGCGACTATCAACTTCTTTATCATTAATACAATTAATTTTCATGTTA
>ERZ802822.797-NODE-797-length-21187-cov-11.435197_pt1 | contig 21187 bp, 26 predicted proteins | sample MGYA00345649_ERZ802822 | MGnify/ENA primary metagenome ERZ802822 (study PRJEB30503, sample SAMEA104212359) | marine metagenome | biome: Westerlies Biome; feature: [SRF] surface water layer (ENVO:00010504) within the epipelagic zone...; material: water...
TATCTTAGGAAATGAAGAAATAAAAATAATAAAACCTGCCATACAATCTTTAAAAAAGTTAGGTATCAATATAGATGGAACTGTTCCAGCTGACACAGCTTTCATTTCTAAATATATAAATGAATATGACGTCATTCATACGATGTATCATGATCAAGGTTTACCTGTGATCAAATATGATAATTTCAGTAAGACTACAAATGTTACTTTAGGTCTTCCAATAATCAGAGTATCAGTCGATCATGGAACGGCAACAGATCTTGTTGGAACAGGGAATGTTGATATATCAAGTTTCATTCAAGCTCTAAAAGTAGCAAGAGATATTTCTAAAAGTGCATCTTAAAAAAAAACTTGGGCAGCATTTTTTAGTTGATCAAAATATTATCAATAAGTTGATTAAAAATATCTCTCCTAATGAAGAAGATTTTATAATCGAAATTGGACCTGGTGATGGTGCTTTAACTAAATCGATTCTCCCATATGTAAAAAATATTTGTCTTATAGAAAAAGATAAAGGACTGATTAACGATCTAAATTTTATTTTAAAAAGCCACAAAAGTAGTAAAGTTATAAATCAAGATGTTTTAGAATTTGACTTCAATATATTTGAATGTCCATTTAGAATTATAGGAAATCTTCCATATAATATATCAACGGAAATAATATTTAAAATGTGTAAAGTTGATAAGATAATTGATATACATTTTATGTTACAAAAAGAAGTGGTAGACAGGATAGTATCTAAGCCTAATACAAAGGTGTACGGAAGACTAAGTGTAATGGCGCAAGCATATTTTAATCCTAAAAAACTATTTGATATTTCTGAAAATGTATTTGTACCTAAACCAAAAGTAAAGTCATCTTTTTTAAGATTACTACCCAGAAAATCGATTTTTATAGATAATAAACATGAAGAAATATTTTATAATATAGTTAAAAGTTCGTTCGAAGGAAGGAGAAAGATGATTAGGCAATCACTCAGTAAATATTTAAGTGATAATGACTATAATAATTTTAATATCAATCCTAAATTAAGAGCTGAGAATTTAACTGTTAATGATTATCTACTAATAAGTAAGTATGTTTATCAGATATAGCTCATACATATTATTATTTAATTTTATATATCATTACTATGATTTTTTTCTTTGGTATTTAGGAGATCAACCTATTCAAATTGAGTATGCTTACTATAAAGGCATATATGCATTTACGTCTGCACTGATATTTATAATCTATATACATGTATTGTTTTTTCCAAAAAATAAATTGGATATCCCGAGAATTCCATCTTATCCACCTTTAATCATGCTTTTCTCTCTAAACTTTGGGTTACTCATAGGAATATATAATTTGTATATTATACAATTGTACAAACTTCCAGAATTTCTTAATTATTTAAGATCAGTAGAAATTGGTTTGATTTTTATTTTATCATCATTTATTTTAATTTATCTTTCTATCCAATCTTTTAAAAATCATCGAGAGGATCCAAATCCTACAACTGAATCAAATACATTGATAACTTCTGGAATATTTAAATATATACGTAATCCTATGTATTTAGCTCTGACGTTATTTCAATTCGGTATAGGTGCATCACTAAGTTTCATTCATATATGTTTAATGTCATTTGTAACAATAGTTTTACTACATTTTTTTGTAGTTAAGAAAGAGGAGAAGTACCTTATAGATAGATTTGGAAGTTCATATATTACATATCTTAGTAATACAAGACGTTGGTTTTGAAGTTAGTCAGAAATTAAAAACTAATTTTAGTGATTGTGGTTACCATGATCATGCTCATGATTAATTTTCTGAGCATTGTCTTGTCTTAAATCAACAACTGTAAACTTCAGCATAAATCTTCTTTCAAGAGAGTCTTGAGCAATCATAAGAACTTGTTCACCTGCTTTTACATCACGTCTAGGCCCAATAAGCATAAGATGTGCTCCTCCAGGCTTTAATTCGATACTAGATTTTGCAGGTACGAGAATTTTTTTAACTTGTTTCATTTTAGCAGAACCAGATTTATTCTCCGTTATATGCATTTCAACACTATCATATACAGGGCTTGTGAAACGATGAAACTCTACGTCTTTGTCAGATGTATTTGTAAATTTTACATAGCCTGCATTCACAGAGGCATTTGCAGGTGCTAGAGGTATTGTTGCACCAATAATATCTAATTCACCTTGCGTATCTCTACTTGGATCAATACCACTCATAAAAGCCATTGAAGAAATACTAAACGTTAGTAGCATTAATAATGTATAAATTCTCATTGCTGTGAATTATTACATACTAATATATTTATTTCACTTGATATTTATCTAATATGAAATATATTTTTGTTATGAATAGAGATCTATTAGACATTCTAATTTGTCCTAAATCGGGTGGTGCTTTAGAATATAATGAAAAAAATAAAGAACTGATATGCAAAGAATCTAATCTGGCTTATCCTGTTATAGACGGTATACCTATTATGTTAGTTGAGAAAGCGAGAGAGATAAACAAAGGGAAATAATATGGCAAATGGAAAAGTAAATACAAAAATAAAAGATATGAATATTGAATGTACAGATTTAAAAAGGAAAAAATTATATGATTTTCTTGATAAAAGGTTAGTCTTATACTTCTATCCAAAGGACATGACTCCTGGATGCACAACTGAAAGCATTGAGTTTAATGAAAGTCTTTCAAAAATCAAAAAACTTAAAACAAATGTAGTGGGTGTATCAAGGGATAAAATTAATTCACATGAAAAATTCATAGACAAACATGGTTTTAAATTTCCTCTTATTGCAGATACAGATGAAAAATTATGCAGATCATTAGATGTGATAAAAGAAAAAAGCCTCTACGGTAGAAAATATATGGGTATAGATAGATCTACATTTATAATAGATGAAACTGGTAAAATTCTTCACTCGTGGAGGGGTGTTAAAGTAAAGGGTCATGTAGAGGAAGTTTTGGCTAAACTCAAGGAGTTGAAATGAAATTAATTGCATTATTATTATTCATAATGATTGTTTTAACTTTGATAAATGGATTAGTTTTTATGAAAAAACTTATCAAATTACAAAAGGAAAACAACAATCTACTTAAAGAGATTGCAAATAATAAAAATAATGAAGCAAAAGATGATAACGCACCAATGCCTCATACCGAATTGGAAAAATATAAGACCCAATTTATGCAAAACCCATATCAACCACCAAAATGAATGACAAGACAATATTCGAACAAATAATAGATAAAGAGATACCAGCGAATATTATTTATGAAGATCGCTTATGTATTATTATTGAAGATATTAGCCCTCAAGCCCCAGTTCACTACTTAGCCGTACCAAAGAAAATGATTAAAGGAATATCAGATTTGGATGATACTGAAGATAAAGAAATTCTGGGACATATTATGATTTCAATTAGAAATCAAATGATGAAAATGGATATCAAAGATTACAGATTAGTTATAAACAACGGAAGCGAAGCTGGGCAAACTGTATTTCACTTGCATGTACATATCCTTGCGAATAGGACTTTAGGGTGGCCTCCAGGATAGTTACTACTTTTTAAAGAAAGAGAAAAACTTGTCTAACATATCTTGAAATGGATTAACTCTAAGTTTTTCAGACTCAACACTTATCTCATCTATACATTTTACCGATCTTGCTGCATAAGGCCCGTGAGATGTTTCTTGATAAAGGGCTATTAAATCAAATCCTTCCTCCAAGGTGTGGCCTATTTCAAAGTTTTCTTCCCTTGACTGAACCTGCCCTTTCATTAAAGTGGGCATTAATGCTAAATAAATTGGTTCGCAAGTATTATCTTTTGATCGCATGACAATTTTTTCATCATGAATAACTTTTGAGTCTAATTCAATCATTGAATAATCACATTCTCTAAAAAAGTCATCTAATCCTTCGGTACTTGTTCCAAGTTTTACTCTCACACATATTTTAATTTTTTCTTCTAGTTTGCTTTTTATGGTTTTAAAAAAGTCTAATCCATTAGATATATCAAATGACATTATCTCAGGTGAAATTTCATTTCCAAATGCAATGTATTCATCGATATCTGAACCGTCTGTATCCAAGTAAACTGATGTAGATAAATTTCTTTTTTTTGACTGTTCCCTAAATAATTTAATCCTATCTTTTGCGACTTCATCTCCATCGCTATGAAGAACTCTCGCAATATCAACACCGTCAGTCCATTGTCTTGCAATGCCTGCCATTAACATTGTTATTAATTCTTTTTCATTATCTGTTGAAGGCCCTAGAGTTGCAATTATAAGGCTGAGTCTATGTCTCTCATTTGATGTCATATGATTAGTATAGCAGATTAAGTTACTAAAATGATATAATGACCTATGACTATAGAAACCTTGTTTACATTAAAGTTATCTTTTTTTATCTTGGGGTTTATTATTTTTCTAATCTTAGAAACAATTTACCCAAATAGAATATGGACCTCAAAACGATACAAAAGAGTAACTTTTCATACCGCATTAGCTATCTTTAATACGACACTTATGAGAATACCTATGCTCTTTATTCTCATGCCTGTTTTACTGACAGTCACTGAAAGCCAAGGAGGAATATTTTACGATCTGGGGATTCTAAAATTCATTCTGAGTTTTGTCATACTTGATATAGCCCTATATTGGTGGCATAGATTTAATCATACAAATCAATTCTTATGGAAATTCCATTTTGTACATCATGTTGACACTCACATGGATGTTGGTACATCTCTTCGATTTCATATTGGAGAGTTATTTTTATCTACATTATATAAGGCAGTAATCATCTATTTATTCGGTATTACTCTTTCTGAATTCCTATTTTATGAATTATTATTAGTGCTGTCGATTCAATTTCATCACAGTAATATAAAGTTGGCTGACCAAACAGAGTCTATATTATCAAAGGTTATTGTTACTCCTAAATATCATACAAATCATCACACGGTAACAAGAAGGTCACGAGAAGCCAACTATGCAAGCATCTTTACTATTTGGGATAAAGTATTTCTGTCTTATAAAGATGCTACTGATAAAGAAAGATTAGAAATGGGATTAGAAAATAGAGAAATGGAGCTTAAATTCTTATCTAATATTCAGTACCCATTTAAAAAAAATGTTGACAGCCTCTAATACTGATGTTTATATATACGTACGCCTAATTTGAAATCAGCTTGCAGGCGGAAAATAGCTAAAGCGATCAGTAACCATCACTTGCTTTAGCGTGATGGTTTTTTTTTGGCATTTGAACTCTAGATTGTGTGCCACTACTGATCAGTAAAAACACTAAAGAGGAGAAGAAAATGAGAAATCATGACATAAGTAATGAGCTAGATGATCCATTAAGCTCAGGAAAGATCGGAGCATACTCTGGTTCTGTTAAAGCAAGGTTCTATAAAGACGGTAAGCTTTATAAAGAAATACCCCCTGTAGACATCCATAGTGAACTTAGATCCATCCTATGTAACAGTAAGATTAAGATAAAGTCGTATAATGTTTCTTATGATAAAGGGTGTTTAGTAATAAATCTCCCAGATAATATAAAAGGAAGTCTTGCGAATCTAATTATAGTTAAAACATTGACTACAGTAGGATTGAGGTATAAGTGCGTTAGTTGCAAACTAGAAATTGATAAAATTTCTAAAACCATTTGTTTTCATTACTAAAAAAACACCCCCTCAATTGAGGGGGTGCTATCAAGTCCATTTGATTCTTAATATATCCTATATTAATTTTCTACTGGGAAAGAAAGCTCATCATTTTTGAATGAAGTTCCTTCGTAGCCAACTTGTTTGTTGACTCTTGCAGAAATTGCTCTTTCTTCGTCTGTTGCAAATTTAGCATCCCATGTTGCTAATCTTTTGCGCATGTACCAGTGCCATAGCGGTGGTACTAATGCTAATGCGAAAATTGTGAAGTAACCCCAACCTAAGTTAGGTGCTCCAACATTTTCAAGTTCCCAGAAATGTGTTTCTCCACGATCATGGTGGTCAGCTTGACGACCGATTTCGATGAAGAACCAACTTGTGAACAATGTGTTGTTATCCCAGTTATGACGATAATCAATAGGTTGGTCTTTAACACGTACTAGACCGTAATGCTCAAGATAGTTCAATGCTTCTAATTCGAAGTTTGAAATTACCCATACAGTCGCAAGTGCTGCTATACCAATCCAGCCACCAGCCATAAAGAATAATACAGCTGAAGGTATTGACATTAAATAACCACGAATCCAACGGTTTTGCCATGAAATGAATGAAACTCCCATTCTTGAAAGTCTTTCTTTTTCCATGTTAAACACGAATTTTGATTGTCCTAGGTATGATAGTAAGTAATGACCATAAATTGTACGACCGCGAGGTGCAGTTGCAGGATCATCTTCACTAGCAAGCTCTAGGTGATGGTTGTATACGTGTGCATAGCAGAAATGAGCTGAACCTGAAAGACCCATTGTCATTCTTGAAATAATGAATGCAAAGCCTTTGCAGTGTGATAACTCATGTCCGTAAATGATACCTATACCGGCAAATATACCTGTTGATAGCACAGCACCGATTAGATCTAATGAGGTAATCCCACTATATACAGGTATTAAACCAAACCATGTTGCTGTTATTTCTACTGGTACACCTGTCATGAATCCGTATACTCTCCATGCTAATGCAAGTTGTAGTAGTACGAATACAGGTAACATCATGTACATTACCAAGTTTTGGAATGTTGGGCTTGCTTTAGTAGTACCATCTTCTTTGTGCATTGAGCTTGAAGCTTGCTTACGAAGAATAGTATCAACGATGACACCTACTCCTAAAAGTGCAACACCAATCCAAGAAAGCATTCCACCTGCGATCACACCTGCTAGTGTTACTAGAATTAGTGATGGTGCAAGCAAATACTTAATGTTTGCAAATATTGTTGACATAATTGCCTCCTTTGTCCGCATTTTGTCAAATTAATTGTAAATAAGTACATTAATATATTAGATTTGTCTAATTTATCACTTACTTGTCTACGTCTTGTCCATAACAGTATTACATGAATATAGAGATGTCAACCTCATTTATATAAAGTTTATAAGTTAATTGGATTTATTATTTAGAGTACTTTTTCTTGAATTTAGCAACACGACCTTCTTTTGTCTCTATACGACCTTTGCCTGTATAGAAAGGGTGTGACTCAGATGATGTTTCTATTTTATAGACAGGATATTCATTGCCATCCTCATATTTCATAGTCTCAGTAGTCTTGACTGTTGAAGACAATAAGAAACTTTTGTTACATGTAACATCATGAAATATCACTGGTTTGTAATCTGGATGAATATCTTTTTTCATAGTACGGTGTAATATATCACAATTTTTCAAATAATTAATACTTTAGTGCTATAAAATAACCTATGGAAATGATACAGATCACAGATCTTCACATAACAAAAGATATTGAAAATATAAAGAATGATTGTAAGCCATATCAAACTTTATCTAATACATTGAAGCATATCGAACATCACCACTCCAATGTTAAAGACGTAGTCATAACGGGTGATTTATCAAATGACTACACAAGAGAATCATATATGATTATTAGGAATCTTCTAAAAAAATATCAGTCCACTTTTTATATTCTTCCAGGTAATCATGACAAATTAGAACATATTAATACGATTTGTGATGAACAGATTACCACTAACTCCATAGACCTAAGTATGTCTAAAACTTTAGTTTATAACTTTGATACACATGTCCCTGGAAAAACTAACGGGCATCTCAAAAAGATACAAATTAATGAATTAAATAAAAAATTATATATAAGCAAGGAGGTGGATAAAGTTATAATTTTTACACATCATCCAATTATAGAAATAGGATCTGAATGGATTGATGAACATATATCTGAAAATAGCGAAGAATTAATTCAACTTATGCTGTCCCACACAGACAAAGAATTTAAAATATTTTCTGGACATGTTCACCAAGAATTCAATTGCATAAAAAATAATATCGAATTTTTTACAACACCCTCAACATGTTATCAATTCAAAAATCAATCAGAAAATTTTGCTTTGGAGACAAACTTATCTTATGGTTATCGTGTAATTACATTACACGATAACAGCATAAGAACTAAAGTTTTAAGAATCTAATTATAACTTGACTCTCCATGATCTGAGATATCAATCCCTGTCTCTTCATCTTCGTTAGTTACTCTTATACTTCCAGTAAAAGTTTCTGCAACTTTAATAGCTACAATTGTAAAGATTGCGCACCATGCAATAGTGAAAATAACACCAAAAAGTTGGATCATGAATTGACTAGAAATTGAATTCTCTAATCCTAATCCACCAAACTGTGATGAAGCAAATACTGCAGTTAAAAGAGTACCTAAAATTCCTCCAACACCGTGTACTGGAAACACATCTAGTGAATCATCAATTTTGAGTTTATTTTTAATATATTGTGTAGCTTCGTAACATATAAGTCCCGCAAGTATACCAATTACTAATGCGCCCATTGGGCCAACAAAACCGGATGCTGGAGTAATGGTTCCTAATCCTGCAACCATACCAGTAACAATACCTAGAACACTAGGTTTGCCAACTTTAGTCCATTCCCTAAACATCCATGCAAGTGAACCAGATGCTGCTCCAATATGTGTTACTAGCATTGCCATGCCTGCAGACTGGTCAGCTGCTAGTGCCGAGCCTGCATTAAAGCCAAACCATCCAACCCATAGCATTGAGGCTCCTGCAACGGTCATACTTAAATTATGAGGGGGCATTGGGACAGATTGGAAGCCATTTCTATTCCCCAAATAAACAGCGAGCACTAATGCGGCAACGCCTGCATTGATATGGACAACTGTGCCTCCTGCAAAATCCATGAGTCCCATTCCACCTAAAAATCCACCACCCCATACCATATGACATATCGGAGCGTAGACAAGGACCATCCAAATGATGCTAAATAAAAACATAGATGAAAATTTCATTCTTTCAGCAAAGCCACCGACTATTAATGCTGGAGTAATTATCGCAAAAGTTAATTGAAACATGATGAACACTGTTTCAGGAATATCCCCAGACATAGAGTTTATAGTTAAGCCCGATAAAAATGCATTATCCAAACCTCCTATATAAGAGTTCATAGACCCGCCATCACCAAAAGCTAGACTATATAAGAACGCCACCCACATTACACTTACTAAGCAAGCAAGACTAAAGCATTGCATCAAGACTGATAAAACATTTTTACTTCTAACAAGTCCACCGTAGAAAAAGGCAAGCCCTGGTAATGTCATTAACAGAACTAATGCCGTTGAAGTTAAAATCCATGCAGTGTTTGCATTAGATATCCCATCTTCTGCAAATACAGCTTCAGGGAGTAAAGTAGCTGCAATAAATGCAATTACTCCAAATATGATATTTTTTATTTTCATTGTATATTTCCTCATTCATTACCTAAATAAGTGCAATAATTGTGCCAAAATAGTGCTTTATGATGATTATATAAAAAGTTTGTAAAATAGCGGTTTCTGCATTACTTTAATCAGATATAAAGCATAACTTATATTTTTATATGCATCATTTTAGGACAATTTGCACTAATTAATGGATAAAATAATTAAACAAACAGATATTTTAATAGTAGGGGCTGGTCCTTCTGGTTGTATGGCAGCAAACATCTTAAAAGATGCAGGAAGAAATGTGACTCTATTGGATAAAAACAATTTTCCTAGACACAAACCATGTGCGGGTGGACTTACACCAAAAACTGTTGAGGAACTCCCCTTCGAGATAACTAACCTCAAACAGCATGACTCAGAGAAAATGCTATTTAAGTTTACTAATGGTAAGACAGTTGATTTAAATAATGAATCAGGTGCTTGCAAGATGGTGGTAAGAGAAGAATTTGATAATTTTTTTCTTAATTATGTAAAAAATAAAGGCGTTGAATTAATGAAAGGTAAAGTTATAGATATAAATGATGCTACTGATGAGGTTATTGTAGAGACTTCTGATTACATAATTAAATGTAAGTTTCTCATTGGAGCTGATGGGGCTAATAGTACAGTGAGAAGATTTACAACTGATTTAAAGTTTAAAAATCCTGTATTTGCCTTTGAGGGACTTGTAGACCGTAAACTTTCACCCAGGAATGTCCCAACTAAGTTTGTTTTCAATGAACTTGGATATGGATGGATCTTTCCAAAGAAAGATCATTATAATGTCGGTATAGGCAACCTTGTCTATAACCCAGCTCAGCCAAAGCCCAAGAAAAAAGACTTATTTAGTTTTGTAAAAGATGAACTTGGTACAGATGAAATAACACATATTACTGGCTTTCCTATAGGGACAGAGGGAAATGAATATATTCCAACATCAGAAAGAACATATTTAATTGGTGATGCAGCAGGCCTTGCTGAAACGCTATTAGGAGAGGGAATATATAATGCGGTTATTTCAGGTAAGTATATTGCAAATTCAATTATTGGAGCAAATAATCCAAACGAAGTTTACAAAAAGTACTTAAAATTCCTAATTGGCATGAAAAAAGAACTGGCTCTTTACAATAAGGCTTCAAAGATACTTTATAAAAAACAAAGAATGAGCTATTGGATGTTAAAATTATTTTTTGGAAAGAAATTTATGAATGGCTATTCAGAAGGAAAAACTCTTACAGAGATAATTAAAGGGAAATACCCGTTCCCTTCTACTTAAATCTTTGTGAACAAAACTGAGTCAAATCTATCAGGCTTTGTTTGCTCTCACCAGATAACATGCGCAATGACTCTATAGCAGCGTCAGAATACTCTTTAATTTTATCTCGCGTATATACATCAGAATTATTTCTTTTAAAAATATCAAGTAAGACATCAGACTTTGTAAGTATTTTTCCCTCAAATATTTCGAGTAACATTTTTTTGTCGTCATTATTTGAATTGAGATAACTATGTATTAACGGCAAAGTTGACTTACCTTCAGACAAGTCTTCAATAATATTTTTTCCTGTCTCTGGTTCATCTCCAAAATAATCAAGATAATCATTTCTTAGTTGGTATGCTATACCAAAGTTCTTACCAAATGATTTAGCATTTTCAATACACTTGCCTCCAGCAAGCTCTGACGCAACCGCTGCTGATGCTTCGAATAATTTTCCAGTTTTAAGATAAATAATATTTAAATATTTATCAGTATCATCAATGATTTTATCTTTCACCATGAGCTGTATCACCTCACCTTGTGAAATTTGATTAGTAGTCTCAGCAAGAATTTTGTAAACTTTTTCTTTATTAATATCTACAATCAATTCGAAAGCACGTGAATATAGAAAGTCTCCAACTAGAACAGCGCTATCATCCCCCCATAACTTATTTGCAGTTTTAATATTATGTCTAATATCTGATTGATCCACGACGTCATCATGTAGTAATGTTGCTGCATGAATTAATTCTAAAATTGCTCCAGCTTCAATTACATTTTTTTCATTTTTAAATAGTCTTGAAAATAGCATTAGGATAATTGGTCTAATCCTTTTACCTCCACTTTCTATCATGTGGCTAGACAGGTTATTAATTAATGAGACATCCGTGCTAGTTGCTTTTTTTAAAAAATTATTCAATCTTTCTAGATCAGAATGTAAAGGTTTACTAATTTGCTTCAAATCTTGCATAGTGACAAAAATATATCATATTTAGATGAGCTAAATACCGATAAAATGGTTTATTATTTAAAAAAATCAGGGTAGAATCACACAACTTAAAGCAATATGAACGCAATTATCAAACAAGGTGGACATCAATATAACGTTACAGAAGGTGACGTAATACGTGTTGATCAAATTTCGAAACCTGAGGGTAGCAAAATTGAACTCGATAAGATAATCATGGCATTTGATGATAAAGAGTCTGTTATTGAAAAAAAAGCTCTTAAATCATTAAAAATCAAAGCAACTATTCAAAAACATGGTAGATATCCTAAAATTAGAATAGTAAAATTTAAAAGAAGAAAACATTACATGAGAACACAAGGTCACAAACAAGGGTTTTCAGAAATAAAAATAGAGTCGATTAAATAAAATGGCACATAAGAAAGCAGGTGGTAGTACTAAAAATGGAAGAGATTCTGAGTCTAAGCGACTTGGTGTCAAAAAATATGGTAGCGAATTTGTACATGCTGGCAATATCATTTTAAGACAAAGAGGAACACCTGTAAAAGCTGGCGATAATGTCGGTTGTGGAAGAGATCATACGCTCTTTGCAACAAGTGATGGATATGTCCACTTTCATAAAAAAGGTCCTAATAATCATAAATTTGTTAGTGTCCTTCCAACTAAACACTAAAACAACCTATTAATCATGAAATTCATTGATGAGACTGTAATTACAGTTAGAGCGGGCAATGGTGGTTCAGGCTGCTTAAGCTTCAGAAGAGAAAAATATATTCCTTTTGGAGGTCCCGACGGAGGAGATGGTGGGGATGGAGGCTCTATAATCATAAAAGGAACTGACAGCTTGAATACTCTAGCTGATTTTAAAAACAAGAGTTTATTTAAAGCTGAAAATGGAAAATCTGGCGGAAGTAAAAATAAGCATGGAAGGAATGGTGAGGACCTAGTTATCAACTTACCTTTAGGTTGTGTGATTTATGATAATGAAACCGACGAGGAACTATTTGATCTTGATGACGAGAGTAAATCATTCACAATTGTTGAAGGAGGAGAACACGGCTATGGAAATGTTCGCTTTAAAACATCGACAAATAGAGCTCCTAGAAAAAAAACTAATGGCAAAGAAGGCGAATACAAGGAAATAAGAATTATTCTTAAAGTCTTAGCAGATGTTGGATTAGTAGGATTACCAAATGCAGGTAAAAGTTCTTTTCTTCAAGCCGTAAGTATGGCTAAGCCAAAAGTAGCTGACTATGAATTTACAACACTCACGCCAAACTTAGGGGTGGTTCTCTATTCAGACTATGAGAAGTTCGTAGTTGCAGATATACCGGGAATTATTGAGGGCGCGTCCAAAGGTGTAGGTTTGGGCATAAGATTTTTAAAACATATCAGTCGAACAAAAATGCTTTTGAACATTATAGACTGCTCAGGTAAATCATATGAAGATATTATTGAGGAGGTAGATAAAATTAAACTTGAATTAAAGAGCTATGATGAATCTCTCCTCAAAAAGGATAAATGGATTGTAATAAATAAAATCGATATGCTTGAAGAGAAAGATATTGACGATCTCAAAAAATGTTTCGATAAAACAAAACTTAATGTTTACTTTATATCGACAATTAATAAAACTGGTATAAAAGAACTTACTAATGAAATATATGAGTTTTTAAAATATGAAAATAGAATTAAAGAAGTCTAATAAAATAGTTATCAAAATAGGTAGCTCTATCATTAATAATGATGATGGAAAGGATTATTTGTCTAATATTTGTGATGAAATAAGCAAGTTCGTAAATGAAGGGAAAGAAATTATCATAGTCACATCAGGTGCAATCAGTCAGGGTATGTCTATTCTTAGTATCACTGACAGACCAAGAGATATCAAAAAGCTGCAGGCTCTAGCAGCCATTGGGCAACAAAAGCTAATGTTAGGCTACGAAAAAATATTTTCACAAAACAATAATCATATAGCTCAGTTACTAATCACTCATAATGACATAAATGATCGTGTTAGATATTTAAATATCAAAGGCACTATAGAAGAACTACTATCTAACAAAATAATACCAATTATTAATGAAAATGATGTCGTATCTACAGAAGAAATTAAACTTGGTGATAATGATAATTTATCATCTATGATTGCAAATCTTATAGGTGCTGACTTACTTCTTATTCTTACGGATCAGCAAGGAATGTATGATAAAAATCCTGATTGTTTCAAAGATGCAAAACTTATTAATTCAATAAATGTTTCTGACCTAAGAAAATATGATGCTGACTTTAGCACACAAAGTAATATTGGTACTGGTGGTTTTGCAACTAAGATTCAAGCTGTGAGAAGGGCCGCACTATCGGGTACATACACAGTAATAGCGAGTGGTCATGATGATACTATATTAACTAATATTTTTAATAAAAGTTATGGAACACTTTTTATACCAGAATTGAAAAAAGTAAGTTCTAAAAAACAATGGCTCGATACGACAGAGAATCAAGGAGCCATAATAATCGATGAGGGTGCTTGTAAAGCTTTGACCCAAAATAATAGTCTACTTTTTGTTGGTATTAGAAATGTTATAAATAGTTTTGAAAAAGGTGATGTAATTAATTGCATGAATGAAAAAAATGTATGTATTGCAAAAGGTATTACAAATTATGGATCAGAGGATATAGTTCTTCTGAAAGGAAAATCTACTGAAAATATAATTTCAAAGCATGGAAATAAATTCACTAAGGAAGTGATTCACGCTGATAATTTAATTGTTATAGAGATTTAATCTTACTGTTCAATCTTGATTTGTGTCTTGCAGCTTTATTTTTATGAATAAGCCCTTTTGCAGCTAGCTTATCAATGCATGATACTGCAGTAATATAGTCTTTTTTAGACTGTTCTGCGTTTTTGTCAGAAATTGAACCAAGCACTTTTTTAATACTTGTTCTGAATTCAGATTTTTTAGCAGCATTACTTACTCTTGCCTTAGCAGCTTGTCTTACTCTTTTTCTAGCTTGTGCTGTATTTGCCAATGTAATTTTCTCCAATAATAGGTAAAATAAGTGAAGATTATCTCAGTCAAGTGGGCTAGTGTCAATATAATACACTCTATATGACAAAAGAATCAGATACAGAATCAAGATCAATTATTAAATCTTCAAGCCATTTTGGCATAACTACTTTAATATCAAGAATAAGTGGTTTTGTAAGGGATATTCTTTTTGCAAACTATTTTGGGGCATCGTCGAGTACTGATGCTTTTTTTGTTGCTTTCAAGATCCCTAACTTTTTTAGAAGACTATTTGCTGAGGGTGCGTTCTCTCAGGCTTTTGTGCCTGTATTACAAGAGTATCGTCTTAATAAAAGCCATTTATTATCTGAATTTATTCAAAATATTTTAGGAAATCTATTTGTTGTTTTATTAGTTATTACTTTACTTGGTATGTATTTTTCTACTGAGCTTACCTATATATTCGCGCCAGGATTTGCTGATGACAATGCCAAACTCAGCCTAACATCAGAAATGCTATTCGTTACATTTCCATATTTATTATTTATTTCTTTAACTGCGATGTGTGCCGGCATATTCAATTCATATGACCGTTTTATTTTATCTGGGATCACGCCTGTTTTCTTAAATTTGAGCTTAATAGTTTTTACAATTTTCTCATCATCACTTTTTGTTATCCCAGTTATTTCATTATCATATGGTGTGCTAGTAGCTGGTGTTGTTCAGTTGCTGATACAGCTGCCATTAATGTATAAATTAGGATTTCTCAAATTACCTAAAATCAATTTCACAAATCATGGTTCAATTAAAGTGATTAAACTCATGGGGCCTGCAATCATAGGCACAGCTGCTGTTCAAATTAATCTATTGATTGATACAATTGTTGCTTCTTTGTTAGTTACCGGTAGTATTAGTTGGTTATATTTTTCAGATAGATTAATAGAATTGCCCTTAGCAGTATTTGGTATTGCCATTTCTATCGTCATGCTACCAGTTTTATCTGAACACTTTCAAAAAAAGGAGTCGGGGCTTTATTCATCAACATTATCTAAATCAATCAAGCTTTCCATGTTAATTGCTATACCTTCAATGGCTGGGTTAATCATTCTCTCTAGCTCTATTATATCTACATTGTTCATGTATGGTAATTTTGATCTATTAGATGTAAATATGACAGTACTTAGTTTAATAACTTACAGTCTTGGTCTCCCAGCATTCATATTTTTAAAAATATTAGTAACAGCGTTTTATTCAAGACAAGATACAAAAACCCCAGTCATATATTCCCTAGTAGGTATATCCATTAACATTATGTTTAATCTGGCAGTTTTATATTTTTATCTTAAATCACCTTTTGAGGGTGCCCATGCGCTGATTGCTTTAGCTACATCCTTATCAGCATGGGTACAGGTTTTATTAATGAATTATAAACTCAGATCTATAGGCATAATAAGAGAAAATTTATTTTTTAATCAGTCCTCATTTAAGATTATTTTTGCTACTTCATTCATGTTCTTGGTTTTATTCTTTTATGGCAATATTCTGCCGTTTGATTATGATACAAGCATATATGAGCGGGCAAGTTACTTAATTACAAATATATTGGTAGGAGCTATAATTTACTTTATTTCTCTAGCTCTCTTAGGTGTCAGAATTAAAAATTATAAGATATGAATATAATTGAGAAAATTGATAACATTTCAGATAAACCCAAGGTTGTTACTATAGGTAACTTTGATGGTATCCATAAAGGCCATCAGTCCTTGATTAAAAAAACTCAAGAAATCTCTCATACAGAGAGTTTAGAGTCTGTAATTTTCACGTTTGATATGTTACCCGAGGAAATTTTCAAACAAAGTCATTTTCAGCGAATATATAATAATAAACAGAAATTTGATTACATTAAGTTACATGAAATTAACACAATTCTGTCTATTGATTTTAATGATATAAAAGATTTTTCAGCAAGTTTTTTTTGTGAAGAAATACTCATCAAAAAATTATTAACAAAATACTTAATCATAGGTAAGAATTTTAAATTTGGGAAAGGAAGAGAAGGTGATATAAATAAACTTAATGAATATCATAATGCTGGTGATTTTCATCTTATTATCCCTGAACTAGAGAAGTATGATAATGAACATATTAGTAGTACAAGAGTAAGAAAATTAATAAAAGATGGTAAATTTTCAGATGTTAAAAACTGCCTAGGAAGAGAATATATGTTGCGCGGGACTGTAACGACAGGGGAGCAATTAGGTAGAAAGCTTGGCTACCCTACTGCTAATATTTCACTTGATTATGATTATCCTCTTGATGGTGTTTACTTATCAAAGATATGTGTTGATGGGATTTTTTATTATGGACTTGCATCTGTGGGAAATAAACCAACATATAATGGTAGAGAGAAAATCCTAGAGGTGTTTATCTTAGATTTTAATCAAGATATTTATAACAAAGAAGTTGAAGTTTATTTTTTAGATTTGATAAGGAAGCAAATCAAATTTGATAGTCAAGATGAACTTATTAAACAAATGAATGAAGACCATAAATATGCAATAATCAATAGCAAAAATTATGGAATATAAAGATACTCTAAACCTGCCTAAAACAGATTTTCCAATGAAAGGTAATCTGCCTAATAGGGAACCTGAAATACTAAAAAAGTGGCACGATAATGCCATTTATAAAAAAAACCTGGAACAATCAAAAAATAAAAAGAAATATATCCTTCATGATGGTCCTCCATATGCAAACGGAGACATACATATAGGTCATGCTGTTAATAAAATCCTAAAAGATTTTATAATTAAATCAAAAATTATGTCTGGTTTTCATGTTCCGTTTATTCCAGGATGGGATTGTCATGGCTTGCCTATAGAATTACAAGTTGAAAAGAAGTATGGGAAATCAAAGTTTAGAGATAATCCAAAAGCTTTCATAAGTGCTTGCAGAACATTTGCTGAAAAACAAATCACTAAGCAGAAAGATGACTTTATTAGACTTGGTATTTTTGGTGATTGGGATAATCCCTATTCAAGCATGGATAAAGATGTAGAGTCAGAAATAGTATCTAGTTTAGCAAAGATGATTGAGAATAATCATATCTATTATGGGTCAAAACCTGTTCATTGGTGTATTGAATCATCCTCTGCACTGGCAGAAGCAGAAGTGGAGTATAAAGATATTATATCCTCAGCAGTCTGTGTTAATTTCAAAATTCTTAATATAAGAAATCTTTCATCATACAAAAGCATGAATAATGAACTTGACGTATTCATACCTATATGGACTACTACGCCGTGGACCTTACCTGCTAATCGAGCAGTTGCATTAAGTAATAATATAAATTATGTAGTTGTTAAAACTGAAAATAAGTATCTTATTATCGCTAAAAGTTTAGTTGCCCGTGTCATGGAGAAATCAGGTATATCAGATTATGAAATTTTAGATGATTTCAAAAATGATGATTTTGTAGATTTAGAACTCCAGCATCCATTTTATGATCTGACAGTTCCTGCCATAACTGCTGACCATGTAACCGATGAAAATGGTACTGGTGCGGTACACATAGCTCCTGGTCATGGTACAGATGATTATCTTGCAGGGATAAAAAATAATCTCGAAGTTTACAATCCTGTTGATGACTATGGAAGATTCATTGAAGCTTTGCCAATTTTTGGTGGGATGAAAATTAGAGACTGTAATGAAGACATTATCGCATTACTTAAGAAAAATGATTGCTTATTGTTCTCAGAGGATTATGAACATTCATATCCGCATTGTTGGCGTTATAAAACTCCATTAATTTTTAGAGCAACTCCTCAGTGGTTTATGAGCATGGATAACTCTGGATTACGAGAATCTATAAAAAATAATATAAGAGATATAAACTGGTTACCTTCATGGGGAGAAGACAGAATATTTAATATGATTGATGGTAGACCAGATTGGTGTTTATCAAGGCAGAGAAACTGGGGTGTTCCTATTCCATTATTCTTACATAAAGATACCAATGAACTTCATCCTGATACAGATTCAATCTTAAAAAAAGCTGCCAATATTATAAAATACGGCAACATAGAAGCATGGTTAGATTTTGATAAAGAATCAATAGTAAAAAATATAAATGAGTATAGAGAGATAAAAGATACTCTTGATGTCTGGTTTGATTCAGGCGTGACACATGAAACTGTTCTAAAAAGCAGAGGCATTGATCAAACAGCAGATTTATATTTAGAGGGCTCTGATCAACATAGAGGTTGGTTTCAATCATCACTTATAACATCCCATGCGATGTATAGTAAATCGCCATATAAGAATGTCCTTACGCATGGGTTCGTAGTAGATAAAGATGGTCAAAAAATGTCTAAATCTATAGGTAATATCATTTCCCCACAAAAAGTTATAAAAGATAAAGGAGCAGACATCCTAAGGTTGTGGGTTGCTATGACAGATTATTCTAAAGAAATGACAATATCAGATGAAATCATAAAACGTGTTTCTGAGTCCTATAGGAGAATACGTAACACCTCTAAATTTTTATTATCTAATATTAGTGATTATGATAATCAAGATATAAATTCTGAAGATATGGTAGAGCTTGATAAGTGGATTATACACAAAGCGAAAGAGCTCAATAATCAAATCCTAAAAGATTATGAAGAGTTCAAATTTCATAAAATAATGCAAGAGGTTGTAAATTTTTGTACTCTAGAGTTAGGAGGATATTATCTTGATATCATTAAGGATAGACTATATACCTCTAAAAAAGATGGGGCACCTAGACTCTCCGCTCAAAAGACATGTCATATCTTAATAAGTTATTTAAATGCTTGGATTGCTCCAATATTAACCTTTACTGCTGAAGAAATTTATTCAAGAATGCCAAATAATAAAGAGAGCATATACCTAACAGAATGGTTTGATACATCAGTTGCTATGAGTGATAAAAAGGTTAAGTTGTATGATAATCTTTATTCAATCAAGCCTCATGTATCTCGAATGATAGAAGAAGCAAGAAATAAAAATGAAGTGGGATCATCACTTGAATGTGAATTAAGTATTACATGCAACAAACACTTATATGATGATTTAAGCAAGTTATCTGATGAGCTTAAATTTGTTTTCATCGTATCCTCATGCAATATTACCTTGGGTGATGAATCAGATAATTATTTAATTGATGATGATTTGAATAAATTCTCTATTTCTATATCAAAATCAAAGTACAAAAAATGTGAGAGATGTTGGCACTATCATGAATCTGTAGGAACAATTGAAGAATCTTCTTCAATATGCGAGCGATGCTTCGATAATGTACATGGTGATGGAGAATGCAGGACGTACGCCTAAAAGGGGTAATCTCTTTTTGCATTATTTTAACAATTATAGTGATTGACTATTTTTCTAAGCAGTATGCATTAATATTTGATCAAAATTATGTTGTAAACTCTTTCATTACTATTTACAAAATGAATAATTATGGAATTGCATTTAGTTTGTTCAATGAACTAGAGAGTGTTGGTCAGCTGATATTGAATATAGTAATATTTTTAATCTTAGTTTTCATAGCTAGAGAGTTATTCACTAATTTAGCGAGTAGTAATTTATATCTAATAGGGTTGTCTCTTATCTTAGGAGGTGGCTCAGCTAATTTTATTGATAGATATGATAATTCAGCTGTTACTGACTTTATTATTTTACATTATAAGGATATATATTTCCCAGCAGTTTTTAATATAGCAGATGTATCAATAAGCATAGGAGCAGTATTAATAATAATTTATTATATGAGTAATAAAACCAATGAAGTCCATTAAATACAATAGTAGTGTATTACTTAATTACTCACTTAAAGGGAATGATAATTTATTTGAGAGCACCTTTGACAAAGAACCTATTAGAATAACTATCGGAAAATCTAAAATGCCTCAAATAATTGAAGCATCGTTATATGGATTAAAACGTGGAGATGAAAAAGAATATAGTTATGACTCAAAAGAAATATTTGGAAAGTATGATCAAGATAAAGTTATCACAACAAAGCGTGATTTATTAAAGCACTATAAAAATGTCAAATCAGGAGACATCATAGAAACTATTCAGGATGATAAATCATGTTTTGTTACAGTTTTAGAGGTATCGGATAAAGACATAGTAATAGATATGAATCACCCTTTATCTAATAAAAATGTTAAATTTAGAGTTGAAATTATTGAGATAGATGATGAAACTTAAAGATTGTGAGATATTGCTTACGGAACCAAGAGGTTTTTGTGCAGGTGTTGAAAGAGCTATAGGTATAGTAAACCGGGCTATTGAAATGTTTGACGAAGAAATCTATGTAAAACATGAAGTTGTTCATAATAAAAATGTAATAGAAGAACTCACCAAAAAAGGGGTTGTCTTTATAGAGTCGTTAACCGAAATCCCTGATAAATCAATATTAATTTATAGTGCACATGGTGTATCGAA
>ERZ802822.799-NODE-799-length-21107-cov-6.123966_pt1 | contig 21107 bp, 26 predicted proteins | sample MGYA00345649_ERZ802822 | MGnify/ENA primary metagenome ERZ802822 (study PRJEB30503, sample SAMEA104212359) | marine metagenome | biome: Westerlies Biome; feature: [SRF] surface water layer (ENVO:00010504) within the epipelagic zone...; material: water...
AGTCCGAGTACAGCAGCCTTTTTTGCCATCTCGGGGTTTCTTTTATCAGTGGTATATTTTTTTTTGAATATCTATTATTTTACCATATACCCAGAAAAATTGTGTGTAGCTGAATTCATACCTGGTCCCTGAAACCACACTTTTAGTTCATCACCACCACCTTTTTCACTAAAGTATATTTTAATAGGGTATTTTTGACCTGCCTTTAAATTGACTGATTTAGCTGGTATCACACCCGCTCGCATGGATGCGTGACTGTTCCAACCTTTCACTATAAATCTCACTTTACGTCCAATAACTGGGTTACTGAAGGTGTAAGTCTGACGAGTGTCTCTACTCGAAGTGTATTTAAGCGTCGATGTCATCGTTTTACCATCAATCGATACAACGAACGAAGTCACTCGTTGGTCATGATCTTTTCTTCCTTGAACGACGACACCGGCTATTAAATTATCTGCACCCATGTCAATTTCCATCCACTGATCGACTACGTTATGAGCTGCCGACCAAGCTTGAACACTGTCGAGCATCGAACGGGCGTGTCCCACTCCTGGAGCTTGGTTCGACCATACCGTTGAATACTTTCTGGAACTCTCTGGTGGATTAAGTTCATTCTTTGGTGCTTTTACCATACCATGTAAACCACCATTATCAACAACCACTACATCATCTATAGTTAAATAACTCATATCATCAGATTCTGTCCAGAATTTATGGCTACCCGTATTTTTAGGTACGAAATAACCTTCCCACTTAACGGCATAGTTATCTTCATTACCATCGTTTCGTAAATGTCCACTCGTCGCCTTATGTTTACTACTAAAATCGGTAACATTATCACCTTGTTTCGTAGGAGTTTTACCACTAAATGAACTTATATCCGAAAAGTACGAACCTTTGTAATAGTACCATTTAAATCCACCCGTCAAATCCATCGCCGCTTCAGAATATTTACCAACCCTCAAACTACGTTTACCATTGAGGAACTGGTACACCTCATCAAGTTTAGCCGCGGGACAATCGACACTACCTGGATATTTATCCCACGATCCCCATGTATTCTTATCTTTACGTCCTACACTGCCTGGGTCAGAACATATACGTCCACACCCCGGGACGTCTTGGTGAACCGAGTTCGCATGGCCACACCATCCATCGGCACCACCTGCGATTTGATGAGGGATTGTAGAGGGTGTTGATTTACCGTTCTTTATATCGTACGTATATACGACGGGTCTAGGTTCAGTAGTACCACCCCTATTAGACGTTTCTGTAATTTTCGTAACCCCGTTCTCTTTTATTATCCAAGCGGGTGCATATCGAGGTCGTGTATATACTATATCTATTTTATCAACCTTTTTATCAGATACAATAGTAAATATCTTATCGCCTTCATTGTGACCATCCGCGTTCCATGACGCATAATTTTCTGTACTAAACATATTATCGGGTTTATTGTTTCTATTAGGATTTTTGTGTATAGTCGTTTGTGCCTTTGTTGCTAAAACACCATCGAGTTTTATATACTCAATGTGTATTCCTAAATAAGAATTCTTTTTGTTCATGATAAGTTCGTATGTAAAAGTTTCAGGTTCGGGTACATCAATTTCTTCAAGATTACTCGTATCTAATGACATTCCAAAATCGTCTTGTGTAAAAGTTACTGTTTTCGTATACAATTTATTACTGTCTTTAGTTTCGTTATAGTATAACTCGAGTGTATTATCACCTATAATCTTTTCATCGAACTCTTTTTTATCTACTATGTTCATGGAGACATCCGTAAAGTCTTTAAGATTACCCGCATCACTATTTTCGTACGTGTGAATTACACTCCCTGAAGAATCTTTCAGGGTAACGATCCATTTCGTAACAACCCCTTCTATACTCGCCTTATTCGCCCACGAAAGTTTAAGACCCTCGAGTGTATACTCTTCACTCTTGCTGGGTCTTATACTATAAATCAAAAATATGATAAATAGAATGATAGCTAATACGAGTATCATTTTATATATCACGAGATATTATTTTTAAATTAGTTTATTCTTCTTTCATTTCAATTTCTGGTCCGACGAGACTCGCATTCTTATTCGAAGCTTTAGATCTTTTCATCATTACAACTATGAAGGTGATCATCATGGCGACGACGGCTGATAACATTCCAATTCCTTGGTAATCCATTTTTTTTATATACTATAGTAATATAAAAAAATGCGACAGTTTACCACCGTCCTGATGGAAGCACTCTTCATAGGTCTCATGTTACAGGTTTTGTTCCTGGGTCTCACAAAATATATCTATAAAGGTACAGGCGCTCTAATTATTTCAGGGGCGTTAATACATTTACTCTTTGAGTATTCGCCTTTCGGTAACATTAACGAAAAGTGGTGTAAAATGATATTTGATTAAAAGTTTATAAGTTCATCTATTATAGCTGTTTTATCATATTCGAGTTCTTTTAACGTTTCTGATAATTCTTCGTGTTGTCTATCGATATTATCGTTATAATCTTCCAGGTAATCCTTGAAGAACATACGCACATTACCAACGTCGTGTCCTGAATCTAAAAGTGAACCAACCGTATATCGAGGTAATCGAATACCGAGTTCCCGTGCGCGTCGTTTCACAGCTTCCTGGCGAACAAAGTTCGTCACGTTTCGTCTATGTTTTAGTTTTTCCACTTTTTTTAACGTTTCGTGGATTAGTCTATTTACTTCCATAAGCTCATCTTCAAGTTCGTAATCGCGTAACTGTTCCGGAACAGGTGGTGGTGTTTGTATCTCCGGTAAGTCGGGGTGTACATAATCCCCGCGTCTTGATTGTGGAGGTGTCACCGTATCGTATATCGTAAGATCGTCAAGATTATCCCCAAATGGTGGGAGACGAGGCATCGGGGAAAAGGGTATGGGTATATCAACACGTCGAATTCTAAATTCTTCTTCACCATCACTTTCAGAATCCGTTTCGTATTTGATATAATCGTGAATCTTTTTGATCGAATCACACATTTTAAGATAATCGCCTTCAGAAATTATCTTAGAATTGAGGTCGAGTGTTTGCATTAACGATGTAAGAGCGTCCATTTTTAATATATTAATTTTTTATTTTGTTTCATTACAACTTAGGTTTGTTATTTTTCTTAAAAGTAAAAGGGCTTCTACGGCTTCACCAATTTCACGGTGTTTTACACAAAACCCGTTTTTTCCTTGGCGACAGAGACAGTTTTCGTGTACACAGTTTGGACGCATTTTTGAATGTGTAATGGTATATCCGTTTAAACTTAGGTTCTTATTTCACCTTCTTCGAGTTCAGATTCAGATTCTGAATTGTATTCACTCTCATTATCTAAATCGTCAATATTTTCGGGTAAATAATCGTATAATCGATCGTGGTCGATTTGGTACGTAATTTCATAATCGTCCAGGAAATCACGTAAAGAAATCTTATCGTTAACGCCATACTGTTCATCTAAATACCATTTCCAAAACATGAGGTTCTTTTTCGTGATTTTACTCGGAAAAAGTTCGACGGTAAATTCTTCGTCACCTTTGCACCCACACTGTTTAAGAATCTCTTTTTCACTTTCGAGGTACATATCAAAAAAGTGTTCCAAAATACCAATATCGTTAGGTTCATAATAAAATTCAATAAATTGAGCTTGACCATACGATGTTTCCAATTTTCTATTAGAAATACCAATATACGCAATATAATTATACGTATTTTTAGGAACAAGGTGTGTGGGGTACCCAAAATCGGCGCGTAAACCATATACTTTACATTTTTCACCGGCTAATTCGGAAAAAAGTTCATTAACATCGAAAAGTTCGACAATTGTGGTACAGGTTTTAAGGAGTTCATAAGTGAGGCTCATCGTATTATATTACATATTAGTTGCTAAGTTTTAAGTCCATATTTTCAGGGAACGAGTTATAGAGTTCCGTCCAGTCAATGCTTCCATGAAGGTTATTTTTTTCAACAAACTGTAAAAGAGTTTTTTGACAATTAAACTCATTTTTAAAGTAATTCATCCAAAACTCAACCCATTCTTCTGGGACGTGTCGCGGGACAACCATGGTATTCAATGTATCTTTTGCCAGCATTTGGATTACTGGTTCAATAATACCAATTCGAGTACCATCTTCGTATTTCTCTTCATACATAAAGTCCACTAAGTGAAGTTTATCGTTAAATGCAGATACACCCACATAAGCAACGTAATTAAGTTCTTTTTTAAACTTTATTAAATCCTGTGGAAAGTTTGATCTCAGTCTCACCCCATACACTTGAGAAGGTGTACCAGTTGAAAATTGATCGGTTCGGAAACTCGAAAGAACACCGTCAAGTTTTTCATCTCTTTCAAGAGAGACAGCTTGTTTCGTAAGTTGGTAAATAAGAGACATTTTTTTTATTATACTTATTATAACTGATCTATATCACTTAGGTCTTCACTGTACATCAATATTTCTTCGGCCACGATTTGATAAAATGCCATTTTATACGCTAAAAATCCAAATAAAGTTGCCCCCATATTAAAATCGAATGGTAAATCTTTAGAATTCCATACAGATTCTGCTAATGCAAGACATGTCGGTAAGAGTAACCGTTTATTCAAACCAGGTACTTTCTCTATATTGTCGACGTATGAGGAGAGTGAGTCTACATAAATACACGATGCGATTGTTCCTAAACTTGCAGAAACACCGTCAACGGGTGTATGAAAAATAAAATGGTAGGTCGAAACAGCAACACCGTATTGTAAAGTTGTCTTTTTAATTTTAGATTTTATTTTTTCATATTCCGCTATACCTTCTTTACGTTTAGTGGGGCATGATATTCTAATGGTTTTAGTGTACGGATTTATTATACTCAACATTACAATTTATTTAATCTATATCTATACCTTTAATAATATAGTTTTCATCTTGAAAATACTTTTTCTTAAACTTTCGTTCTTTTATTTTAAAATTATTACACCTCTGTTCAACTTCGTGTATACTAATTTGAATATTGGTTAAATCTATTTTATTTGTAGACGATTTTCTCCATTTATCACCAAAGATTGTAGAATATTGTAGTTCACGTCTTTGATACGTAAGATCTTCAAGTAGAAGTTTATAAAGTATGAGTGAATATGAATCGTATTCACTACTTTCATAATCATCAAAATAAAGCTGTTCACGCGCCAATGTATTCATACGTTCACGAAGTAGGTTCGCCCCACTGTTCTCTCCACCGGTTAACCAAAGTTTGAAGTCTTTCTCTCGAGAATCTCGAATTTCGGGGGTCTCGTCGAGGGGCTCCCGGACACACGAGATCACGTGATTCGTACGCGTTAAGTTTTTCCCATATGACTCTTTGCATGTCACCCGGGAGTTCGTTTGTCGCTTGACAAAACGAGAGTTTATAGTCGTACGTGTGTAAGGCAATGTAGTCGTCCATTTCATTTTTTTATATATTTCATTAGAAGTATGTAAACTTAGGTTTCCTAGGAACCTCTAAAATGATTGTTTCATTCGCTTCATTTTTAGATATAATATAGTCATTCTCATACATTTTTATAGATGGAGGTTTTTGTATATTTGTTTCGGGTTTTGGTCTAAGTGATAATAAATTACAGACACTCGAATAAAACGAAAACATTACTGCTATTATTTATGTTTATTTTTTTATATACTAAATACAAGATGGTTTCACTCCAGGACTTACCTAAAAAGGTTCAGTATATAATTATAGATTCAAAATTTGTAAATGGTTCAAATAATACGTTTAGTATAGATCTTTCACTTGAATCAAATTTACATTTAGAAGATATCACACAAGTGTGTGGTATAAAACCAGTTGATTTTTACGTGACACAGGTTGGACAGGAAACCCCAAATTCTGATACTCACGTGAGTAGTGTCGCAAAGTACGTTGATATAACGTGTGAAGATGTACCTAAACGTGCTCAAATACTCGATGAGCGTCATGGACAAATTTTAGCACGCGTACCACTCGAAAGACATTTTAATCATGGTGCACATACTATAGTTAGAGATAAGCAGTGGAAAGCATTTCCAAGACAAACAAACCTATTTAATCCCATATCTATGCAAAAACTTCATTTTAAGTTATATGAATATCAAGAAGATACAGATTACGTTACTTTACAACCGGATGCAGAATGGTATATGGTTCTCGAAGTTACAACTATAGACGTTAAGGAAAAACCTATAAATAGAGAGGTTCAAATTCTGGAAGCTTTACATAAACTTATCGGGAAGATAGAGGATCTTAACGTAAACGTTAAAAAACTTCCGGATAAGGAGGATATTGAAAAAATGGAGAAGGAAAAAAAGAAAAAGTACCCCTTGCGTTACTTAATACTATTCATAACTATGTTAATAGGTGGGTTTGTATATGTAAAAAATAAAAGTACACCGTCTATTCCACAACCTTCTTTTTAACGACACGTTTGACAACTTTTTTCTTTGGTGTTTCTGGTGCTGGTGTTGGTGTTGGTGGTGCTGGAGCCTTTACTGGAGCAGCAGCCTTTACTGGAGCAGCAGCCTTTACTGGAGCAGCAGCCTTTACTGGAGCAGCAGCTGGTGGTTCGATTGCATCAGCTATTTGTTTAAGAATACCATAAACAGTTTCTTTGTGAATTTTTGATCTTTGAAGTGCTTCTTCAATTTGTTCTCTAACAGAGTCCATCGCGTAATATATATAAAAGAAATATTATCTTTATACTAAATGTTATTCATAGGTCCACCTCTTTTGAGTGGGATAGGTCAACAATGTAAAAAATATATGGGTCTTTTTCCTGGGAGTCGGTACATTGAACTTCAAAATGATATACCGGTATGTGAGCGTGCATTCATTTATGCTTTACCTGTACCACATTGGTTAGATAAAATACCAGAAATTAAACGTAAAATCAAACACGTTACGTGTATGACTATATGTGAAACCGAAACCGTACACGAAGATTACGGTAAACTATTTAAACTTTTTGATAGAATCGCCGTACCGAGTGAATTTTGTAGAAAAGTGTTTAAAAAGCAGTTTCCAGACACGGACTTTTACATTATACATGCACACGTGCCTGATCATAGACCGTACACATTTTATCACATCGGAAATGTAACGGATCCAAGGAAAAATTTTAATAAAATTATTGAAACATTCGTTCGTATGAATAAACCTGATACACGTCTTTTGATTAAGGCAACGTGTAAACAACCAATTCAAATAAAAATACCAAACGTTGAAGTTATAAACGGTCTTATTGCTGATGAAGAAATGGAAAAAATCCACGCACTGGGTGATTGCTACGTAAGTTTTTCGAGTTCGGAAGGCATTGGTATGGGTGCAGTGGAAGCAGCTTTACGCAATAAACCCGTCATTATAACTGATTACGGGGGTGCACCTGAATATATAAAAACGCCGTATACGATAAAATGTGAACGTCAAAAACTCGTAAAAGATGATTTTTTGTATCAGGCAGGTATGGAATGGGGTAAACCAGACGAAAAACAATTATGTGAGTTTATGGAAGATGCATATACAAATAAAATAAGGTATATGGAACATCCGAGGACTCATATGTTGACGTGTAAAGAAAATGTATTACAGGAATTCGTCGCTAATGTAATTGGTAAGGAAAGTGATAAGACCGGTCAAGATGGCACCGGACATGAGTGAGCCTCTCTGAGCAATGAGCATGGCGACGACATCATCGATAAATTTAATATTGGTTGGTTTCTTAAGAAGTTCTGGTACGATTTTTGAAATTGCAAGATAAAGTGCCATAGCTATTATGACAGGTCTGAGTGTTTCTTGATCTAACATTTTTACAATAAGGAAATATTTATTTTTGGCCTAGTTCCTAGCACTTGATCATCTATTCTATGTTTTTTGCAGTAATCCCCGCATACCGCTTTGAATGTACACTTTTTCCCTGATAATGTAAATGCTTTACATATATTGCGAGTTTCAGAAGTGTCTTGTTTGGGTACAGAATCTAACACCTGTATCGGTTTTGTTTTTTGAGATTCAAGTTTCTTTTTCCTCATTTTATCGAGAATTGACGCCATTTCTTCTGGTGTTTTTTTACTTGTTTTCAAGGTTTTGGATACACGTAAACAGTCATCATAAGTCTGAATATTTGATTGATGTTTTTTAGTGAGTACATTTTTAGTATCACTAAAATTCGTCTGAATCACAGTCGGTAGAAAGTATTGCGACATCTTAATTTCTACTAAAAATAAAATAACTTAGGTTAGTAAAAGATGTGGTTCTTTATAAAACTTAAAAGAACGTATAGCTTCACTTTAGGTGAGTAATATAAAAGATAAAACCTTTTACTTTTAAATGAATATTAAGTGGACAAAAGAGTGTTATTTGTGTGAATGCCCTTTAGAGCCGTGTGTACACACAAAAACGACAGAAGAACGTATACTTGTTAGAGAATATAGAAAAATGCGACCTATTTTTACTATCAATAATGATATGTACCTAAAATTTTTTGGTACAGAGGTAAAACGTGTCTGTTATGCATGTTATATAACGTCTTATAAAAATGTTCACCCGGTATCCCTTAGAGACCGCGAGTGTGGTCGTATAAAAAATATATATTCGAGACCCAAGTCAAAAACAAAAGATGAATTATTATACTGGTTCGAAGGACTAAAAATATACTTAAATAAACGACTTTATATAACATAAATGGGTGAAAGTATTCAAAAACTCACACACGTGGAACATATTTTAAAACGCCCAGATTCATACGTTGGACCCGTTTCACGTGTAGCGGAACCTTATTGGATTTATGAAAATGATTCATTTGAAAAGAAAACGGTAGTGTATTCACCGGCACTTTTAAAAATATTTGACGAAATTTTAGTAAACGCGATCGACCGAAACTCCATGTACCCAAAAAATGTAACGTCACTCAATGTTTCTATTGATAAAACGACTGGCCAAATAACCATTGAAAATAACGGACCTTTGGGTGGTATATCTGTTAAAATGCATGAAAAGGAATGTTTGTGGAATCCAGAGTTAACGTTTGGACATTTGCTCACGAGTACAAATTATGACGATACACAAAAACGTGTTGTTGGTGGTCGTAATGGATACGGTGCAAAACTTACGAATGTTTATTCGAGTAAATTTTCAGTTAAAATTAAAGATGGAGAAAACAAGTGTATATATACACAGGAATGGTCGGATAATATGAAAACGTGCGGTACACCCAAAATAAAAAAGTACTCGAGTGCTACGTCGAGCGTTTCGATTACTTTCGTTCCCGATTGGAAACGATTTGGTATGTCAAAAATGGATGATTCTATATATAAAATATTTGAAAAGCGAGTATACGATGCGAATATTTGTACGTCGCAAAATTGTAAAGTGAAATTTCAAGGTGACGCATTACCTAAAGCAACATTCAATACGTACGCAAAAATGTACACGAAATCAGATGAAATATGTACATTTACGAGTGATAGATGGTCAGTGTGTATCGCACCTTCAGATGATGGGTTTGAACATGTATCATTTGTGAATGGTATATGTACCACAAAAGGTGGTTCACACGTCGACCACGTGTCTGGAATACTCGCAAACGGTGTTATTGAAGATATGGCAAAGAAAATAAAACTTCGACCTCAACAAGTCAAGAACGCGTTTTTTGTTTTCGTAAAAGCAACACTTGTCAATCCGAGTTTTAGTAGTCAGGTTAAATCAGAATGTACACTCAAGCCACAGGACTTTGGGAGTAAGTTTGAACCACCAAAAACGTTTATAAAGAATATTCTAAAAACGAGTGTTCAATCAGAACTCATGGCATTATCGAAGTTTCGTGAAATGAAAGAATTGAAAAAAACAGATGGGTCTCGTAAATCAAAAATAACGGGTATTCCGAAACTCGACGATGCCAATAAGGCCGGTACTACACACTCTGGTAAGTGTACTCTTATTGTTACCGAAGGTGATTCTGCAAAAACACTCGCAATTGCTGGTCTTTCGGTTGTTGGTCGTGATCATTACGGTGTTTTTCCACTTCGGGGTAAATGTAAGAACGTACGTGATGCAAGTGTAAAACAACTTACCGAAAATAAGGAGTTTAATGACCTTAAGAAGATTTTGGGGCTTCAACAAGGGAAAGTGTATACATCACTCTCCGAACTCAGATACGGACGACTTATGATCATGACCGATGCAGATAACGATGGAAGTCATATCAAGGGGCTTATTCTTAACATGATTCATTATTTCTGGCCGAGTTTACTTAAACTCAAGTTTGTTGTAAGTATGGTTACACCTATCATAAAAGCGTCCAAGGGTTCGGAAACGAAATCGTTTTATACAGACTCCACGTTTAGGCAATGGTATGGTAATGGTAAAGCTGGGTGGAAAATTAAATATTATAAGGGTCTCGGTACATCCACGTCTGCAGAGGCACGTGAATATTTCAAGAAGATCAAAGATCTTACCGTTCAATTTGATACGGATAATTCAATGGACGAGTCTATAGTTCTTGCATTTGACAAGACAAAATCAGATTTACGTAAAACGTGGTTACTTGAAAGTACAGAAAAGAAATCGTCCGAACTCGAAGTACCATATGGAAACGTTGAGCGTCTCGGTATTTCTGATTTTATTCATAAAGATCTTGTAAATTTCAGTCTTGCTGATTTGAAAAGGTCGATTGCACACGTTTCAGATGGTTTAAAACCATCCCAACGAAAAGTGTTATACGCGTGTTTCACAAAGAATCTTACATCTGAAATGAAGGTTGCGCAATTGGCCGCATACGTTTCGGAAAAAACATCGTATCACCACGGTGAAGTCTCTTTGGCAGATACAATTGTAAAATTGGCACATAATTTTACGGGGTCGAATAATATTAATTTACTCGAACCATGTGGTCAATTTGGTACACGTCTCATGGGTGGTAAAGACGCGAGTCAAACGAGGTATATATTTACAAAATTGACTAAAAATGCGAGAATACTTTTTGATCCTAAAGATGATCCAGTATTAAACTATCTCGACGACGACGGTAAACAAATCGAACCCGATTATTATGTTCCTATATTACCAACCGTTTTAGTAAATGGGACGGAAGGTATAGGTACGGGATTTAGTTCGTATATACCACCGTTTAACCCGTCCGATATTAAACATAATATTGAACGTATAATCAAGAATGAAACTGTTATTCCAATGAAACCATGGTTCGATAAATTTACGGGTCGTGTGTTTAGTAATGAAGATGGGTTGTGGATAACAGAGGGTGTATGGAAATCTTCAGGTAAAAATGTATTAGTAACCGAGCTTCCACCGGGACGTTGGACACAAGACTATAAAGAGTATCTCGATACCCTTATCGAAAAGAAAAAGATTACGAACTATGTGAATAACAGTACGACTGATGATGTTAATTTTAGTATTGAAGGATACACGGGTAACGATATTATAAAAGATTTTAAACTTCAGAAGACATTTCATGTATCAAATATGCACTTATTTCACCCATCAAAGGGTATTCATAAATACGAAAGTCCAGAAGAAATTCTCGCAGATTTTGTTAAAATACGGTCAGAGACGTATAAAAAAAGAAAAGCACACCTTATACGTGTCTTGAAAGAAAAAACTAAAAAATTTGAAAATATGTCGAAATTTATTGATATGGTTATTCACGAAAAACTTATTATTTTCAAACGTAAACGGTCAGATCTCGAACATGAAATGGGGAAATTATTTGATAAAATAGATAATTCATACGAATATCTCTTGAATATCAAAACGTATCAGTACACAGACGAAGCTGTACAAAACCTCAGGGAGGAAACGTCAAAATCAAGAATAGAACTTGATACATTACAACAAATGTCTCATATCGATATGTGGAAAAGGGATTTAAAAATATATAAACAATAAGTAGTAAGTATGTGTGATACATCTGGACCAAATACAGGTTCTATAGTATCACTTAATGCAATTGGTAAACAAGATACATACCTTTTAGAAGATGATCCTATTCATTCATTCTTTAAGTACGAACCTAAAAAACACGCTAATTTTACAAAGTTTCATAAAAGTTTAAACGTTAATAAACCAAGTAATTCTTCAACATCTTGGCCTTTTGGTGAAACTATAAAAGTTATGTATAACCCAAGAAATATGGGTGATCTTTTAGCAAATATGTACGTAACGTTTGAATTACCCGCTCTAACAGGTTCCGATAGTTATTACGCGGATCAAATTGGGAGACACATTTTTAAATCTGTAACCATGCGTGTCGATGAAACGGTTGTTGAAAAGTTCCACGGTGATTGGGGTATCATATATGATGAACTGTACCTCGATGAATCCGAAAAAAGAACGAAAAGGTACACAGTGAATAGAAATAATGCAGAAGATACATCTTTATTATCTGGTAATCAGGTATTAGCGCAAAACAAATCACGTGTTTATATTCCTATACCTTTACTCTTTTCGCGTAAGTATGAAAGTGATGAATACGAAACAAATAAACCAAATCGTCCGTATTTTCCAACGTGTGCTATCCATAAACAAAAACTCCAATTTGAGTTTGAATTTCATAAACAAACATTTTTTACAAACGAAACAGATAATATCACTATAAATAGTTTTGATATCGTTACCGAAGAAATAACACTCGAATCAATTGAACGTAGCTATATAGCAAATAAAAGACACGTTCTCGTTACTGATATTGTTAAAAAACATCCTACCTTAGATATACAAGCGGGTGTGCGAAACGCAAAACTTGAACTTATTCCAAAAACACCGGTAAAAACACTTAATTGGTTTTTTAGACAAAAATCTTTTGAAAATGAAGATACATATGAAGGTGGTACAACTTTAGTCGCAAATGTATTCGCGAATAGGTATAATTTCTCTTCAAATGTAGAATATTCCATAAATAACGAATTTTATAATCCACCCATGTCAAGTGCAAAAATATTTGTAAATGGTGAAGATGTACCAAATGTTCAAGATAGTGATCATAAATATTTTAAATATGTTGTTCCGTTTACAAGTCGTTTATCACGACCTTTACGAAACATTTATACGTATGCATTCTCGATGAACCCGATTAATGTGGAACCATCAGGAATGCTGGATTTTAGTCAGTTACAGTCAAATAGAACTGTTTTAGATGTAAATATGGAAGTCGGTCTTATAAGTGATTATACATTACATTTATATTATGTGGGATACCAGACATTCATTTTTGAAAATGGTGTCATGACACTTGTTTAGAAAAAAGTGCATTTTTATGATCATGAATATACTCGATTATGTTATTTTTTATACACCATCTTATGAAATTCAGCTGTGCAACAGTCGTATGTATTTCATTGGATGTACCCGGTACAGTATATGATATCTTAGAAGAACGACAAAATGGATCAAATAATTTTTTACTGTACCCATCTAAACTTGATTTATATGCACAATGTACACTAAATATTTTACCATCGTTTGTCTTATACGATAAATTGTTTTTCTTTGAATAATTTGTAATAAACCATTCAAGGTTCCGTAGAGAAATACCACCCGTTTTATTTAGAATTTCTAAAAGTGTAGCTCTATTCTCGGGGTTATTATAAAATGTATCGATTGATGTTAGTAGAATAGCTGATTTATTCATTATTACATTATTCCACGCAATTCTCTAAATCCCTTTCTTGATACTTCACATGCCGGACACCCAGGTTTAAATATACATTCTGTTAAATTATGTGTATGACGTATACCTTCATTATTTTTAGAAACCATTTCTATCGGACCTCTAAGTTGAGGTTGATCTATATGACTCCCACACATTCCATTAAGTTTAGCTCTCGCTATACACGGAGAACCATCCTTTTTAAAACCTCTACAAAAATTTAATGGATTTGGGATTTCAGAGAGTAAAAGTTTTAAATTTATAGAATATTTATATGATATTTTTTCCATTACCTTTATAGTACGTCTATATACTTCTGTTTCCACTTCTTCATCCCAAAGTGTTTGTAATTTTCTGGATGTCATATTTTATATACGTCACTATTTTTTAAGTGATTTGAACATGTCACTTATTTTCTGTTGCCCTTCAATTTCAGCCTCTACTTTTTTCTTTGGACGTCTTTTTGGTTTCACACGTGTTAGAAGTTCCCCAAATATCTCTTCTTTCGGATCTTCAAAGAGTGGTTCGATTAAATCACATACGGGGTTTAGAAACTTGTTTATAAAATAATAATTATAATCAACTTTTAAATTATTGTCTTTTGCGTATTTTGGATCTTCTGACTTTTCAAACGCCCTTGCTTTAGGATCACCGGTATCGATAAGAATATAAGGTACGCGATCACCCGATTGCGGTTCAGAACCCGGTTGTCTTTCACGCATTTTTCGTACAACTTGAACATGAGCTTGATTAATATCCTTAATATCGGGACTATTAATAGAAACCGCAAACCCTTTTGATTTATACGAATCCGATAAACCCTGACTCAAAATTAGTTTTTCGTTAGGTACGTCACCTTCGATAAGTTCAATAGCCCTTTGTAAAGCGAGTTCTTTTGGTGGACCGGTATCACTACTTTCTAAAACAACATCGAGAAGTTCTTTACACACTTCACGCATGTGAGGTGTATTATCTCTTCGTACCAATTGAAGTCCTTTGACATCTATATAATCCATATTCATATTCCCATCTTTACCCTTCGTCCAAAGTTTTGCTGCGTACCGTTTCTTTGAATATAAGAAATACGGACAATATACCTTTTCGAGTTCAAGGTTATTTGGTGCTTTGAAGAGTTTAGTACACTCTTCTGCGGCACGTTCGCCTATGTCCCAACTGTATTCAATTGCTTCTTTTCCTGTCCTATTTCCGACATCAAATTCAACCATGACAGAATCCGTGTCACCGTACCTTACCTTTGATCCAGGAAAATTCTTTTCAACATACGCTTTTGTTTCATCAATCATACTCCGACCTTTTAGAGTTACCGTTGAGGCAATTTGTACACATGGTAACATACCTTTTGATGCACCTGTAAATCCATATACAGAGTTCATCGACACTTTATACGCCAATTGTTTACCATTATACATCTCTTTTAGGGCACCGGTCGATTGCGCCATATCCTTTTTAGCTTGTTTACGAAACTGTTTTAGTTCTAGAAGAATACTTGGTAAAAGACTTGGAACATCTTGTGCAAACTTATAAAACCCAAACGTTTCGTATGTTATACCCGGTATATTTTCGTATTTAGAATCCATAACCATCGATGAATAACATAAATTGTGTGCCATCATAATTGATGGGTACAGACCCTCAAAATCTAGGGCTGTTATGGGTGTATAATAGGCACCTTTCTGTGCGTCTAGAACGGTCGCACCTTCATACCCATCCGCTGAATATTGCCCCCATGATATAGTTGGAACCATGAACCCCATTTCACGAGCCTTTTTTGTTAACAAACTAAATACTTTGATTTGTTGTCCTCTTTCGACTAAATAACAGAGGGGAACCCACGTCGCTTTAGCCATCTCTAATAAATTAACAAGTATAGATAATTTTGATAACAAACGGTGAGGTAAAAGTGTATCCTTAATACAATACTCGGCGACCTCACGTAACTTTACGGGGTCTTCTTCAACAAAACGTGCAAACATCTCTTTTGGAGGCATATCGATTTTATTGTCACCGAGGTACAGTTTCGAAACGTTATCAAGTTTGTATGAATCAAGTTTATACCCCTTTTTAACTTCATGAAATAGATCGAAAATAAACCGTCCAGGCATCGGTAAAATCTTGAGATCATTGTCACCAAGTGCACTCGACGACAGCTTCTTATACACAAGTTCACATGAATGGTTTTTCATTTTACTCATTTCATAAAAAGATGAATCACAATTTGTCATGACCGCACGTTTCATTATATATTCTAAATCAAAGCCGAATATGTTCCAACCTGTTATGATATCAATGTCCTTTTCCATAAGGTACTCCTTAAATGCCATGAGCATTTCGCGTTCAGTCTCATAACTCTTAATTATACTCCCTTCCAAGTTCGAATCCGTTTTTTTATAACAAAAACATGTTTTATCATACGGTACGTCAGAACCAAAATGTGTAAGTGATACGGCAATCTGGAAACATGCATCACCTTTTACGTCTGCATCAGGAAACTTACCCGTTGAACTATTACATTCAATATCCACAGACGCAACTACAAATGGTGCGGTCTCATGAATATCAACCGGTTTAAGTGTTTTCCAGTCGTTACAGAACAGATCTATATTAACCCGTGCTAAGTGTGAACGTACACATACGTCTCCAGTATCCATCCACCCAGTCGATTGAATATTAGTTCGGTGCATTAACCTCAGAACAGGATCTAAGTTTGATTCGTATACTTTATATTTCATGGATTCATCAGGTAATGTACGTTTCAAACGACCGTTTACCATACGTCGTGCCGCAAGGTTCTTAAAATTTAATTTCATAAAAATAAATTTTTCATTATTTTGGAAACCCCAGACATCTTTAGATTGAACGATATCGTAACTTATCAAACATTCAGGACATACTTTATCTATTTTTGTGTATAAATTGCGAATATCCATTTGTGATGTTTTCTTCGGGAGTTTCACGAAGAAGTATGGTGTAAAACTGGTCGTAACACATACCGACTTACCTTCATTTGTTTTACCAAAAATACTAATCAAGTGTTCATCCTCTGTGTCTTGTGTTTCCCAGGTCAATACTTGGAACACGACCATTTTTATCTTATTACGTTAACGCCCGATTTTTTTAATATAGTATAGTAGTAAATATGTCAGCTGCTTTGATCGATCTCGTCTCAGTCGGTGCCCAGGACGTCTATATCACAGGCGATCCTCAAGTCTCTTTTTTTAGACAAAACTATAAACGTCACACAAACTTTTCGATAAAACCAGAACGTATGGATTATATCGGGACGTTTGAATCTGGAAACGAAATTTCCATCCCTATCAAATCTAAAGGTGATCTTTTGAGTTACGTGTGGATTGAACATGCCAATATTAACAATAATAATCATAATAACTCTATTTTTAAATCCGCGAATGGGACATCAGATGAAACTTCACCAACTGAATTTTCTTTGTGGATTGGTGGTCAAGAAGTTACCAAATTGGATTCACTTTTTATTAATACCGTACACAATACTTTGTATAATGAATCTTCGGCGAAAGCAACATGTGCTTCGACGACTCAAGACGGTGGTGATAATGTTTCCACCGGGAGTTACATAATCCCATTCTTTTTCAGTGAAGATTGGACGAAATCTTTACCACTCGTCGGTCTTCAATACCATGAAGTTGAAATCAGAATTAAGTGTAGAAATGGTACATTTAGTTTAGGTTCTACGCCAAAGGTATACGGTTCGTATGTGTTTGTCGACACAGAGGAACGTGAATTCTTTGCGAACGGTGAACACGAACTTCTCATTACACAAACACAACACCAACCAATGTCTGCTTCCGATACGTCGATTGATTTGACATACTTTAATCACCCAGTAAAGGCCGTTCACATAGCTGCGGGTAATCACTTGAATACGTCATACACTTTAACTGATGCGTCTATGTTTATTAACGGTGTTCCACTCTTTGAAAATATGACACACGAATACCATAGAAACGTCGTTCCATCGAGACACTGTTCGGTTCTTAACACTACGGTTGATTCGGAACAAATATATACATGGCCATTCTGTCTTACCATGAACAAGTCCCAACCAACGGGTACCTTGAACTTTTCGAGAATCGATAACGCGAAGATAAATATTAATGCCCCAGCAAGTGCAAACCTTGATATGATTCGAACGTATGCGGTCAACTATAACATTCTCAGGATTAAGAATGGTATGGGTGGTATCGCATTTGGTAACTAAATTAGTTCTTACCCGAAGATCCAAAACCTCGTTCGCCACGTTTTGTTTCTTTTAATTCATCAACTTCCTCAATAAGTGGTGTTTCACACTTTTCCAAAATGAGTTGGGCGATTCTATCGCCTTGTTTAATTTCGAACGGTTCACTCCCGTGATTAAACAAGATAACCTTCAATTCACCCGTATAGTCCGGATCAATAACACCGGCACCCGTTTGAATACCGTGTTTTACACTTAAACCCGATCTAGGCGCAATACGACCATACACACCTTGTGGGATAGTTGCACAAATACCCGTACTTACAATACCACGTTCACATGCATTGATCGTCATATTTTCCATGCTATACAAATCGTACCCGACCGATCCAGGCGATGCGCGTGTCGGTAAAGTTGCTTCGAGAGTTAATCGTTTAATTCTAAGTGTTTCCATGTTTTTTATTATTCTAAGAGTCGTTTCTTTAAAACCATTTAAAATAGTGTAACGTATAATTAGAAATGAGTCTTAAGATTATTATGGGTAACATGTTTTCAGGGAAAACGTCCGAACTTATCAGGCGTTTAAAACGGTACAAAGTTATAGGTAAACGTATTCTCGTTATAAACTCTAAAAAGGATACACGCGCATCAGAGGATGTTTTACGTACCCATGATAATGTTCGTTTCGATTGTATAAAAACAAATACTCTCGATGAAGTTGATTTTTCAAATGCAGACGTTATAGCTATGGATGAAGCTCAGTTTTTCACCGGTCTTAAAAAGTTTGTTGAAAAGGTTCTCGATTCGGGTAAAACGATTTTACTCGCGGGTCTTGATGGGGATTATAAACAGAGAAGGTTTGGCGAACTCATAGACTGTGTACCTCTCGCCGATAAAGTGTTTAAGATATCGGCGATGTGTATGGAGTGTATGGATGGAACACATGGACCATTTACAAAACGTATCGTACAAAATGATGAACTCGAACTTGTTGGTGATCACGACATGTATAAAGCGGTGTGTCGAAAACATTTATAAGGAACAATGCATTTAAAAGAATTAAAAAATTACGTTCATATTTTACAAAAGGAAGTAAATTTACTACCAGAAACTTTCATACGAGACGATCCTCGTAAAGAAGGTGAATGGGTTGGTTCAGAATATCTAAAACAGGTTATAATGTTATACACAGACGGTAAATGTGGATGGTTGAAAGGTGGACAAGATCATGTTCAGGAATCATGGGTAAGTTGGCCACTCATATGGGGTGGTAATTTCATTACGAGTAATTGTAATTTATGTCCAGAAACAACAAAACTCTTATCTTCGATCGAGGGTATACATGTAGCGGGATTTTCATTAATGAAAGGAGGTGTAAAACTTAACGAACATGTTGATTATGTAGGTGATGATTATATATTTACATATCATTTAGGTATTAAATGCCCAGAAAACTGTATACTTCATCATATAGATCTAGGTGAAGTTACAGAAGAAGATGGTAAACATATAATTATGAATGCTCGTAAAAAACATTGGGCAGAAAATCAATCGGATAAAGACAGAATTATTTTATACATGGAAATTTATAAAACCGATTAATATCTAAAATAAGAACAACACGTTTTTCTTCACCAGTTTTATCAACGCTATGGTGACGTGCGTGATCAAAAAGAACATCTTCACCGGGTTTATGTTGATGAATATCAAACTCAGTGGTAAGATTACTTGTTCCTTCGAGTGTTAAGTGGTACCGTAACTGTAAATTGCTTTCGGCGCGGTGTGCTGGTATAGACATTGGTCCTTCCATGACTGCAATCATGGCATGATCAACACATGGTACAGTTTTTAAAAATGCGTATAGTTTTGTAAAATCGTGTATTTTATAGTAATAATAATTTTGATTATATTCAAACCATGGATCAAGGTCATGGAAATAATACTTTTGTACGTTTTTGTGTAACACGTCGTATTCGGTTTTTATATCGAAAAAGTGTTTTTGTACCCGCCAAAGGCCTGTAAAATCGTCGACTGAGTATTGTGGTTTATAAAAAAATAAGTCTACGAGTGAGTTTCGTATACCCACCAAAGGTCGTAAAGGTCTTTGAAAATAGAGTCTATCTATAGGCGATTTAAGGTAATCATTCAATATCAATAGTATTGGTATCATGAAAATCCACATTTTTTTGTTTACCTATAATAAATGCCAGGATATCCTAAACTCGAAAAATACGCACCAGCACAAACACCAGAAGTTAACACATTGGAAAAGCGATTCCTCGGTTTGACCAATGTTCAAATTGGTTTATTTAGTTTACCAGCCTTTATTGCTCTTTCCTCGGTTGTATTACTCGTTCTTAACAAGAAGGCGAGATATAACCCAGCTGTTCTCGTTTCTTTGATCATAAGTTTAATACACTTGTATCACCACTACACACTCGCTAAATTACAAAATAAATAATTTTATCCAGTAATTATATATGCGCGTTCGTTTAAAAAAAAGTCCACGTATTGATAAAAAGTTTAGAGTTACTTTTGAAAACGGGAAAATAGTTGATTTTGGGGCAAGGGGGTACTCAGACTATACGATACACAAAAACCCTTTACGTATGCGTTCATACGTAACGCGACACGGTGGGTTTGTTCCTCATATGGTACAAAAACAAACCGACCCTAAACTGGTTCATAAAAATATGCTCGATGTAACTCGAAGTGATAAAGAAAACTGGACAAAAACAGGTTTTTTTACCGCAGGATTTTGGTCGAGATGGCTTTTATGGAGTCATCCAGAATTTGAAGGTGCGAAAAAGATTATATCTAAGAAGTTTGATTTATCTTTTCTCTAAGACCACGACGTTTAAGGTTTGCTTTTAATGCAGTCATTAAATTTGCGCGTGGATCTCGTCTAGTTGGAACTGGTGGTGGAGGTGGAACAGGTGGTGCACGTGGGACGGGTGGTGCACGTGCGACGGGTTGAGAAACTCGACGAACACGCGGAACATTTGGTTCCACTGTTCGTAAAAGTGATTTACACGTTCGTATAAGTTTTTTTGAATTTCGAACCTGAATTTCCAAAGCTGGTTGTCGCCGCCTTTGAATTTTCATTTTAAGTTCTTTTTCACTCAGAGGAACGCGTTTCCCTTTAATTTTTTTAGTTACGCGGAGACCAAGACGCTTTGCTTC
>ERZ802822.800-NODE-800-length-21101-cov-12.728691_pt1 | contig 21101 bp, 28 predicted proteins | sample MGYA00345649_ERZ802822 | MGnify/ENA primary metagenome ERZ802822 (study PRJEB30503, sample SAMEA104212359) | marine metagenome | biome: Westerlies Biome; feature: [SRF] surface water layer (ENVO:00010504) within the epipelagic zone...; material: water...
CTAAAAAAGAGAATGGGTATTGGGAAAGGGCTTGCTCAGACAACCCGACCAAACCTGGATGCAAGCTATACGACTCCTAGAAGGGTCTATATGGTGCCTGGGTGAGTATGATCAACGGATTGATTACTTGCGCTATTTGAGATGCCTTGCAGGCGATTCTGAGTGAATTAAGTTATTATTTAATGAGGCTACTTGATCCTTCATACATACTGCATAACTTAGTGGACTTTGCTACCAGTCCTTCCAAATTCAAATTCGGTCAGCTCCTTAGCCTTCACAGCCATATCAAGACGCACGTAGTACTTCTCACAGACAGCAACTATGTGGTCTGGAAGCGTGGCCACTATGCGATGCAGAAATTAAATCGGCTCAATCAAGTAACCAGGTGTCAATCTGTTTCCATACAGAGGCCAATGCTCTTCTTAAAACCTCTGGGTCATATCCCTGTCCATAAACGTTAGACATCTGACTAATCGAGAGCCTGTGTCCAAGCAGTGCTTCGATGTGAGCAGGATCCACTTGATTGCTTCTACCCAAGTCTGTGATGCCATGGCGGAAGCTGTGGGTTGTCAGCTCAGGGTTGAGGCTCCTGAGCCTGATATTGATTTGAGATGCTGTCCCCCAACCATTTTCAAAAGGGAACTGCTTCAAAAGTTCCACAACCTTGGGCGGTAACGGGATGGTTCTGACAGAAGCTTTGTTCTTCGCGGTGCCGACAGCGACTTGCATCGTGCCGAACTCCAAATTGAAATCTTCACGCTTCCGATTACGGACCTCACTGATCCGAGTACCGCAATAGACCTGAATCAAGACAGGGATGAGCTGCCTATCCAAAAGCTTTGGCAAAAGCAGAGACAGATCTTTGTAGTCCTGTTCGATTGCTGTGTAGATGTGGTTTGCCTCTCCAGCGCTGTAGTCCGCACCATCGAAAGGGTTCATAGGAAGACCCCGGAGCAATCCAGACTTCATGCACTTAGACACCAGCCCCGACAGCAATGAGCACTTGCTGTTGATGGTCTGACCAGTAAGGCCAGAGTCCTGCATTTGATCGATCCACTCTCTGATTGCTTCTGGAGTGGCTTCTACAAGTTCAAAAGGACACTGCTTGATGCGATGCCTACGTTCCGGTGCCAGCTGGCAGACAAGGAGGACAGGTTCTTTCTTTCACGTATGCGCTCAACCTCACGGATTAAATCGTTCCAGATGACTGGCACTTGCCTCTGGAACAGGGCTTGAGCGAGTGCCTGGGTGTTCGGATCGAAGTAATCCCCTGTCACTTCGTCTTGATACGGCTTGCCCGTGTATTGCTCAGCGGCGGTATGTATGTCGACAACATCCGAAAACTCAAGAAGGCTGGCGAACTCACTTGCCTCTCTCCACCTGGTCGCGCCTTGCTGCTTGGCCTTGTGCGCAGCCTCAAGTTCAGCCATTGCTTGGCCTGCTCGACGGTGAGCAACCTCTATGTCCTTGGTCTCTAAAGAACGCATCACACGCCTGCCGTCCAAGTGCAGCTGAACGCAATACACTCCGTTCGACCTTCTTTGGATTGGCTTCTTAGGTCTGCCCATGGCATCAGTACTGCGAGAGTTCTGCGACAGAGAACTGCGAGAGAGTCGTAAAACTCCAACCACATCCTGTTTCAGACTGGCCTCATTGTCATCGCAGCCATGACAGAAGTTCCTCAGCAGTCTGGTGCCCACCTCAGCCGTCGGGGCGTGGAACGACTCGACCTCCTACTCCTAACCGTTGAGGCCCTCGACCTCAACGGAGGTGAGGCAATGCTGTGGACCAGCCACCAGATGGGGCTTCAGGCCCAGTTTCCCAATCGAGTTGAGCTATGGAAGCGGCGGTGCCACAACCCGCTTCGCCGCACAACACGCAGGGAGCAACTCAATCCCGTGGATGCCGAATCCCTGATTTGCTTGGTGTGTGCCATGGCAGAAAGGCTGTATCCCATGCTCCACCAGCTGCTCTCCAGCCGTGAACCGGCTCAACTCACCCAAGAGCGCTGGATGTTGCTCAAAGAACGCCTGGGAGATCTGATCGAGGAACGTATGAATCTTCGACGGGGTGCTGTGATGCATCTTCTGAATCACGACAGCGAGGGGCCCCTTCACCGCCAACTGATCAACACCCTTGCCCTCTGTGCTGGCCCCGGTGGCATTGACAGACTTCGCGCCACGTTGCTCGACCCCACACCCTGAATCGCGCCATGCAAAAAAACACTTACCGCTACGAACAAACGGCCGCTCTTCTCCTGGTGGAGGGGTACCCAGATTTATCTGCCAGCCACGGCAGTGAGGCCATCGGGATTTTGTCCGCTTGGCGCCTGCAGCTCATCGGCACTCCGGAACTCGAGGGCACTCGCGACCATCTCGAGTCGTTAATGACAGCCGTGATGCCCTATGCGCGACACCAGTTGTCTGGTGTGGGGCGTCGCTTTGGTGCCAGCAGTAGCTTCGTTTCCATTGGCCCCATGGACTCGGGACCTGGCCATCAACTGGAACTGCGCAGCAGTCGTGAAGGGGTCGAACCACTGCAGATCAAGCTCGATGATGCTGACCTAGCTGATCTGGTGCGCTGCCTGGATCGGCTCCGTTTAGATGAGCGCGTCAAGCTGACCTGGACAATCCCGGCCGATCAACCGCTGAAACGTCAGGAATTAGTCGATCGCATTCCGCTACAACGCCGACTAGCCGCTCCGGTTCTTGGCGGATTTGCTCTAGCGGCAACGGTGGGCGTCGCCCTGCTTCAACCCTTACCCCCGATCGAAGAAGAGTCGACAAAACCCTTGGCCCCGGGGATTGAAACAGCACAACCCGATGCCGAACGTTGACGACAGACACTCAGCCTTCAGAATCGACAGAATTCGCACTTCAGTTCCAGAGCATGGGTGACAGCTGGTCGGACCTGAGACGACGTGTTGCCCGCATCGGAGCCTCTCTCGACGTGGTGGTTCGGAGCGATCCAGAGGTCTGTGGACTCAGTGGATTGGACTATCACCTCACTCTTCATCACAGTGGCTATGGCGATTGCACAGTGGGATGTCTCACCCTGATCAACTGTCCAAACGAACTGGTGCTGATTGAATTTGCACGCTGGATGCGTGGGGCAGGCCATACCCTCGAATCATGAATAGGCACGCTCGTACGTCCCATCGATCACAGCGGCGAGTTTTTCGCCCAAAACAGCCTTTTCCGTTTGTGATTGTGTTCCGGCAGCTTTCCGCCGGACTCTTGATGCTGGCGGCCGGCCTAGGCATTGCCTTCTTGCTCCAGCAATTGCCCCAACAAGTGGATGTTGTGCTGTTGGTCAGCGAGGCCATCGCCGACTTGATCCGTGGGATTCAGCAATTGCTCGAAGCCATGCTTGGGCTCGCAGCCGTTGTCGTCATTGCCGCGTTGGTCGTGCTCGCGAGCGTGCTCATCTTTGGCGGTATCTGGCGGCTCCTACGACTTCTACGCATGCTGCTGAGGCGGAATCCTCAAGGACGACGTTGAGGCGGGGCTAACGATTGCTGCATTCCCCAAAGCTCCGCCAGGGTTATCGAGGTTTGGGACCAAGGTGAAGGAGGAATTCCAGCAGCACGGTGGGAACGAGCTTTACAGCCGTTCCAACGCCTCGACGAAGCGGTCGTGAGCCGTGTTGTTGATCAGCATGGCGGCAAGGTTCAATTCTTGAGACGCCGGTCTGAGATACGTCACCCCTCTAATCAAAACGAAACTCCTGGAGAATTTGCGGTAACCATCAGCATTCCAACCCATCAGTAAAAATAGAAACTAAAGAGCACATAATTATCACTGAGGCTGAAACAATTTATGAACATGCACAGCAATGCAGCCTGAAATCAACTATCAACTCAGCAAGCGATTAGCCAACACATGTCAAAGAAAGACCATCGGAAAAATTTCGCGCATTCAAATCACGAAAAAACAACAGAAGGCGACATAGTTCGATACCAAAATTCGCAACGATTAAAGAAAAAATTCTACGAAGATGAGCTCAACAAAGTACAAGCAGAGCTGGTAAAAATGCAATACTGGGTAAAAGCAACTGGATATCGGATTGTCATCCTCTTTGAAGGTCGTGACGCGGCAGGCAAGGGTGGTGCCATCAAACGATTAACAGAGCCAATGAATCCCCGAGGCTGCCGAGTCGTCGCACTTGGGACGCCATCAGACCAACAGAAAACCCAGTGGTACTTTCAACGCTATGTTGAACATTTACCCTCAGCAGGGGAAATCGTCATTTTCGATCGGAGTTGGTATAACCGCGCTGGAGTAGAAAAAGTAATGGGCTTTGCAACCGAAAAACAGGTGGAGCAATTTTATGTGGATTGCCCACGATTTGAACAAATGCTTACCGAAGACGGAATTTTACTGCTCAAGTATTGGTTCTCTATTAATGACGAAGAGCAAGAAAAACGCTTTAAAGAGCGAATTGAGAATGAACAACGCCGATGGAAACTCAGCCCAATGGATATCGAATCTAGAAACCGTTGGGTTGATTATTCCAAAGCAAAAGACGCCATGATGGCGCATACCCATAGTGCCGAAGCTCCCTGGTTCACGATCGAGGCCGATGACAAACGTCGCGCTCGTTTGAATTGCCTCCACCATGTGTTGAGCAAAGTGCCCTATCAAGACATGACGCCACCTCCAATCAAGCTGCCCAAGCGCCCAAACCAAGGGACCTATCAGCGACCACCGATTAACGAACAGTTTTTCGTTCCAAACCACTACCCATATGGAAGTGAATAGTGTTCAGGTAGGGAAATAACGATTCTCTGATCGTTTGTATCAGTGGTGAATCCAAAGCAAGGAAAGAAGCCTGCGACACCAAATTTCGATATCCGATGCGCCATAATTAAGCGTATGACGAACAGCACACCCACCCTCCTGATTTGGCTTGTCCAATACAGGAAGTACCTCGACTTGGTTCAGCAAGATTTGCACGACCAGGCTGAGTTGGTGAAGGCCGAAATCAACGAAGCACTCCCCGATGCAGAATTATGCTGGGAAGACCTTGAAAGGGCTGCACAGAACCTCAAATAATGATCATTTGATGTCGATCAATTCCATTAAACTTCAAAAACTTTAAATAGCATTGCATAATTCACATATACTTAACTTTAATTGAAAAATGAGATTTAAATTATTCGCAATTCTCTTTTTTAGCCTCAGCTTGATTGGGCTGACCCCAGCACCGAGTGAAAGCCTTGAAGAATGTCAACTCATCGCCAAAGTGTTGTCCAATCTTGGCAGCAGCATGAGCAGACATCGTTTGATCATCGCGGAAGGCAGCGATCCAACAATCATCGATGAAGCAAGTCAAGCCCTCGCGACTGAAACCAAGCTCTACAGCAGCGCAAAACGTGACTATCAAAAAGCTCGCTGCGACGGTTGGGGACGTTAGATAATCGACCAATTCATCCAAACCAAAAAAGAACCCCCTGCTCTGATAATGGGTGAATCAGCTTGCGAAGCGATGGGAGCAAAAACGGATCTGGCTGTTGTTAGAGGTGCGCAAGTCATGGCCGTCGCCCTCGTGGTGGGTGTGGCTTATACCTCCACCATGGGGTTGCTCAAGCAAAAAAAAATTGATCTGAACGGCCTGGGGCAAGAGCAAGAGCTCCGTCCAACACCGCAGGTGACACACCCAAATGAATGGCCTGGCAAACCAGGGGGCACGATCGCTCCCAAGGTGAAAGCGGAGTCGCCATCAACGCCACATCAAACAAAACCCAAAGACATCGACCCCAACGAACTTGAGTCTGAACAATCCCAGACTGCATCGGGCTGCTCGACACCCCCAGGCGGCGGACCAGCCGTAACATCAGATTTCAAACCTTGCTGAGTTGGCGTCAGACCATAAGTTGAACGAACTTTTAGGCCTTTGTGCTCCTTGCTGCAAAGGCAGACGCAGCTAGACCAAGGGAGTCGGGAACACGTTTCCCTCGAGGTTGAAATGTTTGGTGCGTTAGTTGTTCCAGCCTTGAAACCAGGTGATCTTGTACTGGTCGAGCCAAATGGCCGAAGCAGCGAAGATCCCTCAACAGACTGGTGGATTGGCTGGATTACTCATCCAGAGGAAACAGGCGCAGTCACGGTCGGCCCTAGGGAGAACACCTTCCAAGCCAGCGACTGTGAAACAGGCCAACTCCGATCGGTGAAAGGGAATGAAGCAACGCGACTCGTTTTATCAGGCATCAACTCAACCCTGAAGCGACTCCTCTAATCGAAATCCTGGACCGTCTCAGCAGACACACCACCAAGCAAACGAGACCCCTCGCAACCTCAAAAAGCTCTAGCACCACTTGCTTCTCAACAGGCCAACCCCCACAATCCTCGCCGCTCTCCACAGGCCAGTGGAAAACTTGGGTCATGGTGACTGTCCAGCTCCTGTCGAAAAGCCTTGCGAGAACTAGCCCCTACTACTAAGCTGTGGATATCCCCATCACTCGGCCAGCAGGAATGCTGGCTTTTTTTTGGTCATTCTCGATCAGAGCAAATAAACGAACATCGTCATCGGACGATGTGTCGACATGGATGAGGGGGTCATGAACTGGCAAACAATCAAACGAAAGTGGACTTATCCCTCTAACGGGAAATCCCCGAGAGACCCAATCCAACGGATGATGACAAAACCAAGGCGATACAAATAGACCATTTTCAGCCAATCAACGATTTATTCTTTTTTCTTCGATCGTTCAAACCAAGCAGCAAATGCAAACGAGATGCTGATCGCGATCGCTGCACCAATACAAACAATTCCAAGTTCAATTGACATGCATCAATCCATCAATAACGATTGTTGTGTTCAAAAGCACTGACCTGCACCAACCAAGAACGACAGCGAACGACCGACGACCCCAGCAGATCTTGAGTTAAAAGACCAATCACGCTTAAGCTACTGCATCATTGATTGGTCATCACTGTTGCTCGGGTCATGGCAAGTGCTGATGCGATGCGTGGCGAGCGCCCTTTTTTTAGTGGCCCATGGATTGCTTGTGCTCGAGCACATTGCGATTGGAACAGCCCTGCATGGAGTCGCTGAACTTTTTCTTGCCCCCTGGGCTATTCGACATCGAGCGTGGGACATCATCATTATTGGATTAATTTTCTGCGTCTTTGACCTCTGGGGAACGGTGCGGCTGGTTGGGGTGGCTTAAGTCTTAAGACATTGGCTCAACCCTGGATCTGCGGCAGCCAAAAACCAAGGAGCTGCCAGGACGACCAAAGAAAAATTGCTAAGAAAACCCAGTTCAGCCAGGGTGGGCGTTGATCGTTTTCAAACATGGGGGTCAGTGTCTACGTCACTATATCGGCATTAAGCATGTTTCAACATTGGAATGATTAAGAGTATTGCCATCCCGCCACTTCCAGACAGGAACCATAAAAGACGAGTGCTATTCGCAGCAGGCAATTCTTCACGAAACACAGTCATCAGAAGGCCACCACCGAGAAATGCCGTAGCAAGAGCCAATGTTAAATCTGAAATTGGATGAAACAAAAATGCATTTAATAAGCCTAAGAGCAATGCAGCACTACCAATCCATCGATTACGCTGACGATATCGCTTGGGATGGTGGATTACCGAGAAACGGTCTGCAAGCAAAACATGGCCTCCTATCGCAACTGTAAATAAAATCCCATATTCAATCCCCGTACCAATTAATGAGGGGAGAGAATAAGCATAAAGATAATTAATTGCAGCAAAGCTACTCAGATGGAGCCATGACGAAATTGAAAACAAGAACGTTTGGCGTTGAGCTAAAACATCAATACTAAAGACTACTAACACCCCTAAAAGGGCAATCAAAAATAAAAGAGCCTCAACCAAGCGTGAAGGAGCATAGGGAATCATACCGATCGTCTCAGACAATTCACTTCCACCACTTGCTAGTTCAGGAAGAAGATGGACAAACACATATGCCAGCCCTGCACCACCGCCAAGAGATGCCAAACGTTGCTGCTGTGAATCAGATTGGGCCGCTAAAACAACCGCATACCAATGGCATGAGGCGATGATCAATACACAGATAGTGGCAACGAACCAGATCAATATGCTTAGAACTGCTTAACTCAAACTGCTCATACACAGCCCCGTTGTCCATTAACGGATTGCGGAACTCCAATTGGCTGACCGGAATGAGACTTTTGCTCCTGCTGAACGCTTTAGATCGTGCATCCCCTCGAGCTGGTTATAAACCGCTAATACCTGTCGGCGAATATGGTCGGTATGGGGAAGATCTGACAACAGCCGCAAAACATCTTCGAGGGATCGCTTGGCATCAATCACCACACGACAATCAAGACTTCCAGCTTCGTCAGGCATCGTTGAAATTCACACTTAAACTCTATTTAGCCAAAAATGCTTCGGTTCGATTGTCTTGATCCATACCAAAGACAGAACTACTCGGCGACAGCTCAGGGCTCTCCCCCACCGGCGGCCTCCATCACATCCCATGGACGCTCAAGTGGTGGGGTTGCCGACCAGAGACCAAGACCCGCATCCTTCGCCATCGTCTCAAGCTCTGAATAATTCAAATCATCACAGCGCCCAACAAACCCATCCCAAGCCATAACACTTCCCTGCTGCACAAGCTGAGCGCCAAGATCCTTGCCATTCACAAACAAACGACCAACCAAGCGCCCGTACACATCCCTTGATCGAAGCTCGAAGAATGCCTGATCGCCTCGTTTCACGTGGCTCTCTATGACTGATTGGGCAAACTCAGCCCACGGTTCCTGACCAAATCGAGGAGCCTGAAGGCAAGCCAAACGAACAGCGCGACCATACTGTTCCACTTCGACTAGAAGCTGCTGACCATTTGTGATCGACAGGATCTTCACAGGCTTCTGCTGGCTATAGCCCGCAAGGGATCCCAAAATTGTGGTCATCAAAGCAATCAGGACATATTTCATCTGTTTGTTCTGTCGGAAGGAGGAGTCTGAATCGAAACAAGCCAAACAGCAACATCTTCAAGAATGAGCTCTCATCATCTTGTGGGAGTCAAGTTCTCACGACATGCGAAAGAAGTACAGTCACACCGGGATTGTGAGGCTTGGACAAGCTGAATAATCAATGGAATGATGTTATGGGTGAATGTTTATCATCATTCGTCTAATTTAGGATTGCACGATAGATTTTGTAGAATCCCAGATTCTCTGTGGCACTCCGGTCAAAGCCAAGAATCTAAGGGAGACTAAGTCAAGCGACTTCACCGCAGAGGAATCCTGAATGGCAGATCTAGGGCAACGGTTGCACTTCCCTGCCACAGCAAGAAATCGCGAACCGATTACAGAGATCCTTCAACAGTGGCTCCCGAACAGGGGAACAATTTTGGAAATCGCCAGTGGTAGCGGTGAACATGCTGTGGCATTTCAACAGAAATTTTCCCATCTGAGATGGCAAGCAAGTGATCCGGATCCTCAGCACCGCGACAGCATCAACGCATGGATTCGTTATACCGAGCAATCCACCACGATGCCCCTAGCACTTGACATCGATGTTGCACAACAACCCTGGCCACTACCCAAGGATGTCCAACCATGTCTGTCCGCCATTGTTTGTATCAACTTGCTTCATATCAGCAGCAAAAATTGCACTGAAGCACTTCTCCAGCAAGCGGCAGAGCAACTACCGCCCAATGCTCCTCTGATGATCTATGGACCCTTTAAACAAGACGGAGCCCATACAAGCCCAAGCAATGAAAGCTTCGATGCGAGCCTGCGAGAACGCAATCCTAAATGGGGCGTGCGTGACATCGAATGGATCAAATCGTTAATCACGACACTCCCCTTGATGCTGATGGAGTGCATCTCCATGCCAGCCAATAATCAAATGCTCATCTTGATTCATGAATAATCTTGCCAACAACACAAATCAGCAGCACAATTAAAGAAGTCAACCCTGATACACGTGCCTGACGTCCTTATTGATATTGCCGGAGGAATTGCATTAACGCTTTTAATCTCCTTTATCTTTAAAAGAATTCTCCCCCGATTAGCAAAAAAAACACGATCAGATTTCGATGATTTTTTATTACGTGAAATTAGCAGCTTAATCCTTCCGTTCGGAATTATTGCGGTTCTTCTTCTGGCTGAAGCCAAGCTTCAGCTCCCAGGGGGGCTAAACAGGCCCTACGAAATTATTCTGACGATCGTAGGAGCCGTTGTTGTTATTCGTCTGATCAATCGGATCGGCATGCGCCTGCTGCAGGGCATTGCACGACGCAGCGGCAGAGACGACATTGAGCAACTCATCAAAACTCTTTTCCCTCTCTTAAGAGCACTCACTTGGATCGTCGTCAGCCTCATTATTCTTCAAAGTCAAGGCGTCAAACTGGCCGTTGTATGGGGACTACTGAGTGCTGGCGGCATTGGATTAGGCCTCGCACTTAAGGAACCGGCCCAAGAATTATTTGCTTACCTAATGATTCTGATCGACAAACCCTTTACGATCGGACAATTCATTGCGGTCGACTCTGTATCGGCAACTGTTGAAAAAATTGGCGTTCGGTCCACACATCTTCGTAGCTTAAGAGGTGAAATTGTTGTGATCAACAACTCAAAGCTTACCAGTTCCAATATCGAGAATTTTGCCACCATGCAACAACGTCGAATGATTTATTCAATCGGCGTTACCTATCAAACTACAGCGGATCAGATTCAATCCATACCAGCAACAATACAAACCATCGTTGATAACACAACACATGCAATTTTCAACCGCTGTCATTTCACAGGCTTTGGCGATTACAGCTTAAATTTTGAAATTGTTTATTACATCGACAACCGCGATTACACCAATGCCTTGGACATTCAACAATCGATCAACCTAAATATCATGCGCAAATTTGAAGCACAAGGTATTGAATTTGCCTTCCCGAGTCAGACGCTCTATCTCGAGGGCAATGGAATAACCGCGGAAGCAGCGTCTTGAGGACGCGGCTCCTGATCGCTTGATCGACGTCCAAGCCAAATACTGCCGATCACCAACAACAACGCAACAGCAAGAGCTGCAGTGGGCAACAAACGTCTTGGGGTGGACTGCCCTAAGTGACCATCGGAATGCTGTTCATCAACGGAGGCGAGGTCATTGGCTCTCGCTTCTTGAAATTGAAGTTGACGGCATCGGCTGCACAGCGTGCTGTTGATGCCACTGCCTTTCAACTTGAAGCCAAAACGTCCAGGGATCTCAACGGGAGTCCCACAACTTCTACAGGTGAGGGTGAACACGGTCTTGGCCAGGAATGCCGGAACCGGTTTACCACCCGCCACCCATCAAGTGTTGACGCAGCACAACCAAAAGGATGGGTGTCTGGCAGGATTCCACTAGCCCTGCTGGTGATCGTGCCGCGTTATCAAGCCCGCGTTCTGGTCCACCTGCGCCCCTCTGTGCTGGATCCTGCTGGAGAAGCCGCAAAAGGTGCTGCCATCCGTCTGGGCGTGGATGGGATTAGCAAACTGCGCATCGGCAAAGCCGTTGAGTTAGAAATTGAGGCCCCGAACGAAGAAGAAGCCCGTCGTCGGCTTGAACTTCTGAGCGATCGGCTTCTCGCTAACCCAGTCATCGAGGACTGGTCCCTAGAGCTCCAGGATTCATGACGATCGGGGTTGTTGTTTTTCCTGGTTCCAACTGCGACCGGGATGTGCAATGGGCAACCGAGGGATGCCTCAACCTGCCCACACGACGGTTATGGCACGAAGAAACCGATCTGAGTGGGCTGGATGCCGTCGTGCTTCCAGGGGGCTTCAGTTACGGCGATTATTTGCGTTGTGGAGCCATCGCCCGATTTGCACCGGTGCTCCAGTCGCTGATGGACTTCGCTTCAAAAGGCGGACGAGTTCTGGGCATCTGCAACGGCTTCCAAGTGCTGACGGAATTGGGATTGCTCCCTGGAGCCCTCACCCGCAATCAAAACCTGCACTTCATTTGCGAGGACGCACCACTCCACGTTTCAAGCAGCCGCACCAACTGGCTGAAGGCCTACGGCAACGCTGCATCGCTGGTGCTGCCCATCGCCCATGGAGAAGGTCGTTATCAATGCAGCAACGACACCTTGAAACAACTTCAAGATCAGGACTGCATTGCGCTTCGCTACGGCTCAAACCCCAATGGTTCAGTGGACGACATTGCTGGAATCACCAATCCGTCGGGCAATGTTCTTGGATTAATGCCCCATCCAGAGCGCGCCTGTGATCCAGCTACCGGTGGCACCGACGGTCGCAGCATGCTGAAAGCACTGCTGAACTGATGATCCAGCGCCGTTCGCTGCTGATCTCAGGAGCGACCACTGCGCTGGGTGCGCTGATTAGCGGAAAAGCCACTGCTTCAACAAGAGGATCAACACCTCACTTACCCCCCCTCCGCAAGGGAGCCCGCTTACGCGCCATCAATCCCGGCACTTGGATCGAGCCAGATACAGCATTTGATGCCCTGATCGACCGCTGCGCCGCCGAGGATTGGACCCTGGAGATTCCGCCATCCGTGACCGAGCAGTGGCGATATTTTTCAGGCCGCGATCAAGAACGGGCTGGCGAACTGGCGAGGGCTTGGACGGATCCCAGCATTGATGCCGTGATCTCTCTCGGTGGAGGGTGGGGCAGTGCTCGCGTCTTGGAGGCTGGCTTTGAATTCCCCCGCCGGCCCAAATGGAGCCTGGGCTTTTCAGACAGCTGTTCCCTGCTGCTCGCCCAGTGGGCCGCCGGGCTACCTGGCGCCATTCATGGCTCCACCAGCGGGCCCGAGGATCAATGGCAACGAACCGTTGACCTGCTCAAGGGACGACCCGTCGCGCCCCTTGATGGACGCGGGATTGTTCCAGGTGTCGGAGAAGGTTTTCTCGTAGTGACCAACCTCACGGTGGGAACCCATCTCATCGGCACCCCATGGATGCCCCATCTCGACGGAACAATTTTGGTTCTTGAGGACGTTGGAGAAGCCCCCTACCGGGTGGACCGGATGTTGACCCAATGGAGAAGCGCCGGGCTTTTGGACAAGGTTGCCGGGGTGGCTTGTGGTCGATTCAGCTGGATGGAAGACGACATCCAGCCGGGTGATTTCAGCATGGAGGAGATTCTCGAAAACCGCCTTGGGGGCCTTGGTGTTCCCCTGGTGGTGAACTTACCCATCGGCCATGGCCTCCCCAACCAGGCCCTGCCATTGGGGCAACGGGCACGCCTGGATGGTCGACACGGGAGGCTTGCGCTCCTCCCTTGATTCGCACCTTTGTTCTACCGCTGGTGGCTTGCGTTGCGTTCATGGGCGCTGACGTCGCAGGGGCTGCGCCCGTCAGTCGCGATGACCCCGAGGGTGCCGAAAGCAACCAGCGAACAATCTCTTCAGCCGCAGGTTTAGCCGTGGTGGTCACAGCCCATCCACTCGCCACGGTTGCGGCCCACACGATGTTGATGAAAGGAGGCAGTGCGGTGGATGCCCTCGTGGCAGCGCAAAGCGTTTTGGCCGTGGTGGAGCCACAAAGCTCTGGCCTGGGAGGCGGTGGGTTTCTGCTGCATTGGAAAGCTCAGCAACGTCAGTTGGATGTGCTCGATGGTCGCGAACAGGCCCCAAGCGCGAGCCAACCAGACGATCTACTGAAACCCGACGGACAGCCGCTCCCCTGGCGTGAGGCCACCAGCCAACTTCGCGCCATTGGGATCCCAGGCACCGTGGCTCTGCTTTGGGATGCCCATCAGCGCTGGGGTCGCCTCCCATGGACAACCACCTTTCAACCGGCGATCAAACTCGCCCGAAAAGGATTTCGAACCACCCCGAGGCTATTGCGCTCGATCAGCCTGGCCCAAAGGATTGGTACCCGCCATAGCCCCGAATTTGATCAGCTTTATCGACCTGGTGGTGAACTGCCAAGGCTGAATGAGGTGTTTCGAAATCCAGCACTAGGGGACACACTTGAACAGATTGCACGGGATGGTGGATCCTCGTTTTACGACGGGGCGTTAGCGGCTCGAATCCTGAAGGGCATAGCCGAACTTGGCTCGAAGGAACGGGCGTTTCAGGGATGGGCGGCAGCGGATCTCAAGAACTACACCGTCATTCGACGGCATCCCGTCTGCCACCCCATCCAGCGCTGGCAGCTCTGCACCGTGCCACCACCAAGTGGTGGTGGGCTAGCGATTCTTCAAACGCTGGCGTTGTTGGAGGCCACTGGACCCATGTCCAACCCAAAGCGACCGCAAACATGGCAACGGTTTGCCACCGCCCTCCAGTGGGCCGATGCTGATCGCTTCTATTGGGTCAACGACCCGAGTGACTGGCCTGTTCCCACGAAGGGACTGCTAACGCCGCGATATCTCCGAGGGCGAGCCCAAGCGCTGCTGGATCAACCGGCATCCATTCCAGGCCCTGGGTTACCACCGGGGCGAAGCCATTACCCCTTTGCCAGGACAAGTGCTGGCGTTGAGCAAGGCACGACGCATCTTTCCATCGTCGATCGGCACGGAAACCTGGCTGTCTACACAGGATCAGTGGAAACGGTGTTTGGCAGTCGCCATGTGGTCGCCGGAATGGTGATGAACAATCAGCTCACAGACTTCGCCTTTCGACCGTCCATCCAAGGGCGACCGGTGGCCAACCGTCGCCGCCCTGGAAAACGCCCGATGTCATCCATGGCACCACTCATCGTGTTCGAAAACAATCAACCCGTGCTGGCCGTGGGATCTCCTGGTGGACGAACAATTCCCCACTTCATCAGTCGCGTGCTGATGGCATCGCTGTTTTGGGGACTCCCCCCTGAACAGTCCGTTGCCATGCCCCATCTCTCGATCCGAGGCAACCGGCTGGTGGCTGAACGCGATTCACCCATACCCTGGCCGTTCGCGTTAACAGAGCTCAGTAGGGGAGAGCAGGAGATCAAATCCCAACCGCTGAACAGCGGCATTGCCCTACTTCAGCGGATCCACGGGCGTTGGCATGGGGTCGCTGATCCACGGCGGGAGGGCGCCGCGATGGCGCTGCCTTAAAGCGGAAACGATGGGTTGGCCACTGGAACATGTGGTGCTTCAAAACACCGCAAAAAAAAGGGCCCAAAGGGCCCCAAGTGATTCATCGCTGGGCGCTGATCAGGCAGCAACAGCAGTTTTGGGGTCAAGAGCACCCTTGGCATACAAGCCGGCGTAGTAGTTGATATCGCTTTGCTTGATCTTGCTGGCGTTACCGGCAGCCCAGAACTGCTGGTAGCGATCCAAACAAACCTGCTTCATGTACTTACGAGCCGGCTTGTTGAAGTGGCGGGGATCGAAGTTGGCAGGATCAGCCATGGCCGCTTCACGGACGGCAGCTGTGAAGGCGAGGCGGTTGTCGGTGTCGATGTTCACCTTGCGCACACCGTTGCGAATGCCTTCCTGAATCTCTTCGACGGGAACGCCGTAGGTCTCTGGGATGGCACCGCCGTACTTGTTGATCATCTCCAGCCATTCCTGGGGAACGGAAGACGAGCCATGCATCACCAAGTGTGTGTTGGGAATGGCTTTATGGATTTCAGCGATGCGGCTGATAGCCAGCACTTCACCGGTGGGCTTGCGGGTGAATTTGTAGGCACCGTGGCTGGTACCGATGGCGATCGCCAGGGCGTCAACCTTTGTTTTGGCAACAAAGTCGGCAGCCTCAGCTGGATCGGTGAGGAGCTGGTCTTTCGAGAGTTCACCCTCGAAGCCATGGCCGTCCTCAGCTTCACCTTTGCCGGTTTCGAGGGAGCCGAGGCAACCGAGTTCACCCTCAACACTCACGCCGATGGCATGGGCAACATCCACCACATCCTTGGTGACGTTGACGTTGTAGTCGTAGCTGGCAGGGGTCTTGGCATCGGCTTCAAGGGAGCCATCCATCATCACGGAGGTGAAGCCGTTCGCCGCAGCACCGAAGCAAGTGGCGGGGCTGTTGCCGTGGTCCTGGTGCATCACCACCGGAATGTCGGGGTAAGTCTCAACAGCAGCCAGGATCAGGTGGCGAAGGAAGTTTTCGCCTGCGTAGGTCCGCGCACCGCGTGACGCCTGCAGGATCACTGGGGAATCGGTCTCATGAGCCGCTTCCATGATCGACTGCACCTGCTCAAGGTTGTTTACGTTGAACGCAGGAATGCCGTAGCCGTTTTCGGCGGCGTGGTCTAGCAGTAGACGGAGCGGAACGAGCGCCATAGTGAAATCTCAGTGAAGGCCGATCAACGGACAAAGGTCCGTAGCCGCGAGACTTTACCTTTGAGTCGTGTGAAATGTCACGACACTCAGTTGCCTAAACGACGCGTGAGTGTCATAGGCGCTCGTTCAGTAGGTGTAACCAGCAACAAATAACTGTTCATCGGACGACGGCTGCGAGCCTGCGACATAACAACCTTGAGACGCCTCTGAATTTGCTCGTGCCCGGGCGAGGAGCGCAGCCTGACCGCTTTCCGTCTCCGATCCTTTCCAAGCCTTCAGGCATGAATGTTGGAGTGCGCGTCCATAGGAAAAGCCAAGATTCCAACTTGCTTTTTTAGGGATACTATTCATCGTATTGAGATAAATAGACGCGGCCTCTTCACTCAAACCACCGGAAAGAAAAACAATTCCAGGAACACTCGCAGGCACACTTCTCTCCAAGGTTCGGACGGTCATTTCAGCAACAATCTTTGGATCAGCCTTCTGGGAACAATCAGCTCCCTGCACTGTCATCGACGGCTTAAGCAATGTGCCCTCTAAAAGAACACCGTTGGCATGGCAAGCCTGATAAACCTCTTGGATGACTCGCTCTTGAACAGCTGCCGTCACCTCAATTGTATGGTCGCCATCCATCAAAATTTCAGGCTCAATAATTGGGACTAAACCCGCCTCCTGAACACTTCTGGCGTAACGGGCCAGACCCCATGCATTTTCACGAACGGAGAGATCAGAAGGACAGCCATCAGCTGTGATCTGGAGAACAGCTCGCCACTTGGCAAAGCGAGCACCTTGGGCGTAATAGTCGGCAGCACGCTCCACCAAGCCATCGAGGCCAGTGCAAAGGGTCTCCACAGATCCGGCTCCAGGAAGCGGGCGCAAACCCTGATCAACTTTAATTCCTGGGATCACACCCAGCTTCTGCAACTTTTGAACCATCGACTCACCATCGGCATGGTTTTGGAACAACGTTTCTTCGTAGAGAATTGCACCACTGATGTACTGACCCAGGCCTGCTGTTGTGAACAGCATGCCACGATAAGCCTGGCGATTTGCCTCTGTATTTTCAACATTTATTGACCCCAATCTCTTTCCAACTGTCTTGGTAGATTCATCCACAGCAAGAATTCCTTTCCCAGACTCAGCGAGAGCACGTGCTGTTGCAATGAGCTCTTGAGAAAAGTCAGACAGCGACATCTTCAACTAAAAAGGAAATAGTTTTTTAGTCGAGAAATTTCCACGACTCGTCATTCGCTAACAAACCATCGTGTCAATTGCGACAAATGATTGATTCATCGCATCTAAGAGTAAGAAATTCGACCTAATTCGATGCCGCTGCATCACACGCAAGCCGGCTTGCCACGCCTTCCATTAATCCCGGAATCATCGGTTGACCGCTACGCATACTCTCCGCCCACCAACCCTGAATCCTCGCCACGGGAGCCACACGCCCGTCACTCCAGGTGGTGGGGAAGGCCAAATCCGCATCCGCCTGGATCGATCGCAGCGGTTCTCCAGAGGAAGCCAACCAAAGAGAAAAACCATGGACATAGTCCTTTTGGTTCTCACTGCCGAGGATCAAGGTTCCCTTAGATCCATACACCTCAAGCCAGCAGCCGCGGCCATTACGAGCGACCGATGCAAGATTCACTTGCGCTGGCACTGAACAATCGCTGCGCCCTTGCCAGCTCAGCGTGGTCTGAATCAAGGCGACGTCTTCCGCATCAACGGCTGTCATCACCCCATCAGGACCTGGGCGCTCGGGGATGGAGACGCTGTTGAGCGCTTGGACCGCCCCCACTGGGCCAATCAACCAGGCCAAGGTGTCGAAGGCATGGGTTCCCAACGCTCCGATCACGCCACCACCGGCTTTGCGATCGGAATACCAGCTCCAGCCACGGCTGGCATCCGCCCGGCTACTCATCAACCAATCCAACTTGACCAGCCATGGTGTTCCCACTGCACCCGAGCGCAACAAGCGCTCGGCCTGCATAAACAAAGGCACCGCCCGGTACTCATAATCCACCGCGACGCTTCGCTTTTGCCGTAGAGCTAGCCGCTGTAGCTCCATGGCCTGATCGGCATGGAGTGCGATCGGTTTTTCCAGCAACACATGCTTTCCCGCCTGAAGCGCGGCACGGGCCAAATCGAAACGAGGTTCCGGTGGTGTCGCCACAATCACGGCATCCACCGCGGGATCGGCCAGCAACGCATCCCAGTTGTCGTAGCCCTGAAGACCCGACTCCGCACAGGCCAAATCGAGCCGCTCACGCCGGGGGTGCCAAAGCGCCACGGCCTTCAAATCCTGATTGGCCTCTAAGGCCGGCAAATGCACCTTTTCGCCGAAACCCAGTCCGGCGACGGCAACTCCAAGGGGTTGGCTGGACATCTCAGCTGGCGAGAGGTTCGTTGCAGACAGCATCGATCACCGAAACGATCAAGCCATCGTTCTCTGCAGCCTGCCAGGTGGAACGAAACCGGGGGATTCCGTTGACTTGTTTGTCGCGATAAAGCGATTGTCCACAGTCGAGCTCCATCACGTAGAGCTCCCCCGGTCGCTGTTCCCCATCCTCGGACGGGGCTGGGGTGAACCGACTGAGGACAGTCCGCAGGCCCTTTTTACTGTCTCGAATACTTCCACGGTCCCACCACTGCTGCCCGGCATCGGTAGCTGGCACTTCGATCCATTCCACGGGACCAGCCCAACTGATTCCCGCGCAACAGAACAGGGCAACGAACAAAACGAGAAGGCGACGAATCATGCGTTGGTGAGCTCTAACGACTTCGATCCATGCAGACGCAGGAGTGATGCCAGCGTGCTGCGGAATTGGGTGCGCGGAATGATGGTGTCGACAAAACCGTGGTCTTGAAGATATTCAGCCGTTTGAAAGTTATCGGGCAATTTCTCGCGCAGCGTTTGTTCGATCACCCGACGGCCGGCAAAGCCAATCAAGGCCTTGGGCTCAGCCAAAATCAGATCTCCCAGCATGGCGAAACTGGCGGTAACACCACCGGTGGTTGGGTGGGTGAGCAACGGTAAATACAGAAGCTCAGCCTCCCGATGACGCTCCAGGGCCCCAGAGATTTTCGCCATCTGCATCAGGCTCAACATCCCCTCTTGCATGCGCGCGCCCCCGGAGGCACACACAATCAGCAGGGGCAGCTTGCGTTTGGTGCATTCCTCCACCAAACGGGTGATTTTTTCGCCCACTACGGATCCCATGGAACCGCCCATGAAGCGGAAATCCATCACCGCCAAACCCATACCAATCCCATCCACCCGGCAAAGACCAGTCACCACACCATCGTTCAAGCCCGTCGCCGACTGGCTCTCCCGCAAGCGGTCTGCGTAGGCACGACGGTCTTTAAATCCCAGCGGGTCGATGGGAGCCAGATGCTCATTCAGGGGTTGGAAGCTCTCGGGATCAGCGATCAGAGCAAGCCGCTCGGAGCTGTCGATGCGGTGGTGATAACCACAACCAGCACAGACACTGGCATTCAGGCGAAGGTCCTTGAGATAAACAACAAGACCGCACTCTGGGCACTTGCTCCAAAGGCCATCGCCCTCTTCGGGTTCCTGTTTGACATTGCCGACGTACTGACCTTTACGGCGGTCAGCAAACCAGTCGAAAAGGGACACACGAACCGGTCGGTTCGTTCCATTAAAGACCCAGCCATGGCGTAAGAGCCGCCTGCCATTGCTCCCACCACCAAAAAGGCCCCATTAACCACACCAGCCAAATGCCCAGGGCAATGAATGGGCCGAACGGAAAAGGTTGTTGCGGAGCCAGGCGTCCGGTGATCCGAGCCACGCCGCCAACGACAGCACCAGCGAACACCGCCAAGCCCATCGCCAGGGCAATGCCCCAGAGACCAAGCCAGGCCCCTCCCATGGCCGCGAGTTTGGCGTCTCCCAGCCCAAGGGCCGGCTTTCCCACCAACCGCTCAGCAAGAGCACTTAGCGACTCCAAGGCCAGAAGGGCTAGCACCGTGGCGATCAGGTGGTCGACGAACACGGGTAGCCCGGCGGTGGTACTGATTGACAACCCCACCAACACACCCCAGCGACAAAGGGGCTCGGGCAACCACATGTGATCGAAATCGATCAAAACAAGGGGGAGCAACAGCGCAATCAAGGGCAGCCCTGCCCAGGGCAACACCGCTGGGGGCAAGCCACCTCCCCCACTGGGCTGCACATAGGCCGCACTGAGCCATAACCCAGCACTGAGGGCCTCAACAACGGGGTAGCGGACACTGATGGGCGAACGACAATCACGACACCGCCCCAGCAGCAACAACCATCCAAAAATCGGCAGGTTGTCGTGCCAACGCACGGCATGGCCACAACGGGGGCAATGGCTGCCTGGAACAACAACCGACTCTTGGCGGGGAAGACGCCACGCCACCACATTGGTGAAACTGCCTACACACGCCCCAAACAGGGCAAGAACTAGCCCTTGCATCGGTTTCGCCCTCGTGGACTGCGACCACGAATCAACTCGATGCCAACGAACTCCTCATCGGGCAAGAGCACCGGGAGCTCAAACGCCACACGCCCCTCTCCATGCTGCAGATCAACCACCGCACCAACGGGTTCCAACCCGGAGGGCGTGTCGGAGAGGTAGTTGAAATAGATGGTTCGTGCCAGAGCAATCAAGGCTCGGCTATCAACACGATCCCAACGTGGGGAGGTTGGTGTTCCAACAGCGCCGCGAATTTCAAAGGAGGGCGATGACAAAGAAAAAGCCCACCTGATCAATCAGATGGGCCCATTGTAGAGATCAAAGTTCAATCCAAATTTGATTGGATCGCTTTATTTCAGCTGAGGTTCTTTTTCTCTTCGATCATGCGATGAATGATCGGCGTAAGGATGAGTTCCATGGCGAATCCCATTTTACCGCCGTTCACAACAATGCTGGTGGGGCTGGACATGAAGGAATCGTG
>ERZ802822.802-NODE-802-length-21085-cov-11.078922_pt1 | contig 21085 bp, 19 predicted proteins | sample MGYA00345649_ERZ802822 | MGnify/ENA primary metagenome ERZ802822 (study PRJEB30503, sample SAMEA104212359) | marine metagenome | biome: Westerlies Biome; feature: [SRF] surface water layer (ENVO:00010504) within the epipelagic zone...; material: water...
CAAGAGGCGTTGGCTCTTACGTTGGCTCAAGCACGCGATGAAATTAATCTCGCTGAACAAGAGGCGCGATTAAGAGCTGCTGAGCGAGAAGCACTACAAGCTTTAATAAGGTCGTTAGAGAGTGAACAGAGGGAAGCGACGAAAGTTTTTGAGGATCAATCAAACGAAATTCAGGAATTAAAAGTAGCACTCGATGATGAAGAGGCTGCGAGGCTGATCGAGGTAGCAGCGGCTGCCGAGCTCAGGAGGCGCTTAAAAGAAGCTGACACTGAGCTTACAGCTATGACATTGACCTTAGAAGAAGAAAGAAAACGTGCTGAAGAAACCCTCACACTTTTGGCAGCAGTTGATGCAGCAAAATTAGAAATAGAAGATAATTTGCGACAAACCATTATAGCCCTTGAGGCTGCCAATCTGAAAATTGGAAATAATGAAACTGAGCTTAAAACTTTAGAGGAAAATGCTCAAAGTTCTGACGCAGAACTAGATGAAATAAAAGTGGCACTCGCTGCTTCTTTGGCTAGACAACAAAGACTAGAGTTGGAACTATCCAACTTAAGTAAAAATATTAGCCAGCAAGCAGTAGAGGTTAAAGATTTTAATGAAAAACTAATGATTGCTGAGAATGATTTGGCCGTTGCATTAGTGAACTTGGGGGAGGAGAGACTTGATTGGCAAGCGCGAGAAGCTGAGAGCATTCGAGAAATTGGAAATCTTCGTTCAAAATTATCAGATGCCTTGGCCGCTAGATGGGTAAGCGCACAATCTCAAAAAGAAGTGGTGGATAATCTAAAGAGAGTGCTCGCGGCCAAGCTTGTTTCAGATAAGCTAAATGAGGAAAAAGTTTCAAATTTTAAACAAAAAGAGATTTTATTACAAAAGGCAGAACAGCAACTCCAAGAACAATCACAGAAACTATCTAATACTTCTGATAGTCTGCTAAAAAGCCAACGAGAAACAGCACTTCTAAACCAGCAAGTTTTAGAACTTCGTCGTCAGCTTAGCTCCTTGCAGTCGCTTCTAACTTTGTCGGAGGATAAAGATAGGGATGAAGAAATTCAGCTTCAGAACTTGGGCAACAGGCTTAATGCTGCACTGGCTCGTGTAGCATCTGAAGAAAGAAAGAAAAGGCAATTGGAGCAAAGTTTGCGGTTAGAAATAGAGGCCAAGTTAAATGAGATTACGATCCTTAATTCAAATCTCATTTCGTCCAGAGTAGATTTAGAAAGAGCCGAAACAAAAGCTCAACTAGAAGAAGACAAGCGAATAAAGCTGGAAGTTGCTGAGTTTCAGAGATTGCAAGCTGACCGTGAGCGTCTCAAGACCCAAGCGACAGAACTAGAACGTTATAAATCGGATTTCTTTGGGCGGATACGAGAGTTGGTTGAGGGTAGAGATGGTATCAAAATTGTTGGAGATAGGTTCGTTTTCTCTTCCGAAGTTTTATTTGATGTTGGAAAAGCTGATTTGTCGTTGCCTGGTAGGTTGGAAATCCAAAAAGTTGCTGTGATTTTAAACCAGATAGTTGAAGAAATTCCTAAAAATTTAAACTGGATTATAAGAGTTGACGGCCATACTGATAATACCTCCATGGTTTCAGGCGCTGAATTCAAAGATAATTGGGAACTGAGCCAAGCACGAGCTCTCTCAGTAGTACGGTTCATGATTTCTGATCTGGGACTTCCAAAAACCCGATTGGCGGCAACTGGTTTTGGCGAATTCCAACCTGTTTCTTCCGGCTCATCACCGGACGATTTAGCTCAAAACCGTAGGATTGAGATCAAGCTTACTGAAAAATAACCTGGAAACCCAATTAATTAAAAATTAATTAGCAGGAAGTAGCCTTGGCTTAGTTTTCGTAATGCGAGCTTTTTGAGGCGGTTTAAGTTCCAGATCTATTTTATCATCCTTTACGCCAACCTTCACAAGACCACCTTTTGACAATTTGCCAAAAAGAAGCTCTTCCGCAAGAGGTTTTTTAATATACTCTTGTATCACTCGACCAAGTGGGCGAGCCCCCATTTTCTCGTCATATCCTTTGTTCGCCAACCATTCGGCTGCTGCTTTGGAGAGTTCGATTGAAACGTTACGGTCCATGAGTTGAAGTTCCAATTGAAGGACAAATTTTTCGACAACTTGGAGAATAACTTTTTTTGGAAGTGGGCCGAAGCTAATGGTCGCGTCTAAGCGGTTTCTAAATTCTGGGCTAAAGGTACGTTCAATTGCTGCTGTATCCTCTCCCTCTCTGCGGTCTCTTCCAAATCCAATCGCTGCTTTGGCTTGCTCAGAAGCACCCGCGTTTGTTGTCATTATAAGAATGATATTTCTAAAATCGACAGACCTACCGTTATGGTCTGTCAAGGTACCGTGATCCATAACCTGTAGCAGTATGTTAAAAACGTCAGGATGTGCTTTCTCAATTTCATCTAATAGCAAAACAGAGTGTGGATGTTGATCAACTGTATCAGTGAGTAGCCCACCTTGATCAAACCCAACGTACCCTGGTGGTGCGCCAATTAGCCTGCTGACAGCGTGCTTCTCCATATACTCAGACATATCAAACCTGTGAAGTTCCACGCCCAAAGTGTCAGCGAGCTGCTTAGCTACCTCTGTTTTGCCAACGCCTGTCGGACCAGCAAATAGGTAATTCCCAATGGGCTTACCGGGCTCTCTCAATCCAGCTCGGGCTAATTTTATCGCACTTGAAAGAGCTTCGATTGCTTCATGTTGACCAAATACTACACGATTTAGATTTTTCACTAAATCTTTCAAAACAACCGTATCATCTTTCGAAACGTTTTTAGGTGGTATTCTTGCAATTTTTGCTACAACTTCTTCAATTTCTTTGACACCAATAGTTTTACGCCGCTTATTATTAAGCAAGTGCTGTGCAGCCCCAGCCTCGTCTATCACATCGATTGCTTTGTCTGGCAACTTTCTGTCTGTAATGTATCGATCAGAAAGTTCTACTGCAGTTTTTATGGCATCTGCGGTATATTTTAGATTATGATGTTCTTCAAAATAACTTTTTATACCTCTGAGTATCTTAATTGTATCAGGAACGGACGGTTCGTTCACATCAATTTTTTGAAAACGGCGGCTCAACGCCCTGTCCTTTTCAAAATGCTGTCTGAACTCCTTATAGGTTGTGGACCCCATCGTCCGAAGTTTTCCACCCTGTAAAGCAGGTTTAAGCAAATTAGACGCATCCATCGCACCTCCAGAGGTGGCTCCAGCTCCAATCACGGTATGAATCTCATCAATGAAAAGTACCGAGTCTGGATGAGCTTCTAGTTCTGTCACTACTGCTTTTAGTCTTTCCTCAAAATCTCCCCTGTAACGCGTACCGGCTAGTAACGCTCCCATATCCAGTGAGAAAATTGTGGTTTCGCTCAAGACGTCTGGTGTATCCTTTGAAATTATCTTTCGTGCCAATCCCTCGGCAATTGCAGTTTTTCCAACACCGGGGTCACCAACGAGTAGTGGGTTATTTTTTCTTCGACGACAAAGGACTTGGACGCATCGTTCTACTTCAAAATCTCTACCAATTAAAGGGTCTATTTCGCCTTCTAAAGCTTTCGCATTCAGATCAACGCAATATTTCGACAGCGCGCTCTCTTTTTTATCTGATTCTGGATCTACACTGGACTTTGCAAATTGCTCCCCGTCTTCATCTGAGCCTTGGACGGATCTCTGTTCACCAAACGCAGGATTTTTGGCAACACCGTGAGCAATAAAATTTACTGCATCATAACGTGTCATTTCTTGTTCTTGTAAAAAATATGCAGCGTTTGATTCTCTTTCCGCAAAGATTGCCACTAAAACATTGGCGCCAGTTACTTCACTTCTGCCTGATGATTGTACGTGAATAGCTGCACGTTGTATTACTCTTTGGAAAGCTGCCGTTGGGGTGGCCTCCAGACTTTCATCCTCTTTAGCCATCGATGATAATTCTTCATCTATAAATTCAGCTAAAGCTTCTCGTAAAGTGTCTAAATCTACATCACAAGCCTTGAGCACCCGTTGTGCATCTGGCTCATCAATTAGTGTTAAAAGTAAATGCTCTAAAGTCGCGAATTCGTGTAACTTGGAGTTTGCCAAAGCTAGTGCTGCGTGGATCGAATGCTCCAAGGTTGTTGTAAAAGAAGGCACGTGATAATCCCTTTCGGCGTTTACTTTCTATATCCTTATAGTGTGGGTGAGAATTCACACTATTCAAGTCAATTATGCTATTTTTATTCCAAAATACTAACTTTGTAGAATAAAATCCAAAAAATTTAACTAATAAGCATCTTTCAGCGCTCGTATCTTCCCAAAAACTTCCTCGTCAGTCGCATCAAGCATACCAATCTGGGTGCGAATGTTTTTATTCCAAGGGCGTAAAAATGGATTGGTCTTTTTTTCTTCTCCCATTCTGCTTGGGACAGTTGGTAGGCCTTTGGACCTTATTTCCTTCGTAAATTGTACTCTATTGATCAATTCTTGATTTTTTGGATCTATCGTGAGCGCAAAGTCAGCATTTTTTTCAGTATATTCATGACCTGAACACACAAGTGTGTCATCTGGTAATTTGGACAATTTTTGAAGCGAATGCCACATCTGTTCTGCCGTTCCTTCAAATAATCTTCCACATCCTAGCGCCATCAAAGTATCTGCACTAAAAAGCAATTTACTCGCTTCAAAATAAACTGAAATGTGTCCAATTGTGTGTCCTGGAGTATCAAATACTGTACCTTCATTACCGCCAATTTGTATTTTATCGTTTTCGGTAACCGGCAAATGGAGTGGCGGCAAACGCTTCAGATCGGCAGCAGAACCAATTATTTGAGGTGAATGAAATTCTAGCAACTGCGGCAAACCATCTACATGATCCCAATGATGGTGTGTTAATAAAACATGACTTAAGCTCCATTGTTTTTCTTGCAGTTTGGCGAGGATAGGATCTGCCTCAGGAGCATCAACAAGCAATGTCAGTTTGCTATCATCATCATGAGCCAAAAATGCATAGTTATCTGATAGGCAAGGTACTGTTAAAAGTTCAAAAGACATGACGTTTCACCAAAAACTGTGTTAAGTGTGGTCATGCTGTCCCAATTAAGAGTTTTATGCAATGCACCTTGACGTTCAAGATCTAAAAAACTTTTACTATAGATCAGCGTTAGGCCGCTCAGCTCAGAAAGCTATAAGTGCGCAAGTTATAAATATGTGGCCGAGTAATTCCGGTTACAAAATGATGGGATACGGTTTTGCAAATCCTATTTTGCGTCATTTTTATGACCGCTCTCGAAAAATTATATCACTTATGCCAGGCCCTCAGGGAGCATTGCATTGGCCTTTAGGACACCCAAACCAATCAGTTCTTACTCATGAACATCAATGGCCAATAGACACAGGATTTGCTGATCGATTGATAATTATGCATGGGCTGGAAACTTCAGAATATCCCTCAATGATGCTGGATGAAGCTTTGCGAGTATTGGGTCCGGGTGGCAAAGCTTTATTTATAGTGCCAAATCGTGCTGGCTTTTGGTGTCGTAGTGACAAGACCCCATTTGGCTATGGGCGACCATATTCCATCGGACAACTAGAGGCACAGTTAAGGTCACAGTCATTTATACCAGAAAGGCACACGATGGCTTTATACCAGTTGCCATCGCACAGAAAAAGTTTGCAAAGAATCGGTCCGTTTTTTGAGGGATCAGGGAAATATCTGCCTTTACTTGCAGGTGGGGTCATTATAATTGAGGCAAGTACAAGATATCCACCAGTGCATAAAATTAAGAAATCAGCGAAAGAGAAGGCTTTAGGCCTGTTAGGGGGGCTTGTTGAGCCTAAGCCCGCAGGATAACCCGCTGCTTTATTAGAACAATTGGCCCCAAAACATGCTTGTATTTCTTTGAAAAACGAAACGCACAAACACCACCCCAATAAATAAATGAAATTTAGTTCCATTAAATGTATTTTAGCATGTTGCTAGAAGTGCATACCTCTGTTAATACCGCATCGATTTCATTTTGTGTTGCAAATAGATACAAGTAGCCATGTCAGCACAATGAGACGATTGGCGTAAAATTAGACCGGAAGGATAAACGTGTCTGAAACAGCTTCAATTTCAACCGGCGTGGCCTCGCGGTATGCGAAAGCTTTGTTTGATTTGGTTCTCGAATCAGACGAAGTGAGGAAACTAGAGGAAGATGTTGAAAGCTTGTCTGTTGCGTTAGAAATCAGTCAAGAATTGAGAGATCTAATTTCTTCGCCGCTTTATACAAGACACAACCAGAAAAGTGCGATAGTTGCTATTTGCGAAAAAATGAAGTTGCTTTCCAACTTTACAAATACTTTGGCTTTGATGGCCTCTAAGAGGCGGCTTTTTGTTGTTGAGGCGCTTCTTGATCATTTGAATGTTTTAATCGCTAATCACAAAGGCGAAATTACCGCCGATGTCGTGAGTGCTAAAACTTTAACTAAAGTGCAATCTGACAAAATAGCAGAAGCTATTAAAAAACGTGTCGGAAAAGAAATTAAGATTAATGCTTCTGTTGATGAGACGATCATTGGTGGCATTGTAATTAAAGTTGGATCGAAGATGATAGACACTTCCATTCGTTCCAAACTGAGTTCCCTTCAAACTGCTATGAAAGAGGTCGGGTAATGGGTATCCAAGCAGCAGAAATATCTGCGATTTTAAAAGATCAAATTAAAAATTTTGGGCAAGAGACCGAAGTCGCTGAGATTGGTCGTGTCTTGTCAGTGGGTGACGGTATCGCAAGGGTACATGGCCTAGACAACGTCCAGGCAGGAGAAATGGTCGAGTTCCCAGGAGGAACTCGGGGCATGGCTCTTAACTTAGAAAGTGATAATGTAGGTGTTGTGATTTTTGGATCTGATAGAGACATCAAAGAAGGCGATGTTGTTAAGCGCACTAACTCAATCGTTGATGTCCCAGCAGGTGACGCACTGCTTGGACGTGTCGTAGATGGTTTAGGGAATCCGATTGATGGAAAAGGCGCGATTAAGGGTGGCGAGCGGCGGGTAGCTGATGTCAAAGCTCCAGGGATTATTCCCCGAAAATCTGTCCATGAACCCATGGCGACAGGCCTAAAATCAGTTGACGCAATGATACCTATCGGAAGAGGTCAGCGAGAATTGATCATCGGCGACCGCCAAACTGGTAAGACCGCGGTGGCTCTTGATACAATCTTAAACCAGAAGAGCTACAATGATGCAGCTGGTGATGATGAGAGCAAAAAATTATACTGCATTTACGTTGCTGTGGGTCAGAAAAGATCAACGGTTGCTCAACTTGTGAAGAAACTTGAGGAAAGTGGAGCGATAGAATACACGATCGTCGTGGCGGCCACCGCATCAGATCCAGCTCCAATGCAATTTTTAGCGCCTTACTCAGCCACATCTATGGCTGAATATTTTCGTGATAATGGTAGGCATGCACTTATAGTTTATGATGATTTGTCCAAGCAGGCCGTAGCATATCGTCAAATGTCACTACTGCTTAGACGTCCACCAGGGCGAGAGGCTTATCCGGGTGATGTGTTCTATCTGCATTCGCGCCTGCTTGAAAGATCGGCTAAATTAAACGAAGACAATGGAGCGGGCTCCTTAACAGCATTGCCCGTGATCGAAACACAAGGTGGAGATGTTTCGGCATTCATACCCACAAACGTAATTTCTATAACTGACGGTCAAATTTTTCTAGAAACTGAGTTGTTTTACCAGGGTATTCGTCCGGCAGTCAACACCGGTTTGTCGGTATCCAGAGTAGGTTCATCCGCTCAAACTAACGCCATGAAATCAGTAGCTGGCCCCGTCAAACTGTCTTTGGCGCAGTATCGTGAAATGGCTGCGTTTGCGCAATTTGGCTCGGATTTAGATGCGTCAACTCAACAATTACTTAATCGTGGCGCTCGGCTAACTGAATTAATGAAACAAGCTCAGTACTCCCCTTTAACGAACGCCGAAATAGTTTGTTTGATCTATGCAGGGACGAACGGTTTTTTAGATAAAGTAGAGGTCAAACAAATTGGTTCTTTTGAAATCGGGTTGTTGGCGCATCTTAGAAGCAAGCATGCTAGCCTCCTAGATCATATCACTAAAGATGATCCTAAGATCAAAGGTGAAGTTGAAGATAAAATTCGGGCAGCATTAAATGAGTATGCAGCAGATTTTGCTTAAGGGGATGCGGCTATGCCAAATCTAAAAGACTTAAAAAACCGGATTGAGAGTGTCAAAAACACTCGAAAGATCACTAAAGCGATGCAGATGGTTGCGGCTGCAAAGTTAAGGCGTGCTCAAGATGCTGCAGAAGCTTCTCGACCATACACGGAGAGGTTTAATTCCGTTTTAGGTGCATTGGCTTCCGCTAAGGGATCAGAAACTGGTGGACCCATTTTGTTAGTGGGGACAGGCAAAGATCAGACCCATCTATTGATTGTGATGACTGCTGAAAGAGGTTTGTGTGGCGGTTTCAACTCAAATATTGCCAGATTGGCGAAGTCGCATGCGAATAAACTTATCGAGCAAGGAAAGACTGTCAAAATTGTTACTGTAGGTAAAAAAGGCCGTGACGTGATAAAAAGGGATCTGAGTGAGCATTTCATTGATCACGTTGATTTATCTGAAATAAAGTCAATTCGATATACTGATGCTGTAGCAATATCTAAAACAGTTTTAGATAGGTTTAATGCGAAAGAATTTGACGTCGCTACTTTGTTTTATTCAAAGTTTGTCAACGTGGTTACACAAATTCCTACACAGCAACAGATTATTCCTGCAAACTTCGGCGAGAGCGAAGAGCCTAGCGCATCTGCGCCTCAGTTGAGCTATGAGTATGAGCCTACAGAGGAAGAAATTCTTGCCGATTTATTGCCAAGAGGTGTTGGTACTCAAATTTTTGCAGCCTTACTTGAAAATGGTGCTTCTGAACAGGGAGCTAGGATGTCTGCAATGGATAATGCGACACGTAATGCTGGGGATATGATTGATAAGCTTACAATACAATATAACCGATCACGGCAAGCCGTGATAACAAATGAACTGATTGAAATAATCTCAGGCGCTGAAGCGCTCTAAGAATCGGAGAAATAGATATGGCAAATGCAAAAGGTAAAGTTACTCAGGTAATTGGTGCTGTGGTGGACGTCCAATTCGATGATCATCTACCAGCGATCTTAAACGCTTTAAATACCGAAAATAACGGGAAAACGCTAGTGCTCGAAGTATCTCAGCACCTCGGTGAGAACACCGTACGCACAATTGCTATGGATGCGACTGAAGGCTTAGTGAGAGGACAGGAAGTTACAGACACTGCAGGGCCGATTTCTGTACCAGTTGGAAACGCTACTTTGGGCCGAATTATAAACGTAGTTGGAGAACCGGTTGATGAACAAGGTCCCGTTAAATCTGATGCGCATCGCGCAATTCACCAACCGGCTCCAGAGTTCTCTGAGCAATCGACAGAGTCTGAGGTGTTGGTAACTGGGATTAAGGTCGTCGATCTGTTGGCGCCTTACTCTAAGGGTGGTAAAATCGGTTTATTTGGCGGTGCTGGTGTTGGTAAAACGGTTCTAATTATGGAATTGATCAATAATATTGCAAAGGTGCATTCTGGGTTTTCCGTTTTTGCAGGCGTCGGTGAACGTACTCGTGAAGGTAATGACCTTTACCATGAGATGATCGAGTCAAACGTTATTAAACCAGATAATCTTGAAGACTCTCAGGTTGCTCTGGTTTACGGACAAATGAATGAACCTCCAGGTGCCCGCGCCCGCGTCGCACTGACAGGGCTTACATTGGCAGAACAATTTCGCGATCAGTCTGGAACAGACGTATTATTTTTCGTAGATAATATTTTTAGATTTACACAAGCTGGATCTGAAGTTTCAGCGTTGCTGGGTAGAATTCCCTCTGCTGTTGGATACCAGCCAACTCTCGCTACTGATATGGGTGCAATGCAGGAACGTATCACGTCTACAAAGAATGGCTCTATCACATCAATTCAAGCCGTTTATGTACCTGCGGACGATCTGACAGACCCCGCACCGGCAACAACCTTTGCTCATTTGGATGCCACGACAGTTTTATCTCGTGCTATCTCTGAACTGGGAATTTATCCTGCAGTGGACCCCCTAGAATCATCTTCAAGATTGATGGATCCTGCTGTTGTGGGTGAAGAACACTATGAAGTAGCTCGGTCCATTCAAGAAATTCTTCAGCGCTACAAGTCACTTCAAGATATTATCGCCATTCTTGGTATGGATGAGCTTTCTGAAGAAGATAAACTTACGGTTGCGCGCGCTAGAAAAATACAGCGGTTTTTGTCTCAACCTTTCGACGTTGCTAAAGTATTTACTGGGTCAGACGGCGTGCAAGTGCCGTTAGAAGACACGATTTCATCATTTAAAGCAGTGGTCAATGGTGAGTATGATCATTTACCTGAAGGTGCATTTTACATGGTTGGTGGAATAGATGAGGTAATAGCAAAAGCAGAAAAAATGGCAGCAGAAGCAGCATAAATAATTAGAAAAGAGTTATAGAAACAATGCAAGTTGACGTAGTTAGCCCAGAAAAACTTTTGTTCTCTTCGGAGGCAATATCTGTTGAGATTCCAGGCGCAGATGGAGATATGACAGCAATGGCTAACCATGCTTCATTAATAACGACCCTTCGCCCAGGCATTCTCCGAGTAGTGCAAGAAAAAAATACAAACGAGTATGTTGTAACTGGTGGCTTCGCAGAGTTGGGTGAAGGTGTTTCTGTCTTGGCAGAAAAAGCGGTTTTAAAAGCTGACTTTGACAGAGAAATGTTCGATGAAACCTTGCTCGTGGCAGAGAACGCTTTGGAGTCGGCGAGAGCTAGCTCAGATGGTATTGCAGTAGATATGGCCGCTAAATCGTTGTCAGATTTTAATATCTTAGGCGAACAGCTAGGATTTAAATAGCTTTAGGGTTTTGCAAGCATGGCAACCCTAATTAAAGTTCTTTCAGTAATGGCCTCTACCGGAGATTGGGTTGATATTGATCGCAAACCTAAGTCTAGTTCTACAAAATAAGCCAACGCCGTTTTTAAATTTTTAACATTCCATAATTTTAACTGGTTGAGAATTATATTTCGCCTTGGACCAAATATCGGAGGCTTTTGGTTAGAAATTGCTTCTGATTGAGTGCCTTCGTAGATGCTGAGCCTGAGCAAAAGCTTGAAATGCCGTTGAAACGAAAGGCAGAGTGTAACGGGTTGGACGCCTTGTGCTTTAAGTCTGTTGAAGATAGCGCTTATTTTATGCGTCTTTCCATCCGCTACCGCATAAATCATATCATCCAGATTTGCCTCAGCAGATATTGGCCTACAAGCTGATATGTCCTTTGCGGTCAATGAAGATTTGTCATTGAATTTGTAGAGGTAAATCTTTTCGAGTGTATTACGAAAGTCACCAGGCTCTAAATCCTTTGAAAGTCCATAAACGATATCTATAACGCTGGGATCCTTTATTTGTATCTTTGCTCTTGATAATTCTTTTTTAATTTCCATTTCCGTCATTGGGTTATCATAAATGGGTGCAGCTACTGTTTGCTCGTGGTTTTCAAAGCTTTTTCTTAACTGAGAGCTGGGCTTTAACGTTCCGCTAGTAATTACAATATGTGCATCATTAGGTTGCCATGCCTTAATACAATCAATAATGATTTTTGATGCCTTATCAGGTGTGTTTTCAACAAGAATAGCACGTTGCCCAGGGAAAAAACCGGTTGCCTTAATAGTATCAAATATATCCGACTGATTTTTAAGGACTTCATCCCCAGTCAGTCTTGTCAATCGCATCTCCTGCTCTGCATTTGGTCCTAAGAGGTTTTCTAAATACTCTTGTCGCTTCAATGCCACCCTCATTGTATCAGCGCCATAAAAAAGAATTGCAGCTCTAGATGGATCAGGTTTATCGATAAATTTTTGTAAATTTTGGGGATTAAGTTTCATCCTACAAAGTTTCAGAACTCAATAACTTGTCAACTATCCGATCGCCTAATAAAACCATCAAGCGTGCGTAAGCGTCACGTTCGGATGCTTCATCGGTTACTGCTAGTATTGCGTCTGAGTAGGCAGCGCTGTCTTTAACGCTTGAAGTTAATAGAATTGTATTTTCACTATTTTGAATTAAGCTAAATTTAACTTCACCATGGATGCGAATTCGAAATGCTTTTCCATCGAAAGAAAATGCACTTCTTTTTGTCTCCGTAAAAAGTTCGTATTTTAACAATAATTCTGCATCAGTGGCTTTTCCCAATCTTGATGCTAAGTAACGATTTAGGCGGAACTCATTACTGGTTTTTGCTTCTATAAAGTCTACACGCTCCCACAATAATTCTGCTTTTTGGTTTTTTGCTACCCAGGCTGGCTGGAACGAGCAACCCACGAGAAATACACCTATTAACATAGTAAAAAGATACTTTTTTTTCTTAAACAACGACATTTACAATCCGTCCTGGCACCACAATTATTTTTTTCGGTAGTTGGCCATCTAGAGCTTTTACTACTTCTTCACAAAGAAGAGCAGTTCGTTCGACCTCCGAACTATTAGTATCTTTTGGCACTGTAATTTCGGTTCGCCGTTTGCCATTTATTTGCACAGGCAGGGTAATTTCATCATCTACTAAAAGTTCAAGGTTAGCTTTGGGCCATTTGGCAGAAACCACCAAGCCGTTTCCGCCTAATTCCTTCCACAGTTCTTCCGAGAGATGTGGTGTCATTGGTCCCATTAATTGAACTAGGATCTTTGCTGCCATTTTTTTGGCATGGCCACTGGCTTTTGATTTTGCCAAAATATTTGTAAATCCATAAAGTCTTGCTATCGCTGAGTTAAAACCAAATGATTCGAGCCCCACAGTAACGTCGTGAATTGCTTTATGTGTTTCTTTTTGTAGAAGTACATCATCTTCATTGGGAGGTGTCGTGTCTTTGATTGTGTCCAAAACAATTTTGTAAACTCTTGTAAGATGTCTGTGTGCAGCTTCCACACCAGATGCAGTCCATTCTACATCTCTCTCGGGTGGGCTATCGGAGAGAACAAACCAGCGTGCGGTATCTGCACCAAAGGACTTGATTATTGATACTGGGTCTACAACATTATTTTTTGATTTAGACATTTTTGCAGAGGGAGTTATTTGCACTTCGCTGCCATCACTTTTTAAAAATGCCTTACCATCTTTCAATTCAACTTCTTCAGGGAAAAAGTATTTTGAGCGTTCACCTGTTTTTGTCTGCTCGTATATTGCATGAGTAACCATTCCCTGGGTAAAGAGTGCATCAAAAGGTTCGGTAGCGTTTTGTGGGAGGTGGCCACAGTGGTGCATGGCTCGTGCAAAAAACCTGGAGTAGAGGAGATGCAAGATAGCATGTTCAACACCACCAATGTATTGATCTACATTCATCCAATAATTTATTTCATTCTCATCGGTGGGGGTTGGAGAGTTATGGGATGTGAACCTCGTAAAATACCAACTTGAATCCACAAATGTATCCATTGTGTCTGTTTCCCTTAATGCAGTTCCTCCACATTCAGGGCATTTACATTTGCGCCAACTAGCATGTCTGTCTAATGGGTTGCCTGGTTTATCAAATATAACATCATCGGGTAATTTTATTGGTAAGTTTTCTTTCTTTTCTGCAACTAGTCCACAGCTATCGCAGTGTACGACTGGAATTGGGCATCCCCAATACCGTTGTCTGCTAAGCCCCCAATCTCGTAATCTATATTTAGTAACACCTTGCCCCCAACCCTGTTTTTCAGCAAAACGAATGGTTTTATCAATCACCTCTTCTCCAGTTGCTTTTTCAACACCGGTAAAGTGATTTACCCACTTCACGGTTTCTGACTTTGGTGGAATAAATGCTATTTGTTTTACGTTTTCTTCATTTTTGAGCGAGTAAAAGGTGTCAACTACTGGTAGCTGGTATTTAATCGCAAAGTCTAAATCTCTTTGATCATGCGCCGGACAAGCGAATATCGCGCCTGTTCCATAATCCATAAGTATAAAGTTTGCTATCCAAACGGGAAGTTTAACTTCTGGGTTCAACGGATGACTAACTAAAATACCAGTGTTAATTCCTTTTTTCTCTGCTTTCTCCATTTCGGCTTCTGATGTAGACATTTGCCTGCATTCATTGTTAAACGCGGCAATTTCTGAATTTCCCTTTTCAAGTTCACGGGCAAGCGGGTGATCGGATGAAATTCCAACAAAAGAGGCGCCCAATAAAGTATCTGGGCGGGTTGTATAGACGTCAATTTTGTCAAATCCATCTGGCGCATTCGCGGCTTCAAAAGAAAACTCTAATCCTTTGGATTCGCCAATCCAATTTGATTGCATCAACTTTACTTTTGCTGGCCAGTTATCTAACTCTGCGATAGAAGATAATAATTCCTCTGAGTATTCAGAAATTTTAAAAAACCATTGAGTTAGCTCTCTTCGTTCCACGATGGCGCCAGATCTCCAGCCTCGACCATTTTCCACCTGTTCATTAGCAAGGACTGTCAAGTCTACTGGGTCCCAGTTAACCACTGCATTTTTTCTATACACCAAACCCGCGTCTAAAAAATCAAGAAATAGGGCTTGCTGTTGGCCGTAGTATTCGGGATCGCATGTCGCAAACTCTCTTTGCCAATCAATGGATAAACCGAGTGGTTTCATTTGTTCTTTCATCACGGAGATATTTTTATAAGTCCATTCTTTTGGATGACCATTTGACGCCATTGCTGCATTTTCCGCAGGCATTCCAAATGCATCCCAACCCATTGGATGTAATACGTTAAACCCATTACTCATTTTGTACCGCGCTACCAGATCGCCCATCGTGTAGTTACGTACATGGCCCATATGGATCCTTCCAGAAGGATATGGAAACATTTCTAGCACATAATATTTTGGCTTTTTTACATCTAGTGTGGAATTAAAAACTTTTGAATCTTCCCACGCACTCCGCCACTTTGGTTCAATTTCTGATGGATTATACGCAGTCATCTATTTTCCCTCATACTTAGCGATGATCTTTTTATTTGTGATAAATCTAAATGCCTTCAGCGTCCATAGATAGAACATATAAAAGTTTTAGGGAGGCGTCATTTTAAAGGGCGTATTCACTCTGTGATTATGAACATGCTAATGGTTTACAAAAACGAATTGGAGATATCTACAGATTATGAGAGACCGTCCGCCTTCCGCATTTGCCTAGCTCTTGAAAGGATCGCATCTTCAATTTCTTTCATCGTGGCGGTGCTAACCGGACCTGATTTTGTTTGCATTGAAACCCGTAATGAACGAGCTTCCAACGCGGGATCAATTACGTATATTGTAGCGCGATATTTCGTTTTCCCTCCTGGCGGTGTGCCGAAACCTTTAACAATGACGCCTGAGAACGGGTCGATTGTTTCGATCGGCATAAAGTCTAGGACATCCAAAGCTGCTTGCCAGATATACCGATTTACTTTTACAGGCTCTCGCGTCGCTTCTCTTTTGAAAGCATCCCATATAGTCTCTCGCTCATCACTCTCAGCAGCCGGTAATGATGACTTATAATCTTTATCATTTTTTTCGCCAATTACATTAGAATCGCCAGAGCAGCCGAATAAGAATAAAACTGCTAGCAGTGATAAAATGATTAAATTTTGGTTATTCATTGGGTCCTCGTACGCGATTATTTGAGATTTACATGACCTATCAACTTTGAGCAAGCTGCTATTATGTGGGCTCTATCTATACTAGAAGGCTTTGTGATTAGTGGCAATCTATGGTGTGGCAAACCTGCACCATATTTTTTGATCCTCAGCCCTTATGGCGAGATTAGGTTGCGCAGAGGGGTATAAAATTGGCAGAAATAGATATTCCTGCGTCGGAGATTCTGTCGTAGGCCAATTTGTTTATTATAACCCGAGGGATTAAAAATGAAAAAAGTTCTACTAGCGACAACAGCGCTGACACTATCAGCAGGTTTCGCATCAGCAGACGTCTCCATGTCAGGTACAGGTGGAGCCGGTGTATTCGGTGCCAACGGCGCTGACCTTTCAGTATATTCAGGCGTAGATTTAGGCTTCTCACTAAGCGGCGCTTCAGACACAGGAATGACCTTTTCTGCTTCAGTTGACATGGGCGGCGGTCAGACTCTTGATGTAGGTGACTTCGAACTAGACACTCAAGACATGGGCACAGACAATAATACTTCTGTTACTATTGGTGTATCAGGTGTAACCATTGAATTGTCTCAAGACGGTATTGACGACCTTTATGACGACGACATTGCAGCTGATATCGGAATATCTGGCGCAATGGGCGACCTTACATATAGTGTTGTCACAGGTTTGGAAGATGCAGACCCAACATCGCTTTCAATTGGATACAGCGCAGGCGCAATTTCAGGTTCTGTAGCAACATCTGACGAAGGTGATGCTTCAACAGTATCTGTTTCATATGCGATGGGCGACATTACAGTAAGTGTAGAGGCTGATACTGATCGTACTGGTGCTGACACTAATACAACTAGTGTATCATACGCTATGGGCGACGGTATGACAATTTCTGTTGAAGAATCAGAAGGCGTAGTAGAGGCATCTGTTGCTTACTCATCAGGCGCAATTTCTGTGGGTGTAACTGCTGACGACGCGGCTACAGAATCATGGGAAGCTACAATGGCTTATGACTTAGGTGGCGGAGCTACGTTTAATCTTGGTACTAACCAGGACGAGACAACTTTCGCAGGCGTAGGTTTCTCATTCTAATTATTTAAATATAATTAAAGATTAAGGCGATCTGCTTAGATCGCCTTTTTTATTTTCTTTACTTGTCTAACATGCCGACAAGTAACCAACTTATTTAATATGAGTTCTTTGGATGTCACTTTCTGATATAAAATCACGAATAGCTGGTGCAGAGGCAAAATATTTAAAACCTCTAAATTCCACTTCTTTGATTGCAGTCTCTAAATTACAACCAAATGAGCGTGTCCTAAAAACTCTTGATTATGGGCATCGGGAATTTGGTGAGAATTATGTCCAGGAGGCTGCATCGAAGTGGCCTACTTGGCGAGAGAATTACAGTCAATTAAAATTACACATGCTTGGTCCGCTACAAACGAATAAGGCTAGGCAGGCTATGGAGCTATTTGACTATATTCATTCTCTCGATCGCCCAAAGCTTGCAAAAACAATAGCAAGATTAGCTCAAGAAGTCGGTAAATGTCCGGAATTATTCATACAGGTGAATACTGGCGCTGAAGTCCAAAAGGCAGGTATCTTGGTAAAGGATTTAGAAAGTTTCATAGTAGATTGCCGAGATAAAGATCTCCCTATTAAAGGCTTAATGGCTATCCCTCCAGTTGACGAGGAAGTTAGTTTACACTTTGCTTTATTAAAGAAGCTTGCTGACAATAATGGATTGACAGGTTTATCAATGGGTATGTCTGATGACTTTGAGAAAGCTATATCCTTTGGGGCAACACATGTTCGAGTTGGCTCAGCTATATTTGGGTCAAGGCCTAAATAATTTAGACCACTATTTTTGTTCCGTATGTAATCTTGCTTGCAAGCCAACGTAAATCTCGGCGAGACATCGCTATGCTTCCGTCAGTTGGAGTTTTCATGTGCCTCCACTGATGTATAAAAAAGGCGGATCCTCTTCCCTTTACCGCTGCTGGCCAGTTCCAGTCAGTAAGAATAATAAGATCATACAATGGTGCCGAAATACGGAGCTTTTTTCTAGAGTATTTGTTTGAAAAGGGGACCATTAGATTATAATCTGGGTCCTTTACATCGTTAGACCAATACGAATTAAATAGTATAGGCATCGCCCAGTCTCTTGGCTTTTGCATCCTGTCAGGACGGTAAAGCATCCCAATAATTTCATGCTCACCCCTTGGCGTAGTTGGATCACGCTCTTTTGGCCGCTTCTTTATACCCCCTTTCCCAATAGAAACAGGGATCACCCGGTCAGGACAACTCAAGCCTGTTGGGGTTAAAAACAGACTTACATTTCTTAGCATTATAATAGATGACCAGATTTTTTAGCTTTAGTGCCAAGATAGTGAGCATTTAATTCGTTTTCTTCTACTATAAGAGCTAATCGTTCTGTGACATTAACACCGTTTTCTTCTAATAGTCTGATTTTGTTTGGATTATTTGTCATCAGTCTAATTGAAGATATTTTTAGCTCTTTGAGAATAGACGCCCCAATTTGAAAGTCGCGCTCATCATCCTCAAACCCGAGACGATGATTAGCTTCAACTGTATCAAAGCCTTCGTCCTGTAATGCATAAGCCCGCATTTTATTAGCAAGCCCAATCCCTCTTCCTTCTTGATTAAGATAGATTAAGACACCTGAACTATTCTTATTTATTTGAAGCATAGCTTCGCTGAGCTGCGCTCCACAGTCACATTTAAGACTACCTAAGACATCTCCTGTGAAACATGCGGAATGAATTCTCACGAGGACAGGAAAATTTCGATCGATCTCTCCGTACTCCATAGCATAGTGCTCAGGACCGTTCAATTCAGGCCTGAACACATGAAGCTTGCCCGACTTTGCAGTTTCAGTTGGAAGTCTTGCAGAAATAACTTCACGCGAAACAAAATCTTTTTCAAAAAATGATATTAAATCGTCGATATGGATAGAAGTAAGGTCATCGCTGTCAATCTTTGGGCCTTTCAAATTAATAGTTAAAATTGCCGGTAAAAGCTCTGCAGTTTTACTTAATAGAAGTCCTATATGTTCTACTCTGGTGTCGCCTCCCCTCATTTGATTAAAAGGACCTTTTATTCCATAGATTAGATCTTGCGATGGGTCAGCTACAGCTCGAAGCCATTCTAAATTTCGGTCACTCGGAACCTTGATGCGAGCCAAATCTTTATCATAAGATGACATCTTAAGGGTTTTTGCCCGTCTAGACGATATAACAAGTCTTAAATCTTCCAGATGTGACCTAATAACATTAAAACGTGTCTGATTTAAAGTTTCCACTGGTACAATTAGATACGACTCCTCTGCGTGGATAATTATTGGTATACCCACACGCAGATCGCTATATATCCTAGAAATCCGTTCTCCCAGTGTAATACTTATGCTTCTAAATCTACTCATTACGCAACGGTCTAACGCGTTTCTTAGGGTAGTGGAACGCAAATTTGAAATTTTCTGAAAGAATGTTCACGTAGATCTTTGGTTAAAATTTTGATAATAAAAAATATAATTGGTTTTGTTGCTAGGTGAAAATTCCAATAATTTTAGGAAATATACTTGCTCATGATAAAACGCAAAAAACTATTGTTGGTTGAAGATGACGAAATAATACTAGCTACCTTATGTGAATTGCTCGTTTCGAGTGAAGAGTTTTATCTAGCTAAAGCAATGACCTGCAAAGAAGTTGACTTGCTCCTTCAAGATAAACATTTTGATTTAATGATCTTAAATCCTGGACTTTTAAAAGGCCAGGTAAAAAATTACTTGAACACAATTAGTCGGATGGGGTTTTCTGGCCCTATTATATTTACTGGTGAAGTTAATGATATTTCTGCGGTTGAACTCAAAGATATAGAGCGTTTGTTGGTCTGTATCCGGAGACCATTTAAAATCGTATCGCTGTTAGAGTGTATTAGACATTTGTTGTCAAAGTACGAGTTTTCTTCCGAAGTAATAATTAACTTAGGTGATAATCAGTTTTATCCGGGGTCTAAATTTATAATACTGGAGAACGGACAAAAGGTTGGCTTAACGGAAAAAGAGACAAATATATTGAAATTCTTATACCGATCAAAAGACCACCTAGTTTCTAAAGAGGTTTTACTGAACGAAGTTTGGAGCCATACCACAAATCTTACAACGCATACACTAGAAACCTATATATATCGACTTCGTAAGAAGATTGGTACCAATTTGAGTAACCAAAAAATAATTATTACGAAAAAGGGTGGCTATCAGTTATTGGTTTAGCTAGCCTTTTAATAATTGATACAGCTCAATGATATTGGGGATTACGTGGTTTTAAAAGTTACAACATGGAATATCAATTCCTTCCGCTTAAGGGAAAGTTTAATAGTAAAATACATACAAGAATATTTACCCGATGTAATTTGCCTTCAAGAATGTAAATCGCCAGTTGAAAAAATGCCATTCGCAGTCTTTGCGGAACTTGGTTACCTATACTATGCTGCAAGAGGGCAAAAAGGTTACAACGGTGTAGCTATCCTGTCTAAATTGCCAATCAGAGAAGAATTTTCAGAAGATTTTGCTAATCTTGGTCATGCTCGTCACGTAGCTGCAGTACTCGAGAATGGGATAACGATCCATAATTTTTATGTTCCAGCTGGTGGTGATGAACCTGATCCAAACACGAATGAAAAGTTTTCCCAAAAATTGAGTTATTTGACTCATATGGAACAGTATTTTGATAATATTGATGTCAAAAAATCCATACTCGTTGGGGACCTAAATATTGCACCAAGACCAGATGATGTGTGGGATCACAAGAAACTTTCTGGGGTTGTCAGTCATACGCCAATTGAAATTGACTATCTCAAAAAAGTCCAAAATTCTGGTCGATGGGTTGATGTTGTAAGGGAGTGTATTCCTGATGGGTTGCTTTTTTCTTGGTGGTCCTATCGGGCGAAGGATTGGAGTTTTGCGGACAAGGGTAGGAGGCTTGATCACGTTTGGGCTACTCCTGATATTTCAGACCGTGCTACGTCCGCATTAGTAGCGCGCGATGTAAGAGGTTGGGAACAGCCGAGTGATCATGCTCCAATTTTTGTAGTTTTTGATGTTTAATTTTGATCGTAAAAGCCCATATTAAAGGAATACAATTATTTAGAGGTCAAAAATGTTGGAAATAGGTGCGGATAACTCTAACCCCGGTGATTTAATTAAGGATGTTAATGAAGATACTTTCATGACGGATGTTGTTGAAGCCAGTCAGGAAGTGCCAGTGATAGTAGATTTTTGGGCTCCGTGGTGTGGCCCGTGTAAAACATTGGGACCAATGCTTGAAAAAGCTGTACTGGCTTCTAAAGGCGCTGCTACAATGGTAAAATGAAATATAGATGATA
>ERZ802822.807-NODE-807-length-21025-cov-22.809242_pt1 | contig 21025 bp, 22 predicted proteins | sample MGYA00345649_ERZ802822 | MGnify/ENA primary metagenome ERZ802822 (study PRJEB30503, sample SAMEA104212359) | marine metagenome | biome: Westerlies Biome; feature: [SRF] surface water layer (ENVO:00010504) within the epipelagic zone...; material: water...
GATCTTGTCTCATTTTTTTTAGTATCAAATAATCTAGTTTCTTGGTCAATTGAATTACCTTCCTCTATTAAATCAACCTGTCGATTAGCTTCATATTCAATAGCCATTTGCATAAATTTTATTGAGTTAACATTCTTAATCTCACATCTTGTCCCTAAATCTTTAGAGCCTTTTATTCTCACTGATACGTTAACATCAGCTCTTAATGACCCTTCCTGCATATTGCCATCACATGTTCCCAGATATCTCATAATTGATCTTAATTTTTTTATATAAACACTAACTTCCTCTGGAGATCTAAGGTCTGGTTTACTTACAATTTCCATTAAAGCTACTCCAGATCTATTTAAGTCTACAAAAGTATTTTGTGGGTCAAGATCATGAATACTTTTTCCAGCATCTTGTTCTAAATGTAATCTTTCTATACCAACTTCTTTTTGTCCATCTGGCATATCTAAAATAACATTACCCTCACCTACTATTGGATCTTTGAATTGAGAAATTTGATATCCTTGAGGCAAATCTGCATAAAAATAGTTTTTTCTATCAAATACTGAACGCTTATTTATTTTTGCATTAAGACCAATACCAGTTTTAATTGCTTGTTTTACACAGAACTCATTAATAACAGGTAGCATTCCTGGAAAAGCTGCATCAACTAAACTTACTTGAGTATTTGGTTCTGCTCCAAATTTTGTTGATGAAGTTGAAAATAGTTTTGACTCAGAAGTAACTTGAGCATGAACTTCTAGTCCAATAATTACTTCATACTGATTATCTTTTCTAGAAATTAAATATTCTGATTTATTTTTACTCATTTTATCCACCAATCAGTAATTTTATTTTTAAAATCAATTTTTTCTTCCATTGCATAGGCAATATTAAGTATGTTTTGCTCATCAAAAGCTTTGCCAATTATTTGAAGTCCTAAAGGATAACCTTTAGAATCGTGACCTGCTGGAATAGAAATACCAGGGAGACCTGCCAAATTAACAGGTACTGTAAAAATATCATTTAAATACATTGAAACTGGATCATCTTTCTTTTCACCAATTTTAAATGCAGCGCTTGGGGTTGAAGGAGTTAATATTGCATCAACTTTTTTGTATGCTTCATCGAAGTCATTTTTAATTAATTTTCTAACTTTTTGAGCTTTAAGGTAATACGCATCATAATAACCTGATGACAAAACGTAAGTTCCAATCATAATTCTTCTTTGAACTTCAGCACCAAAGCCTTCTGACCTTGTTTTTTCGTACATATCTATTAAATTTTCTCCCTTAGCTCTAAATCCATATTTAACACCATCATATCTAGCTAAATTAGATGAAGCCTCAGCTGGAGCTACAATATAGTAAGTAGGTAAAGCATAACTAGTATGAGGAAGTGATATGTCAATTATCTCAGCACCACAATCTTTAGCATAGTTAATTCCTTTTTGCCAAAGGTCTTCAATTTCTTTAGGCATACCATCAACTCTATATTCTTTAGGTATTCCAATTTTTTTACCCTTAATATTATTGGTTAGTTCTTTACTATATTCATTTCTTTTAAAATTTATTGAGGTGGAGTCTTTTGAGTCATATGTGCTAATAACTTCTTGAAGCAATGCACAATCTTTTACGTTCTGCGCCATAGGGCCTGCCTGATCTAAAGATGAAGCGAATGCAACAATTCCATAACGTGAACAACTTCCATATGTTGGTTTTAAACCTACTGTTCCAGTAAATGAAGCAGGCTGTCGAATAGAACCACCTGTGTCAGTACCGATAGTAATTGGAGTTAATTGACCAGCTACTGCTGATGCAGAACCACCAGAAGACCCTCCAGGAACTAAATTTTTATCAATTGGGTTCTGTACATTTCCAAAAAAACTTGTCTCATTCGAAGAGCCCATAGCAAATTCATCACAATTTAATTTTCCAAGAAGAACAGCCCCTTCATTCCAAATATTCTGTGTTACAGTAGACTCATAAGTTGGCACAAAGTTATTTAGGATTTTACTTCCTGCAGTTGTTCGAATATTTTTTGTACAGAATAAATCTTTGACTGCTATTGGGATTCCAGGTAATTTAAGATCTAAATTTGGTTTTTGATCAAATTTTTTGGCTTTATCTAAGGCAGATGAATAGTCTTCTGTAATATAAGCATTAAGTTCTTTTGATTTTTCAGATCTATTTACAAACTCTTTTGTAATTTCCTCTGAAGAAACTTTTTTATTTTTTATATTTTTTACTAATTCTGAAAGAGATTGCTTTGTTATGTCTGACATTATTCAATAACCTTTGGAACAACAAAATAGTCTTCATTATCTTGAGGAGAATTTTTGACTATTTGCTCTCGTATATTATTACTTTTTACTTCATCAGATCTTAATTTTAGTGATGTTTCAGCTACAGATGTAAGAGGCAAAACTTTATCAGTTTTTAGTTCGTTGAGTTTTTCAATAAATTTGAAAATAGAATTTAAATCATTAGCCAATTTCTCAGCTTTTTGATCATCTACAGATATTCTTGATAGTTTTGATATATGTTTTATTGTTTTAAGATCTATACTCATATGCTATTTAAATATGTCGCAAACTACCACTTAAGTTTAAAATATACAATATGATGACCTTAGAGGAATTCAAAAAAAAACAGTCAGATAAGTCGAGATTATTAGGTTTAGATCTTGGATCTAAAAGAATAGGTGTGTCTATTTGTGACGAAAAGCAATTAATTGCTACACCTTTTAAAACAATAATTAGATCAAGCGCTGATGAACTTATAAATGAGATAAAAAATTTAATTAATGAAAATAATATAAAAGGAATCATTGTTGGAAATCCCTTAAATATGGACGGATCTTCTGGTAGATCTGCTCAATCGATCAAAGATACTACTAATTATATTGAAAATAATATTGATATCCCAGTTTGCTTATGGGATGAAAGATTATCAACAGTTGGAGCATTTAATTTATCAAGTCAATTAGATGTAAATGTAAGTAAAAGAGAAAAAAAAATTGATGAAAATGCTGCTGCTTTTATATTACAAGGTGCTATAGATTTTTTAAACAATTAAAGCTTGCTATTATAGAGGTTTATAGTTATAGAGTTGGTTTTAATGGCAATTAAAACAGATAAAGCTATTAAAATTTCCCAAAAACATTTGTTAGGTATCCAAGATCTATCGATCAATGATGTTAACTTAATACTCGACGAAGCTCACACATTTATAAAAGTAAATCAGAGTAAAAATAAAAAAATAGATGTTTTAAGAGGTAAAACTCAAATAAATCTCTTTTTTGAACCTTCTACAAGAACTCAAAGCTCTTTTGAATTAGCAGGTAAAAGATTAGGGGCTGACGTAATGTCTATGAACATTAGTAACTCAGCAATTAAAAAAGGTGAAACATTAATTGATACTGCAATGACTTTAAATGCAATGCACCCAGATATAATTGTGGTTAGACACCAGGACTCAGGTGCCTGTAATTTGCTTTCACAAAAAGTTAATTGTGCAGTTTTAAATGCAGGAGACGGAAGAAGAGAACACCCAACTCAAGCGTTGTTAGATGCTTTAACAATTATAAACCGAAAAAAAAAAATCGAAGGACTAAAGATTGCTATTTGTGGTGATATACTTCATTCAAGAGTAGCTAGATCGAATATTTATTTACTTAATATGTTGGGAGCTGAAGTAAATATAATTGCACCAACAAATCTAATGCCAAAAGAAATTGAAAAATTTGGAGTTAACGTTTTCACTGATATGAAAAAAGGTTTAAAAGATTGTGATATCGTTATGATGTTAAGATTACAAAATGAAAGAATGACAAGTTCTTTTCTTTCATCAAATAGAGAATATTATGAATATTATGGACTAACACCTGATAAACTTGAGTTTGCTAAAAGTGATGCTTTGATAATGCATCCAGGACCAATGAATAGAGGAATAGAAATTGATACAATATTAGCAGACGACATTAATAAAAGTGTAATTAAAGAGCAAGTAGAACTAGGTGTTGCTGTAAGAATGGCTTGCTTAAAAATGTTTTGTGTATAAATGAAAAAACAATATTTTATAAATGCTAATATTTTAGATCCTCATAATTCAATAAACGAGGTTGGTGGCTTAATAATCAGTGAAGATGGTAAAATTGAAGCTATAGGAAAAAAAGTAAATACTAATAACCTTCCTACCAGAGAAAAACCAATCGATTTAAAAGGTAAATACATTTTTCCAGGATTAGTAGACATGAGAGTTTTTGTTGGAGAGCCAGGTTACGAATATAAAGAAAACTTTAGAACTCTTAGTAATGCAGCCTTATCTGGAGGTGTTACATCTGTTGTAACCATGCCAAATACTGATCCAGTTATAGATAATGTTTCAATTGTAGATTTTTTAAGGAGAAGAGGAAGAGATAAATCAAAAATTAATATTTTTCCCTGTGCTTCTTTAACAAAAAATATCGAAGGCACTAATATGACAGAGTTTGGCCTATTACAAGGTAAGGGAATAATTGCATTTACTGATGGTGTTAAGACAATCCAAAATCCAAGATTAATGTCAAGAATAATGAACTCAGCAAAAGATATTGGCTGCTTAATTATGCAACATGCTGAAGATTATGAGCTTGCAAAAAATGGAATGATTAATTCTGGAATAATTGCAACTAAACTTGGTTTGTCTGGCATACCTGAAATAGCAGAAAGAATTTTAATAGAAAGAGATTTAACATTATTAGAAAAAGTTAAATGTAGATATCATATATCTCAAATTTCATCACAAAAGTCTCTTGAAGTAATAAAATATAGAAAAGAAATGGTAAAATTTACTTCGGGGGTTTCAATAAATAATCTTTCATTAAATGAAAACGACATTGGTGATTTCAAAACTTTTTTAAAACTCTCCCCTCCTCTTAGAAGAGAAGAAGACAGGATTGCATTAGTTCAAGGATTAAAAGATAATTTAATTGATGTCATTGTTTCAGATCATAAACCTGAAGATGAGGAGTCTAAAAGACTTACCTTTTCACAGGCTGCTACTGGAGCATCAGGTATTGAAACTCTATTATCTTTAAGTTTAGAATTATATCATAATGAGTCACTCAAATTAGAAACCATAATTAGAGCACTCACATGTAATCCAGCAAAAATACTTAAAATAAATAAAGGCAATCTTTCAATTGGAAATGATGCAGATTTTTGCATTGTTGATATTGAGAAACCTTGGATTGTAAAAAAAGAAAAATTAATATCTAAATCAAAAAATACCTCTATTGAAGATAAAAGACTTCAAGGAAAAGTAACAAATACTTTTGTAAAAGGAAAAGAATTATTTAAACTTTAATATGGATATTATTATAATATGTTTGATTTCGTATCTAATGGGTTCTATTCCCTTTGGTTTCATTTTAACAAAAATTTTTTTAAAGAAAGACATAAGAGAAATTGGCTCGGGTAACATAGGTGCCACAAATGCATTAAGAACAGGTAATAAAGTTTTAGGTTATTCAACATTAATTTTGGATATTTTAAAAGCTATTATTCCAGTATTATATATTAAATTTTATTTTTCAGAATTTATATATATTTCATCACTTTGTGTTTTTTTAGGACATGTATTTCCTATATGGCTTAAGTTTCATGGTGGTAAGGGAGTTGCAACTTATGTTGGAATTTTGTTTGTTATAGATATTTATTTAGGACTACTTTTTACTTTTGTTTGGTTTTTTATTTTTATTATTTCAAAATTTTCTTCATTATCATCATTAATAGGATCGATATCAATTCCGATTTATTTCTTATTTTTATCTCAATTTAATGACGTATTATTTTTTTCAATTATGTTTGTCTTAATATTTTTTACACATAGGGAAAATATTAAAAGATTGAAAAATAAAGAGGAAACAAAGACAAAAATTTATTAATTTGACTATCGAAGTCATTTGGGTAGTTTGTAGGCTATGAATTTGGTTATCGTAGAAAGTCCTGCTAAAGCTAAAACCATCAATAAATACTTGGGTGATAAATATAAAGTTTTAGCTAGTTATGGCCACATAAGAGATCTTCCATCTAAAAATGGGTCTGTAGATCCAGATCAAGATTTTAAAATGGAATGGGAAGTTGACAGTTTTTCAAAGAAATATTTAAAGGAAATTACTGATGCCGCAAAAGACTCCTCAAAAATTATACTAGCTACAGATCCGGACCGTGAAGGTGAAGCAATTGCTTGGCATGTAAAAGAATATTTAAATGAAAAAAAACTTTTAAAAGATAAAGAAATTGAAAGAGTTGTATTTAATGAGATTACAAAAAAAGCAGTAATACATGGAATTGAAAATCCAAGACAAATAGAGCCTTTATTAGTTGATGCTTATATGGCTAGAAGAGCTTTGGATTATTTAGTTGGTTTTAATATCTCTCCAATACTTTGGACAAAATTACCAGGTTCTAAATCAGCTGGAAGAGTACAATCAGTCGCTTTAAAACTAATTACAGAAAGAGAACATGAGATAGAGTCTTTTGTGCCTGAAGAGTTTTGGACTTTGAGCGTAAAATTTGGAGATGAAAAAAAGCAAAATATCACTGCTAGTATAAGTCAATTAGATGGTAAAAAAATCGAAAAATTTTCTTTTAGAAATAAAGATGAAATAAATAAAGCTATATCAAACATAAATAAAAAGAAATTCAGTATCAACGATATATCTAGCAAAGTGATAAATCGGAATCCCTCTGGACCTTTTACTACCTCTACTCTTCAACAAACTGCTTCAAGTAGATTAGGATTTGGAGCGTCTAGAACAATGCAAATTGCTCAAAAACTTTATCAAGGCATAGAAATAGAAGGTGAAACAATAGGATTAATCACTTATATGAGAACTGATGGAACTAACTTGTCTAAAGATGCAGTTTCAGCATTCAGAGATTATATTAAAAAAGAAATCGGTAATGAATATCTACCTGAAAACGCTTTAAATTACTCTGGAAAAAAAGCAAAAAATGCTCAGGAAGCTCATGAAGCAATAAGACCTACTGATATCATTAGATCTCCTCAGAGTGTTAAAAAATATTTAAGTACAGATCAAAATAAACTTTATGATTTAATTTGGAGTAGAGCTCTATCGTCTCAAATGGAGTCTGCTAAGTTTGATAGAAATACTATTACTATAATGTCAGATAATGAAGATACTATCTGTAAAGCTAGTGGCTCGGTTCTTAAATTTGATGGATTTTTAAAAATCTACAATAATCCTAATAAAGATGATGATGAAAATATACTTCCTCCAATGTCAAAAGGTCCTGTCAATATTGAAGCTTTATTAGACGAACAACATTTTACACAGCCACCACCAAGATATTCCGAAGCTAGTTTGGTTAAAAAACTTGAGGAGCTTGGTATTGGTAGACCTTCTACCTATGCAAGTATTATTTCTACAATTGCTAATAGAGGATACGCAGAGATATTAAATAAAAGATTTTTTCCTACTGATAGAGGAAAATTAATTTCCGCTTTTTTAGAAAAATTATTTTCAAAATATGTAGATTACAATTTTACTGCAGGTTTAGAGGACCAACTTGATGAAATTACCTCAGGAAAAGAGAGTTGGATTAAAGTCTTGGAATTATTCTGGAAAGACTTCAACAACAATGTTGCAGAAGTAAAAGAAAAAAGAACAAGAGAAGTTTTGGATCTTTTAAATGATAGTCTAGGAGACTTGGTTTTTGATAAAGATGATAAGGGAAATATTTTAAGAAAATGTCAATTATGTAATTCTGGAACACTTAGTTTAAAAAATAGCTTTAGAGGTGGTGCATTTATTGGCTGTTCAAATTACCCTGAGTGTAAATTTACAAGACCATTATCTAAAGCCAAAGCAGCTGCCCAAGCTCAACTAGCTGAACCAAAATTTATTGGAAAACATGAAAATGGAAATGATATATATTTAAAAAATGGAAGATTTGGTCCCTATCTCCAATATGAAAAAATTTTAGATGAATTAGAAATTGAAAAGAATACAAAAAAAAAGAAAAAATCTAAAAAATTAAAATCAGAAGTCAATGAACTTTTAAAAAATGTTTCTATCCCTAAAGGTTTAGAATTGGAAAATATTGATTTAGAGAAAGCTCAATTTTTATGTTCATTACCAAAATCTCTTGGAATAAATCCAGATAACCAAAAAGAAATAACATTAAACACTGGTAGATTTGGTCCCTATTTAAAATGTGAAAATAAATCTGCTAGAATTGAAAATATTGAAGAAATTTTTTCAATTGGTCTTAACAGGGCTATTACTTTAATTGCTGAAGCAAAACCAGGTAGAATGTCTTCCTCAATGATAAAAGATCTTGGTGAGCACCCTGAAGATAAAAAACCAGTAAGAGTTATGAAAGGACAGTATGGTCCATATATTAAATACAAATCTTTAAATGCAACAATACCAGAAGAAAAAGATCCAACAGAATTAAATATGGAAGAAGCATTAATATTAATTGAGAAAAGAAAAGAATACGATAAAACTAAGAAGTCTAAAAAAAGGAAGTCAAAATGAATTATGAAGAAAAATTAAAAGAACTTAATATTATACTACCAGAAGCTAAAGCCCCTGTAGGAAATTATGTGGCGACAAAAGTTTCAGGAAATATGCTTTTTATTTCTGGACAAATATCGATTGATGAAAATGGTCAATTGATTAAAGGTAAGGTAGGTAAAGATTTAAGCACAGATGATGGTTATAATGCTGCCAAAAGATGTGCATTGAGTATAGTCGCTCAAGTTAAAAAAGCTTGTAATAATGATTTATCAAAAGTTAAATCTTGCATCAAATTAACCGGATTTGTTAATTCAACTGAAGATTTCACAGACCAACCAAAAATAATAAATGGTGCTTCAGATTTAATAGCATCTATATTTGGTGAAGCTGGAATGCATACTAGAGCTGCAGTAAGTACAAATAGTTTGCCGCTTGGTGTTTCTGTTGAAGTAGACGCTATATTTGAATTAAATTAATTTTTTTATCTACCGATACTGAAATATTTAAATCCTTGATTTTTAATCTTATGAGGAGAGTAAATATTTCTCATATCATAAATAATGAACTTTTTTCTTTTTGATAAACTTTTAAAATTTATAGATTTAAAATCATTCCACTCAGTATGTAATATTACGAGATCTGAGTTTTCAACTGCTTTCTTAATAGAGTCCACGTAAGAAACATTTTTTATTTTTTCAAGTTCTTTTTTACTTCCTGTAGGATCATAATATTTAATTAAAGCACCTTTTTTTGACAAAAAAGGTATCATAACTAAGCTAGAGGAGTCTCTCATATCATCAGTATTAGCTTTAAAAGTAACACCTAAAAAGGTTATTTTTTTATTCCTTATTTTTTTGTTTAAAATTTTATTAACGCGATTTAATAAAAGTTTTGATCTATCTTTATTAGATTTAATGACTGATTTTACTAAAGATAAATTAATTTTAAATTTTTCAGCAGTTGAAACTATTGCCTTGGTATCTTTAGGAAAACATGATCCCCCATAAGCTGGGCCTGCTCGTAAAAAACGTCCTCCAATTCTTTTATCTAAACCAATACCTATTGAAATATCTTCAACATTAATGCCAGTTTGCTCACATAAATTTGCTATTTCATTTATAAAAGTAATTTTTGTAGCTAAAAAAGAGTTTGAAGCATATTTAATTAATTCGGCAGCTCTTCTCTGTGTTAGCAAAAATTGTGCTCCTTTCGATATTAAAGGATTATAAAGACTTTTCATAAGTTTACTTGATCTTTTATCGTTTGACCCAATTACTATTCTGTCTGGATAAGTAAAATCTCTTATAGCCTCTCCTTCTCTTAAAAATTCAGGATTTGAAACCACGGAAAATTTATTTTTTTTATTTTTTTTTTGTAAAATTTTTTCAATTTCATCGCCAGTAGTAACTGGAACTGTAGATTTTGTAACAATAATTTTATATTTATTAATTGATTTACTTATTTCTTTAGCAACATTGTATACTTGTGCCAAATCAGCAGACGAACTTCCTTTTTTAGTTGGTGTACCTACGCAGATAAAAATAATATCAGACTCGATTACTGATTTTTTTAAATCATTAGAAAACTTTAATCTTTTATTCTTATAATTTTTAACAACAAGTTCTGATAATCCAGGTTCATAAATAGGGACTTTTCCATTTTGAAGTAATTGAATTTTATCTAAATCTTTATCAACACAAATTACATCATTACCTAAATCTGAAAAACACACACCACTAACAAGACCTACATATCCTGTTCCTATCATACAAAGTTTCATAATTTAGAGATTTCTTTTGATGAGTTAATATAACCGTTCATTGTTCCACAATCTAAATATTTTCCACTAAAACTATGCCCAATAAATTTTTCTTTCTCATTTATTAAAGACTGAATAGTATCGGTAATATGAATTTCTCCACCTTTGCCTTTTTTTTGACCTTTAAGTTTTAAAAAAATTTTTTTAGGAAGTATATATCTACCGATTACTGCTTTATTTGATGGTGCTTCTTTAATAGAAGGTTTTTCTATTACAGCATCTATCAAAAAATTTTTTTTGTTAATTTTTTTTTTTGTTTTAAAAATTCCCCATCTTGAAACAGTTTTTTTACTTACGTTCATGCTAGCCATTACAGATGATTTATACTGATTATGAACTTTTATCATAGATTTTGAACAATTTTTTTTTATAATAAGATCATCTGGTAAAAGCATTAGAAAAAATTTATCCTTAATATATTTTCTTGTCTTTAAAACAGCATCTCCTGTACCTAGGGGCTTATTTTGATAAACAAATTTAATCATCTTTCTATATTTAAGAATTTTTTTATATTCATTTAAAATACGTTGATCTTTTTTTTTCTTAATAATATTTTGGTAAAATTTATCTTTATAAAAATAATCCTTAATCATTTCTTTTTTTTTGGAAATTATAAAAACGATTTCTTTAATTCCTGCATCAATACATTCTTCAATTATATATTCAATTCCAGGCTTACCATTCATTGGTAAAAGTTCTTTAGCAAAAACACTTGTAAGTGGTAATAATCTTGTACCTTGTCCAGCTAACGGAATAATTGCTTGTTTAATCATTTAAATGTTTTACTTATTAAATCGTTTTATACAAATGAAAATTTTATTAAATAATAATGATTTAAATGAGGCATTAAATAATGTCAAAAATTTAGGTTTTGTTCCCACCATGGGTAGCTTGCACAAAGGTCATATCTCATTAATAAAAGAATCTTTAAGAAAAACCAATAAGACTATAGTAAGTATATTCATTAATCATACACAGTTTAATAATAAAAATGATTTTATAAAATATCCTAGAAATAAAAAAAAAGATTTATCTATTTTAAAAAGATTAAATGTCGATTTTGTATATCTTCCTAATGCTAAAGATATTTATGATTATAAAAGGACAAAAAAAATAAAACTAAAAAATAAAGACAAAATATTATGTGCTAAATACAGAACTGGTCATTTTGAGGGTGTATTAGATGTGATGGATAGATTGGTAAATAAGATTTCACCAAAATACGTCTTTATGGGTTTAAAAGACTTCCAACAATTGTTTTTAGTTAAAAACTACATCGAAAAAAAATATAAAAGTAGAATAGTTCCCTGCAAAACAGTTAGAAATTCAAATAAATTAGCTTTATCATCGAGAAATTTATTATTAGAAAAGAGTGCTTTATCAATGGCAGAAAAGTTAATCCAAAATTTAATGAATTTTAAAAAAAGTTTATCTAAAGTTAAAGATTTAAAAAAAGATATATATAATCAAAAGATTAAACTATCTCAGTTATACAATATAAATATTGAGTATTTAGAATTAAGAAACAAAAAAAATTTAAAAGCAACTAATAAGACTAAAAATTCAAAACTATTTATTGCTTTTTATTTAGATAAAATTAGATTAATTGATAATATTTAAGGATTATAAAAAATAGGCTCCTACTCCTAAAAAAGATACAAATCCTATCACATCAGTTATTGTTGTTACAAAAACACTTGACGCTATTGCAGGATCTATATTCATTTTTTTTAGTGTCACTGGTACAACTATTCCAAACAAACCTGCAACTACCATTGTTAAAATCATCGAGATAGAAATAATTAATGAAAGTAAATAATCTTGAAACCATAATTGAACAATAAATGAACTTATCACTGCAAAAATAACTCCATTTAAAATTCCTATATTAAACTCTTTTAAAATATTTTGATTAAAATTATTTTTTGTTAAATCATTTGTAGCTAAGGTTCTTACTGTTACAGCTAAAGTTTGCATTCCAGCATTACCACCCATTGAAGCTACAATTGGCATTAAAAATGCTAAGACAACCATTTGTTCTATTGTAGCTCCAAATAAACTAATACAATAAGTTGCTAGAAATGCTGTAAATAGATTTAATAAAAGCCAATTAAATCTTCTTTTAGTTTTTGTAATTACACCATCTGTAATTTCTTCATCACCAACTCCTGCTAATCTTAATGCATCTTCTTCAGCTTCTTCTTTTAAGACTGTAAGTACATCATCAGATGTAATCATTCCTACAAGTTTATTATTTTTATCTACTACACATGCTGAATTTAAACCATAATTTTCAAATGAGTTACCTACCTCTTCTCTATCCATATCAACTGGAACTAAAAAAATAGAGTCATCCATGATTGATGACATTTTGTCTTCTCTTGCTGTTCGCAAAACTTTAGAAGATGGAACTGCACCTATTGGTTTAAAATTTTCATCTACTATATAAATTTCTAAAAATTCTTGAGGTAAATCTTTATTTTCTCTAAGATAATCAATGGTTTGTCCAACAGACCAATTACTTGGTATGGCTGTAAATTCTCGTTGCATTATTCTTGCTGCACTGTCTTCTGGATAACTAAGTCCCTCTAGAAGTGCAAAACGATCTTTAGGAGGTAATAAGCTTAAAATAGAGTTTTTATCTTTCTCTTCAACATTTTCTAATATAGCTATTGCATCATCTGACTCAAGATTTTTTAAAATGCTAACAATTGCATCAGATGAAAGGTATTTAATTATTTCAGATTGAACGGACTCATTTAATTCTACAAATACTTCTGGATCAATCTTAAAGTTGTTAAGTTTAATTAAATTTTCTCTATCATTTTGACCTAAATGTTCAATAATATCAGCTGCATCTGCTGGATGCATTTCTTTAAAAGAATTTGTTATAAAAGGTGCATCATTACTAGAGATCTTGTCTGTAACAACTTTTATATATTCTTTATTGAATTCAAAATTGACTTTTTTATCTTTGATTTTTTTTATTAAAGTCATAAATTTACCTATTATTCAGACCGAACTTTTAATACATAATATAAAGAATACAATTTTTAAATGAATATAGAAATTAAAAAGTCCCAAAAACTGGTAAAATATGAGGAAGCTTTAAGATTAATGGAAGAAAGGTTATTACAAATTGACCAAAAAAAATCTAAAGATTTAATTTGGGTTTTAGAGCATGAGAATATTTATACAGCTGGAACAAGTTATAAAGAAAATGAAATATTGGATAAATCTATTGATATATTTAAAACTAACAGAGGAGGCAAGATTACATACCACGGTCCTGGTCAATTAATTTGTTATTTTGTGATTGATTTAAAAAAGATTAAAAAAGATATTAGAAATTTTATATCTATTATTGAAAAGACTATTATAGACTCACTTAAATCATACGACATAAATACTTTTTCTGATAAAGAAAATATTGGAATATGGTATGATGATAATTCAGAAATTAAAAAAGTTGCAGCTATTGGTGTGAGAGTTAGTAAATGGATCGCTTATCACGGATTTTCAATTAATATAGATAACGATCTAAAGGAATATGATGCAATAATACCATGTGGAGTAAAAGATAAAGGTATAACTAACTTAAAAACTATTAATAATCAAAGTTATGCAGATTTAAAAGATAGAATAATCAAAAATTTTATTTCAAACCTACAAAATTAAGTCTTTTAGTTTTTAATAATTTTTTAAAATAATCAGGTATTAGAGCTCTATAGGTATATCTTTTATCCTTTATCATGAATCTAATTTGATAAGAATGAAGCATTAAATCTTTGTTGATACCTTTATCAGAAGTAGAAGATCTATATTTTTTGTCTCCATAAATAGAGTGACCAATGTTAAATAGTTGTTTTCTGAGCTGATGTTTTCTTCCAGTAATAGGTTTCATCTCAACTAAAGTAGAATTTGAATTTTTATCTAAAACTTTAAAAGTTGTTTGAGCTTTTTCTATAATTTTTTTTCCATTTTCATATCTAATTAATTCTTCGCTCCATTGACCAGAATTTTTTTCTAATTCTCCGTTACATATGGCTAAGTAAGTTTTATGGACTTTTCTTAATCTAAATAATGACGTTAATAATTGAGCAGTTTCTCTATTTTTAGCCATAATAAATACACCTGATGTATCTTTATCTAAACGATGTACTGAATATGGTTTGGTTCCATGAAAAATTTCACTTTTTGTAAAAATATCAATCAGATTTTTTTTTGATTTTGTTCCACCCTGCACTGAAATGCCAGAGCTTTTATTTAAAACAACGAAATCATCATTATTATCTATAATTAAATCTTCATTAGCTTTTATCACTTCATTCGAAGGTGAAAATTTAATCTTTTTTTGATTTACTTCTTCTTTAAAATTAAAATTAAAAATATCAACTTTATCATTAGTTTTTATCTTAAATGAACTTTTAACTTTTTTTTTGTTAATCTTAATTTTTCCTGATCTTAAAGTTTTTTCTATTAAGCCTTGAGGCACTTTACCCAATTTTATTCTTAACCATCTATCAAAACGCATATTATTGAACGTTGAGTCAACGATATAACTTTTGATCATGATTTAATTTAGAGATATTAAGCTGTAGCTTGTTTTTTTTCTTCTTTTTTTTCAACTTCTTTTGCGGGATCTTTTTTCTTTTTATCAACTTTTTTAGCTTCAATATCTCTATCTACAAATTCAATTATTGCCATAGGTGCATTATCACCATATCTAAAGCCAGCTTTAATTATTCGAGTATAACCCCCTGCTCTTTTTTCATATCTCTTTGATAAAGTTTTTTTTACCTTAGTAGCTGATTTTATATCCTGTAGTTGAGAAACTAGAATTTTAGTATTATGTAATGTATCTTTTTTGCCTAAAGTAATTAATTTATCAGCTTGAGGTTTTAAAAATTTAGCTTTAGGTAAAGTAGTTTTAATTTGTTCGTACTTAACAAGTGAATTTAGCATGTTTTTAAGAAGAGCTTTTCTATGCTCAGAAGTCCTGTTTAACTTCTTGTTCGCCATTCCGTGTCTCATTATATAGCTTCCTCTAATTTTTTAGACATTTCAGCAATATTATCAGGAGGCCAATTAGGAATTTCCATACCTAAATATAATGACATGCCAGTTAATACCTCTTTTATTTCATTTAAAGATTTTCTTCCAAAATTGGGAGTTCTCAACATTTCACCTTCAGATTTTTGAACAAGATCACCAATATAAATAATATTATCATTTTTTAAACAATTCATTGATCTTACTGAAAGCTCAAGTTCATCAACTTTTCTCAATAAATTTTTGTTAAATTCTGGCTCAGATGATGTTTCTTTCACAGGTACTTCAACTGGTTCATCAAAATTTATAAACATTTTTAATTGATCTTGGAATATTCTAGCTGAATAAGCCACAGCGTCTTCTGCAGAAATAGAACCATTAGTTTCAACTTCCATAGTCAATTTATCATAATCTAAAGCTTTACCTTCTCTAGCTGTACTTACAGAGTAAGAAACTTTTTTAACTGGACTATATAATGAGTCAATTGCTATTAGACCTAAAGGTGGCTCTTCAGGTTTATTAAGATCTGCTGGTACATAACCTTTTCCAGTATTTAAATTCATTTCCATATGAAAATTAGTATTTTCATCTAAATTACAAATAACTAAATCTGGATTTAGTATTTCAACATCAGCAACTGAAGTAATATCTGAAGCTTTAATTTCACCAGGACCTTTTGCATCTAAAACAAGTTTTTTAGTTCCTTCAGTAGTACATTTTAGAGCTAAAGATTTAACATTTAAAACAATGTCTGTAACATCTTCTCTTACACCTTTTATAGACGTAAATTCATGAAGAACACCATCAATTTGAATTGAAGTAACAGCTGCACCTCTTATCGAGGATAATAAAATTCTTCTTAAGGAATTTCCAAGTGTTAGTCCATAACCTTTCTCAAGAGGTTCTGCTACTATAGTTGCGTGAGTCAAATCATCACTAATTTTTACATCAAGTTTTGCTGGTTTGATTAATGATTTCCAATTTTTAATATTCACATTTTCTACTTCCATTAAACTCTCCTTTTTTTTGGTGGTCGCGTACCATTATGTGGCATTGGTGTTGTATCTTTAATTGATAAAATTCTAAAACCTCTTGCTTGTAAAGCTCTTAAAGCAGTTTCTCTACCTGAGCCTGGTCCTTTAACCTCTACAGATAAAGTTTTCATTCCAAACTCTAGAGCTTTTGAAGCCGCCGCATCAGCTGCTATTTGTGCAGCATATGGTGTTGATTTTCTTGAACCCTTAAAACCTTTTTGACCTGCTGAAGCCCAAGAAATTACATTTCCATTAGTATCAGCTATAGATATAATTGTATTGTTAAATGTAGATTGAACATATGCAATACCATTTAAGATATTCTTTTTAATTTTTTTTTTTTTGGAATAAGAACTTTTATTTGATTTTTTTGAAGACTTATCTACATTTTGATCTTTTCCCTCTGGTTTTTCAATTTTTGCCATAATTATTTTTTAAGTGGGGTTAATTTCTTACCAGCAATAGCGATTGCTTTACCTTTTCTAGTTCTAGCATTACATCTAGTTCTTTGACCTCTTACGGGTAATTTTTTTCTGTGTCTAGAGCCTCTGTAAGAAGCTAAATCAATTAATCTTTTTATACTTAAAGAATAATCTCTTCTTAAATCACCTTCTACTTTAAAATTTTGATCTATATACTCACGTATCTTTAAAATCTCTTCATCAGTTAATTGATTAACTCTTTTTTCTTTGGGTATTTCTAGAGAAGAGCATATTTGTTTTGAAAATCTATCACCAATACCATAAATATATGTAAGTCCAATATGAACTAATTTATTTTGTGGGATATTAATTCCTGCAATACGAGCCATAAATAAGTGATAAATTTCAGCCTTTTATATAAGAAGATCTTTTAAAGTCAACGCATTAAACATTAAGAAAACCTTCTATTTTGGCAGTTATTTGCTCAATTTTAAGACTGCCATCAATTTCATAAAAATTTGGATTTTTAGAGTAAAAATCTAAGACTGGATTAGTTGTTTCCATGTATTTGTCGTACCTCTTTAGAATAATATCCAAATCATCGTCAGTCCTGTTTTCTAAGACTTTTCTTTTTTCAATTCTTTTAATAATAGTCTCTTTATTTACATTTAGAAAAAAAATAAAATTTATTTTTTGGTTTGAGTTACTTAACAATAAATCTAAATTTTGAGCTTGTTTTATTGACCTTGGGTATCCATCAAAAATTAACTTATTTTTTTTAAGTGGATCAGATATTGCTTTATCTATAAGTTTGTTAACTATTTCATCATTTACAAACTTTCCATCATTCATATCATTAATTATTAATTTTCCTATTTCAGTATTGTTTTGAATTTCATTTCTCAACATGTCACCAGTAGATACTTGAAAGCCATTTAACTTTTCAACTAAATATCTTGCTTGAGTGCCTTTACCAGCACCAGGAGGTCCAAATAAAATCAAATTCACTTGTCTTATCTACCAAATTTTGTTTTTTTTATTAATTGTTCATATTGAGAACTCATTAATCTTGTTTGAATTTGAGTAACTGTGTCTATCGCTACTACAACAACAATCAAAATTGAAGCACCACCCAAATAGAAAGGTATTGGATAGTTTGCAATTAAAAACTCAGGCATTAAACACACTAATGTTAAGTATAATGCTCCAATAGTAGTTAATTTAGTCAAAATATTTTCAATATATAATGCTGTGCTTTCACCTGGTCTTATTCCTGGAATAAAACCACCATATTTTCTTAAATTATCAGCTGTCTCTGTTGGATTAAAAGTAATCGAAGTATAAAAAAAAGTAAAAAATATTATTCCTGATCCATAAAGTAACATGTAAAGGGGTTGGCCTTGAGTAAAGAAAGAACTTATATTTAAAAATGTTTCATTATCTGAAATATTAAAATTCGAAAAAGTCACAGGTAACAACAATAAAGCTGATGCAAAAATTGCAGGGATAACTCCAGCCATATTAATTTTTAATGGAAGATGCGATGACTCACCACCATACATTTTATTACCCATTTGTCTTTTAGGATAGTTAATTAATATTTTTCTTAGTGCCCTTTCCATAAAAACTACAAATAATATCGTAACAATCAATAATACAAATATTGCTAAAATCATAATTGTAGAAATAGCTCCAGTCCTTCCAAGTTCAAAAGTTGTTACTAATGCTCTTGGAATTTCAGCAACTATACCAGCAAAAATAATTAGAGAAATACCATTACCTATTCCTCTTTGAGTGATCTGTTCACCAAGCCACATTAAAAAAATTGTACCAGCAACTATAGTTGTAACGGTAGAAATTTTAAAAAAAATTCCAGGATTAATTACTAAACCTGCCGAAGACTCTAATCCAACTGCAAGTCCAAAACCTTGAACAGTTGCTAACAAAACAGTACCGTACCGAGTAATCTGAGTTAATTTAGCTCTGCCTGTTTCTCCTTGTGATTTTAAATTCTTAAAATAATCTGATACTCCAGCTAAAAGTTGTACAATAATAGCAGATGAAATGTATGGCATGATACCTAAAGCAAATATAGCCATTCTGCTGACAGCTCCACCAGCAAATACGTTGAACATACCTAGTAATCCCTTCTGATTACCTTCCATCATAATTTTTAACTGTTCAGGATCAATTCCAGGTAAAGGGACAAATGTACCAAATCGATACACTGTTAAAATTGCTAGAGTAAATAGTATTCTATTTCTTAAATCATTATTTGAGGGTGAAGAGCTCATTTAATAATATTTATTTCTTTAATTGGATAGATCCACCAATTTTTTCTAGTTTCTCTACAGCTGATTTAGATGCCAAATCTGCTTCAATATTAATTTTATCTTTAATCACACCTGACCCTAAGATTTTTAATTTTACTGAGTTTTTATTTATCAAGCTCAACTTTTTTAACAGATCTGAATTCAAAATATCAGAAGTCTTAATATTTTTTTTATCAATATATGATTGAATTTTATCTAGATTTAAAATTGCAATATTGTCTTTACTAACTGGATTAAAGCCCCTTTTAGGCAATCTTCTATATAGAGGCATCTGACCACCCTCAAAACTTTTTATTGCAACACCTGATCTAGATTTTTGACCTTTAACACCTCTACCTGACGTTTTGCCTTTTCCTGAGCCAATACCTCTACCAACTCTAATTTTTGTTTTATTTCTTTTAGTTCTATTATTTAAACTTATCATTATCCTCTTTTTTCAATAATTTCTGAAATTTTTTTATTTCTAATTGATGATATTTGTTTTGGAGAGTTTTGTTTTAACAACGCTTTCATTGTAGCTCTTATGACATTATGAGCATTTGAAGTACCCATTGATTTAGCAACAATATCTTTTACTCCTAAAACTTCACATACCGCTCTTACAGGACCACCTGCTATAATCCCTGTCCCTTTTGATGCGGCTCTTAATACAATTCTTCCTGATCCATCTTTTGCTTTAACATCGTGATGAATAGTTCTACCTTCTCTTAATGGAATTTGAATTAATTTTCTTCTTGCCATTTCATTTGCTTTCTTAATAGCATCAGGAACTTGTTTTGCCTTTGCATGTGCTATACCAATTTTACCTGACTGATTACCAACTACAACTAATGCAGAAAATCCAAATCTTCTTCCACCTTTTACAACTTTTGTAATACGATTTATATGGACTAATTTTTCTAGTATATCGTCATTTTTTTTGTCTTTAAAATTTTCCATTTTTAAAACTCCATTCCATTTTTACGAAGAGTTTCTGCAAAAATCTTTACTCTCCCATGATACTTGTAAATACCTCTATCAAAATAAATCTTTGTTATTTTCTTTTCTTGTGCTTTTTTTGCTAACTTTTCTGCAACAATTTTTGATAGTTCAGTTTTATTAGTTTTTGTTCCAGATTTAATATCTTTTTCTATAGATGAAGCTGATAAAAGAGTTATATTTTTTAGGTCATCAATAATTTGAGCAGATATATTTTTAGATGATCTAGAAATACTTAATCTAAACCTATCATTTGAAGAGACTTTTTTGACTTTATTACTAACTCTAAACCTTTTTCTTTTAGTTGTGTTTAATTTCATTATTTTTTCTTTCCTTCTTTTTTAAGAACATACTGTCCTTTTTCTCTAACCCCTTTACCTTTATATGGCTCTATTTTTCGTAAAGTTTTGAGCTTTGAAGCAATTGCTCCTACTTGCTGTTTGTCTGCACCTGTAATTTTTAAAGTTGTTTGCTTTTCTACTGCAATTTTTATTCCTTCAGGAATGTCAAAGTTAATATCGTGACTATATCCTAATTGTAAATTTAGCTGATTTCCTTTTAAGGCAGCTCGGTATCCTACTCCAATTAACTCAAGTATTTTTTCATATCCAGCACTAGATCCAATAACTGCATTATTGATTAAACTTCTATTCATTCCCCATAATCTTTTTGTTTCTTGATCAATTTTTTTAGGTTTAATAGAAATTTCCTTACCATCTTTGATATCAAGATTAAAAATCTCTAAATTAATATTTATTGATTTTTTACCTAGTGGGCCCTCTATATTTAGAATATTACCTGCTAAAACCACTTTTACTTTTTCAGGAATAGAAATATTTATTTTACCAATTTTAGACATTAAAATAC
>ERZ802822.808-NODE-808-length-21016-cov-16.836812_pt1 | contig 21016 bp, 17 predicted proteins | sample MGYA00345649_ERZ802822 | MGnify/ENA primary metagenome ERZ802822 (study PRJEB30503, sample SAMEA104212359) | marine metagenome | biome: Westerlies Biome; feature: [SRF] surface water layer (ENVO:00010504) within the epipelagic zone...; material: water...
ATCCGATTGGCAAAATCGCGCGCCGCATCTCCATCGCGCGTGAAAATTGCCGTGCCATTGCCATATTCATGATCCATAGCCAATGAGATGGCTTCTTCATAGCTTCCGGCGCGTACTGTGCTGAGAACTGGGCCAAAAATTTCCTTTTTATAGATGTCCATTTCTGGAGTGACCCTATCAAAAAGATTCGGGCCAACAAAAAACCCATCTTCATAGCCTTGAAGGCTGAAATCACGCCCATCGACAACTAGTTCCGCGCCTTGCTTTATGCCGCTTTCTACCAATCCTAGAATATTTTGTTGCGCAGCTTTGGTGACAACCGGGCCATAATCAACCTCATCGTTCGCCGTGTAAGGGCCAACTTTCAGCTTTTCAATACGCGGCACTAATTTTTCAATCAGGCGGTCGGCGGTTTCATCGCCCACGGGCACCGCAACCGAAATCGCCATACAGCGCTCGCCCGCAGCCCCATATCCGGCGCCTATCAACGCATCGGCTGCCTGATCCATATCCGCATCTGGCATGATGATCATATGGTTCTTGGCACCACCAAAGCACTGAACGCGTTTGCCATTGCTGCAGCCGCGACCGTAAATATACTCGGCGATCGGCGTTGATCCGACAAATCCGATCGATTGGATCACAGGATTGTCCAAAATCGCGTCAACCGCTTCTTTATCGCCATTCACCACTTGTAAAACGCCTTTTGGCAACCCTGCTTCCTCCATCAGCTCCACAAGCATTAAAGGCACTGAAGGGTCTCGTTCTGATGGTTTGAGAATGAAGGCATTGCCGCAGACAATCGCCGGCGCAAACATCCACATCGGGATCATTGCGGGAAAGTTGAATGGGGTTATTCCAGCCGTAACCCCTAGTGCCTGACGCATCGAATACATATCAATGCCAGGGCCGGCGCTATCGGTGAATTCGCCCTTGAGCATTTGCGGTGCACCGATGCAATATTCCACCACTTCCAAACCGCGCTGCACATCGCCTTTGGCATCTGGCAGAGTTTTGCCATGTTCCCGGCTAAGCGCTTCGGCAAGTTGATCCATATCACGGTTCAGCAGATCGACAAATTTCATCATGACGCGGGCGCGCCGCTGCGGGTTCACGGCCCCCCATGCGCGCTGCGCCGTTTCGGCAATTTCTACAGCCTGAGATATCTCGGCGGCTGACGCCAGAGGCACTTTTGCTTGCACCTCCCCGGTGGCGGGATTGTACACATCCGCAAAGCGCCCGGAGGTTCCTTTTAAATGGGCCCCACCAATATAATGCGTTAATTCAGTCATGGTTTTCTCCTGTCAATTTGATCTGAGCATAGTCTTGCAAAAATGCTATGAACAGGGGTAATATCACAAATAGATAATGCATAAATGCAAGGTGTGATGGCGTGCAGCAAAATTGGGATGATATCAGAGTGTTTTTGGCTGTGGCCCGTCATGAAACCTTATCTGCCGCCGCACGTTCACTTCGGATCGATCCGGCCACGGTTGGGCGCCGTGTGACACGGCTGGAAGAGCGCGCGGGGGTTGTTTTATTTGCTCGGTCTTCGGTTGGGTACGTGTTGACAGGATCGGGAGATCAGTTTTTGCGGCACGCATTGTCCATGGAGGGCGCGATGGCAGATTTAGCGCGCGACTTGCAAGGCCGTGAAGGAACGTTGAGCGGCCAAATTCGGATAGGAGCGCCGGATGGCTGCGCAAATTTTGTGCTGCCGAAAGTCTGCGCGGATATCTCGCGTGCCAATCCTGATTTAGATATCCAGATTGTTTCCATGCCACGGGTTGTCAACTTGACCAAGCGCGAAGCCGATATGGCGATCGCGGTGAGCCCACCGAATTCCGCCCGTTTGAGCGTGCAAAAAATAACCGAATATAAATTGCATTTGGCCGCTTCTGAAGAGTATTTGGAAAAATTCGGGGCGCCGCAAACGTTATTAGATTTAAAAACGCATAAAATTATTGGCTACATAGCCGATATGATTTTTGACAAAGAATTAGATTATCAAAATTATCTTGGACAAGATCGGGTGGTGCTGGGATCAAATTCAGTTTCTGTGCAGTATCATTGGCTGCGGGCAGGGGCGGGGATCGGGATCGCGCATGATTTCGCGCTGCCATCTTCAGGTAGCCTGAAACGCATAATACCTGATCAGCTGTCTTTAACGCGAAATTTCTATCTTTTACGCTATAAAGAAGATCATCGCCTTGAACGTATGAACCGCCTCGCGCAGGCGCTTGTTGCCGGGATTCGGGCTGAAATCAGCCGATTGGAAGCCTTAGCTTGACAGCTGCCTGTTATGGCTCCAGCCTGATGTTATGTGGTTGATTTAAAAATAAGAGGTGGTGGTATGTTTGTTCAGCACATTCTTAATACAAAAAATAACGCGAATTTGATCACGGTGCCTTTGAAGACAGATCTGTCTGAGGCCATTTCAATTCTTGTGGCGCATAAGATTGGTGTGGTTATCGTTTCAGAAACGGGCAAAGACGCGTTTGGTATCCTCTCTGAGAGGGATATCATTCGCGCATTATCCGAAGCCGGAACGAATGCTCTATCTGCGCCGGTTGAACAATTTATGTCGCGCGACGTTGTGACCTGCAGCCCACAAACAAGCGCGGATGATGTTTTGGCGCTGATGACGGAAAACCGATTTCGTCATATGCCGGTTTTGGAAGCGGGTGCGTTGATCGGTTTGATCTCGCAGGGCGATGTGATTTTCGCCCGACTACAAGAGATTTCGATGGAGAAAGATGCGCTACAAGGCATGATTATGGGGCATTAGCCTCTTGCATTTGACCGCGGAATAATATTTGAGCGGCTTAAAACAGTAGCGAATGAGTGATAAGATGCGCATTGGTCTTTATCCTGGTACGTTTGACCCGATAACGCTCGGGCATATTGATATTATTCAACGCGCGGCGATGCTGGTGGATCGATTGGTGATCGGTGTGGCCATAAATCGCGATAAAGGGCCTTTGTTCACATTAGAAGAGCGCGTTGCCTTGATCGAGGCGGAATGTGCCGTTTTATCGGTGATAACCGGTACAGAGATCGTGGCGCATCCGTTTGAAAACCTTTTGATCGATTGCGCCCGTGATGTAAAAGCGCAGGTTATCGTGCGTGGGTTGCGGGCGGTTGCCGATTTTGAATATGAATTTCAAATGGTGGGTATGAACCGGGCGATGGATTCATCGATCGAAACCGTCTTTCTAATGGCTGAAGCCAAACATCAAGCGATTGCGTCAAAATTGGTGAAGGAAATCGCCCGATTGGGCGGTGATGCGTCTAAATTTATTACGCCGAAAGTTTTGGAAAGCTTGCAGACCAAACTTTCCAAGTGATCTCCGCCTCTGCTTAGAGAAACTTAGCCATTTGCGTAGCTGTGTCCAGCATACGGTTCGAAAAGCCCCATTCATTGTCATACCAAGACAGAATGCGGCACATCGTGCCTTCCATAACCTTTGTTTGATCCAACGCCACGACGCTTGAGCGGCTGTCGTGATTGAAATCCATTGACACAAGAGGTTCTTTGGTGGTGCCCAAAACGCCTTTTAACGCCCCTTCAGCCGCGGCCGCTTCAAACGCGGCATTGATTTCGTTAATCGTGGTATCTCGGCTGGCTTCAAATGTCAGATCTACGCAAGATACGTTCGGCGTTGGCACCCGGATGGAAACGCCATCCAATTTTCCCAACAAATCTGGCATCACCAATCCAACCGCGCGGGCCGCGCCAGTGGTGGTCGGGATCATGTTCAGCGCGGCAGAGCGCGCACGATAGAGATCTTTATGCATAGTGTCTAAAGTGGGTTGGTCGCCAGTGTAGCTATGGATCGTTGTCATAAAGCCCCGTTTCAAGCCGATACTGTCATTCAGCACCTGTGCCACCGGAGCAAGGCAATTTGTTGTACAGGACGCGTTAGAGATTACGATGTCTTGTTCCTTTAACGCGCTGTGGTTAACGCCATAGACGATTGTTTTATCAGCGTCTTTACAAGGGGCCGATACAATCACTCTGGCGGCACCATTTTCAAGATGCTGGGCGGCTGTGGCGCGCTCTGTGAAAAACCCCGTGCATTCCAATACAATTTCGACATCCTTCCAAGGCAGCTCGGCAGGATTACGGATCGCTGTCACCGCGATTGGTCCATGACCAATATCAATAGAGTTATCAGTGATTTCAATCTCAGCGCCGAGTCGACCATGGACGCTGTCATATTTCAAAAGATGCGCATTTGTTTGAACAGGGCCAAGATCATTGATCGCTATAATTTCCAGATCATTGCGCGGATTTTCTGAAAAAGCCCGCAAAATATTGCGACCAATGCGGCCAAAGCCATTTATAGCGATTTTTGTAGTCATCTCGGCCTCTGTCGTTTCTATTTAGTTAGCGCTAACATTTACAATTAACTTGGAAAGTCAACCGCAAATAGCCCGAATGCGGCGCATGGCCGTCGGTTTTATAAAAGTTTTGACGTGCGTGGAATCCAAGGCAAGCCCATTACTTCCACGATACCGCCCTTTGACGCATAAGTAGACACAGCTATGCGGCGTACAAAAGCTGTTTGGACCCTGAAATAGTCAGTGCAGCAACTGCCCCATGGTCGCGGCAACATCTGCCATGCGGCATGAAAACCCCCATTCATTATCATACCATGCCAAGACGCGAACGGTGCGCCCTCCGATAACTTTGGTTTGATCCGGTGCAAAGATTGTCGAATAGGGCGTGTGGTTGAAATCGATCGAAACTTTTGGTTCTGGATCGTAGGAGAGTACATGCCCCATATGCCCTGCAGCAGCTACTTCAATAACGGCATTCACCTCTTCAACCGTTACGGTTTTTGCCGCCTCAAATGTCAGGTCAACGGCTGATACATTGGGTGTTGGCACCCGCATTGCGGTGCCGTCTAGCTTGCCAGAAAGCTCGGGCAGAACCTCTCCAAGAGCTTTGGCTGCCCCGGTCGAAGTGGGTATCATCGCCATTGCGGCTGCGCGGGCGCGGTAAAGATCATTATGCCGGCGGTCCAGCATTGGTTGATCACCAGTGTAAGAGTGGATCGTGGTCATAATCCCGCGTTCGATACCGATTGCATCATTTAACGTTTTCGCCAGCGGTGCGAGGCAATTGGTTGTGCAGGACCCATTTGAAACCAGCCGATGTTCGGCGCGCAGGTCTCGATGGTTCACGCCATAAACGATCGTTTTATCCACGTTTTTGGCGGGGGCCGAAATCAAAACGGATTTGGCACCTCGCTCCAAATGGATGGAAGATTTTAAGCCATCATTAAACTGACCAGTGCATTCTAATACCACATCACAACCAGACCAATCTAGCGAGGCCGGGTCATAAGATGACATCACATGCATCGGGCCGCGGCCCAGATCAATCGTGTTCTCGGCAACACTTACCGTGCCGGGAAAGCGGCCATGAACGCTGTCATAGCGCAACAAATGCGCATTGGTTTCTACAGGGCCGGTGGCGTTGATCTTAACGACTTGCACATCATTTCTTGCGCTTTCCGCAATATGAGCCAATGTTGAGCGGCCGATCCGCCCGAAGCCGTTTATTCCCACTGTGACTGTCATAGCTTACCTCATTTTAATGAGGCATCTATAGAATGTTTAAATGGCCTTGGATACTGTTTATCTTCTATTTTCCAATATGTTAGCGATAACTTGTGCAGTTAAAAAAATGCTTGCGCTAACAATATGTTTTAAAAATAGGTCCGATGGGCCATCGGGCTTTGTGCTCCTAAATTTGCGACTCACCCGATGGCCTATTTTAAAGCTATTTTGGTTAGCGGAGGTCTTCGGCGCAAGACGCAACAGCCTTTGCCGTGATTCCAAAATGTTCGAATAATGTACCAGCTGGCGCAGAGGCTCCGAAACCTGACATGCCGATAAAGGCAGAACGATTTGCCCGTGCACGCTCGCCCAATAGCCATTGATCCCACCCTTGGCGGATCCCTGCTTCAATACCAACACGCACTGCGCTGCCCGCGGGCAAAACGGATCTGCGATAGCGCTCATCTTGCGCCGCGAATAATTCCATGCAGGGCATTGATACAACGCGCGTGCCAATGCCTTTGTCTTGCAAGATATCGCGCGCTTCAATGGCAAGGCTTACCTCTGAGCCGGTTGCGATCAAAATAACCTCGCGCTTGCCCGTTGCTTCTGCCAGCACATAGGCGCCGCGGGCTGAGAGATTCGCCGTTTTATGGCTCAAACGTACGGTTGGCAGGTTTTGCCGCGACAGCGCCAATACAGAGGGTGTTTTTGGGCTGGTGAAGGCCAATTCCCAGGCCTCAGCCGTTTCAACGGCATCAGCAGGGCGAAAGACATATGTATTGGGCGTGGCGCGACTGATTGCCAAATGTTCGACCGGCTGATGAGTTGGTCCGTCTTCGCCCAAACCAATACTGTCATGCGTCATGACAAATACGGTTGGAACCTTCATCAGGGCCGCTAACCGCATTGCGGGGCGTGCGTAATCGGTAAAGCACATAAAAGTACCACCATAGGGGCGAATGCCCCCATGCAACGCCATTCCGTTCATCGCCGAGGCCATACCATGTTCGCGAATGCCCCAATAAACATAGCGGCCAGCGCGGTTATCGATATCAAAAGTGCTCATATCTTTCGAGCGCGTATTGTTTGATCCAGATAAATCTGCCGATCCGCCGACTGTTTCTTGCAGGATGGGGTTGATCACGTTTAACGCCAGTTCGCTCGATTTGCGGGTGGCTTGCTTTGGTGATGTTTCCAAGATTTCTTTTTTGAACTTGCGTATAGCGGATGCGAGTTTGTTGGGCGCTTCATACGCATAGGCACGCGTAAACTCGGCTTGTTTGCTGGCGGAAAGAGCCTTGAAACGCGCAGTCCATTGCGCATGCTCGGATTGGCCGCGGGCTCCAAAACCTTCCCATGCAGATTTGATATCTTTGGGAATGTCGAACGCGTCGAATGACCAGCCATATGCTTCTTTAGTGTCTGCAATCAATTGTGGGTCGGTAAGCGCGCCATGGCCTTTTGACGTGTCTTGGGCGCTTGATCCAAATGCAATATGCGTTTTGCAAGCAATCATTGAGGGCTGTTTGGATTTTTTTGCCGCTGTGATCGCGTGGTCAATCGCTGCGGGATCATGGCCGTCAATTTCTTGCACATGCCAGCCTGAGGCGGTGAAACGCGCCAATTGATCGGTGCGGTCGGCCAAATCGACGCTGCCATCAATCGTAATGTTGTTATCATCCCAAAACACCACCAGTTTGCTTAGAGCATGGCGCCCCGCGAGCCCGATCGCCTCTTGGCTCACGCCTTCCATCAAACATCCATCGCCCGCAATAACATAGGTGAAATGATCTACAATTTTTTGACCATAGCGCGCGCGTTGTATTTCCTCTGCCATCGCGAATCCCACCGCGTTGGCGATTCCTTGACCGAGTGGCCCGGTTGTTGTCTCGATCGCATCAGACAGAAAATTCTCAGGGTGGCCCGCAGTTTTAGCGCCCAGTTGGCGGAAATTTTTAAGCTCTTCGATCGGAAAATCTTTATAGCCCGTCAAATGGAGCAAGCTGTAAAGCAGCATTGATCCATGGCCGGCAGATAGAATAAAGCGATCGCGATCTGGCCAGGTGGGGTTTTGCGGATCGAACTTAAGATGCTTTTCATAGAGCACGGTGGCGACATCAGCCATGCCCATTGGCATTCCGGAATGGCCCGAATTTGCAGCAGCGATTGCATCTAATGTCAGAGTACGAATGGCACAGGCGTTCTGCCAATGGTCTGAATGCAAAGAACGAAGCGTTTGAATATCCATATTGGCATTTTTTCCTATAAAAAGCGAAGAACGAGGGCTGCATAACAGCCCTGCCGCGAAGTTCAAGCAGAACCCGCAGCCCGAAACGGTGATTTACCATCACTGATATATCTTGGCGATGGTTTTGAACGCTCTTTGCTGAAAGTTTCATCTGGATTTGAGCTGCATCAGAAGATATGCTTGATTTATAAAACGCGTGAAGAAGCAAAAGGTTAGGCGATGGAGCAAATTAAAGAATTCGAAAAGCGTATGGATGCTGCTCTTGATCATATCGCGGTGCATTTGAAATCGTCACCGCAAGCCGGTGATAAAAAAGATCACGCCTTCGCTGAACTTGACAGTTTAAAAGCTGATAATGCCGGCCTGAAATCCGAGCTTGCGGCGCTGGCAGAGCTAAAACCTGAATACGATAATCAGGAAATCATAAACAGGCTAAGCGCTGAGAAAGCGGATTTGGCGCAGCGCCTTGAAGCGTGCGAGCAAGCGCGCAAAGAGCAGGCGTTTGAAGTTCAACAACTCTATGAGGATTTGGCAAAACTGCTTGGCCGAACGAATATCTAAGAGAATGGAGAGGTATAAATGGCACGCGTAAATGTTGAGATCGGCAAGCGCCCCTTTGACGTGGCTTGCGAGCCGGGGCAAGAGGGGTTTTTGAAGGCTGCTGCGGCGCTGCTTGACGCGGAAGCCACCGAGCTTTCTGCTCAAATAGGGCGCCTTCCAGAACAACGCATGCTGTTAATGGCGGGGTTGATGTTGGCGGATAAGATGGCGACATTAAAGCTTCAGCTCGCACAAGCCGAAGAAAAACTTGCCCAACTGGCGGAAAATCAAACCGGAAATGACTCGGGGCATTTGGATGCCGAAAGCCTGTCTATTCTAAATCGGCTTATTGAGCGCGGCGAAGAATTGGCCGAACTCGGACGCTGAGTGGATGATTTAGCTGTGACGAGAGCAAATACGCTCAGCTTAGGGCGCTTATCCGTTGGCTTCGCGAATTTTATCGGCGGCATCCTTGTCGAAGGCGACGTTATTATCGGAAAAAAGCGTATCCAATTCACCCGATAAGGTCATCTCGGTAACAATATCGCATCCGCCGATAAATTCACCATTCACATAGAGTTGAGGAATCGTTGGCCAATCAGCAAATTCTTTGATTCCCTGACGGATAGCATCATCGGCCAAAACATTGATATCTTTATAATCGACATCCATATAATTCAACACACCAGCGATACGGCTTGAAAACCCGCATTGCGGCATCTCTTTTGTGCCCTTCATGTACAGCACGACAGAATTTGATTTGATGGTCTCTTCTATTTGTACTTGAGTTTCGCTCATCTGGATCTCTCTTACTTACAGGTCAATGTTTTGTTTCTCTACAACGCCGTCGGTGATTTTATGTTTTTGATTCGGGTGTGCGTGATTTAAAGTTTAACTCAGGGCGCCTTAGTGGTTAAAGCGAGCGCGTGCAATTCGCCATGCGCGCCATCCATTTTACCCTTTAGCGCGGCGTAAACAGATCTTTGCTGTTGAACTCGATTTTTGCCTCGGAAACTGGCGTCAATTACCTCGGCGGCATAATGGTTGCCGTCGCCCCTCAAATCTTTGATCGTGATATCAGCATCGGGAAATTCAGCCCGAATAAGATCCTCTATTTCCTGCGCCGTCATAGCCATGATGGAAGCCTCACTTTCTGCTCAAATGTAGGATGCGGCCAGTGGCTGTGCAAGAGCTGATCCGAAAAGAAAACACGCGCGGGCGCCTTCTGTCAATCTTGTCTAATCAAACAGGGTTCCAAAGCTCGAATTATAAAGCTCTGACAGCTCGCTTAGATCTGCTTGCGCGGATCCAAAGCGCAACCGATCGCCCTCAAACCGACCGATTGATGAAAGCGTCACGCCGGCTTGACCGGCCGCGATCATCAGCGCTTCAGCCTGATCAAAATTGCAAGCGATGAGATAGCGGGCTTGGTCTTCACCGAATAAATAGGACATATCTTCGCTTTGAATATAAAGCCCGGTGCCGGCTGCATGCGCCATTTCAAATGCTGCCAAGGCCAAACCGCCATCGGATAAATCGCTGCAGGCCTTGATCAGCTCTCGGTTCTCTAAAATAAACTGACCATTGCGCCGCTCTTCATCAAGATCAACGCTTGGCGCATCTCCATCTGAGCGGTTGAAAACGCTGCTCAACAGCGCTGAGCAGCCCAAATGCGTGCCAGGTGATCCCAACAGCAAAGCTTCATGTCCGGCGCGCGCAACGCCGATAATCGGCTCGTCCTGCGCGCCCACCAGACCAACCGCGCCAATTGTCGGCGTAGGTAAGATCGCAGCGCCGTCGGTTTCATTATACAAACTCACATTTCCCGAAACAATTGGCATATTCAAAGCAGAAACGGCGGCGCTGATACCTTTGATTGCGCCCACAAACTGGCCCATGATTTCCGGTTTTTCTGGATTACCAAAATTCATATTGTCAGTGGTAGCCAAAGGCGTTGCCCCCATGGCGCACAGGTTGCGATAGGCTTCTGCAACGGCTTGCTTGCCACCTTCAAACGGGTTGGCCTGTACATAGCGTGGCGTCACATCGCTGGTGAAGGCCAATTGTTTTTCGGTACCATGTACCCGAATAAGCCCCGCGCCCAAGCCCGGGCCCTGTACCGTATCGGCCATAACCTGACTGTCATATTGTTCATATACCCAACGTTTGCTTGCATAGTTCGGATCGCAGATCAAAGCCTTTAACGCGTCGATCGGAGCAAGGTAAGGAACATCTGCCAAGGCCGCCGCAGGGGGCGTTTCAACCCACTGTCGATCATATTCGGGCGCATTACCAGAAAGGGCTTTGAGCGGCAAATCAGCCTTGGTTTCTCCGTTGAGGCAAATATGGAAACGGTCTTCTGCAATCGTTTCCCCGACAATCGCAAAATCAAGATCCCATTTTTTAAATACAGCCCGCGCTTCTCCTTCTTTTTCAGGCTGTAGCACCATCAGCATGCGTTCTTGAGATTCCGAAAGCATCATTTCATACGCAGTCATGTTCAATTCACGCGTCGGCACCTTCTCAAGGTCGAGCCGCACCCCCAAATTCCCCTTGTCCCCCATTTCTACCGCTGAGCAGGTCAAACCAGCCGCGCCCATATCTTGAATAGAAATCACCGCCCCGGTCTGCATCAGTTCCAGACAGGCTTCCATCAAGCGTTTTTCTGTAAACGGGTCACCAACTTGAACGGTGGGGCGTTTTTCGTCGATCATATCGTCAAATTCAGCCGAAGCCATGGTGGCGCCGCCAACGCCGTCGCGGCCGGTTTTTGCGCCTAAATAAACAACGGGCATGCCAACACCAGAGGCTGCTGAATAGAAAATTTTATCTGCATCGGCCAAACCGGCGGCAAAGGCGTTCACCAAACAATTGCCGTTATAGGCAGGATCAAAGCGCAATTCGCCACCAACCGTCGGCACACCAAAACAATTTCCATAGCCGCCAATTCCGGCCACAACGCCATGCACCAATTGGCGCGTTTTGGGATGATCCACTGCGCCAAAGCTGAGTGCATTCATCGCCGCTATCGGCCGCGCACCCATCGTAAACACATCGCGTAAAATTCCGCCAACACCGGTTGCTGCACCTTGATAAGGCTCGATATAAGAGGGATGGTTGTGGCTTTCCATTTTAAACACAACGGCCTGACCGTCGCCAATATCAACCACGCCAGCATTTTCCCCTGGGCCGCAAATCACCTGTGGACCGCTCGTAGGTAAGCTGCGCAGCCATTTTTTTGAAGATTTATACGAGCAATGCTCATTCCACATAGCCGAAAAGATACCCAATTCGGTGAAAGTCGGGGCGCGGCCGATGATCTCTAGAAGCTTCTGATATTCATCTGGTGCAAGTCCATGGGCCGAAATAAGCTCATCTGAAATCTCTGGTTCGCGCATCCTAGCCCCTAACGATCATTTTTTGCACCTCATACGGGAAGCTTTTCGCAAGAGCAAGTAATCGGCCCGGGCAAAAGCGGCCGCGGGTTGGCCGGGCAGGGCAGGTGTAACACTAAAATTTTGCTAATCGAAATCGCAAAGGATGAAATAATCGCTTGACTGTCAACGCAACTCCTTCTCTTGTGAACGTCGGATTTTAAACTTTTTGATGAGGCCGCGATGCAGCTTTTAGCAAACCCTTATGTTGGCATGCGCGATGGGTTGAATATGCCGGAAATTCCCCGTCCCAGCGATGATGCTGCAACCCCGCAGACGCTTTTGGCGCGATGCCCCGTTGCCGCACCGACACCGATGAAACATTTGCAAGGGTTTGGCGGCGCTGGGGACGTTTTCATAAAAGACGAGCGCGGGCGCATGGGGTTGGGCAGTTTCAAGGCGCTGGGAGCGGCTTATGTAATAGCGCAAGCAGCCCAAAAACGTAATCTGACAGGTGAAACTTTTGTCACCGCTAGTGCCGGAAATCATGGTCTTTCTGTGGCTGCAGGGGCCAAGGTTTTTGGCGCGAAGGCGGTGGTGTATCTTTCAGACACGGTGCCTGAAAGCTTTGCAGAAAAATTGCGCGGCCATGACGCAGAGGTTGTGCGGGCTGGTGATAATTATGAAGCGAGTATGCAGGCCGCGCTCTTGGCGGCGTCCGAGAATGGATGGGTTTTATTATCGGATACGTCTTGGGTCGAGTATTTAGAGACACCGCATCAGCTGATGGAGGGGTATTTGGTTATGGCGGCGGAGGCAGTTGAGCAAATGCAAAGCCCGCCGACCCATATTCTTTTGCAGGCCGGCGTTGGGGGCTTGGCCTCTGCCGCTGCTGGCTATTTTAGAAAAATCTGGGGCAGCGCGCCGCAAATTATCGTTGTTGAACCCGACGCCGCGCCGGCGCTTTACAACAGCATCAAAGCGGGCAAATCCAAAATCACCTTGGGGCCAGTGTCCACTATGGGCCGTTTAGATTGCAAAGAGCCTTCATTGATAGCGCTTCAAGGATTGGCAGAAGATGCAGATCTGTTTTGTTTGATTTCGGATGCAGAGGCAGAAGCAGTTTTGCCGCATCTCAACGCGCTTGATCTTGAAACCACGCCCTCTGGCGCAGCCGGTTTAGCGGCGATGTTCCAAAATATCGAAGGTATTGGTGATGAGTCGCGCGTTTTATGCGTGCTCAGCGAGGCCAGTGATTCCTGATGCGCGGGTTTGAAACCGCAGAATTCGAAGGCCGCGTTTCGCGGGCTCAGGCCGCGATGCGGTTGGCGGGGTTGGATGCGATGTTTTTCACAACCGAGCCAGAAATACGTTATTTTACCGGCTATTTAACCCGATTTTGGGAAAGCCCGTCGCGCCCTTGGTTTTTGCTCTTGCCCCAATCCGGCAAGCCTGTAGCGGTTATTCCATCGATTGGCGCGGCATTGATGTCAAAGACCTGGATTACGGATATCAGAACCTGGTCCTCCCCAGACCTAGAGGATGACGGGTTAAGCTTGCTAGCCTCTGCGATCGAAGATCGGGTTTCAAAATCTGGCCGCATCGCGGTGCCATCGGGGCATGAAACGCATTTGCGCATGCCTTTAAGCGATTTTGAGCGCTTGAAAGCTGCCTTGCCCCTATACGAGTTTGCCTCAGACCAGGGGATCATGCGCTCTCTCCGGATGGTCAAGTCAGAGGCTGAGATTGCCAAAATCAAAACGGCCTGCGAGATTGCCGGCCGCGCCTTTGACAGGGTACCCGAGATTGCCCAGCAAGGCAGGCCGGTAGACGCAGTGTTTCGTGACTTCCAAAGCCTTTGTTTACAAGAGGGAGCTGATTGGGTGCCCTATCTTGCTGGGGGCCATGGCCCCTTGGGATATGGTGATGTGATCTCGCCCGCTGGGCCTGAACTGTTGCAGCCAAGCGATGCGTTGATGCTTGACACCGGCTTGGTTCATGATGGGTATTTTTGCGATTTTGATCGAAATTTTGTGGCGGGCAAACCGGCGCCCGAGCTAAGCGCGGCTTGGGACAGGTTATTAGAGGCTGTTGAAGCGGGCAAAGAAGCGGCGTTGCCCGGAAAAACCGCTGCAGATGTGTTTCACGCGATGGATAAAATTGTGACTGGCGGCAAGGGAACCGGCGATGCGGGGCGCTTGGGTCATGGGCTGGGAATGCAATTGACCGAATGGCCTTCATTGATTGCGGCGGATCAGACCATTTTACAAGAGGGTATGGTGCTGACATTAGAGCCGGGTATAGCCATTCCCGGGGGCGGTTTGCTTGTGCATGAGGATGATTTTGTTATCCGCGAGGCTGGCCCCGAACAATTGTCGCCCGTAGCCTCGCTTAGCCTTCCCCGGCTGGATTGATGGCTGGGCCGTTTCCTTACGCCTTAGGCCAACCGGTTGGCGCGAGGGCAAATATGGGTCTAATCACGTTACAAGCCGACGAAACCATTGAATATGATATGCGGCGCTTGATGCCACAAGAGGGCGTGGGCTTTTACGTTTCGCGCACACGCAGCGCGCCAGATGTCACTGCGGAAACCTTGGCTCAAATGGAACAAGATTTGCCCGCGGCGGCAGGATTGCTCCCCAATCCTATCGATTTTGATGTTATTGGCTATGGGTGCACCTCGGGAACATCGGTGATCGGGCCAGCGCGCATTGCTGAATTGATCAGTCACCATTGTCGCACAAAACAAGTAAGCGATCCATTGACGGCGTTGATTGCAGCCTGTCACGCGATGCAGATCAAGCGCCTTGCTGTTTTGTCACCCTACATTGAAGATGTGTCAAAAACCTTGCGTCGCCGATTGCTGGAGGCGCATATTGAAACGCCGCTTTTTGGATCGTTTGAAGAGCCGTTGGAAACCAATGTGGCGCGTATCTCTCATCACTAAGTGGTTGAGGCGGCCTGCGCGCTCTGGTCAGATCAAAACGTGGATGCGCTGTTCTTATCCTGTACCAATCTGCAAACATTTGAGTCTATTCGGGAGATTGAAACTGTTATTAACGCGCCCGTTTTTTCTTCTAATCAAGTGCTGGCATGGCACATGAAATCTTTATCTGGATCGTTGGGTTTGCATCATGGGCCAGGGCGGCTATTCGCACGCTGAGCTTGACGGCGCTGGTCCTTTTTCACCAATTAAAATGCAATACGATTCCGTTGCAATTGTCCATTTTGAAGGTTTTGAAAAAAAGAGGCCGAGACAATGAAGGCTCGGCCAGGTCCAACAGGGAGTATAAAAACAATCATATCGCTTTCAAAAACGCTCATAATCTGTGCGCTTTGGTTAATCAATAAGCATAGACCCCGATATATTGCATGCCCGCCATGCAAAAAATGCATGGCAAGGTCGTTGATTATTGCGAAGCGTCGCGCAGTTTGCGGCGATGCTCAATAATTTCAGAAAGAACAAAATCTCGAAAAGCATCTATGCGCTTCGAATGCCTTAACTCTTCAGGATAGGCCAGATAAACCGGCACTTCCACGCTTTCCAGTTCTGGCAAAACTCTTGTAACACCTTCAAAATCTTGGGTAACATAATCGGGTAGAACGCCAATACCCAGATGGTGAATAACGGCTTGCAAAACGCCGAAATAGTTATTCACGGTTAACATCGAAGGCAAATTATAGGTCATCAGCTTTTGAACGAGCTGCAGACCTGCACCCACCTGCGCTGATTTTGTGTTTTGACAAATCAACCGATGATGCCGCATATCCTCAATCTGCTCTGGTGGGCCATGCGCAGCCAAATATTCTGGCGATGCATAAAGCCGCATTCGCACGCTCATCAACCGTTTTCTGATTAAATCGGCCTGGCTTGGTTCTTTCATGCGAATGGCAACATCGGCTTCGCGCATAGGCAAATCAAGCACCCGTTCTTCGAGCATCAGATCAATCTTTAAATCCGGATAGATCTCGTAAAGTTTTGGAAGCCGTGGCGCCAACCACAAGGATCCAAAGCCCGTCGTGGTGGTAACTCTAAGTTCTCCAAAAACTTCTTCTTCGCTATCTCTGATACGCGCCGCAGCCGCCTCTAAACGCTTATTCATGGAAATTGTTGCGTCAAACAATAATTCGCCTTGCTCGGTGAGAATAAGGCCCCGCGCGTGGCGGTGAAATAGCGTGGTATTCAGACTTTCTTCTAACGCACGAATTTGACGACTCACCGCGCTTTGTGACAACCGCAACGTATCACCTGCATGCGTCAGACTGCCCGCATCCGCAACGGCGTGAAAAATTCTAAGTTTATCCCAATCCATAAAAGCTACCTGCTTTGCTGCGCGCCTTCGCTGTCTTCATCGCCGTAACAAAGCCGTATGGTGTGACGTTACGGCTCAATTTATTTCTAGCTAAGTCAGTGTACATGACCTATTATTAGTAAATAGAATTGCGGAACCAAAGGCAAGCCTGGGAGGGAACGCTATGGGAAGACTTGATGTTTCTTTGGACGATAAATTTGATATTGCCAAACATCAGGTGCTTTTGAACGGCACGCAAGCTCTGGTTCGCTTGATGATCGCGCAGCGCGCGCGTGATGAGACCAAGGGCTGGAATACGGCGGGCTTTGTGACCGGGTATCGCGGCTCTCCGCTGGGCGCTGTTGATTTTCAAATGAAGCGGGCCGCTCAGGCTTTAGACAGGGCCAATATTACGTTTCAGGAAGGTCTTAACGAGGATCTTGCTGCAACAGCGCTTTGGGGCGCGCAACAAGCGGAATTGCGCGGCGAAGGCCTTTATGACGGTGTATTTGGGCTTTGGTATGGCAAGGGACCCGGGGTCGATCGTTCGGGGGATGTGATGCGCCACGTCAATATGGCCGGCACCAGCGCAAAAGGCGGAGTGATCATGGCGATGGGCGATGATCACACAGGGGAAAGCTCGACTACTTTACATCAATCTGAATGGGCAATGATGGATGCCCATATGCCCATCGTCAGCCCGGCCGGCGTTCAAGAAATTTTAGATTACGGCCATTACGGCTATGAACTTTCTCGTTTTAGCGGGCTTTGGGTCGGGTTGAAGACGATGAAAGATACGGTTGAAGTTACCTCGGTGGTGGATGGGAATCCGCATCGTTTGGCTTTCATCACACCTACGGTTGAGATGCCCGAAGACGGGCTGAATATCCGCTTGATTGACACGCCTGCCGAACAAGAAGAACGCTTATTGATTTATAAGGTGGCCGCAGCCGAGGCGTTTTCGCGCGCGAATAAAATGGACAAACGCCTTTTAGGGCAAACAGGCGCCAAGATTGGCTTTGTCGCCGCGGGTAAAAACTGGTTGGATTTGATCCATGCTCTTTCTCTGTTGAATATCGATGAGGCAGAGGCCGAGCGCCGCGGTATTACCGCGTATAAAGTGGGGCAAACATGGCCGCTTGATCAACGCTCGCTGCGCGAATGGGCCGATGGGCTCGATGTGATCATTGTTGTTGAAGAAAAACGCAAATTGATCGAGCCCCAAATTAAAGAGGCTTTGTTTGATGATCTGCAAGGGCGGCGCGTCTATGGCGCACGCCATGGGTTGACAGGGGCGCAACTTTTTACAGGAGTGGGCGCATTAGATCCGGTTGAAATTGCCGAAAAACTGGGGCAGATTTTGCGCGAAGAGGGCGCGGCCAGTTCAGAGATTTTGGCGGGTTTGGCGCAGTTAGAGGCAGCAAAACGCGCCGATAATGCCAGCGAGACTGTAGCGCGTATTCCCTATTTTTGTGCAGGATGCCCGCACAATAGCTCTACCAAATTGCCCGAGGGTGCACGCGCTTATGCTGGCATTGGCTGTCATTACATGGCGCAATGGATGGATCGGGAAACGCTTGGCTATACCCATATGGGGGGCGAGGGTGCCAATTGGATTGGCGAGGCGGCCTTTTCAACCCGTAAACATGTGTTTCAGAATATCGGGGATGGCACCTACAATCATTCGGGGATTCAAGCGATCCGCGCGGCTGTGGCCGCTGGCACCAATATAACTTATAAAATCCTTTTCAATGACGCGGTCGCGATGACCGGAGGTCAGGGAAATGACGGCGGGCTTTCCGCCGCTCGGATTGCCCGCGAAGTTCTGGCGATGGGGATTGAAACGGTTGCCTTGGTCTATGATGATAAGGAAGACCTTGACCTGAGCGCGTTTCCAAAAGACATCAGCAAAGACGACAGAACGCAACTGTTATCGGTTCAAAAAAGGCTGTCTGAAACCGCGGGCGTTTCCGTGCTGATTTATGTTCAAACCTGCGCGGCAGAAAAGCGGCGGCGGCGCAAGCGTGGTAAATTTCCTGATCCTAATAAGCGGATCTTCATCAATTCAGACGTCTGTGAAGGCTGCGGGGATTGCGGCGTTCAATCGAATTGCGTGGCAATCGCGCCCTTGGAAACTGCGCTTGGCCGCAAACGGATGATCGATCAATCTGCCTGCAATAAAGATTTCAGCTGTTTGAACGGTTTTTGCCCATCTTTTGCAACGTTAGAGGGGGCGACGCCGAGAAAAGCCGCCATAACCGCTTTGGATTTGCCCGAGATGCCGCTTCCCGCAATTTCACCGATTAAAGGCACTTGGAATGTGGTGGTGACGGGCATTGGCGGCACGGGCGTTGTGACTTTGGGCGCGGTGATTGCGCAGGCCGCTCAACTCGACGGCAAAGGCGCCGGTATGATGGAGATGGCCGGCTTGGCGCAAAAAGGCGGCGCGGTGCATATTCATTGCCGCTTGGCTGAAAAACCTGCAGATATAAGCGCGATACGCGTGGCCACTGGTGAATGTGACGTTTTGATCGGTGGCGATTTGGTGGTTAGCGCCGGCGCTAAAACATTGGGGTTAACGCAGAGCGGGCGCACCGGAGCAGTGGTTAATTCGCATGAGGCTGTGAGCGGCGAATTTACCCGCGACACCGAATTTCAAATCCCCCATGAGCGTTTGAGCCTTTCATTAGAGGCGCGCTTGCAAGAAAGATTGGATTTGTTTGATGCCTCAGCCTTAGCCGAGATATTGCTGGGGGATTCTATATTCTCGAATATGATTGTGCTCGGTGGCGCCTGGCAGCGTGGATATTTACCCCTTAGTCATGATGCACTTAAAGCTGCGATCGAGCTTAACGGGGCTGCTGTAGAAAAAAACCTGCGGGCGTTCGAGCTGGGCAGATGGACGGTGTTACACTTGAACGAAGCGCAGACTCTCTTGGCCCCGAATTTGATCAAATTGCCGCAAACATTGGATGAAAAAATCACCACTCGCGCGGATCATTTGAAAGCCTATCAAGGCCGTCGGTTGCAAAAGCGCTATTTGGCAATGGTTTCGAAAATCGAAAATCCTGAATTGAAAGAACCGGTCGCCAAAGCCTATCATAAGCTTTTGGCTTATAAGGATGAATATGAAGTGGCGCGTCTGCACCGGCTGACCCGCGCCAAGGCTGAAGAGCAATTTGAAAATATAGACCGGATTACCTATCACCTTGCCCCCCCTTTGCTCAGCAAATTGGGCCCGGATGGGCGACCGTTGAAGCGGCAATTTGGCGCTTGGATTGAAAAAGCCTTTGGTGTGTTGGCGCGCTTCAAGTTTTTGCGGGGAACCCCTTTTGACGTGTTTGGCTATAGCGTTGAGCGCAGGATGGAGCGAGATTTGATCAAACAATATGAAGCTGATTTGGCCGCGTTTGCCTTTTCTGAAAAGCCAGCTGATATTGCGGCCCTTCAAGAACTGGCTGAGTTGCCATTGCAAATTCGTGGCTTTGGCCCGGTCAAGCACTCAAACTATGAAAAAGCCGCAAAGCGGCGTCTTGAATTGCTTGACGTTTTACGCAATCCTCCGCCCACGGTCACGCAGGCGGCAGAATAGGCGGCTCTGCTTCGCTTTCTTTTAACGTTGATCCATGCCTGAAAACGGAAGGGGTTATCTGTGCTAAAGCTTCCGAGCATCGCTCGCGACATCAGTTATTCGTATTCCGCGCAAACAAAAGCCGGTAAAACCGTTATTAAATTGATGGAAAATACAACCGGGCGTCTTCGCTTGATAAAGCGCGCATGGGGATACGAACAAGAAGTCGCGAATGGGCGTGATTTTTGGCAGGTGATGGTTGATCGATATGGTTTAAGTTTGGATATCGTCGCCGGAGATTTGTCAAAAATTCCGACATCTGGCCCGATGATAATGATCGCAAATCACCCTTATGGAATTTTAGATGGCTTGATGATGGGGCATATCTTATCGACGGTTCGGGGGAATTTTCGTATTTTGGCGAATACGGTGTTCCGGAAGTCGGAAGATTTGCAACGCGTTGTTTTGCCAATTTCCTTTGATGAAACAAAAGATGCCGTGCGTGAAAATCTGGCCACACGAAAAAGCGCTTTGGCCTATCTTGCCGAGGGCGGCGCAATTGGTGTTTTTCCCGGTGGTACAGTTTCAACGGCCGTAACGCCTTTTGCGCAACCCATGGATCCGGGGTGGAGATCGTTTACAGCGCGGATGATCAGCAAGTCTAATGCGATTGTGCTACCAGTGTATTTTGAAGGCCAGACCAGCTTGATGTTTCAGCTTGCAAGCCATTTACACAACACGCTGCGGATGGGTCTTTTGATAAAAGAATTTAAAAAACGCGTCGATACGCCTGTGCGCGTTGTGGTGGGCGATCCAATCACTAAAGAGGATTTGAAGGAATTTTCTGCAGATGCGCGGGCGATGATGGATTTTTTGCGAAAAAAAACCTATGAGCTTTCGCCGACGCCTCTTAGATCTTACGACTATGGCTTTGAATTTGAAACGCGGCATAAAGCCTAGGGGGCAGTAAAAGGATGGCAATAGGTATATTTGACTCCGGTTTGGGCGGTCTTACCGTGTTGGATGCAATCTACAAAAAACTTCCCGCGCTTCCCTTGGTATATATGGGAGATAATGCGAGGGCGCCTTATGGGGTGCGCGATGCCGAGGATGTTTACAATTTGACAACGCGCGCGGTTGAAAGGCTCTGGCAAGAGGGGTGTGATTTGGTCATCTTGGCCTGCAATACGGCCTCAGCCGCGGCGCTCAGGCGCATGCAAGAGGCCGGGTTGCCCGAACATAAGCGCGTTTTAGGGGTTTTTGTGCCTTTGATTGAGGCTTTGACTGAGCGTCAATGGGGGGATAATTCGCCGCCTCGACAGGTTACAGTTAAAAATGTGGCGCTGTTTGCAACGCCGGCCACGGTCGCAAGCCGGGCCTTCCAGCGCGAATTGGCCTTTCGAGCGATTGGTGTCGACGT
>ERZ802822.809-NODE-809-length-21002-cov-7.499498_pt1 | contig 21002 bp, 19 predicted proteins | sample MGYA00345649_ERZ802822 | MGnify/ENA primary metagenome ERZ802822 (study PRJEB30503, sample SAMEA104212359) | marine metagenome | biome: Westerlies Biome; feature: [SRF] surface water layer (ENVO:00010504) within the epipelagic zone...; material: water...
ATCATAAAGCGGTGTATAAAAATAATTAGTTTTAGAGTCTTGCATAGCTTTTTTTACTTGTTCTGATGTTAGTTGATTATCATCAGTTAAAATTTTAGGTTTAATTTTATAACCACCATTTGCTATTTGTGCAGTCATCAAACAAAGCTGTATAGGTGTCGTTTGAGTGTACCCTTGACCAATACCTGTGATTAAAGTTTCACCCAATACCCAACCTTTACCAAGCTCATTTATTTTCCACTTAGTGTCAGGAAATTGACCTGTTTTTTCATTTTCAAAATATTCACCTAAAACTTTTTTTCCTAAACCAAATCTTTCAGCAGTCACTTTCAATTTATCTACGCCAAGTTTTCTTGCAATTTCATAAAAATAAGTATCACACGATTGTTTCATTGCATTATTTAAACTCATCCATCCATGTCCTTTTTCTTTCCAGCAATGAAACGTTTGGCCATGGAGCTCCATTTTCCCTTTACATTGAACTTTAAAATTTGTGTCCATTATCCCATTTTCTAAAGCTGATAAAGCAACTATGGGCTTTATTGTTGAGCCTGGTGAGTAAAGTCCTGAAAGTGTTTTATTTATTAAGGGTTTAAGGGGATTATTTCTAATTAATTGCCACTCATCTTGACTGATGCCAAATAAAAATAAATTTGGATTGTATGAAGGTGATGAATACATCGCAATTACCTCTCCAGTGTAAATATCCATGACACTTATTGAACCAGCTTTACCATCCATCAACTCAGCACATAATTTTTGAACTTCAGTATCGAGTGTTATACGAATTTTTGATCCTTGTTTGCCTTTTTGATACTCAAGTTGATTTATTCGCTTACCGTAAGCATTCACTTCATATCTTTGAATATCATTTACACCAATTAAGTCATTTTCTAGTGTTTTTTCTAATCCTAGCTTACCAATTTTTATTCCTGGTACAAATTTTTCCTGGATAACTTCATTTTCTAGAATATCATTTTCATTTGGTTGACTGACATAACCTAATACATGTGTATAGATATCATTAAAAGGATAGTCTCTAGAAATTGTCATCACTGGTTTTACACCAACCAATTCATACAAATAATTATTTATTTTTGAGAATTGATCCCAACTTAAATTTTCAGAAACAACTAAACTTTCCCATGGTTTTAATTGTTTTTTTTTCTTTTTAATTTTTTCAACTCTTTTATTACTTAAATTAAGAATTACTTTTAATCTTGAAATCAGATAATTAAAATTTTCAACTTGTTCTGGAATGACGTGCAATTGGTATACCTTTAAATTACCTGCAATGATGTTGCCAAAATAATCAACAATATTTCCTCTAGTTGGAGGTAACTTCCATTCTCTTATTCTATTTTTGTCTGATAAAGTTAAATATTTTTTATTGTCATTAATCTGAAGTGAAAATAATCTTGCGATTAATCCTCCAAAAATAATCAGTTTTGCCGCACCAATTATAAACATTCTTCGATTTATGATATCTGATTTTCTTATACCAAAATTTTTATTAATCATTTTTTTGAAATTTTATTCTTTTTTCAAGAGTATTAAATATAAATAAAAATAAAGGGTAAAGAATAAAAGTAAATCCTGAGTTTATAAAATATTTCATATAACTTACCTCTATAGAAAATATTAAGTCTAAACTCATTACTTGAATAGAATTAATCAATAAAATTGTGAACAATAAAGATAACCAATCATTAATAAAGTTTGGTGTTAGAGTTATATTTCTTAAGTAAGCTGTTACTGCACAAATTAGCAAATAACAAAAACTACTTATGCCTATGGGAATTCCAATAACAACATCATTAATTAGTCCTGCAATAAATATAGATCCATAGCTCAAGTAATAAGGGTTTTTTAAAGTCCAGTAAAATATTAATACATGTGCAAAATTAAATGAAAAATATTCAATTGCTAAAAAATTTAAGTCTATTTCATTTAAAACAGATAAAAATAATATTAATGTTGGAAAATAAAACATTAAAGATTTTAAAAAAGTATTTTTATTTAGAGAGGACATTAGTTGTTACTCTCCATTTCATAAGAAACTATTTTTACATAATCTAATTGTCTAAAATCTGAAAAAAAATTAATTTCATTTTTATTTTCTTTTTTGTAGTTATTTATTTTACCAACAGGTAATCCTGATTTAAATAAACCTCCATAGCCAGATGTATAAACAATTATATCTGTGTCATTCAATTCTTGATTATATTCTTCTTTTGTGAACTCAATTACACCATAATTCTTTCCCGTCCCTGATAAAACTGCATGAATACCAGCTGGCTCCAACAATACAGGAATTTTACTATTTAAGTCTGAAAGAAGTAATGCTCTTGAATTTGTATAGTTTACCTCAATGATTTTACCTACCAAATAGACATCATCAATAATAGCCATTCCCAACTTAACATTATTTTTGGATCCCTTATTTAAAACAATTGATTTCAAGTAAGGGCTGTCTTTATCAACTAAAACTTTAGCATAGATATCTTTTGACTGAATAGTTTCATTAATTAATTCTCTAAGCCTATTATTCTCCAAAATTAAAAAATCATTGTTAAGCTTTTTTTTCTTTAATTCAATTAAATCTGTTTCAATTTTGATATAATTGTCATAAAGATTTAAATGATCTTTTAATTGAAGACTCAATTTTTTTATATAGTTTTCCGGAATAGATATAATAAATGAAGATCGATAAATAACTTCATTAATTCCAATCTTTACATATTGAATCGGTTTGAAATTAATACTTCCTAATACAATTATTATTATAGAGGAAAATATTAATGTTAATAATGAAAACTTTTGTTGATAACTTTTTTTTAAAAAAGCAGATCTAATTGCAATTACAAAATCATCTCTGCTCGAAGCCATTAATCTTAATACTCAGATAACATAGTAGAGAAAGTTTCTTCTTGGTCTAATGCTTTTCCTGTTCCAACTGCAACACAAGAAAGAGGGTCATCAGCAACATGTACTGGTAAACCTGTTTCTTTAGAAAATCTTTTATCAATATTTTTTAACAAAGCTCCACCTCCCGTCAGTGTTAACCCCATATCAACTAAATCGGCTGATAGCTCTGGTGGAGTGTTTTCAAGTGCTTGTTTAATTGCTCCAATCATTTCTCTCATTATATCATTTAATGCTTCAGCTGTATCTTCTTCTGTAATATTTACTTCCTTAGGAGTTCCCGATCTAAGATCCCTACCCTTAACCGGATAAGTATTTTTACCTGATGGTAAGGCTGTACCCATTTCTTTTTTAATTTTTTCAGCAGTACTGTCTCCTATTAATAAATTATATTCTTTTCTCATATAATTAACAATTGCCGTATCCATAGCATCACCTGCTACTCTTAAAGATTTTGAATAAACTAAACCACCCAATGACATAACAGCAATTTCACTTGTACCACCTCCAATATCAACAATCATTGATCCAGTTGCTTCAGAAATTGGTAAGCCTGCTCCAATTGCTGCAGCGATTGGTTCTTCAATTAATTGAACTCTTCTTGCGCCTGCAGCTAAAGCACTATCTTGAATTGCTTTTCTTTCTACTGGTGTTGATCCAGTTGGTACACAAATTAAAATTCTTGGATTTGCGAATGTGCTTCCCTTATGAACCTTTTTAATAAAGTGTTTGATCATTTCTTCAGTTACTATGAAGTCTGCAATCACCCCATCTCTTAAAGGTCTAATAGCACTAATATTTCCTGGAGTTCTTCCAAGCATAGTTTTAGCCTCATCTCCAACTGCTAAAACATTTTTCTTTCCACCTTGATCAACAATTGCAACAACCGATGGTTCATTTAAAACCACTCCTTGGCCTTTTAAGACAACTAGCGTATTTGCTGTTCCAAGATCAATTGCCATATCTTGGCTCCAAATTTTTTTAACTTTGTCAAAAATTCCCATTAAACTCCCCCTTTAACTTTTTGATGTTCAATATTTCCAGAAAGGGACTTTTTCTCCCTTTTAATCAACATTTTATTTAATGCATTTAAATAAGCTTTTGCAGATGCAACCAAAGTATCTGTATCAGCAGATTGTCCAACTGTTGTTCTATCATTTTCTTCAATTTTCACACTTACTGTCGCTTGAGCATCTGTTCCTTCAGTAACTGCATGCACTTGATACAATGATAGTTTTACCTCATGCTCGTAAAGCTCTTTAATACATTTAAATATTGCATCAACAGGCCCATCTCCAGTTTGAGTGGTTTGCTTAATATCTCCAAAGACATCTAATGTCATTTCTGCTCTTTGAGGCTCGCCAGTGCCAGCATAAACTTTTAGTGATTTTAAATTAATAGCATTAATTTTATTATCAACAATTAAGCTATCATCTACTAATGCAATAATATCTTCATCATATATATGTTTTTTTTTATCAGCTAAAACTTTAAATTTTCCAAAAGCCTCCTGGATAACATCATCAGTCATATCTGTGTAACCTAAGTCAGTTAATTTATCTTTAAAGGCATGTCTTCCAGAGTGTTTACCCATAACTAAAGATGTTTGTTTTACTCCAACACTTTCTGGAGACATAATCTCATAGGTTTCTCTATTTTTTAACATTCCATCTTGATGAATTCCTGACTCGTGTGCAAAAGCATTTTTACCAACAATTGCTTTATTAAACTGAACAGGAAATCCAGTTGCATTAGATACAATTTTTGACGCTTTGCTTATAAGCTCTGTTTTAATACCAGTATCGTATGGCATTAAATCATTTCTTGTTTTAATTGCCATTACAATTTCTTCTAGTGCAGCATTTCCAGCTCTTTCCCCAATTCCATTTATTGTACATTCAATTTGTCTAACGCCTGCAGATAATCCAGCAAGTGCGTTAGCAACTGCTAATCCTAAATCATTATGACAGTGTGCAGAAATAATTGCTTTATCAATATTTGGTACATTGTTTTTTATATGTGTAATTGTTTTTGCAAACTCTTCAGGTATTGAATAACCTACTGTATCTGGAATATTAATTGTTGTTGCACCACAATTAATTGCAAGTTCAATTGTCTTACACATAAAATCTAAAGATGTTCTCGTTCCATCTTCACATGACCATTCAACATCATCTGTAAATTTTTTAGCGTAAGTAACACTTTCTTTTATTGCATCTATTACCTGATCATTTGACATATTAAGTTTATGTTTCATGTGAACAGGACTAGTTGAAATAAAAGTATGAATTCTAAATCTTTTTGCATACTTTAAAGATTCATAACAAGCATCAATATCTTTTTTTTTAGCTCTAGCTAAACCACAAGGGATTGAATTTTTTAAACCTTTGCTTATAGCAGTGACAGCTTCGAAATCTCCAGGGGAAGTGATTGGGAAACCAGCTTCAATGATATCAATTCCCATATCATCAAATACTCTTGATATTTGAATTTTTTCCTCAACACTCATTGATGCACCAGGTGATTGCTCACCATCTCGCATAGTAGTATCAAAAATATATACTTTATCTTTATCGCTCATTGCTAAATTTTTTGAAAATCCATAATACAATCTATAAGAGAGATTGCAAAATAATTAGTAAAATTAGTATTAAAAAATGCAGATTCTAGTTATGTTAAATTTAATTGTAAATAGACTCTATTTTAGGCATTAAGCGTAGAAGTTCTTTAGTGTAATCGTGTTGTGGTTTCAAAAAAAGGTCTTCTGTATCCGTAACTTCACATAATCTACCATCTTTTAAAACTCCTATTCTATCGCACATTTGTCTTACAACTGGTAAGTCATGACTTATAAATAGAATTGTTAAATTTAATTGTTCTTGAAGATCCTTAAGTAAATTTAAAATTTGAGCTTGAATACTTACGTCTAAAGCAGATGTTGGTTCATCACATACTAAAAGTCTCGGTTGAGTTGCAAGGGCTCTTGCAATTGATATTCTTTGTCTTTGTCCACCAGAAAATTCATGAGGATATCGATCAGCAGATTTTTGTGAAAGCTCAACAGACTCTAATAAATCAAAAATATAATTATTTAAATCACCACTTGATATTGAAGGATTGTGAAGTTTAATTGGTTCTGAAATTATATCTTTTACTTTTAATCTTCCGTTTAAAGAAGAATAAGGGTCTTGAAAAATCATTTGTATTTGTTTTCTAAATTTCATCATCTCTGATTTTTCTTTTATTTTTGTTATACAAATATTATCAAAAAATATATCTCCTGAAGAAGGTTTGAATAAATTTACTATCATTTTTGCAATTGTTGATTTTCCACTTCCACTTTCACCGACTAAACCAAATGACTCACCTTCTTTAATTTCAAATGAGATATTATCAACAGCCATTACTGAATTTTTTGAGCTTTCAGTAAAAAAATTATCATCAAAACTTTTACTTAGATTTTTTATTTGAACTAAATCCTGTTCAACAATTTCTTTTTTATTCCATCTGTTTAAAATTTTTAAATTATTTTCCTGATTATTTTTATTTTCTTTTTCAACAATTACAAATCTAGAAATCTTTTTATTGGTAGGTGGTACAGAACTTACTAAACTTTTAGTGTATCTCTCTTTTGGTTTAGTTAATATTTCTTTTGTTAAACCGATTTCGACTAAATTACCACTTTTCATTACTGCTACTCTATCGGCTGTCTCAGCAATTACTCCCATATCATGAGTGATTAAAATTACAGCTAAATTTCTCTCTTTTGTAAGTTTTTTTATTAAATCAAGGATTTGTGATTGAATTGAAACATCTAAAGCAGTAGTTGGTTCATCAGCAATTAACAATTCAGGTTCACAACATAATGCTAGTGAAATTACAACTCTCTGTCTCATACCCCCTGAGAACTGATGTGGATAGTTATTAAATCTTTTCTCTGCGTCTTTAATTCCAACTTCTTTTAAAAGACCAATTGATTTAATTTTTGCTTCTTCTTTTGTAAGATCCAAATGTGTTTGTATGGTCTCTATTAATTGTTCACCAATTGTAAGTATTGGGTTAAGAGAGGTTTGAGGATCTTGAAATATAAGCCCAACTTTTTTACCTCTATATTTAATGATATTTGATGGATCTTGATGAATGTCTAAATCACCTAACATTACTGAACCACTTGATACTTTACCAGGCACATCTATTAGATTTATAATTGCATTTCCAACTGTACTTTTTCCTGATCCAGACTCGCCAACTAAACCTAATATTTCCCCTTTATTTACTTCAATATTTACTCCTTTAGCAGCATGAACAGTTTCTTTTCTCATAGGATAATCAACGCTAAGGTTTTTAATTTTTAGAAAACTCATTTTTTTAACCTTGGGTTTAAAGTATCCCTCATCCAATCTCCTAAAAGATTAATTGAAAATGCTAAGATAACTAAAAAGATTGCTGGGAAAAAAGTAATCCACCATTCTCCGGAGAATAAGAAATCGTTACCTAGTCTAATTAATGTTCCTAAAGATGGCGTAGTAGGTGGAACACCAACGCCTAAAAAGCTTAATGTTGACTCAGCTATGATTGCTAAAGCAAGACCAATAGTTCCTATGACTAATACTGGTCTTAAAATATTTGGCAAGATATGTTTGAACATAATAATTAAGTTTGAAACACCAATTATTGTTGAGGCTGAAACATAATCTTTATTTTTTTCAACTAAGGTTGCTGCTCTAGATACTCTTGCAAATTGAGGCCACTCTGAAATTCCTATTGCAAATATTAAAACATAAATCGCCATTTCATCATGCATTTCTCTTGAAATTAATCCTCTTGCAATTCCATCAACTAAAAGTGCCATTAGTATACTTGGCACTGTAAGTTGAACATCTGTTAATCTCATTACAATCATTTCGTATTTGCCACCAAAATATCCAGCTGTTAATCCTAATCCAACTCCAAGTATCAAACTAAAGATGATTGCAGAGAAACCAACAATCAATGAAATTCTAGAACCATAAAGAATTGTTGAAAGCATATCCCTACCTTGACCATCAGTTCCTAAAATAAATTTAGCTAGACCATCCTCTGTCCATGATGGTGGTGTAAAAGCTTCCATTAACGATAATGATGAAGGATCAAATGGATTGTATGGAGTGATCAATTCTACAAAAAAAGAACAAAAGAAAATTATAAATAAAATAACTGATGACACAATTGCAGTCGGAGACTTCATAAAACTATGATAGATATCGCTATCTTTAACTCTTTCCCAAGTACTAATATTATTATCCACTTGAGACATCTCCTTTGACCCTAATTCTTGGATCTATAAAATAATAAAGAATATCAACAATAAAATTTATCATCACAAAGACAAAAGCTATAAAAACTAAATAAGCTGACATAATCGGTATATCAACAAACTGAACTGCTTGAATAAATAAAAATCCCATACCCGGCCACTGAAAGACTGTTTCAGTAATTATTGAAAATGCAATTAAAGTTCCAATATTAATTCCTGCAATAGTGATAACTGGAATTAACCCATTCTTTAATGCATGTTTATATTTGATACTATTTTCATTAATCCCACGTGCTCGTGCAAATTTAATATAATCTGTTTCTAAAATTTCCATCATTTCTGCTCTCACAAGTCTGATGATATAAGTCATTTGAAAAAGACTAAGTGTTACTGATGGAAGTATAATTGCTTTTAGTCCAGAGATTGTTAAAAAACCTGTGGTCCAAAATCCAAGATCAACTACCTCTCCTCTTCCAAATGATGGTAAAATTCCCAAGATAACGGCAAATAAATAGATAAATAATATGCCAATAACAAAAGTTGGAAGAGACACTCCGAGAAGGGATACTGCTAAGATAATGTCACTTATAAAGCTTTTTCTATTTATCCCTGTATATACACCAAGTAAAGTTCCGCTAATTAGAGCAATTAAAGCTGATATTACAACTAGCTCGATTGTTGCTGGCAAACGTTCAGTTATTAATTCAGAAACAGGTCTTCTTAACTGATAAGAAATGCCAAATTCTCCCTTAGAGGCATTAACTACAAATCTTGAAAACTGAATATGTATTGGATCCATTAATCCTAATGTTTCTCTTAATTCAGCTCTTTCCTCATCTGAGGTTTCTTCTCCAACCATATTATTTATTGGATCTCCTACAAAATTAAACAGAGAGAAAGATACAAAGGCAACAACTAACATTACCAAAGCAGACTGAAACAATCGTTTAAAGAAATATTTTATCAATTTAAGAAAGTGTTATTATTTTGATACTAGCCCTTTATAAATATAAAGGGCTAGTAAAATATTATTTAGTTAAAGCTAGCAGCTTTAAATAACGGTTCGTTATTTGGTCTGATAGGTACATTAACATTATTTTTTGCAGCCCATGAAATTACCTGGTGGTGAAGAGGAAGATAAGAAATATCATCTTTCACAATTTTCCAAGCATTTGCTATTGCAGCATTCCTTTTATCTAAATCAACTTCACCTTCCATAACTCTTATAGCAGCGTCTACTTCAGAGTTACTAAAGTTAACTTTGTTCCAGCTAGCACCAGATTCATATAAATAATGGAAAACATAGTGACTATCTAGAGTAGGAACACCCCAACCAAGCATATAGAAATCACCTTGATTATCTTTTAGCTCTTTAAAGTGTTTGCTTTTTGTTTGTGCAAATAGATTTACGTTAACACCGATTTTACCCAACATACCAACAACAGCTGTACAAATTGCTTCATCGTTTACATATCTGTCATTTGGACATCTAAGCTCAACATCAAAACCATTAGGATAACCTGCATCAGCTAATAATTGTTTTGCTGCATTCACATCATAAGGTAATCTTTTATCAAGATCTTTAGTGTAACCATTTACACCTGGGAAAGTTATAATTCCTGCTGGTTCACTCAAACCTCTCATAACTTTTTTCTTAATAGCTTCAATATCAATTGCTTGATATAGCGCTTGTCTTACCTCTTTTTTTTTAAACGGATTGTCACCTGTGTTTCCAGTTCTTAACTGATCAGCTGCTTGATCCATTCCTAAGAAAATTGTACGCATTTGAGCTGTACTTTCAACTTTGTGTGAAGAAGAAGATCCAATTCGAGCTAAATCCTGAACTGGAGCATCTGTTACTAAATCAATTTCACCAGATAATAATGCTGCAACCCTAGTTGCTGCATTTTTAATAGGTAACAATTGAATTTGAGTTACTTTTTTATCTTTCATCTCACCCCACCAGTGTTTATTTCTTTTAAACACTGTTTTAGTATTAGGTTCTCTTAAAGTAATTTTAAAAGGTCCTGTTCCTAGAGCATTCGTTGCTGAAAACGTTTCTTGTCCAGCATCCCAATTTTGTGGAGACATTGCAAAATTCTTTTCAGACCATGCTTTCGACATTATAAAAATGTTAGATAATTGGTTTAAAAGAATTGGATTTGGCTTACTTGTAGTAATTTTAACTGAATAATCACCAACAGCTTCAACTCCTGAAATTGTGCTTATATATTCTTTAAAATCAGATGTTCTTTGTTTTGCCCTTAAAACACTAAATACAACATCAGCTGATGTCATTTTAGAACCATCAGAAAACTTAACATCTTCTCTTAATGTAAAGATCCAAGTATTTGGATCGGTCGCTTTCCAACTTGTTGCTAACGCGGGACCAATTTTCATATCTACCGCTCTTTCAACTAAAGCTTCGTATACTTGTCTAGATACTTGAGTTGTCGGACCTTCATTTTGTGCGTGTGGATCTAGTGTAAGACTGTCTCCTTGCATTGACCATTTAATAGTTTTGGCCATTGCTGAAGAAAATCCAAATACTAGGACTACAGATAATAGAACTCTTATTAAACTTTTAATGTTCATTATTCCCCTCTTTTTTAAATTTATTTAAAAAAGTATAAGTGAAATAACTAAATTATTATAGATAAATTTTTCAATAAAAAATTAACTTTTATCGCTATCAACTAATTTTTTTTTACTAATCCATGGCATCATAGCTCTTAGCTCTGCACCAACTTTTTCAACTGAATGTTCTGCTAATTTAGCTCTGGTTGCAAGAAAGTTTTTTTGACCATTTTTACATTCATCCATCCACTCTTTAGTGAATTTTCCAGATTGGATATCTGCCAAAACTTCTTTCATTCGTTTTTTAGTTTCTTCTTTATTAACAATTCTAGGACCAGAAACATATTCACCATATTCTGCTGTATTTGAAATAGAGTAATTCATATTTGCAATCCCACCTTCATAAATTAAATCAACAATCAATTTAACTTCATGAACTGTCTCAAAGTAAGCCATTTCAGGTTCATATCCAGCTTCAGTTAATGTCTCGTAGCCATTTTTAATTAGTTCAACTAAACCACCACATAAAACTGTTTGCTCTCCAAATAAATCAGTTTCAACTTCATCTTTAAATGTAGTTTCAATAATTCCTGATCTACCACCTCCAACCGCAGAAGCATATGATAAAGCAAGATCTCTAGCTTTACCTGAACCATTTTGATGAACAGCAAATAAACATGGAACACCACCACCTTTTTCATATTCACTTCTTACTAAGTGACCAGGTCCTTTTGGTGCAACCATAAAAACATCTAAATCTTTTCTTGCTTTAATTAAATCGTAATGAACATTTAATCCATGCGCAAAAGCAATACTTGTTCCTTCTCTTACTCTTTGTTCAATATGATTTTTATAAATTTCTGCTTGTAATTCATCTGGTGTTAAAATCATTACAACATCAGCCCAAGCAGCAGCATCTGATAAGTTCATTACTTTTAAACCTTTTGACTCAGCTTTTGCTGCACTTGATGATCCTTCTCTTAAAGCAACAACAATTTCTTGAACTCCACTATCTTTTAAATTTAAAGCGTGCGCGTGCCCTTGACTTCCATAACCAAAAATTGCAACTTTTTTACTTTTAATTAAATCTACATCTGCATCTTTTTCATAAAACATTTTCATCTTATTTCTCCTTCTAAATTAATTAAATATTTGAGCACCTCTAGTCATAGCTACAGCCCCAGTTCTCGAAGTACTTATAAGTCCTAAAGGCTTCAATTTTTTGTTCATAATATCGATCTCTCTTCTAAGGGCAGTAATCTGAATTACTGCTGATGATTTTGTTTCATCTAATATTACGGGATTATATTTTTTACAAGCATTTAAACATTTTTCAATTTTGCTTTTTTTACCAACAACTTTAAATAACGCCATTTCCTTAAATATTACATTTTTATCTTCTCTTTTAAACTCAGCAACCTTATGAACAGGAACTAGTTTTGTTAATTGTAATCTAATTTGCTCTATTACTTGTGGGGTTCCAGTGGTTACAATCGTTATTCTTGAAATGTTTTTAATTGCATCAATTTCAGCTACAGCCAATGACTCAATATTGTATCCTCTTCCTGAAAATAAGCCAACAACTCTTGCTAAAACACCAGCCTCATTATCTACCCAAACAACAAATATATATGTATCTGATTTTTGTTTTTTTGTAGGAACACTATAAGCTGATTTTGATTTAGGCATTTTATTAAACTAAGGCTTTGCCTTTTCCTTTGATTTTGTTTTCTTCTTGATCATTAGGACCTAAGATCATTTGATTATGTGGTTTACCTGATGGGATCATTGGGAAACAATTCTCATTTGGATCAACATGACAATCAAAAATTACTGGACCATCATAATCAATCATTTCCTGAATTTTTTCATCTAGATCTAAAGGATTAACTGCTTTAATACCTTTGCATCCATAAGCTTCTGCCATTTTCATAAAATCAGGCAAAGCCTCTGAATAACTCTCTGAATAATTTTTTTCATGTAAAAGTTCCTGCCACTGTCTTACCATTCCCATATACTGATTATTTAAAATAAAAATCTTTATGGGTAAATTATACTGAATAGCGGTAGACATTTCTTGCATAGTCATCAAAACTGAAGCCTCTCCAGCAATATCAACTACTAATTTTTCTGGATGAGCGATTTGAACACCAACAGCAGCTGGCAATCCGTATCCCATTGTGCCTAACCCTCCAGATGTCATCCATCTATTTGGTTTATTAAACTTATAGTGTTGAGCAGCCCACATTTGGTGTTGACCAACTTCTGTCGTCACATAAGTATCTTTATTTTTAGTTAATTCATAAAGTCTTTGAACAGCATGCTGTGGTTTAATAGTTTCATCACTATTAATAAAATTTAAAGAGTCTTTTCTTCTCCATTTTTCTATCTGTTCCCACCACTTTGCAATATTTGATTTATTTGATTTACCATTGCCATTTTTACTTTTGGCTATTGTTTTGTTAATTTTATTTAAAACACTCGAAACATCTCGGGTGGGCGAGGGTGCAGATGCGAACGACGAGGCGAGTCTAGTCGCTGATAAGCGGACAAACAGTGTCATTGTTACTGCGGACGAGATGAGTATTGAACGCATTAAAGGGCTTATCGACTATCTTGATATTCCACTCGAGCAAAGTGGAAACGTCAGAGTGATGTATCTGGAGTATGCGGATGCGACCGAAGTTGCAGAGGTCTTAACCCGTGTGATGCAAAACCTGTCACGACTAGATGATGAGAGCTCAGGCAGGACTCGCGCTGCCAATGCCGCTAAGTCAACGATCGAGGCAGATGAAGGCACCAACAGTTTGATTATCACTGCCGATACTGACGAGATGGCCGCGCTTGAGGCCGTTATTGCGAGGCTCGACATCCGCCGCGCGCAAGTGCTCGTCGAAGCCATTATTGTTGAGATGGAAATTGTCGAAGGTAGGGAGCTAGGCCTCCAGTGGCTATTTGTAAACGACTCGGGCCTCTTCGGCAGCAACATCAGCACTAGCCAGGCACAGCAGGGTCGCAATGCGGGTATTGCACAAGCGATCCTGCCAGAGGATGCCGAATCAACGGAAATTGGCGTTCGTGATCTCGCGGGTGCTTTATCGCAGGTACCGGGAACAACCTTTGGTTGGGGTGTGGTCGATGAAAATCTGACCATGACAACGATCCTCAATGCACTCGACTCACAAGGCAATGCCAATATTTTGTCCACGCCCAGCCTGCTGACCTTGGATAACGAAGAGGCCTTTATTACCGTGGGCCAGCAGGTGCCTTTTGTCACGGGTAGCTATACCAATACCGGTGCAGCCAATGGCGTGGCGAATCCTTTTCAGACAATTCAGCGTGAGAACGTCGGTGTAACGCTGACGGTAACGCCCCAGATTAACGAGGGTGACTCGGTGGTGATGGACATTGTTCAAGAGGTCTCGAGCATCTCTCAGCAGGTTCTATCCGCCTCTGATGTCATTACCAATGAGCGCAAAATTGAAACCAAAGTATTGGCTAAAGACGGTGACATTGTCGTATTAGGTGGTCTTGTAAAAGACGATATCCAGGACTCACGGCAGGGTGTGCCCGTTCTGTCCGATATTCCCGTACTTGGACGACTCTTCCGAAGTGACGTCGTGTCAGTAACCAAGTCAAACCTGCTGGTATTTATTCGATCGACCATTATTCGTGACGATGATGACCTCGCGGGAGCTACCGCAGAGAAGTATCGTTACATTCGCGATCAGCAGCGACAGCGACGCGATCAGGGGCTCATGTTCCTGGACGACAACGTGATGCCGGTCCTGCCCACCTGGGAAGACCGAGTTCGGTCGCTACCAGAAGCATCTGAGGAGCCAATCGACCCGTGAACACAGCGGCTGACAGCCTGGAAGTCACTGATGTGCTCGTAACGGGTGCCTCGGAAGAGGCACCTGTCGATGTTCGCAATGGGCTCTTGCCTTTTGGCTTTTCTCAGGCCAAGCAAGTGGTTCTCGAGGCGAGTGACAGCGGCTTGACCTTGAGCTATGTCGGGCGACTTGATACGGAGACATTGCTCGAGGTGCGGCGCACGGCCCGCGCCAGTTTTACCCTGGAGCAAGTTGATGAGGCGACCTTCCAGGCGCGTCTCAGTGGCGCCTATCAGCGCAACCAAAACCAGGCAGCGCAGATGGCCGAAGATTTGTCCTCCGACGTCGATCTCGCGCAACTGGTGGATGAAATTCCCGACCTTGGCGATTTGATGGATGCCGAAGACGACGCCCCGATCATCCGCTTGATTAACGCCATTTTGTCCCAGGGGGTGAAAGAGCAGGCCTCCGATATTCACATCGAGACCTTTGAAGATCGGCTATCTATTCGCTATCGCATTGACGGTGTGCTTGCGGAAGTCCTGTCGCCAAAGCGAATGCTGGCGCCACTCTTGGTGTCGCGACTCAAGGTGATGGCCAAGTTGGATATTGCCGAGAAGCGAATTCCACAGGATGGCCGAATTTCAGTCCGTATTGCCGGACATGCCATCGACATTCGTATGTCGACCATCCCATCCGCTCACGGTGAGCGAGTGGTTCTGCGTTTGCTTGATAAACAGGCGGGCCAATTGGAGCTCGGGCAGTTGAAAATGAATACGCAGGTGGGTGACGGCTATCGAGCCGCACTTGCAAGGCCTCATGGCATTATCCTCGTGACAGGTCCTACCGGTTCCGGGAAGACAACAACGCTGTACGCTGGTCTCTCCAGTATCAACCAGACCTCGCGCAACATTCTGACCATCGAAGATCCTGTCGAATACATGCTCCCGGGTGTGGGGCAAACACAGGTTAATCCCAAAGTTGATATGACCTTTGCGCGCGGATTGAGAGCCATACTTCGACAGGATCCCGACGTGGTCATGGTCGGTGAGATCCGTGATTTGGAGACCGCTGAAATAGCCGTGCAAGCCTCGCTAACAGGGCACCTGGTGCTATCAACACTGCACACCAATACGGCGATTGGCGCGGTGACGCGTTTACAGGATATGGGGGTCGAACCCTTCCTACTGTCATCCAGCTTGGTTGCAGTCATGGCGCAACGTTTAGTGCGCCTTTTGTGCACCGATTGTCGAGAGTCCTGCGTCGCGACACCCGGTGAGCGCGAGATGCTGGGCATTGAAGGCGAGGATGAGGTCCACATTTATCACGCTAATGGATGCGTTAAGTGCAATATGACCGGGTATCGCGGGCGGACAGGTATCTATGAATTGATCGAGGTAGATGAAGACCTGCGAACAGCCATTCACGAAGGCGAGGGCGAGCAGGCCATGTTGGCTGTGGCCCGAAAGCAGTATCCCGGCATTCAGGTAGACGGACGCCGCAGAATTTTGGCTGGTGAGACAACGCTTGAAGAGGTTCTGCGCGTTACCTCGGTGACGTAGCGTGGCGGCCTTTAAGTACAAAGCGCTCGACTCCTCTGGAAAGATTGTCAAAGGGGTGCTCGAGGGTGATTCAGAACGTCAAATTCGCGCTCAACTGCGAACTAAGAGCCTGCGTCCGATCGAGGTTGCTTCCGCGGGCCGTCGCGCGGCCAACAGTTCCGGCTCTGATAGTAGTATTCGGCGTGGCCTATTTGCACCGAGACTGAGCGCGAGCGAACTCGCTCTGATCACCCGGCAAATGGCGACTTTGGTCGCCTCGGCGCTCCCGCTGGATGAGTGCCTTCAGGCCGCAGCGGAGCAGACGCGCAAAGGGTCCACAAAAGCACTGCTACTGCAGGTTCGCTCGAAAGTAGCTGAAGGTCATACCTTGGCGCACGCAATGGCACAGTTTCCGCAGACATTCGGTGAGATGTATCGTGCCATGGTCAATGCCGGCGAGCAGGCGGGGCAGCTGGGACCGGTGCTCGAGCAATTAGCAGACTACACGGAAAATCGACAGCACACGGCTCAGAAGCTTCAAATGGCCTTGATCTACCCCTTTGTGTTGATTGGCGTAGCCATTGCCGTTGTGACGGCGCTTATGGTGTTTGTTGTTCCCGAAATGGTGGGAATATTTGCGCAGACCAAAACAGAGTTACCCCCGTTGACCGTGGCACTCATCGCGACCAGTGATTTCCTGACCAACCATGGCTGGATTCTGGGCATAGCGATTGTGGCGCTGGTGGGCATTATTCGCCGGTTGTTGAAAAACCCCAATTATAAAAAACTATCCGATGCGGGATTACTAAGGATTCCAGGGATTCGACGGGTATTAATTGGGATGGATACCGCACGATTCTCATCCACCTTAAGTATTCTCATGGCATCGGGCGTGCCTTTGCTGGATGCGTTACGAATTGCCGGCGCGGTGATGAATAACTTGGTATTGCGTGCCGCCAGCAAAGAGGTTGCGAGCAAGGTGCAAGAAGGATCAAGTCTGAACCGAGCACTATCACAGGAAGAATTTTTTCCTCCGATGATGGTACATATGGTGGCGTCGGGTGAGACGAGTGGTGAATTGGAAACCATGCTCGAGCGGTCAGCATCGAATCAAGAACGCGAACTTGAAGCGACCTTAGGCACCGTTATGGGTTTATTCGAGCCCATAATGGTGGTGCTTATGGGTGGGCTTGTGCTGACTATAGTCATGGCAATTCTGTTGCCAATTTTCGATTTGAACACGATGGTGAGGTAGAGCAGTGAAAAAGCAGAACGGATTTAGTTTGATCGAGATCCTTGTAGTCTTGGTGATCATGGGATTGTTGATCAGTGTCGTTGCGCCGACCGTCTTGAATAGTGCGGATGATGCGCGGATTCAAAAGGTGCAGGCTGACTTCAAGTCTATTGAAACGGCCCTCAAGATTTACCGTTTGGATAACTACGTCTACCCGACGACAGAGCAGGGGTTGGTTGCCTTGGTTGAGGCATCCACCCTGGAACCAGAGCCCCGCAACTTCAAGAAAGGGGGCTACTTGCCCGACATGCCAATGGATCCATGGGGTAGGGAGTATCTGTATCTGTCGCCAGGCGAGTATGGCGAGGTTGATATTTATTCTCTGGGTGCGGACGGACTCCCCGGCGGTGAGGAACAGAGTGCGGACATCGGCAACTGGGGAGAGGACGACAACTCCTAAGCTGCAATGGGTCGAGGGTACGCATCAATGCGTCAACATCACACGGGCTTTAGCCTCATCGAGATGCTCGCCGTGGTTTTTGTCGTGGTCCTTCTGACCTCGTTGGTTAGCTTGAATGTCGGTTCGGGAAGCTCAGAGATAAACCGAGAAAACAAGGTGCGTGAGGTAGCCGCACTTCTCGGCTATGCGCTGACAGAGGCGGAGCTTAGTGGCACCGACCACGGGCTTCTGATACATCGACTCGATGGCTTTGATGGCTCCTATGGTGGTCTCTGGTTAAGACGTTACGATCAGGGGTGGGCCGAGCCGCTATCGCTCAATAATGCGTTTGAAGATCTGCTCTTTGAATCGGGCGTTGAATTGGAACTTCGTCTGGAAGAGCAGCCCCCCATCGATTTCGAAGTTCTGGAGGAGGACACTAACCCACCACCGCAGATTATTTTGTTTGCGGGAGGGGAGGTCACGCCCGGTGAGCTTGATTGGATAGATGAGCGGTCTGGTGATCTGCTCTACACCCTGCGATGGGATCTATTTGGTCGCATGATCTTTTTGCCTAAAGGTATAGAGCCCGACGATGCCTTTGACGATTAGACGCAACAGACAATCCGGGTTTACGCTCATTGAGGTCATGGTGGCTTTGACCGTGGTTGCGGTGACACTCCCCGCGTTGTTATTTCTGCTTTCCCAACAGATTGACGGAACTGCCTACTTGCGTGATCGCTCGGTCGCACAATGGGTGGCTGCTGATCGTGTTGCTGAAGTCCGGCTTGCAGTGGCAAAGCAGAAAAATGCGCGAACCGGCGTCATTGCTGGTGAATCTGAACGTGCGGGCCGCACCTGGTATTGGCGAAGTGAAATTCAGGAAACACCGGTACCCGGTTTTATGCGTTTAACCGTAACGGTGACGGGGGAGGATGCCGACGATGATTCGGTGTTGTTCACGCTCGACGCTTTTTTGAATGCGGAGGTCGTTGATGCACCTAGCTAACCCGCATTCCCCTGAGTCTGGCTTCACACTGGTTGAGGTGTTGATTGCCATGGCCATCACTGCGTTCGTGTCGGTGCTGTCCTACCAGACGCTATCGACGGCGCTGGCAGGTATTGAGTCGGCACGCACTGAGTCGGAGCGCCTTTACGAAATTAACCGTGCTTTCACCGTCCTCTCGCGGGATGTTCGACAAATGACAAATCGACCGGTGCGCGACGAATTTGGGCAGATGGCCTCAGCGGTGTCTGGCGGTGAACTGGCTCGCGATCCCCTTCGGTTGACGCGCTCCGGATGGCATAACAGTACCGGCGCGCCTCGGAGCACACTCCAGCGGGTTGCTTATCGGCTGGAAGAAGACAAGTTGTTGAGATTGAGTTATCCCGTGCTCGATCGCACGACCGCGATCGAGCCAACTGAGACGGTTTTGATTGATGGCGTTGAGGTCTTTGAATTGCGGTTTTTGCCGTCAGTGAATGCGCTGGAGGTGGATCGCAACCAGGTCATTGATCGCCGATTCTGGCAGGAAAACTGGGTGGCGGATGTTGGTTTTACTGACAAAATCATCGATCCTCCGGCAGCAATTGAAGTACGAGTGATCCTGAGCGATTGGGGCGAACTGGAGCGACTGTATGTCATGCCGTCATTCCAATAAGCAGCGGGGGGCAGCTCTTGTCATCGCGCTTCTTGTGTTTGCGCTTGCCGCGGCACTCATGGTGGGCGTGCAGCGAGACTTTAATCTTCAGTTACAGCGCAGTACGAACACCTTCTTTGCGGAGCAGGGATGGTCGTTTCTATTAGGTGCGGAGACACTCGCTGAATTAGCACTGAGATTTGACGTCGACGAGGACGCAAAAAGTGATACCCCGGTGGACTCCTTGCAGGAGATATGGGCGCAACCGCAGGCACCTTATCCACTCGATGGGATCGGCTTTTTGAGTGGTGACATTTACGACCTTCAAGGCCGCTTTAATATCAACGGTCTCGTTGATCAGTCCAATAATCAGGGCAGGGACCCCAATACGCCGCTCGGTGCAGCACCTGCACAGCCCGTGGGTGAGACGGGGGAAACTCGTCGCTTCAATGCGGAGCAACGTGTGCTCTTAAGACTCTTACTCGCAATTGAGGAGGCTGAGCTGAGTCGAAGTGAGGCGACCCGTCTGGTTGAGCGCATCACTGATTTTGTCGACCCTGATCGTAACCCTCGTATCGAGGGTGCTGAGGATGAGCGTTATCTCTCTTCCGCCTTTCCTTACAGGGCACCCAATAGGCCTCTGGCCAGTGTGAGTGAGCTGAGAGCGGTCGATGAGGTCACTCCAGAGCTGTACCGCCTGATAGCGCCTTTCTTAACCGTTTGGCCTTCAGAAGGGAGTAAGGTCAATTTACTGACTGCGCCTCCCGAGGTGTTGGCGGCGCTCAACGAGGATGATGCTTTGGAACCGTTATCTGCTCAGCAGGTAGCACGCATTATTGAGCTGCGTGACGAGGGCATGCTGAACGAGGTCGATACCTTCGTTGAGGATGTGATGTTCTCCGATGGCGCCACCGATGAGCTGCGTGATCTTGTGGATGTAAAATCGTCATGGTTTCTACTCAATGCCCGTGTCGAGATTGCTGATAGAGAACGCCGCCTGTACAGTGTGTTGCATCGACAAGGCCGTGCTATTTCGGTTGTGCATCGCACCGAAGGTGAGCTGTAGTGAGCGGTCACTGCGTTGAGTGCATTTTCGCTGACAAGAGCGCTACGGGTGGCAACGTCAGTGATTCCCATGCGGTGGATGTTCGCGGTTATAGCGGTAGTTACAAAGAGAGGTTTACTGACTGACATGCGTGTCGAAAACCCCAGTCTCGTGGTTTGGAACGACGGAACGCCCGTGCTTTGGCGCGCCGGTGCCGCTACGTACGAGTCAGTCACATACGACACGGTCTTTCCTGAGGGAGTGATCGTGGGCTTGCCGAGCGACGACGTTCGGTCGACTATGCTCAGCGTGAGTCCAGAGGAGCGCAAGCATCTCAGTAAGTCACTTCCTTTTATGATGGAAGAGCAGGTTGCCGAGGATGTTGAAGAATTGCACTTCGCATCCAGTGCCCTCGATGAGGAGCACTATCTTGTTGCGTTTGCGCGACGAGACAGCATGACGGAGTGGATTG